>Ga0070741_10000821_pt1 | contig 103442 bp, 82 predicted proteins | sample Coa_R1_4_FD_66440 | JGI IMG/M metagenome (GOLD analysis project Ga0070741, IMG submission 66440) | Surface soil microbial communities from Centralia Pennsylvania, which are recovering from an underground coalmine fire - Coalmine... | ecosystem: Environmental > Terrestrial > Soil > Unclassified... | reverse complement strand
GCCACACCGACCTCCGCCTCGGACGGAGTGCTGCGGGCTCCGGTAAACGGCATCCAAATTGTGCCGCATTAGCTGCCCCGGGCGCTTGTAAGCACGACGACAAGAAGACGCACTTATATAGGAGAGGACATTGAGATATTTCAAGACGGCGCTTATTCTGCTAATTTGTGTGCCGCTGAGTTTTGCGCAACTGCCTCAACCGGCATCCATTACGTTCACCAATCTCACTGGGCTCGGCAGGGTGCATGGAGTTAACCGTACAAATATGATTGTGGGCCATACGGTTGGCGGGGATAATGTTCAGGGCTTTGTGCTGCAGAACGGCGCCATTACGGACATTCTTGTGCCGGGCAGTATTCAGACACTTATTTTCGGCGTTGAAAATAACGGCCGAGTCGTAGGCGCATACTACAAGAGCGACCATAGTGGTGCGCACGGTTTCCTATATTTTAACGGGAATGTCACGACTATAGATTTTCCCGGCGCGAATTCCACCATGGCTCACGGCATCAACGATCCCCAGCGGATTGTTGGCGAGTTTAGGGACAATGCTGGCTACTCGCACGGCTTTCTTTACGACAGAGGTAACTTCACGCGGATCGATATTTCGGGTGCTGTTAACACTTACGCCGAAGGCATCAATAATCCTGGTGATGTGGTGGGTTACTTTACTGACAACAGCGGCCACCAGCATGGGTTCCTGTATGACAAAAACGGGACAATAACAACGATTGATGTTCCTTTCGCCGGGGTTACAGATACCCTTCTATACGGCATCAATAGCCTTGGTGTAATTGTAGGGGCTTATGTTGATTCTGCCGGTACACACGGCTTCCTCGATGTCAGCGGCATCTTCACTGGGTTCGATGCGCCCGGAACGCCTCCAAGTGTCGGTACATTCGCATACGGCATTAGCGACAACGGCCAGATTGCAGTTTTCGGTGCAACCGCTTTTCTCGGCCTGCTAGGCTCGTGAGAACAGTCGCGATGCTCTTCGGAGCGCACCTCTCGTAGCTGTTAACCGATGACGTTATCGTATGTACAAATCGGTACAATTTCAAAAATGCAATCGCAATTCGTTGACCTTAGGCGGGATATCCGACCCGTGACATAGGGTAACAGAACGTACCGGAGACATGGGTTACACTTTTGGTCTTTTAGGAGTGCGAAAGAGGGACGCCATGGAAGGAAAGTTCTGTGATGGACGAACGCAAACAATTTGTGATTCGGTTGAGAAACGGTGAGGGTATGGCCTCCCTGTGCGCAGAGAGTTTGGATCTCGCGCAAGACGGACTACACGATTGTTGTAGCTGCTGCTAAGCGCGAGAAGCCGAAGTTAAGGTGCCCGCTCGCAGCACCATCCATGCGATCTTGGATCGGCATGGGCTGGTGACCCGGATGAAGCGCTCGCGAACCCGCACCGAAGGCACACCGCTCTCTTCCGGTCTGAGTCCGAATGAGCTGTGGTGCACGGATCATAAGGGCGAATTTAGACTCGGCAATCATCGCTACTGCTACCCGTTGCCAGTTACCGACCATGCCTCCCGTTTTCTCCTCTTGTGCAAAGCCATGGAGTCCAATCAGGAACAGTTTGCTTCCACCGCCTTTGAAGGCCTGTTTAAAAAGCGCGGCTCGCCCCAAGCGATTCGCTCGGATAATGGCGTTCCGTTCCTTTCCCCAATGGTCTGTTTAATTCCCGCGGCTCTCGGTCTGGTGGCTGCGCCTGGGTATCAGCATCGAACGCATCAAATTAAGCCTGGTCGTCTGACCCAAAAGTGTTAACTATGCCTTAGGAACATTCTGCCTTGGAGCGGGAGACGAGAATCGAACTCGCAACCAACAGCTTGGAAGGCTGTGACTCTACCATTGAGTTACTCCCGCTTCCTTTGTAGAACGGTTCCTTCAGCCATCATACTACCTAACGGCAGGCTGCGGCAAAATCCTGAGAGTAGTAGAATGTCTGCTACATGGGCGCATCCCAGAAACTCGACGTTCTGCAAGGGACACTCGACCTGTTGATCCTGCGAACTCTGCAATGGGGACCTCAGCACGGCCACGGGATCGGGCAGATGATTCGAGCTAAGTCCGAAGACCTCCTTCACGTGGAACATGGCAGCCTGTATCCCGCGCTGCACCGGTTGAAGCGCGCGGGATGGATCGATTCCGAATGGGGGACCACGCAGAATAATCAACGCGCGAAATTTTACCGGCTCACGGCGAAAGGCAAAAAGCAACTGCTTCGGGAGGAGTCGAAATGGGACCTCTTCGTTAAAGCAATGGCGAGAGTATCGAGCCCGCAGGAGTAAAACATGAATCCCTGGATTCGGCGATGGCTTTCGAGAAAACAGGAGGAAAGGGATCTCTCGGAAGAATTGCGCGCTCACCTGGCCATCGAGGCGCAACAGCGCATCGAAGCGGGCGAATCTCCGGAGCAGGCGGCGTCTGGCGCGGCACGTGCGTTGGGCAACTGGACGAGAATCCAGGAAGATGTTCGCGCGGCATGGGGCTGGGCCGGAATGGAGCGATTTTTCGAAGATATTCGCTTCGGTCTGCGTATGCTGCGTAAAACGCCGGCCTGGACGGCCGTGATTTCGTTGACGCTCATCTTCGGAGTGGGCTTGAGCACAGCCATTTTCAGCATCGTATACGGTGTGCTGCTCCAGCCATTGCCGTATCCTGATGCGAACCGGCTGGTTGCCATCTGGCTTTCCGCGCCACACAGCGCCTATACACGTTTCCACATCAATGCGGCGCTCTGGCTCGATTGGCGCACGAGTTCAAAACTGCTGGAAGATATTGCCCTGACGAGGCCGGTGGCCAACTTCAATCTCACTGGCGAGGGTGCGCCCGAGCGTCTGCAAGGCGCGAAAACGTCTTTCAACGTTCCTCGTGTCCTGCGGATGAAGCCTCTCCTGGGCCGGACTTTTACCGAAGAGGAACAGCAGAGCGACGCGCGAGTCGCGGTTCTCAGCTATGCATTTTGGAAACGGCGGTTCGGAGCGGACCCCGCCATTCTCGGCCGGAAAATTCAATTGAATGGAGAATTGTTCGAGGTCATCGGCGTCATGCCGCCCGATTACCAATATCCGGACGCCCAATTCGAGCTATGGACTCCACTCTACATCCCGCCCGATGAGATCGTCCACGGCATGAATAGCCAATATTTGTGCGTGGCGCGAATGAAGCCTGGGGTCAGCGTCGGGCAGGTGCAGGCTGAATTTTCGCGTTTGATGCGGCGCTTATCCGAGGAATATCCAACCGCCTACGGAAGCGGTAACGACCGGGTTACTGCGCTGGTTGAGCCGTTGCTCGAAAGCGATGCTTTTCAAGTACGCACGACACTCTACGCCCTGCTCGGCGCGGTCGGATGCCTTCTGCTGATCGAATGTATGAATCTGGCCGTATTGCTGATTGCCAGAGCCACCGCCCGCGCGCAGGAAATTGCCGTCCGGGTCGCGTTGGGCGCAACCGGAGCGAGACTACGTCGCCAATTGCTCGCCGAAGTGATGCCGCTCAGCGTAGCCGGTATCGGCGGTGGACTGCTGCTGGCGTCATTCATTCTGCGCGTTCTCGTGCTGCACTTGCCCGCCAACACGCCGCGCGCTGATTCCATCGGCCTGCAGGCGCCGGTTGTGGCGTTTGCAGCAACGATATCGCTCGTTGTCGTATTTCTGGCTGGTCTGCTGCCTGGGCGAATTGCAGCCAGTAACCGTCCGGGATTCACGTTACAGCAGGCTTCGAGATCCATTACTGCCGGTGGCCAAGCGCGAAATCTTTTGGTGATCGCTCAGGTTGCGTTGACGCTGGTCCTTCTGCTCGGAGCTTTGCTGTTTGCCCGCAGTTTTGCAGCCTTGCTCCAGGTGAACCCGGGATTTTCAAAAGAAGGCGTGTTGACCATGCATCTGGCGGTCACTCGCGCAAAGTACCGGCAAGATACGCGTGTCGCGGATTACTACCGGCGCATTGTGGATCGGGTCGAGTCCATTCCCGGTGTGGTTGCAGCCGGCGTCGTGAACCGGCTCCCATTCAGCGGCATTGCGCAAACCGGAGGAATCGAATTCGAAGGCCGCGCTGACCATTACGATTCCGATTGGCGCTCTGCTACACCCGGTTACTTTAAGGCGATGGGCATTCCCCTGAAGCAGGGCCGGCTGTTCCGGGATTCCGATCGTCCTCAGACGCTCGCCGTTGGTTTGATCGACGAGCGCATGGCCCGCCATGTGTTCGGCGCGGAGAGCCCCATAGGCAAGCGCTTCCGGCGCTACTTGCCCGGCATTTCTCCACAAGATCCGTGGACGGTGATCGTAGGTGTCGTGGGCCACATTTTGAACGACAACCTGGAACAAGATCCCAGGCCGCAGGTCTATTGGCCCGAGACGCAGCATGCTCAAGATCGCGGCGCTTTAATCGTAAAGACCATCGGAGATCCGGAGGCATATGCGCACTCTGTGGTAGAGCAGATCCATAAAGAAGATCCCGATCAACCGGTCTATGATGTTCGCACGATGAGGCAGTGGGTTGACCGGACCCTTCAGAGACGCACTCTGCTGACCGGAATGGTGGCTCTTTTCGGTGGCGCATCTCTGCTGCTTGCCTGCATCGGCCTGTACGGCGTCGTTTCCTACACGGCAACTCTGCGGTTTCGCGAATTTGGGATTCGGATGGCATTGGGCGCGAGAGCGAGAGAGGTTTACACTTTGGTGGTTCGCCATGCGGTAAAACTCGCGCTCTCGGGCTGCATAGCCGGTTTGGCAATTGCCTGGCCCGTTTCGCGTGCTCTACAAAGCTTGCTGTTCGGCATCACGGGCCGCGATGTCATCTCGTGGTTTCTTGCGCCGGCGATCTTGCTTTTCGTCGCGCTGCTTTCCAGCCTAAGTCCCGCCAGAAGAGCTGCCAAAACGGACCCGGCAGTTACACTTCGCGTCGAGTGATCTGCGCTGCTTTGAGCGGTGTATTCTCGTCTTGTGATGCGCATTCCATTTTCGAAATCACTCGCAGTGGCCGCCTGCTTAACCGTCGCTGGCTGTCTTTTCGCGCAAAAGCCGAAACCGGAAGACACCGAAGTCTGGCAACCCGTTCCGCCGAAAGTGACGCCCGGCGACAAATGCGGCGCGCCTCCGTCGGACGCGATCATCCTGTTCGACGGCAAGAACCTCGATCAATGGGTCTCCGCCAAGGACGACAAGTCTCCTGCTGAATGGACCGTCGCGAACGGCGTCCTCACGGTGAACAAGAAGGCGGGAAACATCGAAACCAAGGAGCACTTCAAGGACTATCAGCTTCACATCGAGTGGAAAGTCCCGGCAGACATTACCGGCTCCGGTCAGGCGCGCGGAAATAGCGGTGTGTTCTTGGCTTCCACCGGTCCGCGCGACGACGGCTATGAGCTGCAAGTTCTCGATTCGTACGACAACAAAACGTACGTCAACGGCATGGCGGGAAGCCTGTACAAGCAGGCGATTCCGCTCGTCAACCCGAGCCGCAAGCCCGGCGAGTGGCAGACCTACGATGTCGTGTGGACTGCTCCTACATTCAACGACGACGGGTCACTCAAGACGCCGGCCTACGCAACAGTCTTTTTCAATGGTGTGTTAGTGGAGAACCACTTCGAACTCAAGGGGCAGACACTATACATCGGCAAGCCGTTCTATAAAGCGTACACCTCCGCGCCCATTAAGCTCCAGGCGCACGGCGACCCCAGCCAGCCGATCAGTTACCGGAACATTTGGGTTCGGAAACTCGATTAACGCCCTGTCGGGTAAGGCATCGCATTACGCGTGGGCCGCGCCGGCGGCACGTAATCGACGAGAGAATCCACCGGCTTCTTGCCTGCCCATGCTATGCCGCGCAATAGCGTGCGCTGAATCTGGTAATTCGCGAAATTGGCGTACATGTGCCCTTGCATCCAGACAAACGCGCGGGTCGGTTCGCCGCCCGGAACGGTGTGCTCGTAGGTCCACATCTGCGGCACGACTTCTCCGGCATGGCTCCCGGCGCTATGCGTCGGCGCGATCACTGCAGTGGCCAGCACGTGGATGGCGGGACTCTTCATCCAAGTCATGTTAAAGAACGCTTCGTCCAAAATCGTGATGTCGGACATGTCCTTCATGATAGGATTGGCTTGATCCACAACCGTGTAATGCACGGGTGCCTCCAGGGTGAAATTCACTTCGCCGTGCTTCTTCGCTCCGCCCAGGAATCTCGCGAAATAGGCCGGATCGGGGCCACACAGCGAATCGTGCATACTCACCAGACCGCCGCCGCGCTTGACGAATGTTTCGAGGATTGTCTTTTCGGAATCGTTCAGGTACCCCGCATCGCCCTTATAAATCACGACCACGTCCGTGTGCTCCAGATCGGCGCTGCTTGGCGGATGTAAGGCGCCATCCGCCACCGCTCCGTGTTCGGTCAGGAGCTTGCTCCAGTCCGCCAGAAACTGCGGATAATCATGCTGACCCGGCAAATGGGACTTCAGGCCCGCCCAAATGTAAATGTGCATGCCGTTTGGGTTCTGCCCCGGCGGCCGTGGCGCACTGACAGCCTGGCCGAACAACGAGGCCGCACTGAACAGAGCCGCGATTACCAGGGCGCGGTAAATCATCTTCTTCATCTCCTCATTGATACTCTCAAACCAAATGCGACAGATCTTGATCATCACCGGCGATGGAGGCGAATCCTATGAAGCGTTGTACGCCGTTCATCGCTTTCAGGAGGCGGGCTGGAACCCGGTGGTTGCTGCTCCCGCCCGTCGCCGCCTGCATCTCGTCATGCACGATTTTGAGCCAGGGTGGGACACCTATGTCGAACGTCCTGGTTACGGTTTGGAAGCCGACCTCGCCTTCGATGACATAAACGTGCCGGATTATGAGGCGATCTTACTCCTGGGTGGCCGTGCGCCGGAGTACCTGCGCAACAACCGGCATTTGCTGGATGTAGTTCGCCAATTCAATGCGGCCGGGAAGTGGATCTTTTCGATCTGCCACGGCATTCAGATCCTTGCCGCCGCCGGGATCATAAACGGCAAGTGCGTCACCTGTTACGAACATGTGCGCGTCGAAGCAGAGCAGAGTGGCGGGAATTTCGTCCGCGACCAGGCCGTTCGCGACGGCCGCATCGTCACGGCCCAAACCTGGCAATCTCACCCCGAGTTTTATCGCGAGATTTTTGCGTGTTTATTTGTGGCCCCAAAAGATTCAGCTCCGGCCCCGGTCACCAGTTCTGTGGCCTAGAGTTCGGCCTGTGAGGTAGTGCGCGGTCGTCTGCGCGACGGCTAAGTTCGGATTACCAGGGGGCATTGGTGCGCCTGCTCTGGAATTGCGCTAAAATAGAGCAATGTCGATCTGGAATAGGAGGTTTCGAGGTTAGATGCCTCCTCCACAGAAAGAAACCAAGGCCCAGCGCGCAGAGCGTCTGAAACTGGAAAAGAATCCTTGGGAGTGCCTCGAGGAAATCCGGCAGTTCGCACGTTTGGGATATGACGCCGTGTCCCCGGAATGGCGCAGCAACTATCTGCGCTGGTGGGGTATTTACCCGCAGGGTGACGGTCTCGGTGTGCTTGGCGGTAAAGGCGGCGAAGGGCAGTCGGTTCCCTTCTTTATGCTGCGCATTCGCGTGCCGAATGGTCTTTTGTACTCGCATCAACTGCGTGTTATCGCTGACTTGGCGAAGCAGTATGCGCGAGGTGTAGCCGATATTACGGTGCGGCACAACGTTCAGTTGCACTGGATCCCAATCGAGGCTCTACCCGACATCTTTGAACGGCTATGGCGCTGCGGGTTGACCACAATGTCGGCCTGTGGCGACGATACGCGGAACATCACGGGTTGTCCTTTGGCGGGGATCGATGCCGGCGAGATTTGTGACGCCTCGCCTTTGGTATTGCGTGCGACTCAGATGCTGGTGGGCAACCCTGAGTTCTACAATCTGCCTCGCAAATATAAAATTTGCATCACCGGGTGCCGGTCGTGGTGTTGCTATCCGGAAATCAATGACGTTGGATTGACTGCGACCAAACGCATACGGGGCGGCCGGGAAGAGATTGGGTTTTCATTGCGAGTGGGCGGGGGCCTGTCGGCTGAACCGTTCTTCGCAAGGCGCCTGAATGCTTTTGTGGAATGGAACCAGGTGTCCGCGGTCATCACCGGCGTCACACGTATCTTCCGGGACGCCGATGTTTTGCGCCAACATCGCGAACGTGCCCGGCTGAAATATCTATTCAAGCAGCATGGCTGGACAGAAGAGAGCTTCCAGGCAGAACTCGAACGGCGAATCGGCTTCCAATTGGATCCAGCCGAGCACGAAGAAGCACCCGTAGACGTGTTCCGCGATCATGTCGGCGTTCACGCACAGAAGCAGCCAGGCTATTTTTACGTGGGCGCCTCGGTCCTGCGCGGCCGTATTACACCTGACCAAATGCTTGCGGCAGCAGAGTTGGCCGATTCGTTCGGAAGTGGTGAGCTCCGGACGACGACAACCCAGAGTCTCATGATCATCAATGTGCCTGAGCGGAATGTAGGGGAAGTGGCAGACGAACTCACTGCGGTTGGCTTGCCAGTCAACGTCACGTCCTTCCGGCGCGGCACCATTACCTGCACAGGTACAGAGTTCTGCCGGCTTGCCATCACGGAAACCAAGAATTTCGCTCGGTGGTTGATCGGGGAATTAGAGGACCGTCTGCCTGGCTTCGAGCAACATCTCAAACTTCACATCACGGGATGCCCGAATAGCTGTGGTCAACACTGGATTTCCGATATCGGCATCGAAGGCAAGAAACTGAAGGTTGAGGGGCAGTTTGTAGACGCTTATTATTTCTGTGTAGGCGGTGCCGTTGGCGCATTGCAATCCATTGCACGCCCTTTGGGATATCGTTGCGCAGCGACCGAAGTACCCGCGGCTATTGAGCGCCTTCTGCGAGCTTATCTGGCCACCAGGCTTCGAGGCGAGAACCTCCGCTCGTTCTTCGCGCGGCACAGCGACACCGAATTGCGCTCTTACCTGGCGGGTACTGAAACCGCACCGGTAGAGCGGGACCCTTCTCCCGGTAGAATCCCGGTTGGAGTTTCTGGCTAAGTACTCCGGTTCGAAATTACGATGGCGTATTGGCGTCGATAGCCGTCCAATTTAGGGCGGTTACGCCGGTTTCCGGGCCACCGGCATGCGGAGCTGCGCCCCGCGATGGCGCTGTGTCAAAAGATTACTGGAGCGTTGCTGTCGCGGTTTCATACACGCGGAAACAAGAATGATCCTCTCTGAAAGTGCCGCTGGGCTTCATCCGATCCCCGATTGCGCGCGGATCCGTAGCTAGTCCAAACCAAGCAACCGCCGCGCAGGGCAGCCCCCTACAGCACCATCTGTGCCCAGCGCTCCCGGATCTCTTTTTTCCAGCTCCCGGAGAGCGGCGCTTCCATAAGCCGGGAGAGCAGATCAGGATCCTCCGTTTCGCGCTTATAGACGCGCACAACATCGGCAACACTGACTCGTCGCGGATCGCCTTCTAACAGGTCAATCCGGTCGCCGGCTTGAAATTCGCCTTCTTCCACAATGGAAAAGTAAATCCCCGGCCGGCCGCTCGACCAGAATCGCTTCACCATGTCGGAGCGATTCATCCGGATCGCAAGCTTAAAGCAAGGCATTCTCGGCTGGCTCACTTTCACGGTAGCCGTGCCTATGCGAAAAACATCCCCGATATGTACTTCCTCCTCCAGCATCCCTTCGGTGGTGAGATTTTCGCCCAACGCGCCGGGAGGAAGGTCTATGTCCGGAAGTTGCGCCGCCCAAAACGGATAGTGCTCGGATGGATATAAATAGACCGCTTTGTTGGGCCCGCCGTGGACGCTGAGATCCGACTGGCGATCGCCCTCAATGTTGTAGCGGCGCAGGGCGACGGGCCCCTGAACGGGTGTTTTGAAAATGCTGGTCAGCACCTTGCGATCACCCGCCTGCACCGCCCGCGGTTGTCCGACGTTAATGGAAAGTATTCTCCTCGCTGGGGGAGCGGTCATTGCTTCTAGAGCAATTATCGCGTCATCACCAGATTCTCGCCGGCAACACGCGTGTCGTCATTACGCCGTTTGCGTCTGAGCATGGCTGCAAGCCTCCGGATCGCAAGCGACAGTCCGGTGTACACCAGCATGCACGCGCCCAGTGAGGCCATGGCGGCGATCGCCTGGCCGAGCCAGCCGAAATATTCACCCGTATGTCCGAAACGGACAAACGCTCGAAGCCGTTGACCGAGACTGCCGTCTGCAAACGTGCTCGTTTTTACGACTGTCCCAGTGTCACGGTTCAACAGATACTGTGTGCGGTATTGCGGCTGTCCTCCGGTTCCGGCATCGGTGAGCACCGCCACCGGCGCCTTTGCATCGCGCGCCAGGTTCAACGTAATGGTGTGCCAGTTCGGGTTCAGGCGCGTGGCGGCAGCAAGCAGTCGATCGTAATTCGGTTCCTGTCCTGTTCCGAATTGCCGGACGCGCGGACGCCTGTCACCTCCCTCACGGCCGGCAACCGCGGGAGTAGACCCGCTCAGCCGGAAGAGCAGCGCATTTGCCCAATTAAACGACATCACGACCCCGCTCAGCACGATGACCAGCAGCGGGAGCGCGCACCAGATCCCGATGACGTTATGCCAGTTCCAGTCGCGAGCCTTTCCGCGTAGTCCCCCTCGGAACGCAATGGAACTCCGCACTGACTTCCAGCTCCACTTGCGCGGCGTCCAAAGCACGATGCCGAGAAGAATCAACCCGCCGAACAAAAGGTTCGATACCCCCGTCAGCCAGCGCCCAGCAGACTTCGAGCCCAGCGGAGCCCCAAGTGCCCGGTGCACCCGCTCGATGGCGGAAAAGAAGTCACGTGCACGTGCGGAACTGCTGCCAAGGACCGCGCCGCTAAAGGGGTCGACGTAGACCGTTCTGCCGCGGCCGATCGAAAACTGCATCGTCGCTTGCGGCTCATGGCGTACCACGATGGCGGTCGGATCGCCTATGCCCGCGTGGCGAACTACTTCGAGCAGCTCATTCAAGCGCTGGGAATGGACATCGTTGGGAACCGAAACAGAGCGAATGTCCCGGTCGGCAAATTCGGTGATTTGCCGTTCGAAGGCCAGCAGCACGCCTGTTGCCGCCATGATGAAAGTAAACAGCCCGGCGGTCACGCCGGTGATCAGATGCAGCCAGAAAAAAGTCTTGCGAATCATGTTGCTTTGTTTCACGAACCATTTCAGCGTGACCGGCTCATCTTAAAATTGCCTGAAAACTTGCTTTCCCGGTTCAAAAGGTGCGCCGAATCTGTTCCAATGAGTTCAAGGAATGCGCGTCCTGCTGGTTGACGACGATCGTGAAGTAGCCGAGTATGTGCGGCGGGAACTCGAGGAAGAGTCTTTCGAGGTCATCGTTGCACACGATGGCGCGACGGGCCTGCGTTTAGCGGAATCCTCTGCGTTCGACATTCTGGTGCTGGACGTGATGATGCCCTTCATGGACGGCCTGCAGGTGACGCGCAATCTGCGCAGGCAGAATATTCACACGCCCATTCTTCTATTGACGGCTCGTGATGGTCCCGAGGAAATCGTGCGCGGGCTTGAGGCAGGCGCCGACGATTACCTGACCAAGCCATTTTCGTTCGATGTGCTTCTGGCCCGGATACGTGCTCGCACGCGGAAATTCGATCAGAAAAAAGCGCAATTGCGTTTCGCCGATTTGGTGCTCGATTTGGACGAACGCAAAGCCTGGCGCGGCAAGCGGGCCATCATGCTGACGCGTACTGAGTTCGCCCTACTCGAATGTCTGTTGCGCTCGGCGGGCCGGGTCGTCACCAGAGACCGGCTTATCGACACGGTTTGGAGCGATCGGGAAGTGAGCGAAAATAACCTCGACGTCTTTATCAAGTTCCTTCGTTCCAAGGTGGATGTGCCTGGCTCTCCAAAACTGATCCACACGGAGCGTGGGCTTGGCTACAGCCTCAAGCAGGATAGCCAGTGAAGCACTTGAACCCACGCTCGCTGCGGGTCCGCCTCACGGTCTGGTATTCCTGCGCGCTGATTCTGATTGCTCTAGTTCTCGCCGGTGCGAGCCGCTGGGCGCTCGCAGTAAGCCTCGATCATGCGCTCGATCGAGGACTGCGTTACCGGCTGATTGGGCTGCACCGTTTTATTGGCGAAAACAGCCATGAGGGGTTGAATCGCCTTACGGCGCGGCTTGGCGAATTGGACACGCTCGGCGAGCTTTTTCAGGTATTCGGATCGCGCGGCGAGCTGATGGCCCAGTCGGAGGGCCTGGCGCGTCATCATGTCAGTACCCGACCCCCGCCCGACCCTGGGGTCGGTATTCTTTCCCGGAGCGCCGGGCCACGCTGGTTCCCCATCCGCATGGCAACCCAGCGAATTTATGTGAATGGGCAGCCCCTCATTATCGAAGTGGCCGATCCCGAGGGCAAGTATCAAGGTGCGCTCAACGAGTTCTACTCGGTCCTATTTGTGGCGCTCCCCATCGTTTTGGTCATAGCGGCGCTCGGCGGTTACTGGCTCAGCGGCAGAGCTCTTGGCCCGGTCGATCAGATCATCGATGAAGCGCAAGCCATCGACCCGGCCAATCTCGCGGCGAGACTCTCCGTTCCCGCATCGGGCGACGAACTCCAGCGGCTCTCGGAAACCCTGAATCGAATGTTGGACCGGGTGGAGCGCTCGGTTCTGCAGGTACGGCGATTCACGGCTGACGCTTCGCACGAGCTGCGCGCGCCGATGACGCTGATCTATACAGCCGCGCAGTTCGCGCTCCGTAGAGACCGCAGCGCGGACGAGTTGAAAGATGCCTTGCGCAAGATCCTGCGCGCGGCCAAACGATGCACGGAACTGATCAATCAGCTTTTGTTACTGGCGCGATCGGATGCGGGGAGCAGCCGGTTGGAATTAGCGCTCACCGATCTTACGGCTCTCGTGGGAGACGTTGTGAATGAGGTGAAAATGCTCGCCGCCGACAAAGGGCTAAACGTCTCAATGAATTTGCCGGATCGGCCGGTGCTTGTTGCAGTAGAGGAACATTCGTTCCGGCGTATGCTGCTCATCCTCCTGGACAATGCGATCAAGTACACGCCAGCAGGTGGCAGCGTCACAGTTAGTCTGATCGGCGAAACAGACGGCTTGGCCATTGCCGTAGCAGATACCGGCGCGGGCATTCCTCCCGCCGAGCTGCCCTTCATTTTCGATCGTTTCTGGCGCGCCGATAAGGTGCGCTCGCGCGAGGCCGGCGGCACAGGTTTGGGTTTGGCGATTGCCCGCGAGATTGCGCAGGCTCATGCAGCGGAACTGACGGCGGATAGCTGCGTCGGCAGCGGATCAACCTTTACCGTTCGGCTTCCGCGATCCGAAGAACGACTGAACGCACCCCGTCCGGCGCAACAACTGTCAGAACCACGCGCGTAAGCAAGTGGTCAAATTTCAGACAACGTTAAGATAACAGGGGCAAAGCTTGCGGATATGGAAGCTATTTCTGCTACTCAGCCCACATCCGCCTTGCGATGTGCAGCGCTACGGCTCCTACCTCCCCCGATACCACCGTTCGAAGAGATCGGAGACTTGGTCCTTCGTCATGCCCCGCACTGTAAAGTGATATTTCTTGCCGCCTAATAGTTGAACCCCGTTCTTATGAACGGATTGCACGTCTTCTCTCCTGACCACAAAGGTCTGCTCGGGATTGCGATCGCTTATGCAATCAAAACGAAAAGCATCCTTCGAGAGTGTCAAAATTCCCTGTTTATCTGGGCCCGCGACTTGATGTGCGGCCTGATAGCGGGCCAGCGGCGTTTCGGGTGCCGGTGCCGGCTGGAGCGGAGTATACGCAGTCGTATAGGGCTGTTGGGCTGCACTCGCGCGAACCGCCGGCTGATTCGCTGAGTCCATCATTGTTCCGCCCGGCTGATTGAGTACGGAAGGGGCGCTGGGCGCTTGGGTCAATTCCGGTTCTGGTTGGATGGTAAATTTATCGGCGCAAACCTTGGTTCCGTTAACAAAAATGCTAACCGAATACTCGCCAATCGGCCATGTGGAAATTGCGTTAGGCCACCAGTTCCAAAAGCGCGAGTCAGTCCAACTCTTCTCGATATCCAATCGTGACTTATCCCGCGCGCGCAGTGATCCATCCGGACCGTAGAGGTAAACGACTAAGTCAATCGATTGAGTAACCGCATGCTCTGGGTGCTTCAGACTCAATTGCCAATAAATCTTTCCCCCATCCGAGTGGTTGAATATATTACTAAGGTTACGTTGATCCAAGGGCGGGAGCTTGTCGCCGGCGGAAAAGAATTGCAGGCTTTCTATGCGAATGTCGCTTCCTGGGATCGTACTGAAAACTGGCAAAGTTACTGAGTCGGCAGGCCAGGTCTCGGGCGGCTCTACAAGGGACGTTGCGGACGCAGTCAGCTTCGATACCTGTCGCAGCGCTTTCGTCGTTACGGGTATTGGCTTTTGTTGGTCCGATCGCTCTAAGTAGCCCGCCACCAGCATGGCCACAACTGCCAGAGCGCCCAGCGCGAAACAGACCTTAATGGTTTTCCAGATGAATTCCGAAATAGCGGATCCGAGCCGGCTCGAACTGGAGCTGGACCGGTACGGCGACGATAGGCGGCGCGCGAGCGCAGGCGGGGCGGGCCAATACGGCGGTAACGTAGCGCTGCTCGCCGCAGCCCGTTGCGGTCTTGTGCGCGGCGGGCTGGGAAAGGGGTTACGGGGCAGTCCCTGCCGTATCACTGGGTAAAGATCCACACCTCCAAACAGCGCCGCGCGTTCGCACCACATGCAATTTCTGAGTTGCGCCGGATAGAGATGCTTCGCATTCTTCCGGCACGTCTTCAGGTTCTGGCTCAGTCTTCGAAGCTCCAGCCCCCATTCACGCGAACTTGGACGCGCTACCGGATTCTTGTGTCCATCCCCAAACGCGCGAACGAACAGTTCGCGCGTGCTCTGCGGCAGGTTTTGAAAGGGCAGGGCGGTCGGCATCGGGCTGATCTTCGACGATCCACCATATGGCGATAAACCCCGTCGAATCCGTTCTTCCATCCCGGGATCGCCGCTGCCTTTCCAAACTCCCGAGTAAGGATGAACTCCTTCCATCAGCAGAAGAAAAATAAGAACAGCCAGGCCGAAGTGATCGTGCTCCGGTGTGCGGTCCACGGCCGAAAAATCCCGCCCCTGTAATTCCGGCGGTGTGAAGTCCGCCTTGCCAACCGTGCAGCGATAGATCCTTCCCGAATCGGGGACCTGCATCGAGTCGCAATCCACTAAGGTTACGTAGGTCTGCTCCGAAATGAAAAAGTTGCTTTCGTTGATATCGCCGACGACATAGCCGAAAGCATGAATCGCTTGGACCACACTCGCGATATTCCCGGCGGCCTTCACCAGATTCAACCATGTAAAACCGGGCGCTTCTCTGGCGCGGTCTTGCGGCTGGTATAGCTTAAACACTTCTCTATACCGCTGGCGATCCATCATTGGCATTAAAAAGCCGGCCGCAGCGCCCATCGTTCCGAAAAGAAGGCTCGTCGGCCAGCAAATGGAAAGATGTCCTCGGCTAGCGGTTGGATCCGCGGGCGGTTTGGCCAGCATGGCCCGCAATTTCGCATAACGCCCCGGCGTCGCTTTGGTGTAAATCTTGGCGACTAGCCGCGCTTGCCCCTGAACCGAGAAAATCTGCGCCTCGCCGCCGCCTCCGATCTTTTGACCGAGCCGGATTGTGTTACCGTTCTGGTCTTGGTAGATCACCGCGCACCGCGATACTCAGCGTTTTGTCGTCGTCCGTTCGCTCGCAAACCCGTTCGGAGCGAAGAAATTCTGCGAGTTCTGCAACCGTCGAACCGGGCCGGGAGGCAAACTCGAATACGGGAGCAAAAAACGGCTTGTGTGCCGTATTGTCGGTGTACTGCATGGCAAGCAATTGCAGCCCATCGCTGAAAAGTGCGATCCCGGTCAATTCTTCTGCGGCCGAGACCGTACAGTGCGCATGAGCGAGAAAACCGGGCGACGTGAGAAACACAGTCTCGTTTATGTATTCGGTGTTTCCCGGCTGGCTGAAAACGCGCAGTTCGTCGAAACGAAATTCACCGACGATGCCGCCATCTCCCAACTGCGCAGTGGCAAACCACTCCGGCGTCGCAATCGCTAGCAACAGCGTCGTGGCTACCGGTTTCAGATCCGCCCCGGCCAGTTGTTCCAGTGCCGAACGCGCCTCTTTTAAGGTTTCCTGAAGCAACCCGTTCCACGCCTCCGCTCTGTCGGGCTGAGCGGCGCGCAATCGATCGGCGACGAATCCGGTTGCCGTGAGGGCCGCCGTGCGAGAGCCTTCCTCCGCTCGCTCCGCAGACCCGGCGCCATCCGCAACGGCAATCACAACCGTGTTCTCGCCAATCATCTTCCATTCCTGGGAATCCTGGCACGGAATGTTGCGCTGTAGATGGCTTGTGCCGGCGACGGATGCGCCCAAATACCGCCAGCGGGGACCGGTCGGCAATGTCTACCCTCCAACCGGCGATCCGAAGCCAACCGATGGCAGCGGGGTTTGCTCTCCCACTTTGCTGCTCGATACGCGCTGTTGACTCTGGGAAAGCCAGATGAACAGTTCGCGGAATTTCAAACCGTCCAGCTTGAGAACGCGGTCCGTGATCTGTTTCAGCACCGCCGTATTCGCTTCGCCAACGCCCACTGCAAAAAACGTTAAGCTCTTGGCGGCAGCCTCGGCGCGCGTTAACTTGGCCGCGGCCTCCCATTCATCGGTGGGTTCCCCGTCCGTGATCATAAAAATCCATGGCTGGTAATACAGCACGCCGTTGCTCTTGTATTCCGCCTTGCGATCTTTGACCAGTTGCACGCCTTCGGTGATTGCGCGGCCCATCGGCGTAGCGCCTCTGGCGCTCAAAGTTGGAGCTTGAAAACTACCGGCCGGAGTGAAGTCCAGCACGCGATCCACGGAGCCGCCGAACGTGATAATCGCGATTTCAACTCTTCGTCTGGCGAGTGAATCCTCCTGAATATCGCCCTCAAACGCCCGCAATCCTTCGTTGAGGGCGCGAATTCGTTCGCCCTCCATCGAGCTTGAAGTATCGAGTAATAGCAGACAAGCGCATCTCGGATCGGCATTAATCGCAAACTCAGGGTTCAACATAGGCCGGACAGGCTGTCAGTATATCCTGAAGCGCTTCACTTCTTCCCCATTCCATCCATCTGCATCCAATCCCAAAATCGCTCGATCCATTCATCGGAGGGCAACCCCTGTTTGCGCATCCCGAATCCATGCCCTCCTTTGGTATACATATGGAGCTCGGCCGGTTTGTGCGCGGCCGTCCATTTCTCGTAAAGCGCAACGCTGTCGCCGGCCAAGCCCAGTTGATCGTCTTGCGCGGCGGCGAGAAAGAGAGGTGGGGCATCCGCCGGAACCGGACGGTCTTTAAGAATGGAAGCGGCGGCGTAGATCGGCGCGGCGAACGCGGGCCGGCTTTCCGGGGAATACCGCAGCGCTGCTGCGGCTGCCACCGTACCGCCGGCCGAAAACCCGACAATGCCCACTTTTTCCGGGGATACCTTCCAATCCGAAGCGTGCTCTCGCACGTAAGCAACGGCCTCCAACCCATCGCCAATGGAAAGGGGCACGGTGCCGGCCAGCATTTCCCGAAATTTTTCCTTGTCCTTCCACATCTGCTGGAACTCCGCCGTCGCGTCCTCTCCCGTGTGCGCTAGACGGTATTTCAGAACAAACGCCGTGACGCCCCTCGCCGCAAGCCATTCGGCAACATCGATCCCCTCGCTGTTAATCGAGAGCGCCATAAAACCGCCGCCAGGACAAATCACGGCCGCTGTCCCATTCGCAGTCCAGGGCAGCGGCTGATAAACCGTCAGACTCGGCTTCGTCACGTTCGCGACCACTTCCGTCTTCCAGGCTTTCGAGAAATACTGCCTCTCGGGATAGCTTGCGGTCGAGGCTTTCGAACTAACTCCTGAGGGCAGGGGAATCACCTGTTGGGCTACTCCTGTGACGGCAGCAAGCCCTGTCAGAAGAACAGTCTGAGTAATCAGTTTCATGGATTTTGTTCAGTTTATCCTGATTCCAAACTTATAAATAATCTGCGGGCTCACGCGCTGAAACTCCTCGGCAAACCGAATCTCTTTATTCCCGCTGATGCGTCGTGCATGATTGGCCCGCTGCGCCGCCCGCTGCGAATAATATTCCCGAAGATACTGCTGCGCGCCTATCTTCTCCATCGCCGCTGTCTTGCATCCCGCATCGATCACAACTCTTATGCCGCCGTGTGCACGGAACGAGGTAGCTAATAGCTCGCCGAGCATGCCGTCGGAGTTCTCCGCGCTCAGTGCCACACGATGACATCCCCCGGCCGGCACTCGGCGGCCGCCACATGCAGCATCATGTTATCGCCAGGATGAGCCAGCACCGTCATGGCATTGCCGGCGCACCGGTGTTTATCCCGTGAATCACGTGATCGCCCTGCGGAAGGATCTGCTCGACCGGCAGCCATGGCTTGCGGGCGAATTGCAAAAAAATATTTAATCTCGCGCGCGACCTGTGGCTGGCGAACGCATCCGCGGCGCTCTCTGATGAGTTGCCGTACGACCGCAAAGCTCATGAAAAATCGATCGACCTGGGACTGCACTTTGCATTCGAGCAGGGCCTGACGCGGAAACATTTCCGATACGAAGATCTCTTCTGCACAGGAACATGAGATAAATAGTCGATATCGCGATGCGACGAAGAGCCTTCCTGACAACAACACTGGCCGCGTGGGCGGCGGCAGATGCCCTTTCGCAGCCACCCAAGTCTCTCTGGGGCGGACCTGTATTAGACACGCACCTGCACCTCCGCCGCGATCCCGATTCCTGCTACACGCATCTCGAAGGCTGCGGCGTCACCAACGCCGTCTTACTCACCAGGGCGCCGGATGAAGACAAAGCTAAAGCGGAGATGGCGAAGCGGCCAGGCGTTTTCGCCCGTTCGGTCGGCACCGATCCCGCTCAACCCGGCGCTGATGAGGTGATTCGTAAAGCCATTCGAGACGGAGCGATCAGTGTCGGCGAGCTGAAATATCATCTCGCGCTCGACTCGCCCGCAATGCGCCGCGTGTATGAAGTTTGCGCGGAATTGCAGGTTCCGGTGATGATGCACATCCAGAACTTCCCGCATTTTCCAGGAGAGCTCCCCTACAACACGGGTTACCCGCAGTTTGACAAAGTTCTCAGCGCCTATCCGAAGACGAACTTTATCGGGCACGGTGATCTGTTTTGGGCACACATCAGCGCCGATGTTCCAACCGATCGCGGCTATCCATCCGGACCCATCAAGCCGGGAGGGTTAACCGACAAATTTCTGTCAGACTTTCCGAACATGTATGCGGATACGTCGGCGAACTCAGGAAACAATGCACTCTCTCGCGATATAGAGTTCTCTCGGAATTTCATTGTGCGCCATCGCAGTAAGCTGATTTTCGGCAGTGACTGCGCCTGCGCCGATGGCAAAGGAGCGGGCATTTCTCAGGGCAACAACCCGGAAGCCGCCAGACTCGCCGGCAAATGCGTCGCCCGCGCGACGTTAGGCTTATTGAAAACTCTGACCTCGCCCGAAATCTTCCGGCAAATCACCTGGGACAACGGCATCCGGCTCTTCCGTCTTCGGTTCACATAGCCTCCAGTCTCCTCCCTGCCGTTCCAGGCGCGCCCGCCGAAGCGCACCTATGTGGCTGAATTCAAAGATAAAACAAAAAATACGCTCTGCTGTGACCGGCTCCCAAAGCACCCCCCGAAATTTCGTTTCGCAAAATTGACCTGAGCCGGCCGTGCTGCAATCAGAAGAGACACAATGAAACCAACCATGTCCCCGGACGAGTTCCGGAAAGCCGCCCGAGAGCACGCGGACTGGATAGCTGAATACTTCGACCGGACCCGCGAGTTCCCGGTCAGTCCCGCCACCCGGCCCGGCGATGTTGCGGCCCTGCTCCCCTCCGCTGCGCCCGAGCAAGGCGAGCCCGTCGAGGCCATCCTCGAAGACTTCCAATCGAAAATCTTCCCGGCGCTCACCCTCTGGAACCATCCGCGCTTTTTCGCCTGGTACCCCTCCTCCGCCACGCCGCCGTCCGCCTTGGCCGAATTCCTGGCCGCCGCAGTCAACGTGAACGGCATGCTCTGGAAATCCTCCCCCGGCGCAACGGAACTCGAACAAGTGGTTCTCAACTGGCTGCGGCAATGGCTCGCTCTGGACGATGCATTCTTCGGGATCATCTACGACACGGCCTCGGTCGGCGTGCTCCACGCCATAAGCGCCGCGCGCGAGTGGGCCGCTCCCAAATGCCGCACCAAAGGCATGCGCGGCGACCTGACCGTCTACATCTCCAGTCACACGCACTCGTCTTCCGAAAAGGCTGCCATCATGCTCGGCTTCGGCCAGGAGAACGTGCGCAAAATCCCGGTCGACACCCAATTCCGCATGCGACCCGATCGTTTGGCGCAGCAGATCCAAGCCGATCTCGATCGCGGCAAGCGCCCCTGCTGCATCGTGGCCTCTGTGGGTTCCACATCGACGAGCGCCATCGATCCAGTTGTAGAGATCGCCAACATCGCCGAAAAGTACAATGCCTGGCTGCACGTCGATGCTGCCTATGCCGGCTCTTTCGCGATTGTGCCCGAAATGCGGCACATCCTGAGCGGCGTGGAGCGCGCCCAATCGCTGGTCGTGAACCCGCATAAGTCGCTATTCGTCGGCTCCGATTGCAGCGTCCTCTACACGCGTCATCCCGATATCCTGCGCCGTGCTTCGTCCTTGAGCGCCGAATATCTCCGCACCGCAGAAGACGACCGCGTCGTGAACTTTATGGATTACGGCATTCAGCTTGGACGCCGTTTCCGTGCTCTGAAGCTCTGGTACGTCTTCCGCTATTACGGGCGCCACGGCATCGTCGCCATGCTGCGCGAGAGCCTCCGCCTCGCTCAACTGTTGAAGAGCCTTATCGAGAGCGATCCCGATTTCGAAATCCCCGCTCCGGTCCCGTTCGGACTTGTCTGCTTCCGCCATCGCGACAGTGACGAGCTAAATCAACGCTTGCTTTCAGAGCTGAACGCAACCGGCAAGGTGTTTCTTTCGCACACCGTGTTGAACGGAAAGTTTGTCGTTCGTTGCGCCATCGGAAATTTTCAAACGACCGAGCAGGACGTTCGTGAAATCTGGGAACTGATTCGTGAAGCCGCCCGACGTGTCGCGGCGGCTGAAGCTGTGGCTGTCGAAAAGTAAGATGGCGAAGCCGCGCGTGGCCACAACGCTGTGCGGGATCGCACTCCGAAATCCGGTGCTTGCTGCCTCCGGGACATTCGGGTACGGCATCGAATTTGCGAAACTGGTGAATCTAAATCAGCTCGGCGGGCTCGTAACCAAAGGGCTCTCGCGCGAACCAATCGCCGGCAATCCTTCGCCCCGTCTGTGGCACACCGGCTCCGGCATTATAAACTCCGTAGGGCTTCAGAACGTCGGTGTAGCTGCGTTCATCCGCGATAAGTTGCCAAAGCTGCGGCAACACTCCGTGCCCGTGTTTGCGAATGTATTCGGGTATGCGATAGACGATTACGCGGAAGTTATCCGCGCGCTCGAAGACGCCGAAGGCATTGCCGCTTACGAATTGAACGTCTCCTGCCCCAATACCAAGGAGGGCGGCATGTTCTTTTCGAGCGATACCGGCCTGCTTACAGATCTAATCACCAGGGTTCGCCCGCTCGCAAGACACCCGCTGATCGTGAAGCTTTCGCCCAATGTCGCTCGTATCGAGCCGTTCGCTCTTGCCGCGCAAGACGCCGGAGCCGACGCGATCTCGCTCGTCAACACCTTCGTCGCCCTCGCAATCGACATCGAAACACGCCGGCCTTGTATTGGCGCTGGATTCGGCGGACTCTCCGGTCCCGCCATCAAGCCCATCGCTCTCCGCATGGTCTACGAAGCCGCCCAGGCCGTCCGGATTCCTATCATCGGACTAGGCGGCATCGCAAATGGAGAAGATGCCGCCGAGTTCCTGATAGCCGGCGCGAGCGCTGTTCAGGTCGGTACTGCCACTTTCATCGATCCGCGCGCTCCGTTGCATGTGGCGCAGGATCTTGTCCGCGTGCTGCAGCGTCTCAAAGTACCGGATCTAAAAAGGTTGAGCCTTTTGGCCTGCAATTAGGTGCTATGCTCGGAGCGAGGCGGTGCGCATGGATCTCCGCAAACTTCTGCTGTGCTCTGGGTGCGCGGCAGCCTTTCTCGGCACTGCGTTTGCGTTGGATCGCACGCTACCGCATCCCTTCAAAGAATACGCCGGAATCGAGCACCCGCTCGGCTCCGTTGCGTTGCCTCCCGACTATAGAGAGAAAACCGAATGGGTCTTCGCCAGACTCATGTATCCGGGTGGCTGGAACGATGGCTACCAGGGGCGCGAGTGGGACTGGCATGAAGGCCGTTCCCTCTGGACTCAAGACTTTCCGAGCGCCGACCGCCACTTTGTGCTCGCCGTCCGCCGTCTGACCCGCATTCACGTGCGCTCGGTAGAGCAGTGCGTGAACCTGGATGATGGAGACGATGTTTACAACTGGCCGTGGCTGTACGCCGTGCAGGCCGGCGAGTGGGGCCTCACCGATGCGCAGACCAGCAAACTGCGCGACTATTTGCTCCGCGGTGGTTTTCTGATGGCCGACGATTTTCATGGAACTGTCGAATGGCAAGTCTTCGAGGAAGCCATGAAGCGCGTATTCCCGGACCGCCCAATTGTGGACATTCCCAACAGCGATGCCATCTTCCATACCGTTTACGATCTGGATGATCGCTATCAAATCGTAGGCGCCGAGCATCTCGCGGAAGGTCACAAGCTGGACGGTTATGTTGCGCGCTGGCGCGGCATTTACGACGACAAAGGCCGCATCATGGTGGCGGCTACGTTCAACTCCGATGTCGGCGATTCGTGGGAATGGGCGGATGAGCCCGAATATCCCGAGAAATACTCTGCACTCGGCATCCGCATCGGCGTGAATTACATCGTTTACGCGATGACGCACTGAGAGTGGAGAGCGCGCTGAAGGAACGATCGCGGCAGCGTCTCCTGCACAGGCTCGGGATATTTTGCGGCTTCGCGGCGGCACTGTGGCTGGCCGGGGCGGAAGCGCCAACCAAACTGGTGACCATCTCGGTCTCCCCGCTGGTCATCTCCTTCATGATGGTGTTCGGCGCGTTTCTGTCGCGCTGGAGTCTGCCCGCCGCCATTCGTGGAACGGGCGATGTCTTTCATGATGTCCGGCATGTTCCGCATCTCGTCCTGTGGGGCATCATCGCGGGTTGCCTCTGGGCAGTCGGCAACACGCTGACGATTTTTGCCGTCCGGGATATCGGCCTCAGCCTGGCCTTTCCGCTTTGGAATTCGAACAGCTTGATTGGAATCCTGTGGGGCACGCTGCTATTCAGAGAACTCCATCGCGCCGGCTGGCTCCGCATGCTCGGTGTAGTAGGCGGCGCCGTCATTATCTTCGTGGGCGCCATACTGCTCTCGGCCGCATCGACGTCAGAAGCGGCACATCGAGACGCCATGCACGGCATCGCGGCCGCGTTGGGCGCGGGGCTCATGCTGGGGACCATGTACATCCCATATCGCAAGGCTTACATCACTGGCATGAATCCGCTCACGTTCCTCACGTTTTTCACGTTTGGAGAAATGAGCATGATGACCGCGGTCGCGCTGGTGTTCAGCGGCGGCGTTGGCCCGTTCTGGCGGGAACTGGTCACGAATCGCGCCATCCTGTTCTGGCCCATGTTGGGCGGCTTTATGTGGGTGGTGGGCGATCTTTTCCAGAATTACGCGGCAAAATATGTGGGCATCAGCCGCGGAATTCCGTTGTCCAATACGAACCAGCTCTGGGGTCTACTTCTGGGCTTGCTGGTATTTGGAGAATTGCGTGGACTGTCTGGAAGCATCTACGCGGAAGTGATCGGCGGCTCGGTGCTGATGGCTTCGGGCGCGCTGGCAATTTCGTTAAGCTCGACCTCCGAACTTGAATACGCAAGTTGGAAACAAGCAGCCCGCCGGGAAATCGAACTATACTGCATCGATCCGGAGTATGTCATGGTGCGCATGGAAGGCCACGATGTGCCCTCAGCGAACGTGCGCCGGACGTGGATCGACTGGCTGCTGATTACCATAGCAACGCTGATCTTTGCCGGTTTGGGAACGCTGGCGCGAACGCCGCAAATGGAAATGCAGATGGGATGGCTGGCGCTATTCGCAGCGGCGCTTCTCGTCGTACTGGGAGTTGGCGGCCTGGTGCTGTGGCGCGTGACAAAGTTTACTTGACATCGGTGGCCTGGCTTGAATCGAGCACGCTTTTCATGCCTGCCGATATGGCCTCTTGCGCGCGCACTCCATCACGATGAGTGCTCGAGAACGGTGCGCCTGTCTGGCAACACTCAATGAACGCCGCGAGTTCGGCTTTATAAGCCGGGCCGAAGCGATCGACAAATTCCGGGAGGGGCCGCTGGTAATCGCGCATCGGGAACGTCTTCAAAGCGATCGGTTTCGTGCGGCCGCGCCGGCCGTAGACCTCCACGTGAACCGTGGTCAACTGCTGGTCGAAATGGCCGGCGTGAATCTGTCCTTCTTCACCGAAGATAATGGTCTCCACGCGATAGCCGGAGACGTGGTTGCGGCTGACCTGCACCTGTCCCAGCAGATTATTGTCAAACCAGAGGCAGAGCAGGGCGTCATCAAAATCTTCGTCAGCCGTGGTCAGCGCGTGACTGTAGAGTCGCGATCCAAGCGCGAGTGCTTTGAGCGGCGTGCGCCCGCTGAGCCACAAAATCTCATCCACATTGTGTACCGCCATGTCGGGCAGAATGCCCCCGCTTTTATACCCGTTGGGCGCCGGATTAGAATCTTCGAGCGCGGAATAGATCTTGAAAATCCTGCCGATCGTTCCGCTCTCCATCAGCTTCTTGGCATATTGGAGCGGCTCGTCGAAACGTCGCTGAAAGGCGAGCATCAGCGAGTTCGGATAATCGCGATCCAGTTCAGCCGCGAAGGCACGATCGGCTTCGAGTGTTCCTGTAAGCGGCTTCTCCAGTAAGACGCGATATCCGGCCGAGATGAGCCTGGTAGCATGCTCCCGATGAAGATCGGTTGGAGTAACAATAACTGCGGCCTTGCAAATGCCGGATTCGGCCAGCTCGTCTACCGAAGAGAAAACAGGAACATCTCTATCAATGTCGGAGAGGAATCGCACGGCGCGGTCATGGTCCGGCTCAGCCAGCGCTGCGAGTTCACAGGTTCGCGTATCGCGAGCCAGTTCATGTACGTGAAGGGCGTGAATGAAACCCATCCGGCCGATACCGGCCACAGCGACTCTTAACGGTCGAGGCATGAGATTCATCAGGATACAACGCCCGCCTTACAATGAGGACTGTGATTGAGGCTGCTGCAGCGCGCTTGACCGCCGCCGCAATGCTGGACGTCGTTGAAGCTGCACTCCACGCCCAGGGCAGGGAATGGATCTTTCTCCGCGAACTGCGCATCGGCACGGGCCATCGGCATCACGAATTGCAGCGGCTGGACGCCTTCGCGCTCAATTGTTTGCCTCATTTAGGCATGCGGCGAATCTGCTATGAATTGAAAGCGTCGAGAGCTGATTTTCTTGGTGAAGTAAAACGGCCGCTCAAACGCCGTATCGGCATGCGCTTCTCAAACGAGTTCTATTTCGTAACTCCGGTCGGCATGCTGGCTCTTGATGAGATACCGGCCGACTGCGGTCTGGTCGAAGTGGGGGTCGCCTGTACGGCCGAGTCTCGCTCCCTTGTCCGCCGGCACGACGGATTCTTTTATATTGACGCGCTGAACGGCTTCTATTGCATCATTGCGGTTCCTGCTCCGTGGCGCGATACGCCCGGCCCCACCTGGCAGTTTGCAGCGGCCATGCTGCGCAATCAGCAACGGACCATGCAGGAGCGTCCTCCCGCGCCCCCAAAACAACAGAAACTGGAGCTCCAATAAACAACGAATTTACTTCGTTTGCCGCTGGAACTGCGGGCTGTTCAGCCAATCGCGTACGAACTGGGTCTGGCGAAGCCCCGCAAACTCCGTTGCCGGAGGAGCCGGGGCTTTTTGTGTGAGTCCTCTTAAAAAGCAGGGCAAACCGGGAACCGTACTGGTTTGCGGCAATGGCGGGATGCCGGTATCGGGCGATGAAAAGTTGAACTGCACAACCGGATTGCCGATGGCGGGCGATGCATCGCGAAGTGTCAGCGGAGATAGGCCCCAGCGCCATTCGATCAACTTGAGGATGGCAGTGTGATCGTAGACGGTCGAGTCCACTTTGTTGGCGCCACGTGTAAATGGCGATGCGATCACGGTGGGCACGCGGAAACCCAGCACTGCTTCGCCATTTGCCAGATCGGTGTCTACGTTATTCGGCGCAATCACGCGAGGCGGCGCTATATGGTCGAAGAAACCGCCCCATTCATCAAACGTCACAATCAGAACCGTGTTGCGCCACTTCGGCCCGCTCGCGACCGCGTGAAAAACCTGCGACAGAAACGCCTCGCCATTGCGGACATCCGAATGCGGATGATCGTCATTCCCCAGACCATCGTCGAATTCCGTGAATTTGGGATCGACAAACGATACAGCCGGAAGATTGCCCGCTGCGGCATCGGAAAGAAAGCTGTCGAACAACGAAGAGGACGAAAGGTATTTCAAGCCCCAGAGCGCCAGGAACGGAATGCTGCCGAAGTAGTAGCGGTGAGAGATTCCGGCTTTTGCGAGGCTGTCCAAGATGGTAGGCAGACCGCTGAGCGAAAGCGTATTCGTCAGGCGGTCGGTCTGCGCCGCCAGCAGAAACATGCGATTGGGAAACGTCTCAGCGAGAATCGAAGCGAACCAGTGATCGCATGTTGTGTAAGCCTGCGCCAATGCCGCCAGGAAGGGCACATCGTGCGCTTCGTAATAGCCGATCGCGTAAATGTCGTTGCCGGGAACGCGCAGGAAGCCGTCCATCTTGCCGTCATCATACGCGGTAGCGTTTGCACCGCCGTAGTCATTATTCGGCACCGGATGCCCGCAGCCTGTGTAATCGCCGCTCAGGGAGTGAACCGGGTGAACCGCGCCGGCCGAATCAATGAAGGACAAGCCGGCCGGTATGCCGGCCGCTCCCGGCAACCAGCCTAAAAAATGATCGAAGCTGCGGTTCTCCATGGTGACCACCACGATGTGGTCTATCCCGGAATCCTGAGGACGGACCGGCACGGGATTCGGAAGAGGGCCCGGCGGAGGCGAAGGATGCACCGGGACCGCTGTGTGGCATCCCGCGGCAATTCCCAGTCCGCCGATAACCAGGTCTCGTGCGAACGTGCGGCGGTTCATGAAGCAGCGCAGTTTCGTTCCCAAAGTGAATCGAGTATACACGCTAAGCGGCGAGCTTTGTGGGTTTACGATCAAGGAGTGAGTCGCGAGGCAGTTCTCGGCGTGATCGTAGCGATGTGCGCCCAGGCAGGCCAGTTTGAGCTGGTTGGCCAATTACGGCCCCGGCAAGCGGTCCAGGTATATCTGCAAGGCGCAACGACCCCGTTCGATGCAAAGACGGAATCCGGCCTGGATGGGAAGTTCCGCTTCCGAAAGCTCCTGGAAGGGACTTATGTACTAATGGTCAGCGGCCTCCAGCGCACGGTCGAAGTAGGGCCGAGTGTCGCCGATTCGAAGAGACGCATCCATATTGCTATGGAGTTGAGCGGTGCCTCCGCCGAGTCCAGCCTTAATCAAAACCGGGTTTCGGTCCGCGAACTTTCGATCCCGAAGAGCGCGCTCCGTGAATACCAGAGCGCACAAGAGGCGCTTAGCCGGCGAGATCTAAATACAGCCCTAAAACATCTGAAACAAGCGGTGGAGTTAGCGCCGCAATTTTCTGCTGGCTGGAACCATCTGGGCACGATTGCGTATCAGAGTGGTCAATATCGTGAGGCCGAAGCGGATTTTCGGAAGGCTTTAGCGGCCGAACCAGACGCATATGCGCCGCTCGTGAACTTAGGCGGCGTGCTGATTAATCTTGCGCGGTGGACCGAGGCTCTCGAATACAACCGGCGAGCTGTGCTTGTCAATCCATACGACCCGCTCGCGAACTCGCAATTGGGCATGGCATACTTCTTTTCGGGCCAGATGAACCTGGCCGAGAAGTACCTGACGGTAGCCAAGCAACTCGATCCTGCGCATTTCTCTCATCCACAGCTACTGTTGGCGGAGATCCATCGGCGCCGGAATGAGCCGCAAGCCGCCGCAAACGAGTTAGAAGACTTGCTCAAACGTCATCCGGACTTGCCGAATGCCGCCAAGATCAAGGATGAGATTATCCGCTTGCGGTCCGTTGCGGTATTCCCCGATTAATATAGATGCGAATAACTTTTCTATGTTTACTGTCCATTTTTGTTGCCGTGTCTGCGCAGGGCGCCGGCACCGTCCCCGCGTTCCAGGTCACTCTCGGCCAGGGCACTTACACGCTGGCCGGCCGTGATCCCGCGAAGAGAGGCGTTACCACCATTCCCACGGTGCTGGTCCCCATTACGCTTTCGTTCGATGCAAGAAAGATTGCTGGAAAGCCTTTTCTGGAGGCAGCGCCGGAGGTGCCAAGCATCCTGCGCTCACCCGTCTTCTCGAAGTTCGACTTCCCTTCTGGCGGGGTCACGCAGTATGCCGATGCCATGCTGCGCACGACCTTCCCAAAGGCCAACGGCTGGCACACGCTGCTCGGCGAGCCTGAAGTAAAGCGCATAAGAATTAACATTCCCGTTGGATCTGGATATGTACTCACCTCGAAACGGACGGGCGGCTCGCTCGCTATTGTTGACGTCGATTTCCTTCAACAAGAGATTTTTAAAACAGATTCCCAAACAGGAAGGCACGCTGGTCATTGCCATGACCCGGAACACCGCTTATTACGCGCTTGGCGACGCTACGGTGTGTTGTTCCTGGGGAACGCACGGTGTCGATTCCGTCACTGGAAATTCCTTCGTGCTAGGCTCGTATCTCCATGCTGCCCCCGGAATTATCGACGATGCCGACGTGCAGCCTCTCACGCAACAGCTAGCTGAGTTCTTCAACGATCCGTTGCATGACCCTTCGGCCCGGGGCCGGAACGTGAAAGGCCCGGGAAATACATTCTCCGCCTGGATGCGTCCGGCGTGGATGGCGCCGGAAGACGAGGGACGCTGCGGCGGCACCGGCGTCGGCTCAACTTATTTTCTCCTCGAACCGACAGATGCGAACGCGAAAAACAATATTCCCGTATCGAAAGCTTTTGCTGTTCGTGCGCATGGAGCTGTTTATCACCTGCAGAATGTAGCCCTGCTGCCCTGGTATACCGGCCCATCGGAAGGGCTTGGCACGACTTACAGCTTTCCAGACGCGCGCCTGCTTCCAGAACCAGCTACTCCCTGTCCGGCGCGCCGTGGCCGTCCAGCTACAAGTGGTGCGGCGTCTACGCCTCCTCAATCTCTGACCGCCACAGTGCCGGCGAGCAGTTCGCGCAACGGTCACTGGCTGATCGGTTATTGGACCGGCTATGGTTCCACTCTCCCGGCGCGTAACATTTCGCCGCAATGGGACGTGATTATCGTCGCCTTTGCCACTCCGGACAAGAATGCGCCGGAAGGCACGCTGCGGTTTCAAACGCCGACCGGCCTGGACTCACAACAGTTCAAAGCTGATATCGCCTGGTTGAAGAGCCAGGGCAAGAAGGTTCTAATTTCGCTTGGCGGCGGCGGTCAATACTTCAGCCTCGCGGATCCCAAAAGCATTCCGAACTTCGTGTCATCCGTCACGCGCATTGTTGCCGATTACGGATTCGACGGGATCGATCTCGATTTCGAAAGCCCCTCTCTCGTCCTCGAACCGGGCGATACAGATTTCAAACATCCCACCACGCCATCCATCGTGGATCTGATCGCTGGTTTGCGCCAATTACACGATCATTTCGGTTCCGGTTTTATGATCAGTCTGGTACCCGAAGGTACGCAGATCCCGGGCGGCCTTCCCGGTTACGGCGGCCAGTTTGGTTCTTACCTGCCCATTGCGTATGCCATCCGTGACATGCTCGCGTTTGTGGACGTGCAGGACTACAACACGCCGCCGCTCCAAGGTCTCGACGGCGAGATTTACCAGGCTGGCTCGGTCGATTATCATGCCGCCATGACCGAGCTTTTGCTGCATGGCTTTCCGGTTGGCGCTCAGTTCTTCCCTGCGATGCCCGCCAATAAGGTGGCCATTGGATTTCTCACCGGAGATACGACTCCCGCCATCGTTAGCCAAGCGATGAACTATCTCATTACAGGCGAGGCTCCTCCCGGAACCCGATACAAGCTACACGAACGTCACGGATACCCCGGCATGATCGGCGCCATGTTCTGGACCCTCGATGCCGATGCGCGTGGTAACTACAATTTCTCCAACGTCGTCGGCCCGCAGCTTCATAGGTATCCGGCAGCTCGATGAGACGAAGTCCCGATGCACTGCGGGCGATCGGCTGGGGAGGATTGATCGGCGGAATCCTCGACATCTCCGATGCCCTGGTGTTTTACGGTTTGCGGGGAGTACCTCCGGAGCGCTTGCTCCAAGGGATTGCGAGAGGGTTGCTGGGTGCGCGCGCGATACAGGGCGGGTGGGCAACGGCGGTGCTGGGTCTCGCCCTGCATTTTTTCATCGCGTTTGCGGCGGCGGCGGTTTACTACGCCGCGAGCCGGCGCTTGCGGATGTTGCGGAAACGGCCGGTATCGAGCGGTTTACTCTATGGTATCGCCGTTTTCCTGTTCATGAACATGGTCGTCGTGCCGCTGTCGGCTATTCATCGCAGTCCGACTGCGATGTTTGCGTTGAATGTCGCCAGCGCAAACGCTGTACTGGCGCTGATGGTGTTTATCGGTCTGCCAATTGCGTTGGCCGTGAACCGGTACGCGAGCGAATCAGTGGAACGTCAATCCGCGCAAGCTGCATCAAGGCATCGGACGTAAACGGAGCTTTGGCGCGGAGGGACGCACAGTAGACAAAATGCACCGTGCGGATTTCGTGTGATCTTCATTCTGACCGCGGATGGTACTATAGCGGCGCAACACCTACGGTGACCGCAAAATGCCGGACCGGAAAATCGAGCGGCAGCTTGAAGCGTTGAAGGAAATTCGGGCTCTCGGACCAACGCAGGAAACCGAATCTGCTTTGCGGAAGGCCCTTTGCCATCGTGTGAATGTGGTGGCGGCGCGCGCTGCAACCATCGCAGCCGAACTGCAGCTCAAAGCTGTAATGCCGGATCTCCTAGCGGCATTCGACCGACTGTTCGAAAATGCGGTACATTCGTTAACGCTTCAATAGGCTTGTAGCCGCGCTCGCTTGCTACGATGGCTATTTCAATGATTCGACCGTACCGCGGAGTGACTCCCCGCATTGCGGGCTCCGCTTACATCGATGCAAGCGCTCAGGTAATCGGCGACATAGTGATCGGCGAGCGATCGAGCGTCTGGCCAAACGTCTCGATGCGCGGGGACGTGAACTACATTCGTATCGGCGACGAGACGAGCATTCAGGACAACAGCGTCGTGCACGTCGATCGTGAACGCTTTCCGTGCATCATCGGGAATCGTGTCACGGTTGGGCATCGCGTGGTCCTGCATGGCTGCGAAGTGGAAGACGACGCGCTCATCGGTATCGGAGCGCTCGTGTTGAACGGAGCAAAAATCGGCAAGGGTGCGATCGTCGGAGCCGGGGCCTTGGTTCCGGAGGGAATGGTGGTGCCTCCGAATACCGTCGTTATGGGAGTGCCGGCGAAAGTGCGCCGCGAGGTTACGCCGCACGAGCAGGAGCGGTTTCGCATCAATTGCGCCGGCTACGTCGAAATTACATCCATCTACCGGGAAGAGCAGCCTTGATTCAAAGCGTCAAAGGCATGCGCGACATCCTGCCTCCTTCGAGCGCAGTGTGGAATCAGGTGGAGGCGGCGGCGCGGCGCACTTTTGCTCGTTTTAACTATCGCGAGATTCGCACTCCGGTCCTGGAGGAAACAGCTCTTTTCGCGCGCGGAGTGGGCGAAGAGACAGATATTGTCAGCAAAGAGATGTACACATTTGAGGACCGCGACGGCAGCTCGCTGACCCTGCGGCCCGAGAACACCGCCTCTGTTCTGCGCGCCTATATCGAGCACAGGCTGGATCAGCAGCCCGGCCTGCAAAAGCTGTATTACATGGGCCCGATGTTCCGGCGCGAGCGTCCGCAGAAAGGACGGTATCGCCAGTTTTATCAGATCGGCGCGGAAGCGATCGGCTCGGATTCCCCCGCCATCGATGCCGAGGTCATCGAGCTCGTGGTTGCGATTCTGCATGAAGTGGGCATCCGCGATTTTGAGCTGCTTATTAATTCCGTCGGATCGAAAGAATCGCGCTCCCGCTACAATGACGCACTGCGTGCGGAGCTGAAAGAGGTCGCGCCGCGGATGTGCGAGGATTGCCAGCGCCGCGCCGAAACGAATCCGCTGCGTGTGCTCGATTGCAAGAATCCGCAGGACCAACCGATTATCGAGCAGTTACCGTCTATCCTCGATTTCCTGGATGAAAACGATCGCGACCATTTCCGCCGAGTTCGCGAGTTTCTGGATGACCGGCACATTGCGTATACAGTAAAACCGCGGCTGGTTCGCGGACTCGATTACTACGCACGGACGACATTTGAAATTACGCACGGCGCTCTCGGCGCGCAGAACGCCATTCTCGGCGGCGGCCGGTATGACGGGCTGGCTGAAATGCTTGGGTCGAAAGTTGCGGCTCCCGGTATCGGATTCTCGATCGGTGAGGACCGCCTAGTGATGACCGTTGAGGAACAGGAGACGGTTCGTCCACGGCCCTTGGATCTGTATATCGCGCCGATGGGCGATGCGGCGCTCCGCCACTGCGCGGTGCTGGCCGGAGATATCCGGAACCTGGATGTTTCCGTCGAAATCGGAACCGAACGCAAATTGAAACGCATGCTGGAACTGGCTAATAAGCTGGAAGCCCGCTACACACTGATAGTGGGCGATAACGAGATCGTGACGCAATCCTACACGCTGAAGGACATGGCCTCCGCCCAACAGGAAACGCTCACCCGGCAGGCGCTGCTCGATCGCCTCCGCAATATTCATTAGGAAGCACGCAACAGAACGAATCACAAATGGCTGAACTCGAACTGGATTTTCTCGGCGACCTCCGCCGGACTCACACCTGTGGAGAACTGCGGGCAACCGATGCCGGCCATGCCGTTGTACTCATGGGTTGGGTTCACCGCCGCCGCGACTTGGGCGGCGTCATCTTCATCCATCTCCGGGATCGCTACGGTGTCACGCAGCTCGTTTTTGATGAGAGCAAGAACGCCGCGGCGCACACACGCGCGCAGCAGTTGGGCACGGAATTCGTGATTGCCGTAGAGGGTTCGGTCTCGCTACGAACCCCGGACACCGTGAACGCAAGCATCGCGACCGGCGATATCGAGGTCGCGGTCTCGAAGCTTTGGATTTTGAACGAATCGCGTACACCGCCATTCCCGCTCGAAGAAAACGTCGACGTGAAAGAAGACGTCCGGCTCAAGTACCGGTACGTCGATCTGCGCCGGCCGCACATGCAGCGCAACATCATTATGCGGTCAAACATTGCCTTCGCAGTCCGCCAGGCACTGTATGCGCAGGGGTTTCTCGAAATCGAAACGCCGTTCATGACGCGCTCTACGCCGGAAGGTGCGCGCGACTATTTGGTCCCGAGCCGTGTGCAGCCGGGCAATTTCTATGCTCTGCCGCAATCGCCTCAGATTTTTAAACAGCTTTTGATGGTAAGCGGCTACGAGCGCTATTTCCAGATCGTCCGCTGCTTCCGTGATGAAGACCTGCGTGCCGATCGGCAGCCCGAGTTTACCCAGATCGATCTCGAAATGTCGTTCCCGCAAGAGGAACAAATCTTTGAAGTCATCGAACCGTTGATCGGAAGCGTGTGTACTGCTGCGAGAAAACCCGTGCCGGAAGAGATTCCGCGCATGACCTACGCCGATGCCATGCGCTTTTACGGCAGCGATAAACCGGACTTGCGCATTCCACCGTTTGACTGCGTCGAAGATTTGTTTCCGGACGCGAACCTGACCGGGAACGGCCTGCCGCTCGTTGCCATTCACATTCCCAACACCGGTCAGTTGAGCCGAAAAGAACGCGATGAGATCAAAGCCTTTGGTCAAGAGCGCGGTCTGCGTGTTTACGACGACGCTAAGCGTCTGGAACGCGATTTTCCGGAGGCAATAGCGCGTGTGCGCGAGCGCGTGGGCCCTGCGGCGGACGATTTGCTCATTCTGGCGGGCTGGCCCGGCGAACCGAAGGGTGCGCTTCCCGAGCAGACCGTGCTACAAGCTTGCGGGCAGTTGCGCTTGCATCTTGCGCAGAAATACAACGACCGCCACAAGCTGCTCGATGCCGATACATTGAAATTTCTCTGGGTGATCGATTTCCCGATGTTCGAATGGGACGAAACGGAAAACCGCTGGAATGCCGCGCACCATCCGTTTACATCGGTACACGACGCCGATCTCGATAAGCTCACTACCGATCCGGCGCACTGCCGCGCGAAGTCCTACGACCTGGTTCTGAACGGCACCGAACTCGGTTCGGGCTCTATTCGTATTCATCGCCGCGACGTGCAATCGAAAGTGTTTGCCGCGCTCGGATTCAGCGAAGAAGAAGCCAGGCGCCGCTTCGGTTTTTTGCTGGAAGCGTTGGAATACGGCGCGCCTCCGCACGGCGGCATCGCGCTCGGTCTCGACCGGCTGGTGATGATTCTGGCAGGCGAGCAATCCATCCGCGAAGTAATTCCATTTCCAAAGACCGCGAAAGGGACCGATCTGATGTGCGAAGCGCCGTCGCCAGTTCCGGAACGGCAGCTTCAGGAGTTGGGAATCCGGCTGAGCGTGCGCCCGTAAATCCTCGAAGGCTTCTGAGCGGCGGCTTTTTTTGGTCCTAACATCATTAACATTTTTTATGTTTCCACCAACGTGCTGGTAATGTATATTTATTAATAATGGACTGATTAACAAACGTTTAAGAGCACTCTGTTTGTGAGCCCTATGATGAGTAATTTACCCCACCAATACAGCCTCAGAATCGCAGCCTGGCTTGCGTTGTTCATGCCAGCCGCCATGCATGCCGGGAACATCTCCGCAGTATGGGCGAACGAAGGCGGCGACAAAGTGTCCCAAGACGAGCTCCGGGCAACTCTCCACAAAGAGAATCTCACCGGGAAGGTCATCAATCGCGCTTGGGACGGCGCCAAAATTTCGCTGTTTGGTGCTCGGAATGAGACTGTCAGCTTCAATCTCGTGTTGGAGGCCGCATACAACACGGCTGCAAATGTATCCGTCAGTTTCGATACGCTGGTGGGACCTGACGGCGCGACGATCCATTCAAACCCGGCCACTGGCAACGACGTGTTTAGCTGGGTGGGAAGACCCATCGAACTGTTCTACGAGCGGTATCTGCAAATCAAGGGCTTGAGCTACTTTGGATACTACAAGGGCGATGAGCGCCAGACGCCGGTGCGCTTCCAGCGCCCCTGGATCGCCAATGGCATTGGGCTGGGCTTGTGGACCGACCGGCCGGATCACGACAAGTATTATCCGGACATCCTGATACCGCTCGAGCTGGTCCCCACATTCAGTATTTCGGCGGGACAGAACCAAAGCATCTGGGGCGATATTTACATACCAAAAGGTTCCCCGGCGGGAACCTATTCGGGGAACATTGTGGTTACGGAGAATGGCCAGACAACGTACACCATTCCCGTGCAACTGACGGTTTACAATTTCGATCTGCCCGATAAACCGACGGTCCAGGTCGCCATGCCTGCGGCATTCGACATATTGCAACGCTATGTCACGGGTCAGGGCGGTTACGTGTTGCCGAGCAGCCCAGGCGGACAGCGGGTTGAGGCCATCAGAAATCGCCATTTTGAGATGTTTCATCGGCACAAGATCGCGCTGCTCGGGGACGATGATTGCGCCATAACCGATTCACCCTGTCCCAGCGCCGTTCCGCGCTATACGGGAACGCTGTTCACCCCGGCAAATGGATACGACGGTCCAGGTGTAGGCGTTCCGGTCGGGATTTACGCGGTTGGGCTGTACGCGAGTTGGAGTTGGAAATACGATGGCGAATCGGCGATGTGGCAGCATTCGGATAACTGGATCAACTGGTTCGATCAGAACGCTCCCGGCAATTCGGCGTTCTTATATTTGGCGGACGAGCCGCGTCCCCAAGATATGCCCCTCGTCGAACAGTGGTCCGAATGGCTCGCCGCAAATCCAGGACCGGGCAACCGCCTGTTGGGTATGTCCACTCACAACATGGTGCTATCGCAGAGGGATGCGCCCAGTCTCGCCATACCCGCGTCTGTAGCAGAGATTGGAATGTGCCCCGGCGATCTTTCGCCGTGTGACACTACCGGGATCATGCAGAGGGCTGCGGACTTTTATTCGCAAACGCCTGGACGTGGCCTTTGGATGTACAACGACAGCCGTCCGGGTGTGGGTACGCTTGACACGGAAGACGACGGCGTAGCGCCGCGAGTAATCCCTTGGGCTCAATACAAGAAAGGAGTCCAGACCTGGTTCTATTGGCAGACCTCTCCGGCGGGCACTCAAGATCTGTTCCAAAATGCGGTCACTTGGGGTACTCAAACGTACTTTGATGCGCTACTCGGCTGGTACGGAAGCAACGGTCCCACCAATGGAAATGGAGTTTTGGTCTATCCGGGAACCGACCTGAGTAATCCGCTGGATTCTTACGGAGTGGATGGGCCCTTTGCAAGTCTGCGTCTGAAGGAGTGGCGTCGAGGGATTCAAGACACAGACTATCTGAGTCTTGCGGCGAAAATCGACCCAGTCGCTGTGCAGACGATCATGAACTCCGTTGTTCCCCAAGTCTTATGGGAGAACCCGAGTCCCGGTGGAGATCCATCCTGGTTCCGCGGTCCCGTGAGCTGGTCCTCGGATCCGGACGTTTGGGAGGCAGCGCGCGCGCAGCTTGCCGCGATCATTTCAGGTAAGCAATAGCCTCATGACAGATGCAAGCGTGGCATACTGTTGCCATGGCGGCCAGTACACAAATTTCAGTCGAAGAATATTTGAAGACTGTATACCGGCCGGACCGTGACTACATCGACGGCGTCGTCGAGGAAAGGAATTTGGGAGAAAGAGATCATAGCTGGGTTCAAGGCAGGCTCCTAGCCTTTTTCCTCAGCCGGTTTCGCGAGACAGGCATCGCCGCGCTGCCCGAATGGCGCTTCCAGGTTAAACCAACTCGTTTCCGGGTACCCGATGTCATCGTCACGCGCGGTAAGCCCGATGAACAGATTCTGACAACTCCGCCCCTTCTGTGTATCGAGATCCTATCGCCGGAGGATACGGTCTCGCGCACAAATGAGCGTGTGAAGGATTATCTGGATTTCGGCGTACCTGCTGTGTGGGTGATCGATCCCGCCGAGAGACGTGTCTGGATCTACCGCCCGCATGGGATGGAACTCGCCACGGGAGGCTCCCTCCGGGTGGAGGGCACCTCGCTTGAAGTACCTTTATCGGAAATTTTCGACTGAACGAATCTGGCTCTAAGCTTTTACCGGCTTATCAACCGCTTTCCAATTCTTCTCATCCCAATACTTCACTCGTCCGTCGCGATACGAATCGACCGAGAGGCTGATCAGCACCTGCGCATGTGCGGCAGTTTCCACGTCGAGATGCGGTTTCTGGCGCGTGCGCATGCAATCGAGGAAGTTGCCGATATGCGCCTGCATTGCGTCGTACTGGTCCACCGAAATCTTGAACTCGTCGCGCCCAAATTTGTAGTCCGGGAACGTGCCGCGCTGATGGTTCTGCAGGCGCACAATTTCGGGCCGCACGGTGATGTTTGGCGTCGCCCCCTCGAACATCCCGTGCTCCACCATAATGATGGTGCCTTCATGCCCGCGAATCAGGCCTGGAATGTGCTGCGAATTCGCCATCGAGGAACTCAGAACGACCGAGTGTCCCTCCGGATATTCCGCCAAAAGGTGAAATGTATCCGGCACCTCGCGATCGTTCGGGAACGCGTATTTTCCGCCGGAAGCCATCACCTTCCACGGATATTGCGGCTTGTCCCAACAAATATTCAGCGGTGCGACGACATGGAAAAACAGATCCGTCGCGATGCCGCCGGAGTAGTCCCAATACTTGCGGAAACGAAAGAAGCGGTCGGCGTCCCAGGGCCGCGCGGGCGCAGGGCCCAGCCAGGTCTTCCAATCGATGTAATTCTCGCCTTTGCCGTCAGGCCCGGCATCCGCATCGATCGGATAGTTCCATTCGCCCTCAATGGAATTGCGATGGTACGAACCCTGGCTCATGATCATCTTGCCAATCATGCCATCCGCGATTGCCTTTTTCGCCTTCCACCATTGATCCGCCGAAGTGGTCTGTGAGCCGACCTGCAACACGCGCTTTGTTTCGCGCACCGTATCAATCAACTGCTTTGCCTCTTTGATGGTGTGGCACATCGGCTTTTCGAGATAGACATCTTTGCCTTGGTCCATGGCATCCAGGGCAATCCGCGCATGCCAGTGATCCGGTGTCGCCACAATCACGGCGTCCACATCCGGCATGGCAAGCACTTCGCGGTAATCGAGAGATCCCTTCGCCTTATATAGCTCGGCCTGCTCCCGTTTGCGCTTCTCATAGACATCGCAGACTGCGACTATCTGGCACGCGTTGTTGTGGGCTTGCGCGTATTTCGTGAAGGTTCGCGCGTCGGAACTGCCGCGCCCGCCGCAGCCGATCAGGCCAATATTGATACGGTCGTTCGCCCCGAGCACCCGTCCAGGGTTCACTTTGCCGCGCGCCTTCGCAAGGGCTTTACCTGCCAGGGCAACACCGGCCCCCAACGAACCTGTACGCTTCAAAAAATCGCGTCGATCGAATCCATCCGCAGACATGTGTACCAGGATACGAGATCGGTTACAGAGCTACCTGCATAATGGTTCTAACGAAGAATTTTGAAGGCTGATCGCTGAAAGCTGATAGCTCGCATTTTGACGCGAATGAACGAGAACTCGCCCGAGCCGTCCTCCCGCGCCGCTTTCCGATATGCCAATTTCCGCCACTACATGATGGCGCGATTTTTGACGACCATCTCGTCGGAGATGCAATCCGTGGCTGTCGGCTGGCAGGTGTACGAAATCACGCGCCGACCGCTCGATCTTGGGTTGGTCGGGCTGGCCCAGTTTCTTCCCGGCATCTGCCTGTTTCTGGTGGCGGGGCACACTGCCGATCGCGTTCCCCGGCTGCGTATTCTCCGGATATGCTATGCCGGGTTCTCGCTCTGCTCTTTGCTTTTGTTGCTGTTCACGCTGCACGGGCTCTCGTCGGCCCTGCCCATCTATGCGATCCTGCTGCTGAACGGGACCGTGCGGGCGTTCAACGGACCCGCGAGTCAGGCTTTCATTCCGTTGCTCGTTCCCAAGAAGAATTTTCCAAATGCGATTGCCTGGAGTTCTTCCATTTTTCAGACGTCGACCATTGCCGGTCCGATGATCGGTGGCGTACTTTACGGGTTAACGGGCAGCCCGGTATGGGTCTACACGTCGGCAGCGCTAGCTTACTTCGGCGCATTTCTATTTCTCGGGCGAGTGAAGATTGCCGCCGCCGAGCGCTCGCATTCCGCCGCTTCGCTCGGCGTGGTCCTGGAGGGCTTGCAATATATTTGGCGCAATAAACTCATCCTGGGCGCAATGTCGCTCGATCTGTTCGCCGTGCTGCTGGGCGGCGCGGTTGCGCTGTTGCCCGTTTACGCGCGCGAGATTTTGAAAGTCGGCGCGACCGGGCTCGGCGCGCTGCGCAGCGCTCCGGGAGTGGGAGCCGTGGTCATGAGCATCGTTGTGGCCCACTGGCCGCTGCGCCGCCGCGCCGGAGCGACCATGCTCTGGTGCGTCTTTGCATTCGGCGTATTCACGGTCATCTTCGGTGTATCTCGCAATTTCGCGCTCTCGCTTGGTGTGCTCTTCTTATTGGGCGCATCGGACACCATCAGTGTGATTGTCCGCCACACCATGATTCAGCTCGGCACGCCGGATGAAATGCGCGGCCGGGTCAGCGCAGTGAACATGGTGTTCATCGGGGCTTCGAACGAAGTCGGCCAGTTCGAATCCGGCATAACTGCCCAGTGGTTTGGGACCGTACCCGCCGTCGTGCTCGGAGGGCTCGGCACCATGCTGATCGTGCTGCTATGGTCCTGGTGGTTTCCATCCCTAAGGCAACTCGATGAGCTGGTACCGCAGGACACAGTTCCGGTTGTGGCGGAATCTTCCGCGACGGACGCAACCGCGATTGCGGAGTAGACGGCGCACCGTAACCTGGCGCCTCTCTTCTACGAAATACTCTTGGAGCAGGAATCGCCCGCGATGCATAATGAGACGTGCCTAGCACCGGACCGCCGCAGCCCAGCGTGGAGGCGCTGATGGAGGCGTACCAGGCGGGCGATCACGCGGCCGCCAACGCTCTCATCGATTGCCTGAGCCCGGCGTTACACCGTTATTTTTCGCTTCATAGCGCAGATCGCCGCCATGCCGACGACCTGCTTCAGGAAACCTGGATGCGGATTCACAAAGCGCGCCACACGTACCGGCCGGGAGAACCCGTGTTGCCTTGGCTGTATGCCATTGCGCGGCACGTCCGGATCGATGCATTCCGCAGACGCCGCTCTGATATTTATGAGCAGCCGCTCACGCCGGGAGTGGAATCCTCCGCCGCATCGCCGGAAACCCGCAGCAACGTGCCGGACTTCGAAATGCTGCTCCGCCAGCTTCCGGAGAGCCAGCGCGAGGTCATCCTGATGCTCAAAGTTTCGGGATTGAGTTTGGAGGAGACGGCGCGCGCCACGTCTTCAAGTGTCGGGTCGGTCAAGCAGAAGGCGCACCGGGCCTACGAAAAGTTGCGCAGTCTCTTAGGCAAACCCACTGAAAACCGGAAGGTAGAAGCTCTATGACCTGCCGCGATCTCGATGAACTCCTTGCCTCGGCTGCCGCGCTCAACGAGGAAGCGCAACAACACATTGCTTCCTGCGCTACTTGCCGTTCACTCAAAACGGGCATGGAGCGGGCCGTGGGTTCGAACGACCTGAATAAGGCGCTAGTAGATCGAATTCGCGGCCCCGTACTGTCCGGGCTAGCGCCGGTTCGGCCTCTCGCGTCTTTGCGCGTTTTTGCCGCTATCTTTATTTGCATCTTTGCGGCGGCCGCGTCGCTCGGAGCGCTTACATTCGGTATCCACGGGTGGCCGGCCTTAGACCTAGCGCAACGCATTGCCATTTTTGCTATCCTCGGTGCGCTTGCTGTTCTCACGGCGGCAACGGCGGCGCGCCACATGCGACCCGGGGCCAAACGCATCGGCGGCGGACTTCTCTTCATATGGATCTTCGCCGCGATCGAAGCCGTGTTCCTGATTCTGTTTCACGACTACAGTTTGGGGCGCTTTGTCCATTGGGGAACCGGATGCCTCCGCGCGGGCCTCCTCTGCGCGATTCCGGCCGCTTTCCTAATGTGGTTTCTCGTGTGGCGTGGATACGTGCTCAATCCGGTTTCGGCCGGAGCGGCCATCGGCTGCATCGCCGGGCTTGCCGGGCTGACCGCATTAGAGATCCACTGCCCGATTCTTACCGTCCCCCATGTTGCGGTGTGGCACGCGGCGGTAGTTGTGGTCTGTGCAGCAGCCGGAGCGCTGGCTGGCTTGGCAACATCGCGTGCCAGGTCCCGGTAGGCGCTCCTGGTAGAACTACGGTGCCCTTGCCGCTTCGCCCGGCTGTGAAATCGGTCCCGCAAAAACGGAGTCAGCATAAACGAGGGGCAAACGCATGGCATCCACGACTGATAACAACTCTCCGGCGAACTCCGGTCTTCCTTTGGCTGCCACGGAAGAGCAGCGTCACAAGGCTTTGACCAATTTCCACTGGAGAGAGATCAAACCGCTAATTGGCGCCAGCTTCTCCGAATGGAACCGCCAAAACGTGCCGCGCCTAGGAGCATCGCTGGCCTTTTATTCGCTCCTTTCGCTCGCGCCGCTGTTGCTCGTCACGGTTTCACTTGTGGGTCTGGTGCTCGGACACTCAGCCGCACAACACGGCATTATCGAGCAAGTACGCTCGCTGATGGGACCGGCAGCCGCTAAAGCGGTCGGCGCTTTTCTGCAAGGTTCGCATAGTAAGAGTGGCGGCGTTATCGCGACCATCGCGGGCATTATCACGTTATTGTTCAGTGCTTCGGGAGTTTTGATCGAGCTTCGGGATGCTCTGAATACCATTTGGGAAGTCCGCATCCCTACGGTTACGGGGATCGGGATGGTGACCAGCTTTGTCAAGCAACGCTTATTCTCATTCGCGATGGTCCTCGCTATCGGATTTCTGCTCATCGTTTCGCTTGTGCTGAGCACCTGGATTGCGGCTCTCGGAGCTGTTTCTGCCTCGGTTGGCCCCATTGAAGATGTGCTTTTTCACATTGCGAACATCGTGATCTCTTTTGTTGTGATTGCGGGCGTGTTTGCTGCAATTTACAAGGTTCTACCCGAGGTACATATGGAGTGGCGCGATGCGATGACCGGCGGCATTGTGACATCCCTCTTGTTCACAATTGGTAAGTTTGTGTTGGGCGTGTACCTGGGACGCGCCAGCTATTCGTCCATGTACGGGGCGGCAGCTTCGCTCGTTGTCCTGATTGCATGGATTTACTATTCAGCCCAGATCTTTTTCCTCGGCGCCGAGTTTACGAAAACGTTCGCTAAAACCTACGGCTCGCATCAGCACAGAAGAGTACGGTCAAAGGCAGCCGGCGCGTAAGAAGCGCCGCGGGCCCACGGCAAAGCGAGCTTCGCGAATCGATCCGATGGAGGCGTCGTGGAGAAATAGGCGCCATCCAAGACTAAGTGAAATTACCCTAGAGCACGGCGTTTTGTTTGATCGTGTCGCGATAAAAAAAAGCACTCAGTTTCGGAATACGCTTCTGCGTCTCGTAATCAACGTAATAAATTCCGAAGCGCTTGCTGTACCCGTCCGCCCATTCGAAATTGTCCATCAGACTCCACAGAAAATAGCCGTTCACCGGAAAGCCTTCCGAGACGGCCCGGTGCAGGCTAATGAGGTAATTCCGCAAGAACATGACGCGATCGGTGTCGTAGATATGCCCGTCCGGAGTTAAAACGTCGCTGGACGAGCAACCGTTTTCGGTGATGTAGATATCCTTGATGTTCCAGATCTCCGAGACGTGCCGCGGCGCCCAGTACAGGCCCTCCGGCCCGACGTAGAGCCAGGGCGAGGCCATATGAGGAAAAGACGACGGATTTGGCACCACGGCGAACCCGCGGGGCGAATCGTCGGCCCGGATGTAGGTGGGGTTGTAAATGTTCAGCCCAAGCAGATCGAGCGGACTGCCAATAATCTTCAAGTCTTCCGGCGTGTACTTCGGCACGTTTGCTCCGGCTTCCGTCAAAAACTCGTCCGGGTATTTGCCTTCCATAATGACCGTCACATATTGGGCATTCAGCAGCCGGGTCGCTTGCGCGCTGGCTTTGATGTGGGGCTCGGCTTCGATCACGGGCGCACCGCTGCGCAGGTTTTCCGCCAAGCCCACCTTTGTTCCGGGTTTGGCCTTTGCGCGAATCGCCTGCACGGCCAGGCCGTGCGCCAGTACGGCATTGAACCGGGTCTGATTTAGCTCTTTAGGGGCGAGCCGCAATCCCGGAGCGAAGCGGCCTTCGCCATAGCCCAGATCGATGAATGAGGAAAACTCGTTCATTGTGAAGAAGTGCTGAATGCGGTCGGATAGACGCTGCGCTACATAGCCGGCGTATTCGGCGAAAGCCTTGGAAGTCTCGCGCGATTGCCAGCCCCCATATTTGTCTTGCAATGCCTGCGGCAGATCCCAATGAAAGAGCGTGCAGAACGGCTCAATGTCGTTAGCGCGCAACTGATCGACCACGCGCCGATAGAAATCGACGCCCTGTTCGTTCGGCTGCCCGGTTCCCTCCGGAAAGATGCGGGGCCACGAAACCGAAAAGCGATAGATCGTTGCCTCCAGCGATTTCAAAAGCTGAATGTCTTCTTTGTAGCGGTGATAATCGTCGTCCGCGACATCGCCGTTTTGGTTCTGGTAGACCTTCCCGGGGGTGTGCGAAAAGGTGTCCCAAATGGAAGGCCCGCGGCCGCCGTCTTTCGCGCCGCCCTCGATTTGATACGCGGCCGTGGCGCAGCCCCATCGAAAACTGGCCGGAAATTGGTAGAAGTTCTGCTTCGGCATACCCTGCGCCTTGACCGCCAATGGCGACATCCCGGAAGCGGCGGCTGCAGCAGCAGCGATCCGGGTTCCGAACCCGCGCCTCGAAAGGTGTTTCGACATGGTTCTTTCAGCCTATCCAAATAGAAATTAATGGGTTCTCCTCAGGTTTATCTGAGAGCGCGTAGGGGGTCGAGCCACTCCTTGTTTGTCCATGTCTCATTCCTGTCAGAGAGCTAAGGAGCCGGCCGGGGCTCAGGGCTGGCTCGGCTGGCGGATCATCGCGCTGTTTGGCAGGCATCGCCGGATGGTGGTAGGGCTTGGGTTTTTGATCCTGATTGCCTCACTGCTGGATCTGGCGGTTCCGTTCCTGACGCGCGGATTGATCGATCAGATTCTGCACTCATTACAGTCGAAACAGGATGGCTCGCTCCAGATGCTGATTCTGGCGGCGTTCGGGATTTTTGGCGCTACGGTCTGCACACGGCTGCTCCGGTCGTTCTACAATTACCGGCTGGTCCACGCCGCCTCGCAAGTGGAAGATGAAGTGAAGACTGCGGCGTTTGCGAATTTTCTCCGACAGGATACCGCGTATCACGGCGGAATCAATACCGGAGAGGTGGTCGGCGCGCTCGATCGCGGCGGCACTGCAGTCTACATCATTTTGTACGAGATTTTGGGCCAGAACCTACTTCCACCGCTGCTGGTGGTGATTGGTGTTTTGACCTCGCTGATCCTGAAGAATCCCTGGATTGCCGCCATCGTATTCCTCCCGCTGCCTGCTTATGTGCTCAGCATTAGCCGCCTGGGTCCGCGTATGCACGAGACCGAGAATCTGGTAAGCCGCGCCTTCGAAAAGGTTACAAAGGAGTCTTATGATATTGCTAGCAACGTCCGCGTAGTGAAGAAATTTTCCCGCGAAGAGCAGGAGTCCGCTACCCAGCGGAGATTGCTCGGTTCGGCGCGTGCCGAACACTTTCGTGCCGAGCGTCTCTGGGCCTTCGTGGAAAATACCCAAAGCTTTATCGCCACAGCCGGCCGTGTCGGCGTCATTGCTTTTGGCGGATACCTGGTCCTGACGCGGCAATGCACCGTGGGCGACTACGTTCTGTTCATCTCGATGCAGGACATGGTTTATGGTCCGATTTCGCAGCTTTCCATCATCCTGCCGAAGCTCCGCCGGAATGTGTCGCGCGCCGAACGCATGTTCGAAATCCTCGAAGAGCGGCCCGCCATTTGCGATGCGCCAGACGCCGAGCTTCTCGCCGCGGCCGAACATTCGGTAGAATTTCGCAATCTGTCGTTCCGGTATCCGGGGACCGATCGCTGGACTTTGAAAGACGTGAACTTCTCCGTTCGCAGCGGTTCTACGGTAGCACTGATCGGCCTGAGTGGATCGGGCAAGAGCACGCTCATGAATCTGTTGCAACGGCTTTACGATCCGCAAGAAGGCGCGATTCTGATCGACGGGCACGATATCCGGAACGTGACGCTGCGCAGTTTACGCGATCAGATTTCCGTCGTGCCCCAGGAAGTGGAGTTGTTCTCCCGAACGATTACCGAAAACATTGCGTATGGGCAAGATGCGTTGCGGGAAGGCGCTGTGGAACAAGCTGCGCGCATGGCACAGGCGCACGACTTCATCATGCGCTGTGAGAATGGCTACGAGACGCAAGTGGGCGAGCGCGGTCTGAAGCTTTCCGGCGGTGAGCGCCAGCGCATTGGCATTGCGCGCGCGATCGTGCGCGACCCGAAGATCCTGATCCTGGACGAAGCCACCAGTCATCTCGACAACGAGAGCGAGCGGTTAATTCAGGCGGCGATGGAACAGATTGCGGAGAACCGGACTTGCTTCATCATTGCGCACCGGCTCTCGACTGTTCGTAAGGCCGATACCGTGGTCGTGTTTGCCGAAGGCGGCGTCGAAGCGGCGGGCACTTACGACGAGCTTTGGACGATCAGTCCGACTTTCCGGAAGCTCAACGCGCTGCATGTGGCGCAGAAGCCAAAAGCGCCGGCCAAGGTAGAAGCCGAAAAGCACGAGGAAGAACTCCTGGCGCCCGCCGTTGGGATGTAGGCCGCCTCCTAGCGTTCAAAACTCTCCAGCCGCGTTTTCTGTATTTCGAGCGCTTCGTCCAATTCGATCTTTTTCAACTGTCGTGTCTGTTCAGCTAATTGGCGCGCTTTCTCTAAATTGCCCAGCTTCGCGTAAACCCGGCTGAGCTGGTAATGCGCATTCGCGTCTTTGGGAGCCAATTGAATCGCTCGTTCAAACTCGGCGCGGGCCCGGTCGAGCTGGTTCAAAGCGAAATACGCCCGCCCGAGCTCGTAGTGCGGCTGCGGAACGTTGGGATCGAGGCGAATCACGTCCTGGAATACCGACGCTGCTTCACTGTTCTGCTCTAAATGCAGCAGCGACAAACCATAGAAGTAATCCAGCATGAAATCGCGCGGCAGCTTGCGCCTTGCATGGCTCAGGACATTCGCGGCTTCCCGATTGGCACCTTCCTGGAGATAGCTCTTCGCCAGGGCGGCGTACCCAAGCGCGACCTCCGGATGCAAGTGAATGGCGTCCTGAAACGCCTGTCTCGCTTCTGCCGGCTTACCTTCCATTAAGCGAATGCTGCCGAGCCGGATGTACAGAGGATACCGGTCTTTCACCGCGTTCAAGCCAACTGTTACCGACTGTGCCGCTTGCTCGAAACGATTTCCGTCCATCAGGAGCTGCGTGTATTCCAAGTAGCGGTCTGGGTTTTCCGGATCAGCTTCGAGAGCGCGGCGGTAAGCATCCAACGCCTCGGCGGATTTTGATTGGGCTTGATACGCACGCCCGAGCAGACTAAGAATCTCTGCATCTGCGGACAAGCTTTTAAGTATGTTTATGGCGGCTTCCGGCTTTTGAGCGTTCAAATACGCCAGCGCCAGGTTGAATTGATTCGCCCGCGACTTGGGGTCAGCCTCCGCGAGAGCCTGAAAATGCGTTAGCGCCTCCGCATACATGTGGTTTTGGCTCAAACGTACCGCCACTTGGTACTCTTGCTCCTCCGGTTTTTCGATTTGGATGCTGGCCAGGCGTTCGGCCTTGATCTTTCGAGATTTGGAGAGCATCGCCTCCGCTTCCTGAGAATGGCCCATATCGCGATATACCGTCCCCAGCATGTAGTACACGTTGCCCTCCCGGTCCGAGGATAGGGCTTGACGAAGTTCAGCGATCGCCTTCTGAAAATCTTTCTGCTGGTAAAACGCTTTGCCAAGCTGCTCGTGCACAATCGTCAGATCCGGCTTCAAACGCAGCGTTTTTTCCAGATAGGGAATCGCCGCCGACGGCTTGTGTTCCGAGACCAGGATGGTACCCAATTCTGCATTGGCCTCGGCGTGATCAGGATTCATCTGTAATTCCTTCTGGAACTCGGCCTCCGCCTGGTCCATATCGCGTTTTTTCCAAAGCAGCTCGCCTATGGCAAAATGCAATCCGGGCAACTCGGGATGCTGTTCCTTGACAATCCGGTATTCGGCCAGCGCCTTGTCGACTTCGTTGCGGTATGCGTAAGTCTGGGCCTGAAGCTGATGGGCGCGGTAGGAATCCGGGGCCGCCGAGAGTAACTGAGTGAGAGTGGCAAGCGATAAGTTTCCGTAAGTCCGTCCCAGGAGATACCGGGCCCGCAGATCGTTTAAGGCTTGCAACTCGTGTTCCGCAGATTCCAAAGCTCCGCGATTGAAATCGGCTACAGCCTGGCGATATGCGGCACTCGCAGTTGCCGGATTGCCGAGTACGGTTGCTCCCTGATCGGGCATAGGCGAACCCGCCAATCTTGCTTTCGCAGCCGCGCACTCCGGATCTAATTTCAATTCCTCACGGAACTCTGCGTTCGCCCGATCCAGCTTGTTCTGCTGGACATATAGTTCGCCCAAACCGTAATGCGCGCCCTCCCAATGCGGATCCAATGCCAGCGCCCGCCGGTAGTGCGCAATCGCCAACTCCCACTTGCGTTGCAGGGTGTAAATATCGCCGTAAATCTGGTGATAAAGGGGGCTACCGAGAGTCGTTCCGGCCACCACTTGCTCCACTTCGCGGTTCGCGGATTTGCGATAGCTTTCCCCGAGCAGGAAGAGAAAATTCACATCGCCAGGGTACTCGCGAACGGCTCTCCGCAATCGCTCGAGCGCAACGGACGCCTCTCCGGAATCCCATAATGCGTCGCAGAGCCAGGAGACGGCTTGCGGATTGCGCGGCTCCTGTTCGACGGCTTTTTCGAGATGCAGAACCGCCAGCCGGGCTCGGTAGAGCTTTACGTAATCGATTCCCAGGAAGAGATCCGCCCCGCGAAGCCCAGGTTTTTGTGCGAGCGCCTTCTCGAAAGCAGCCGCGGATTGCTCAAACTCGGACTTTAAATAATACACCAGACCGAGATTGCCGTACACTTCGGGTATTCCGGGTTGCAAACGGAGAACGGTTGAGTACTCCCCGATCGCTTTATCTAATTTACCGGCCTTTTGAGCTTCCTGAGCTGCCGCGAAGTGCTGCCGGACCTGTGACTCTACTTCTCGCCCTCTGAGGATTGCGCCGCCCAGCAGGGCACACATCACCGATGCAGCTACAGAGCTGCGACGGCTAAGGAGCGGGACTTCAAAACGAAAATCGCAAACTCGCCTGCATCGTGCGGTTGCCGCCAGCAGATGTGTATTGCCCAAAGCTCGGATCCGTCACCGTATTATCTATCACGCCGAATCTGTGCCGGTTCAGCAGATTGAATGCCTCCATGCGGAAAATGGCATTCACCTTCTCGGCAATTACAAATCGCTTTTCAAACGATACGTCTTCATTCAGAGAAGCCGCAAGCCGTATGTTTGTGATGCGCGGGGCATCGCCGAGCGTATAGCTCGGCGGCTGGGAAAACGCAGCCGGATTGAAAGCCTTGGTCTTGCCGAAGACGAACGGCCCCTGATTCGAAAGAAACTCACTCTCGCCGGGGACTACATTTACACGACACGACGGATTGAACAACCCGCTAATATATCCACCGCCGCAGTTGATCGAGATCGGCGTGCCGCTTTGATACGTCTGAATGGCCCCAACATTCCATCCCCCGACAATCGCGTTGACCACTCCTTTCCGGTTTAAAAACGGCTTGCCATTCCCAAACGGCAGCTCGTAGGTGTAGCTCAACACGAACGCTTGCGGAGTATCCTGCGCGCTCAGCGCTTTTTCAACCCCGGCATTGTAATTATTCTGCATGTTGGCCTGGTCCTGATTGTTCCATCCGCCTTCAGGCGGATATGCGCCATCTGCATTGGTCAGGGTTTTGGACCAGGTGTAACTCGCCATCAGCGCAAGACCAGCGGAGAAGCGTTTCTGTAATTTAACTTGTAACGCCTCGTAAGTGTAGAAGCCGAACTGATTTCCTTCCGACGAGTTATCCAGATTGAAGTCCGTGTACTGGGGAAATGGCCGCAGCGCCTGGGCCACGGTCGCCTGATTCCCCCAATCCTGAACAAAACTGGGGTAGGGAATGGCGACCGGTGCTTGGCCCGCGCATGCCGGGCTGGTTGCCTGCTTCATCAGCAGGACATTCAGGCAGGGGCCTTTCGCAAGATAAGTCGGATTCAATTGGTTCGGAGCTCGCTGCTCGGCTTGCAAGTGATCTCCGTGTGCCCCTACATACGCGGTGTCCAGCAGAAAGTCTTTTCCAAACTGATGCTGAATATCGAAGGTCCAGTTCTGAATGCGGCCGGGCTCATCCGTGGTCGCAAGAATGACGCTGGGCTGTCCACCTGTTGCTCCGTTTGCAAGCGTCGGGTTAATGAACGGCGGCAGCGCGCCCGGATAACCCGTCATCTGTCCGGGAACAATCACCGGCTGCGTGCTGCCCGTAGTCGCCGAAATTCGAAATGGGTTTGAAAAGCCTGCGCTGTCCGTTTGCGCAAAGCCGTTAACAATAATCGGCGAGTAGTAAATGCCGTAGGCGCTGCGAAGAATTGTATTCGGCGTTAACGCGTAGGCAAGCCCTACCCGCGGAGCGAATGAATGGTAATAAGTGCTTTGCGGCGAATCGAGACCGGTTCGGCCCGCTCCGCTGCCGGCAAACACATACGCTCCAGGCAGCCCGCCTGCTCCCGGATTCGGCACTGTAGGGTCCATCCAGGACTGCCGATCATGAGCTTCGGAGACGGGCGTTGGGACCTCGTATCGGAACCCGATATTGAGAGTCAGTTTTGAACTGACTTTGAAATCGTCTTGCACGTACGCCGCCCAATACCGGGTGCGCATGCCGATATCGAGCGGAGTTGGAATCCAAGCGGTTCCCGCCGCACCTAGAAAAAGGCTCGCGTACGAAAATCCGGAATTGGCGTCGGCGTGTGGATCGCTGCTGTTCGAGGTCTGCGCCGAACCAAACAAGAACCGCCCCGAGGTGTACGCGAGCTGGCTTGTGTTGAACTGCAATCGGCGGTGATCGATCCCGAATTTGAAACTGTGCCGGCCTTTGATCCAGCCAACATTCTCATCGAACTGATAATCGTTATCGATGAAGTCGGAATCGGCGCTATCCGGGTCGGCCGTTACCCCGCTGGGCAGGAACGAGGGGAGCTGAGCCGCTGTGACGCCTTTCAATCCGATCTGCGCGGCGTAATTCTTCCCTAACGTCGGAAGCATGTTGACCTCGGTACGGTACGTTCGCGAAAACCCGAAATTAAATTCGTTCAGCAGCGTTGGGGTGAGCGTGTACGCATAGTTCAATCGCCCGTAGGCAGTGTGCTGGCTTGGATTCTCGCTCGTCCATATCGACCCAAGCGACTGCGCCTGGATGAGCGGCATGTTCTCGTAGTCCCAGCTTCCGGAAATCTTCTGCTTTTGCGTCACATATTCGTCGATTTTGGCCGTCCATAGGTTCGCTCTGTATTCATTCACTGAAGTGTTTACGAAATTGTTGTAGACGTTGCTGTTCTGGGCTTTTGGAAAAAACGCCATCGCCTTCTGCACCACTGGATCGATACGGCTCATCGGGATGATATTGCCCGAAAACGGCGCGCACGGGCCCGGAATGCAGGTCGTGTAGTCATAAAGTTGGTGTGCCGGATAGGTGACGCCTAAAGAAGTCGTCGGAGCCAGCAAGTTGGAGAAATTGCCCTGGTTCCAGGACGCATCCGGTACCGTCAGTGGCCCGCTCGACCCTAATTTATAGCGGTACCCTTCATAATTGAACATGAAGAAGGTCCGGTTTTTCCCGTTGTAAAGCTTCGGAATCCACAGCGGACCCGCAACTTCGAAACCGAAATCGTTTTGATTGTCCGGCTGTCGCTTGACGCTTCGATAGTTGTTCCACCAGCCGTTTGCGTCTAGCACCGCGTTGCGCAAGATCTCGTACGCTGTGCCGTGCAACTCATTCGTGCCCGACTTGGTCACCAAATCCACCACCCCTCCGGTCGCGCGTCCGTACTGAGCAGGGAAGGTGGCCGATAGCACGCGAAATTCCGCAACGGCATCCGTCCCAACGCCGTAATTCATTTGCAGGTTCGGATGAGTCAGTGAGATGCTCGCGCCGTCTACCAAAACATCCACGCCGCCTTCCTGGCCGCCATTGATTTTGAACGAGAGCTGGCTCGTCGGAGTGTTCGGCAAGCTGCCGGTGAAGCCGGGTGTCAGCTCAACGAACTGAATGGGGTTACGGACCTGACCCGATACCTGAAGAGGCAAATCGGCGATCAATTTCGGGTGGACAGACGTGCCTATCTCGGAGGTTTCGCTTTCCACCTGGGCGACGTCGCTCTTCACCTCCACCGTTTCGGAAGTGCTGCCGATCTGCAGTCCCACGTTGAGCGTGTTGGTCGTCGCGACCGTGACCGTGATGCCCGTCTGTTTGAACTCTTTAAAACCGGGCGCCGAGACCGTAACGTCATAAACTCCCGGCGGCAGGTTGGAGACGGTATACACTCCGCCCGAAGTGGTTGTAGAGTTAGGTCCCGTGTGCGTGGCCTCATTCACAATGGAGACCGTCGCATTCGGGACGGGCGACCCGGAGGGATCGGTGACCGTGCCCGTAAGAGTTCCGCCGCCTTGCCCCCAAGCTGCGGATGACAGCACCAGTACCATCGCTGACACGGCGCAAACGATTTTTTTCATAGACGTAAAGCCCGTTCGACCAAGCCGTTGCGAACAGCCGTACGAATTTTCGCACCGGCTCCGGCGCAAAAACAGGAGACGTTACAGTAAATTTCACTGTGCATTCCACGAGTCGCAGTATGTTGATGAAGTCCGGTTCCCGCCCCAAATCGGAACCCCGAGCTTAAGCGAGGAGTGCAGTAAACTGTTCGTTGTAAATCCGCGGTCTATGCAAGAATCTGAAGACGGTCAAGTCTGCCAACACCTGTCCGAAGCAGATCGACACCGGGAATTGCTGGATCGCGTCGCCAGCAGCCGTCTCTTTTCAAACTGTCACGCCCTCAGAGCGTTCCTTCTGTACGTCGGCGAGCACGCGATCGCGGGGCGATTCGAAGAGATCAAAGAACAGCAGATCGGAAGCCGAGTTTTTGGCCGTAAACTGGATTACGATCCCGCGGCAGACAACATCGTCCGAGTTCGCGCGCGGCAATTGCGCCAGCGCTTGAACGATTATTTTGAGACCGAAGGGCGTGACGAGCCGGTCGTTATTTCCATTCCGAAAGGCCACTACATTCCAGTCTTTCAATCACGGCAATCGGCTAGCGAGACTTCCCCCGAGTTTCAGAAACTAGATCCCCTGGATCTTACTCGGGAAAAGTCGCTGCCGAAACCAACCGGAATTCTGTCGCGTTACGCGCTTTGGGGCACGCTCGCGGTCTTATTTGCGGCAGCAATTACGGGCGTTGCTCTGGAGATGAGGCAGAGCCCGAAGGTTCTCTCGGATGCGCCTGCACCCGATCCCGTCACGGGTTCCTTATGGGCGCAACTCTTTTCTCCCGCCGGTCAGGACCTGACCGTGATCTCTGCGGATGCAGGCTTTGCTCTCTGGCAGGACATCAGCGGCCGCAATCTCAACTTAGGTGATTACCTGAGCCGTAGTTGGTACGCAAAGGACGAAGCGGGGGACGTGAAGATGCGCGAAATAGCAATTCGCCGCTTCACCAGTCCAGCCGATCTCGATCTCTCAACGCGTATTACCGATCTGGCGCATTCGTATCGCAATCATGCCAGAGTGCGCTTCGCGCGCAACGTCGATATTCACGAGCTGCGGTCCGGCAACTTGGTTTTGCTCGGCAGCCGCCGGTCGAATCCGTGGCTGGAACTCTTTGAGCCGCGCATGAACTTTGTTCTCGAATTCGATCGGGATCGTCATGGGCCCGCGTTTCGGAATCGCTCGCCGCGACCGGGCGAACCCAAAATCGTCGCTCTCGACAGCAGTCTCTCTGTACAGGGACCGGAAAGTAAGCTCATCGAATCGTATGCGGTTGCCGCATTACTGCCGGGAATTACCGATCATGGAAACGTCCTTATTCTGGAAGGGCTCAGCATGGAAGGAACCGAAGCCGCAGGCGAATTCGTTCTGAATCCGCAGCGATTCGGTCCGTTTCTGCGGCGCATCGGACACAAATCGAACGAGCCGCTAAAGCCGTTCGAAGCTTTACTGAAATTGACAGCCGTCGCCGGTGGTTTTGCTGATCCCGAAATAATCGCTTTTCGCTATCCCGCCCAATAGGGAACCGTAAACTTTACTGTAAATCTGCCTTTTTCAGCAAAATTCCAGGTGAAACAATCGCCTGGATAGGAGTCTGACGGAAGGCAACCATGAAGATTACCCGACGTATTTTCCTGAGTGGCGCGGCCGCTGCCGGCGCATGCGCTACGTTTCCTCCGCTGCTTGCCGAAGGGCAAGATGCCTCGTCATCAAGTGGATTAGGGCTGCTATGGCCGCCGAATCGCGCGTTACCACGATTCCGTCCGCCCGTTTATCTGGATGCAGCAAACATTCAGCACCTTACCGGAGATCAGCAGGTGCTGCTGACCACGCTGCAGGGAATCGTGAATCGCCGCGAGCCGCGCCTCTATTGGTTCATGAGCGGCGATAACACCGATCAAACATGGCTGAACACGATCAAAATTCCCAATAGCGTCACGCAAGATCCATTAAGCGTGATCCAGAAGTATCGGGACGAAGTTCGCGGCGCGATTGTCTATGACCCTGCCGTTCCGGACAGCATCAACGTCGCTACCACCTTGGCGGGCCTCATGGATGCGGTAGTGGCGTCTGCAGACTTGGCGAACCAGTATCAGTTCCCAATCCTCGAAGATCTTCGTGGCCGCTTCGCGAATAAGGTCGATGCATATAACTGGGTAATTGAAAACTATTGGTCCCAACTTACACCTCGGCTGCTCACCGGTATCAGCCCCGCCAGTCCAACCTCTGCGCCTGGAGTAAACTGGACCACCTTGCTTCAACAAACTACGCATGTTCACGATTCTTCCAACAAGAACACGTACACAATCGATCTGACTCCCTTTCTGGGCGGTGAGGCCGTTTACGTTCGGTTTCAGGATTCCTTTCAGAACGACGGTTGGGGCCCTTCCGTGCAGCAAGTCACCGTACTCGCGAACGGAGCGACGATCGCCTCGTTTCAGCCGGGAACCGCGGCCGAGCAGCCATTTCTCTACGAAGCCGACAGCTCCTCTCTTGCGAGCGGCGGCTGGCGCTTTGCCGATAACACGACTTATTTCATTTACAAGTTCACGCCGCCTGCAGGGACTACAAGTTTGACCATGCAGGTTCTGATGTGGAACCAGTATCTGGTCACTGCTACGAACACTACGCCGCTTCTCTATGTTCCTTTTGCCAACCTGCGAGATTACATTGTCGCCACGCGAGCGTTTGTGTTCTGGCTCGATCCATTGCTTCCTGCGGAAGCGGATCTTTTTGGACAAATTTTAGACAAGGTAGGCCCGGACACTCCCTACCTGGGCTGGTTTCTCGGCGGGCACGAAGATGCCGGAGTAACTTTGTGTTCTCAACATGGCGTTGTGGTGGGCGCCGCCGATTTCTTCAATAACGGCACCGTTCACGGCGGAGTCCTCGCGCCGGTCCGCCCATGGCAGCCGCCCGTCACGCCCCCCACGCTCCAGAACAAAGTCTATGTAACGCTCACGATGAGTGAGGGCGACAACCTGCAATATGATGAGCATCGCCTTCGGATCATTTGGGACGACCCGAATCGCGGGCAGGTCCCCATCAACTGGAGTATCAGTCCACTATTGCTCGATGCGGCCCCCGACATGTTGAATTATTACCAATCCACTCAAACACCAAATGACTTTCTCGTGGCCGGTCCTTCGGGCGCCGGGTATACGTACCCTGGCGATTGGCCGGCTGCCGATCTGCCCAGCTTTACGCAGCGAACCGGCGATTACATGCGGCGCACCGGGATGAACGTTATCTACGTGCTGAACCGTCTGAACGGCACAAATCTCGATTTGACCGATGCCGTTGCGCAGCAATATGTCAACGACGTTCGTCTGCGGGGAATCCTTGGAAACTGGGTCTCGACAAGCTATCTCAAGACACCAGCCGGACTGCCCGTGATGACCCAAATCGGCATCAGCACGGTCACGCAGGGCCAATCGGCGGTCGCCAATGCCACACAGAACTGGAATGGCAACAGACCGCTATTTGTTGCGCTCGGCGTGTTGGCCTGGAACATGACTCCCACGGACGTCAACACGCTCGTGTCTTCATTAGGGCCGCAATACGAAGTCGTGCGCGCGGACGTTTTCTTTGAGTTACTCCGGAAAACGTTAGGACAGTAGTAGCGAAGGCTTGTCGGACTGCCGGTCTGCCAAGCGCCGGTTGGCAATGTATCATTTTCCCCGGCAGCATTGTCGATAATCATGGTATATTGTCGGTCATCGAGGCCGGCTTTGTGATCGAAACGGCCTGCGAGGAGCGCGTATGCGATTCAGACGCATAATCATGCACCGGCTTCGTTCACTGTTCCGGCGAGCTCGCGCGGATATGGATCTACAGCGCGAGATCGATCTTCATTTCGAACAACTCGTGAAAGAGGCGGTGGCCTCCGGTATGAGCGAGTCTGAGGCGCGCCTCATCGCGCGCCAGGAGTTCGGACCCGTGGAAAAAACGAAGGAGGAATGTCGCGATGCAAGACGCGTCAACCTGATCGAGACTTTCTTGCGCGACGTACGGTATGCGCTGCGAATGATTCGAACGAAGCCAGGTTTTAGCGTGCCTGCGCTCCTGTCGCTGGCCGTGGGAATCGGCGCCAATATCGCCATTTTTACGGTTATCAATGCCGTATTAATTCGCTCCTTACCCTATCCCGAGCCGGAGAAACTAGTGGGCGTATTCAACGCCGCCGTGTTTTCAGGTCAGGTCATAAGAAATTGGCCCCTTTCACTCGACATGTACGCCGCCTACCACGAAAATGCACGGAGCTTTGAGGAATTCGGCGTTTGGATTCGGGGTGCGGCAGCGGTTACCGGGACGGGTGCTCCCGAAGAGGTTACGACCGTTGCCATGACGCACGGAGTCCTTCGTGCGCTCGGGGCTCGGCCCTATTTGGGCCGGTGGTTTTCGAGCACCGACGATATCCCGGGCTCTCAGAAAACGGTGATCCTCTCCTACAAATATTGGCAACGAAAATTTGGCGGCGCCCCGCGGGTACTGGGGCGGTTGCTCCTCATTGATTTCGTTCCGTATCAAGTGATCGGGGTAATGCCTCGGAAGTTTGAGTTCCTCAATTTTGCTCCGGACGTGTTTCTTGCACAAAGCGTTGAGCTAGGTGCGCAAGGGTCTGACGACGCCAGTTACTTCGGCCTTGCCCGCCTTAAGCCGGGTATCAGCCTTGTGCAAGCCAATCAAGATATTGCGCGTGTGTTGAGTAACTGGGGAGCGAGGAACCGCTTCTGGCGGCAAGCAGCGAAAGAGCTTCGGATCACACCCAACATCCATCCGCTGAAGCAGGACGTTGTCGGAGATTTGGGCGCCGTTCTCAAAATTCTGATGGGAACGCTGCTTCTGGTGCTGTTGCTCGTCTGCGTGAACGTTGCCAATCTCGTGCAGGTGAGGGCGCAAGCCCGACGTGATGAGTTTGCAATTCGAGCCGCGCTGGGCGCTAATTGGTGGCGAATCGCGCGCCAGCTGGTCATAGAGAGCCTCGCCTTGGCTGCGCTTGGCGGCGCTGCCGGTTTGAGTGTCGCCTATGTGGGAGTTCGGCTCTTAATCGCGCATGGGCCGGCAGATCTCCCTAGAGTGGCAGAGGTAACGATTGACTTAAACAGCATCCCATTTGCGCTGGCCTGCTCTTTTCTTTCGGGAATCTTATTCGGATTGATAGCGGTCCTCAAATCGGGTCTTAGCAGTAGACTCCAAAACGCGCGAGGCGCCAGCCAGAGCGCGGATCAGGTGCGGTCCCAAAAGGCACTGGTGGTTGCACAAGTGGCGCTCGCCTTGGTCTTGTTAGTTGGCGTTGGTTTGCTGGTTCGTAGCTTCCTCGCGCTCAGCGCTGTAAGGGCGGGCTTTACTCACCCCGAGCAGATTCAGACGGTCCGCCTGTTTGTTCCCGAAGCTCAGATACGGGAACTCGAGCGAGTGGCTCAAATGCAAGCGCAAATTCTTCACAGCCTTGCCGCCATCCCCGGTGTGGCGGCGGCGTTCGCAACTGCTTTGCCGCTCGAACTGGAATACCACAATGGCGTTCCCGTTTCGGCTGAAGGCAAAACGCCACTAGACCGAATCCCTCCCAACCGAACTATTAAGCAGATTTCGCCGGGCCTGTTTGCAGCGCTGGGTACGCAGTTGATCGCCGGCCGGGACTTCACCTGGGACGATCTGCTCAGCCGGCGCCGCGTGGCGATCGTATCGGAGAACATGGCTCGTGAAAGTTGGGGCGATCCGCAGGATGCGCTTGGAAAAAGCATCCGAAGGGGTACAGACGGGCCATGGAGCGTCATCGTGGGCGTTGCCGAAAATGTCTATGACGACGGTGTCGATCAACCGCCCCCTACCTTGGTCTACTTTCCGGGTTCCCGGCGCGGTGTCACGTTCGCCATCAGAACGAGCCGCGCCGGCAGTGCGAGCTTGGTCAAAGAAATCACAGCGAGCATCCATGCTGTGGATTCCAGCTTGCCACTGGCGCAAGTTCGAACTCTGAGCGACCTCTATTGGTTCACGATGGCGCGCAGAGCCTTTGCTCTCGTTCTACTTGGAATCGCCGCCGCGATGGCCGTGATGCTGTCGCTTATCGGAGTCTATGGCGTTCTTGCCTATGCCGTTGCACAGCGCCGCCGCGAGATCAGCATCCGTCTCGCGGTAGGCGCCGAACCCCGGGCGATCAAAGCACTGTTTTTACGTGAGGGGTTGATACTGATGTGCATTGGCAACGCGATTGGATTGCTTTCAGCAAGAGAACTATCTCCCTGGATGGCCGCTTTGCTGTTTGGCGTTAAGCCTTTCGATCCATTGACGTATGTCATTTCAGCCCTAGTCATCGCGATTGCCGCATTGGCCGCCAGTTACATACCGGCCCGAAGGGCGGCATCGTTAAATCCTATTGAGGCGCTGCGCTGCGATTGAGATATGCGTGCACATATTACGCAATTACGCAACCAAGAGACGCACACCTGACTGGATTCGCCCCAAGTTAGCGCACTACGAGACGTCGGAGCGGGTTAGCTGCGCCGCTGATAAAACCGCCGCACCTTGGTCCGGTTTCCGCACATCTTCATGTCGCACCAGCGCCGCGAATGATTTTTGCTCCGGTCCAGAAACAGCCATCGGCACGTGCTGCTCTCGCATGCCCGGATGAGACGCGCCGCTGGCGATATCAGCAACTCGGCCGCTGCAAACGCAAGAAGCCAGCCTGGCGCGTTCAAATTGGAGCCGAGGTCGGTCCAATGCCATACAAACTGGTTCATTTCATATTGAACCCGCCGGTGCTCGGCAGCGGCGCATACAGAACGGTTCAAGATCGCGACGTCACGAGACTCGGGCGTATGGCCCGCGATCAGCTTATAACAGATTCCTGCCAGCGACTCGCGCAGCTCGATTGCCGCCCCACACGCCGCTTCCGCTTCTGAGCGCCGCTTGGCGCGTAACCTTTCGAGCGGCGCAACGTCCAGAAGCGCGCATTGCTTTGCAAATCGCAGCAAATCCTTGTAGGAATGAATCAGCTCCGCCCGCCGCTCCGGGGCGCCGCGGTTGTCCACCGTGTTGACAAAGTCCAGAGCGGCATGTCCCGCAATCAGCTGGAACGGTTCATCGCATTTCATGGCAAATGCTGCATAACCACTCATTCTATTTTGACAGGTTATGCCGGTTCGGGTATTCTATAACCGGTGAAGGCCGATTCAGTGGTTAAGGACGAGGCAAAGCCTCGTGCCGCGTCACGAGTGCCGCTGGTTTTTGCGTTCCTGATCATCTATGTCGTCTGGGGCTCCACCTTTCTCGCCATACGCGTGGCGGTGGCGACCGTCCCGCCTTTATTAGCTGCGGGGATCCGGTTCTTCGTGGCCGGTGCGGCCCTCCTCGTCTATAGCAAACTGCGGGCCTTAGAGATGCCATCGCGGCTCGAATGGCGGAACCTGATCATCAGCGCTGGCCTCATGTTTTTGGCCTCCTATAGCGGGTTGTTCTGGGCCGAGAAAATCATTCCCTCCGGCGTGGCCTCCGTGCTGGTCGCCACCATTCCGGTGTGGACCGCGTTTTGCGAGATTGCTCTCAAGCTAGATAGGTTTCGCTGGACGCTCGCAGCGGCATTATTGCTCGGTCTGGGAGGTGTCGGAATCCTTGCGCTCGGCCGCGGAGCTAGCCGGATTCCTCTATTTCCTTGCCTCGCGATACTGGGTGCGGAGATTGCTTGGTCCATCGGAAGCGTCTTCTGCAAAGTAGCCAAACTACCTGAATCGAAACCATTGATTGCGGGAGCGCAGATGTTCGCCGGCGGTGTCATGTTGCTCGCCTGTTCGTCGTTCGCAGGCGAAATGACACCGTGGCCGCACATCTCCATGAGAGCTGCGGGCGCTATCCTGTATCTGATCGTGGCGGGCTCGCTGGTCGCATTCACCGCGTATATCTGGCTGCTGGATCAAATGCCCGCCACCACCGTCGCGAGTTACGCCTACGTCAACCCCATCATCGCGTTGATAATTGGTCACTGGCTCGGACAGGAAGCTTTGAACAGCCGCATCCTTTTCGGAAGCGCCCTGGTGTTGGCCAGCGTCGTGCTGATCCTCAAAAGCAAGCCGAAGCAGAACCCTGAGCGTTAGCGAGGGGCGAAGATTTCCCGGGTAATAGCACTCTTGTACAGTGTTCCCAATGCGCCTTGCCGCTCTGGTTTGGGTTCTGCTCATCGTTGTGCTTTCGCTCATGCCGCTACCTTGGAAGCATGAAATCGGCACTACCGGCGCATTCCATCGAGCCGGACATCTGCTCGCGTTCCTGATTCTTGCATTCCTGCTCTGCCGCATCGCCTCAAATACAGCCGCTCGTCTCGTCCGTTGTGCCGGGGCCGTTGTACTGGGAATCCTGCTGGAAACCGCGGAACATCTCATATATCGTGACCGCCTGGAATGGGACGATGTGCTGGTCGATGCGATCGGCGTGGCGCTCGGCTTTCTCTGCGCCTTCGCGCTAACCCCCCGGCCTAGCCGATCGAAAAACGTATAATCGGCTTGACATGCCTCGAGTCTTTTTGTGCCTGGTGCTCGCTTTCGGTCTGTCCTACGGCTACTCGTCGGCCGCCAACCTTTATGATCGGGAAGCCGCCCGCCTGAGCCAACTCATGAACTGGCAACCCGGCCAGGTGATCGCCGAGATCGGGGCAGGGGAGGGCGAGATGTCGTTTTACGCTGCATCCAAAGTCGGCCCCAGCGGAAAGGTCTACACGACCGAACTCGACGATAAGAAACTCGCCCACTTGAAACAGGAAGTCAGCGGCCGCAAATTACAAAACGTCGAAGTAGTGAAGGCTGGCCCCGTCAATACCGATCTCCCTAACAACTGCTGCAACGACATCTTCATGCGCCGCGTATATCATCACTTCGAAGATCCCGCCCGGACCGACGCTGCCATCTTCCGCGATCTGAAACCCGGAGGGCTGCTGGCCGTCATCGACTTCGCCCCGCGCCCCGGCTTGCCTCCCGTCGAAAATGCGCCCAAAAGCCGCGGAACCGGACACGGAATTGCGAAAGACATTCTCATTCAGGAATTAAAATCGGCTGGCTTCGAAATCGTCGATCAGCCGCCCAATTGGCCGGAGGGCGATTACTGCGTGATTGCGCGCAAGCCGGAACGGCCTCAATAACCGCGCTCGATGTCCGGCCAACCGCCGCTGCTGCGACGCCTCGGACTCGCGAGCGCTGCTGCTTTGGTCGTGTCCAACATGATCGGCACGGGCGTTTTTTCCACCACCGGTTTTTTAGCCGGAGATCTCGGCCGGCCGTCTCTCGTCATCTCCATCTGGGCCGCAGGCGCCTTCTGCGCGCTATTAGGCGCGCTCTGCTACTCAGAGCTTGCTATTAACTTTCCCGTTTCGGGCGGCGAGTATGTCTACCTCAGTCAGGCATACGGCCCCACGTGGGGATTTATCTCCGGATGGGTGTCTCTGTTTGCTGGCTTCTCAGCCCCCATCGCCGCCGCTGCGCTCTCGTGCGCCGCCTACATCGCGTTTTTTGTCCCGTCCTGGTGGCCGCAATGGATTGCCACTGCGCTTGTGCTCTTCTTCGCCACCTGGAATCTCTTCGGAATTCGACTTGCCGCGCGCTTGCAGAATCTGCTCACTGGTCTGAAAATCGCGCTTCTGATTGCGTTCGTCGCCTGCGGGCTCGCCTTTGGCAATGGTGATTGGCTCAACTTCGAACATCCTGCGCATCGCTGGAGTGCAACGCCTCTGTGGGAACAATTTGCGGTGAGCCTCTTCTGGATCTACGTTGCGTATAGCGGCTGGAATGCGGCTGTCTATGTGGCTGAGGAAATCAAAAATCCCAAACGTACGTTGCCGCTCGCCATGCTGGTCGGCGCGTCCGTTGTTGCCGTGCTCTATGTCGCCTTGAACGTCGCCTTTCTATACGCAGTGCCGCTCCAATCCATGCAAGGTGTGATCGCAATTGGCGCGCTTGCGGCGACGCATCTCTTCGGCGCGGGCGTTGCGGGTCTGTTTAGCGCGCTCATGGCTTTTGGATTGCTCTCGACAGTCAATGCCATGACGATTGCCGGCCCGCGTGTCTACTACGCCATGGCGCGCAACGGCCATTTCCCGCGCTGGGCCGCTGCCGTTCATTCCCGCTGGCGCACGCCGGTGGCGTCGATTCTTGCGCAGGCCGCCTGCACCCTCGTGCTCCTCGCCACTCCGTTTCCACAACTCGTTGTGTATATCGGCTTTACTCTGAACCTGTTCGCGGTACTTTCGGTAGCGTCGCTCTTTCTGTTTCGTCGCCGTCCCGGCTGGAGAACCTTGAAGGCTGTCAGCTTTGCTTACCCGCTGATTCCTTGCCTGTTCATCGCAATAGGCATGTGGATGACAATCGAAGGGATCCTGCAGCAGCCTCTGGTCTCATTGCAGGCAGCCCTCACCTTGGCAAGCGGGGCGTTGCTCTACCGCTGGTCGCGTCAAAAATCGCCGTCTCGTACGTAGGGGTAGCTCCAGAGGGTGATCTGCAGGAGCACGGATTTCAGCCAGGCCTGGTGCATCTTCTCCACGTCTTCCGGTGAATGGCCCTTCTTGGCGAGAAACGGCTTCAAGGTCGCTGTAACTGGATAAATGATCGGAAAGAGATAACGCAACGGAACAATCGGAGAGGCATTCACTCCGTCGGTAGCATTTTTTTTCGTGCGATAGTGCCGCAAAGCGATCTCATACTGGTAATCGAGCCAGCGCTGGTCATATTCGGCTTTGGCGGTATCCAGGATCCATTGAGCGAAACGCTTGCGCACGCTCTCCAGATAAGCCCCAATCGGCTTTCCATCTTCGGTGCTGAGAAAGGGCTGAACCAGAAATGAATGCGATCCGATGAAGTTATACCAGACATCCAGGATCTGTTGCGTCTGATCGGCCAATACGTCGTGGGACATGCGCAAGGCTCGAACATCGTCATCCGTGAACAGCGCGCTCTGCTTCAACTCGTCGAATTCCGCAAGGCTAATGGGGGAACGAGGTACCTGCTGTTCGCCAAGCGTGTAACCGGGAATCGACGCTTGCGTCATAAGTTGTCTTCCTTTCTGTCTATTGCTGCAATTCTGAGAGCGGAACCCACTGGTTCCCCTTTCTTTCCGGCCCGGCTTCGAAGTCCGGGCAATCTATTTTCAGGGCGTCGTCGCCAAACGGGGCATTGACAAAATCGCAGTGGTGAGGCGCCTCCGTGTTTTCGTAAACCGCCGGACGGAAAAATCGGCAATTGACGCACATATGCGCCACCGGAATCTGCTTTTGGTCTTGAAGAGTGCGGATCATTTTCACCAGCGCGCGCAGCAGTGTTCGCTGTTCCTCCGCCGAGAGCGCGCCAATGGCGGCTCCTAAGAAATCGGGCCACTGAGAGAGCCGCTCGGCAACTCTGCGGCCCTGAGCCGTCAACTGCACCGAAAGGGACCGGGCGTCTGCGCGGCTGCGCTTCTTCGCAACCAGTCCTTTCGCCGCCAGACTTGCAACCGCGTCGCTCATTGTAGCCGCGCGCAACGCCGTCGCATCCGCAAGTTCGGAGAGCCGCATAGAACCGCGAAACCGAATCAGGCTCAGGACTTGCGCCTGCGTGGGAGAAATACCGGATTCGAAAGAGTCCCGCCACTGCTGCGTCTTCAGTGCAAGGCCGAGCTTGGCGAGCCCCTGCGCAATGCGTAGCGGAAGATCCTGCATCGATGCTTAGGACTCCTAAGTAATCGTAGTGCGAAAACTATGTAGCGTCAACCCGATTTTTCTGTTTTGGGGAATGTGGCGCGCGCGCTCTTGCCTGCCGCATCGAGATTCATCTCGACGCTTGCCTTTTCATTCCGCCATTCCGCAGCCGTTTCAACGAACAGGCACGAACCGCACGGCGTAGCCGCCGCCCGGGGCCATCTTGATCGTCAACCGCGAGCTGCTATCCACCGTCTTCTTTTGAATACTGACGCTCTTCGGATATTGCGCCGCATCATCGGCATCGGCGTAGATTTCGGCTGTATACTTGCCGCTGGCCAGAAACGTCAGCGGCACTTCTAATTCCCGCGCGTTCCAGTTGGTCATAGCCCCCAGGAACCACTCGTCGCCTTTGCGCCGCGCCATCGTGATGTACTGGCCTGGCTCCCCGTTCAGCACCCGGCTCTCGTCCCAGGTGGCCGGAGAATGCTTGATGAAGTCGAACGCGGGCTGATCTTCATAATCTTTCGGGGTATCCGAAACCATCTGGAACGGCGCTTCGTAAATCGCATACATCGCGAGTTGTTGCGCGCGCGTCCCCATCACCATGGGATGAATGCTGCGCGGCACGAACTCGTCGCGAGTAACGTTATCGAAACCACCCGGCGTATAATCCATGCGCCCCGCTAACATGCGCGTAAACGGAAGCGTAGTCCGGTGATCCGGATTATCGCGCCCTCCCGCTTTCGATTGCTCCATCCCCAGCACTGCTTCATACCCAAGCACGTTCGGGTACGTGCGTTCCAAGCCGGTGGGCTTTGTGGCTCCATGGAAATCGAGCATCAAATGATGTTTCGCGGCCTCTTCCGCGGCCCGGTAATAAAATTCAATCCCGCGCTGGTCGTCGCGCTCCACAAAATCGATTTTGAGCCCTGCCACGCCCCACTTCTCATACAACGGAAAGGCCTGCTCCATCTGGGCGTCCACCTCGCGGTAATTCATCCAGATCCATACCTTCACGTTCTTCGCCGCTGCATAGCGCACCACTTCGGGCACATCGACGCGTCCATTCATTTGCGTGATATCGCCTGGCTTCGACCAGCCGGCGTCGATCAGCATGTAAGGAAACCCGGACTTTGCCGCGAAGTCCACGTAATATTTCATCGTGTCCGTCGTGAAAGCCGGTTTGCCTTCTGCGTTCAGACTGCCGCTCCACCAATCCCAGGCCGTGAGGCCGCCGTGGATCCAGGAAGTATCCTGAATTGCAGAGGGCGGATTCAGGCTTGTGATCACGTTCGATTCGATGAGCCGCCCCGGTTCATCGCCCACCAGTAACGCGCGCCAGCCGGAGTGATGCGGCAGTGTTCCGGTCACCACCACGTCGGGATCGTCTCCGGGAGCTAATTGCGACACAAACTCATGACCGCCCCAGCTCATCGACGGATTCGTCAGGTACATCGAGCTGTACCCGCGCAAATCCGCTTCGGTAATGGCCATCCAGGCGACGCCCGGCACGTCCATCAGCAGAGGCAGCCCGATCAGCACTTTTCGCGATAACCCGTTCGGGTTCGCAAACGCGCTCGCATTCAGCCGGATGTACTCCGCTTCGTACATCGTACGGAAATGCGGCAGCACTAGCGCGTAGGTGGTCGCGTCTTTGCTGATACGAAACTCGGTGTTCTCCTTCACCAGGCGGAATTCGCGGAGCGCGTTCTGTTCCGGGACCACATAGCGGAAGGCGATCGCGTCATCGTACGCTCTGGCCTCAATCGCCAGCTTCAGCCCCAGCCGGCTGTTGTCCTGCAAATCGATTCGCACGCCGTTGTAGTGATTGCGAGCTTCGCTGGTTTTCCCGGTGACGAGATGATAGGTTTCGTCGGCCGACGAAGGCGTCTGATTCATAATGCGAACATTGGATCCCAGATCCGGCCGCAGCCCTTGCAACGTCAGTGACAGCGACGAACGTTCAATAAGCGGCTTCCCGCGAAATGTGACCGAATAGGCAAGCTGATTCTGAATAGTTTCAAACGTGGCAACCAGCCGCCCATCGGGAGACTTGACCGTGACGCTTGTTTGCTGCGCAAACAGCGTTCCGGCTGTGATCAAGGCAGCCGCAAAACACCTGAGATGAGAAAGTGAAAACCCCTGAGCCATCTCAAAAACTATATCGTGGTCCGCATGTGGGGCAGCCAATCCTGGCTGGCCGCCGCCTTTCTAGGCGGCGCTCGGTTATGGCTTCCGCTGCCTTGTGTGGGACAGCTTGGTAAGCTGCGGTCGATTGCCAAATCCGCCTAATGCTACAAGTCCAAAAACATGACATCATATCCCTGATGCTCGCTCGCGACTTGCGCTTCAGCCTTCGCGTGCTGTGCAAATCTCCCGAGTTCACCGTCATCGCCATCGTGACGCTGGCACTGGCATCGGCGGGAACGCCGTCGTTTTCGGTGTGTTGAACGCGCTGATCCTACGCCCTCTAAATGTGCCTCACGCCGAAAGTCTGTACTGTCTCGAACACGGAAACGAACATGCGCTGGCCGAGTCCTATCCGGACTATCTCGATCTGCGCGACCGCGACCGCACCTTCGAGCATTTGGCAGCTTGGACCATCGCTCAGGCGGGCCTGGATACCGGCGAAAATGCCTCCCGCGCTTGGCTCATTTTGGCAAGTGGAAACTACTTTGATGCCTTACAGATTCAGCCTTACATCGGCCGCTTTTTCCACGCATCCGATGAGCGCGGCCCGAACAGCGCTCCCTACATCGTGCTCACATACGATTATTGGCGCAGCCGCTTTCTCAACGGTCGCGGAGTGGTGGGCCGCACGGTTCGTCTGAACAAACATCCGTTCACCATCATCGGTGTTGCGCCTCCTAGCTTCTATGGCGCATCCCCGATTTTCTCGCCCGATTTCTTTGTCCCCATTGTCAATGAGGCGCAGGTATCGGACTTCAACTACTTGAATGATCGTGGAAGCCGCGCCGTGTTTATGCTGATAGGCCGCCTGAAAGCCGGCGTGACTCCGGTCCAGGCGATTGGCGATCTAAACTCGATCGGCCGCTACCTGCAAAAGACCTACCCCAAAGAGCAAGGCGAAACCACATTCGCTTTGGGACGCCCCGTTCTCTTCGGCGATTTCCTGGGACGCCCCGCGCGAGCATTCCTCAGCGGGTTGATGCTGCTGTCAGGGCTGATTCTGCTGGCTGCTTGCATGAATCTGGGCAACCTGTTTGCCGCACGTGCCGCCGAACGTGCCCGGGAGGTGGCTCTCCGCCTCGCCCTGGGTGCGAGCCGCACGTTAGTTATGCGAGGACTCCTAGTCGAGGCAATGTTGCTTTCCATCGCCGGAGGCATCGTTGGACTTCAGGGCAGCATCGTGCTCTTGCGCGCACTAAGCGCCTGGCGGCCGCTTCCCAGATTTCCGGTCCGCATTCCGGTGAGTCCCGATGCGCATGTCTATCTCGCCGCTTTGCTGCTGGTCCTACTGAGCGCCGTTCTTTTTGGCATCGTTCCAGCGCGGCAGGTGTTCCGGACCGACCCCTACCAGATCATAAAGTCGGGATCAAGAGGCACCAGCGGGCGCTATGTCGGTATCCGAGACCTTTTGTTAGCCCTGCAAATCGCGATTTGCGCGGTTCTGGTCACTTCTTCGATGGTGGCCTTGCGTGGCCTCATACGCTCGCTGCACAGCCATTTTGGTTTCGAGCCGGAGAACGTGATGCTCGTGGAAACCTCGCTCGACATGGCGGGTTATCGCGGCGACGCAGTGCCTGCTATGCAACGGCGCATCATTCGTGCGATGGAAGAGATTCCCGGAGTAACCTCAGTGGGATTGATCGATGAGCCGCCTTTAGGAAATGGGAGCTGGCGCGACTCGCCCGTATTTACGGATGAAGCGACCGATCTGCGGCCCTCGAACGCCATCGCTGTTCCTGTGATGTACCGAGTCTCTCCAGGTTATTTCCGTGCGGCCGGGACAGCGCTGCTTGCTGGCCGAAGCTTCACCTGGCATGACGATCAAAGTGGGCCCCGCATGGCAGTAATCAACCGGGAATTTGCGCGCAAACTCTTCGGCTCCGTGCCCAACGCCATCCGGAGGCATTACAAGATGCCGGATGGAGCGCGTGTGGAGGTGGTGGGTGTTGTCGAAGACGGAAAGTACAAGAATCTCGTCGAGGAGCCCCAGCCTGCGATGTTCTTCCCGCTCCTGCAATCGCCATCGAGCCATACGACACTGGTTGCGCGCTCGTCTACGGGAGCCCACATCGCCGCTCTTCTCAGGCGTGCGCTTCGAAATCTGGATCCGGGCTTACCCTGCTATATCCAAACCTGGAACGAAGCGCTGAACCTTCCTTTATTTCCGTCGCGCGTAGCTACCGTTTCTCTGAGTGTTTTGGGCGGCATGGCGGCGATGTTATCCGTTACTGGCATTGTTGGATTGGCTGCATATTCGGTTAGCAAACGGAAACGGGAACTGGGAATCCGGATGGCGCTCGGCGCGCAGCGCGAACACGTCTTGCGCGCAGCCTTAGGACGAGTGTTTCAACTGCTGGGATTGGGCTCGGCCGCGGGCCTCATTTTGGGAATGCTGGCCAGCCGGGTGCTGGCTTCCATCGTGTATCAGGCGAGTCCCCGCGACCCGCTCGTAATGGGCGGCGCCGTCTTTACAATGCTGCTGCTCGGTTTAGCGGCGACCTGGATTCCGGCGCAACGCGCGCTTTCGGTTGAACCCTCGATATTATTGCGCGAGGAGTGAGCAGGGCCAAATTCGTCCCCTACTCTCCCCTGAACCGCTCCACTTTTTCGGCCTTCTCGTCACAATTCGCGGGCCAGCGGCAATCTCTGATCCGTATATACAGCATGTAAAGAATGATCACGATGTTGACAGCCAGAACCGTCACGCGTTCCCAATCGGTCCGTTGCGCCAGTTTAAGAACCTCCAGCGGCAGATAAAGCGCGCCTGATAGCAGCGCAAACCACTCTGCCCAGACACGCCGGTGCCACAGCCCCCAGGATTCGACGAAGCGAACCGTACAGTAACTGAACGTGGCGGCCGCTATCGTCCATAGCCGCGCATCGCTCAATTTTGAAGCGGCATTCAAAAAAGACTGCGCAAAGCGGCGGTCTATCGAAATATGCAGATGGAATAGCAGGCTGTCGGCGAATGTCTCGGCATCTTTATGAACGAACAGCAAGGCGATCCCGAGCAGCAGAACGGCCAGCCCCTTGAGCGCCTCGAACGTAGCGACAGCCCGGAGGCCGGCTAGGCTGGCGTGTGTATCAATAGCCTGAGGAGGAGGATGGTGCGGTTGAGGGCGGGTCTCGACGGTACCCATGTTCCGATACTCCCACAAATGAGAGCCGGAGCGGGCTGCGAACACCATTTGATGATAGGTGGATAGTGACTGTTTTGCGCGTTCCCCAAAGCACAACCCCGAAACGCAACTCCGCAGGCGCGCGGAAGCGTCGCAAACCGGCCGCGCCAGCAAGCCCGGCGAAAAAACCCGGCTGGCTGCTAAGCATTTCAGCTCTGATCGCCGGCATCTTCCTTGTATATCTAGCGTTCCAGATACACGCCCAGTACACCTTCAGCTTGCAATCGCCCGTGCGCCTTAAGTTCCAGTCGCCTCTCGTGATAGCCGAACGAATCAGAAGCGAGGATGCGTTCGCCGCGCAACTCGATCAGCACCGGCCGTTAACGGCATACCAGCAATATGCCTGCCGCAAGTTCGGCTCCGCCTGCCGGATCGCGCTCGCGATCCAGCGGGCCGAGAACCCGCAGGGCAAATGCGAGATTTATCACTACAACGCTGACGGTACTCTGGACTGGGGCTATTTCCAGATCAACACAGTCCACCTGAAAAGGCCTGGACTGAATTTGCGGGACTTACTCGATTGCAAAGCAAACATCGATTTTGCTTATCAGCTCTTCGTTGAGAGCCACGGGTTCACCCCGTGGAGTACGTATAACAGCGGCCTCTACCGGAAATTCCTGCATCAGTGAAGTGAAGTGGAGTAGGCGTTTTCGCCTGCGCTTCCCGCATCTCCGTTCTACCCGAGCAGATGGCACCGCCCGAGCAGACGTCGGCACAAAATCTGGTTATGACGCACGTCTTCCAAACGTTGAAGCATAGTTGCTGTTCGGGGCCGTACGCGCGGCCGGCTGTTCTCCCGTTCACCGCAGGCTAAACTTACGCCGCGTTCCCGCGTCCCCATAGCCACCGAAGTTGAACGGTTTTCCATTTTTTATCTCTCACCATTCGTATTTGCTGTGGGCTTTCGCGCCCTTCATCTTATTGGACGTATGAATGGGGTAAGAGTTGCCGCAATCGGCACTAACATTAGTCTGTTAATCCCTTGCTCATCTCCGCTTCCTCACGCGACCAGCAGATTACCATCGAGCGGCCGCACGGCATCGCGGTCGAGGCCTGCACCGCCGGTGACCGGAATCCACTCTGCTTCATTTGCAGCAGCGCCAGCACGGATGTATAGACCAAAGAGCTGGACGACGGCGCGGACGTTCCTTATGCCAATCCGAAATGTCGATTCGGTTCGACGCAAATGCGGGTTTTTGTGTCTGGTAATGACCAAAATCGGTTATCTGGCGAAGACTGCTCCGCGAGCGCTCATAGGAGCTCATCGTTGGCGGTTGCGCGATTCGCATCCGGCGCCGCGCGCGACCAGCCGATGCGGAAATCCGTCACATTGTGCAGAGAGAAGTTGTCCTGGTGCGGCGCCGTGATTGCAAAAAAGTCCGCACGATGTACGTCCTCCAGCCAAAACGCCGGACGCGGATCGGCACCCATGGGCGCAATTTCCACATGCGACATGTCCAGATTCCGGAGGTGGCGGATGAACAAGCCGTTCGACGGCGTCGGTCCGAACCGCAGTAGCTCCGGGTACGCGTCCTCTATTTCGGGTACTTGAATTTGCCGCCAGTCGGGCATGGGCCGAGTCGTTTCGCCCCAGTTTACGCGCATCACTTTCGGCAATCCACGGTGCCCGAAGTAGCAGTTCACCAGCTTCACGTCCTCGATTAAATTGGACGGAATACCTGAAAAAATCGATGACGTCGAAGACGCTGAGTTGTAGCTCACCAGGTTTGAAATCAGCACCCGCCGCAGCGTCCCCGCGCGCAAAGTCTCCTTCGGATTGCGATTTCTGCGATTCAGCCGCAAAAATAACGGAGCATCGATAATATCCCTCATCGTATTGCCGGTGATCGCAATGTCCTCCAGAAAGGCGCCGTCTGAACTCTCCAGCGCAATACCCTTGCACCCTTCAATCACATTGCCGGTAATCGTGATATTGCGGAATCCTCCATTCGATTCCGTCCCGCACTTGATCCGGCCGTTGCGCGGTACGTGTGCATCTTCCGGATACTTCTTCCATGTGGCCGCAAGGACACTGCCTAATTCGTAGTAGCCCGTCACGTAGTTGTTTGCGATCGTGATGTTGTCCGTGGATCGCGGGTGTCCGAGCGCATAACTCGATTTCGGACAGATGGCATCGTCCCACGGCGAGTTCACCGTGCAATTGGACACGCGGACGTTGCGGCAGCAATCGATGTCAAAGCCATCACGGTCTGTGTCGACGAGCAAGTTATCCAGTATCAGATTATCCACGCCGGTCGCGAGCACCGCAAAATGCCCGCCCTTGAGCACGCTAAAGTCGCGCAGAATCACGTTATGGCAGTTCTTTAAACCGAAGGTCTTGTTTCCCACGCCCGCCTGCTCCGCGACAAATGGTTCGTAGCCGCCGCGCACATCTCGCGTCCCATGCGACAGACCCTTACCGAAGATGAGCCCGGGCCCAATGACGCTGAAATTCTGCTGATTCTCTGCATAGAAGAGCGAGTTGCGCCAGTGATTGTGCCCGTAATCCTGATAGGGCGTCCAAGGATCATTCGGCTCCGCCGTGTCATATGTACCGCCGCCGTAGCCGGTCGTTTCCCCGGGTTTGGGCGAGTCCGCCGCCTGAATCGTGCATCCGCGCGACAGGTACAGGTCCACATTCGATTTCAGCCGGATCGTAAAACACAGATACGTGCCCGCTGGGAAAACCAGTGTGCCGCCGCCCGCTGCCGCTACCCTCTCAATCGCCCGGTTAATGGCAGGCGTGTCTACCGTCTTCCCATCACCTTTCGCGTCAAAGTTGCGGACGTTGTAGATGGCCTCACTGCCTTGGCCTTCGGTCTGGGCCTCCACTGTCGAAACGTGGCCCACAGTAGCGGCAAGAGCAACCGGAGAATATTTCAGCAAATCGCGACGTTGCATCTCGTCGAGAGGATACCAAGCCAGCTTGGTTGAAAATCATGGGATATGCAAACCGCCACGCCCGATTACGGTGTCGACGCGCCAAATGTATTGCGCAACTTCTTTCTGTTCGGTATCCCGTGCCTTCTGCTCGGAGTCTTCGGACCACGTCAGGTAACGGCTGGCAACATCAGTTTTATTGTCCGGCCGATGTTCTTCTGGACGGGCTTGCTGCTTCTCCTCGAAGGAGTTCTCTTTCTCGTCTACGTGAAATACGGGAAGCTGCGCCATCGCGATCTGATGCTTTCGCTGCACTCCTGGCGCGGTGACGAGCAGGTTCTGGACGTAGGCTGCGGGCGCGGGCTTCTGCTTGCCGGAGCAGCCAAACGGCTGGCCGCTGCCGGTGGTGATGGACAAGCTACCGGCATTGATATCTGGTCCAGTGTTGACATGGGCGGCAACTCCGAAGCCGCCACGCGCCGCAACCTGGAACTCGAAAGAGTGAGCGGCCGCTGCACGCTGCTGAGCGTTCCGGCGCAGGAGATGCCGTTTCCTGACGCGACCTTCGATGTGGTCGTCTCGAACCTCTGCCTGCACAATATTTATGACCGCGCTACACGACATCGAGCGCTGGAGCAGATTGCGCGCGTCCTCAAGCCCGGAGGCGTTGCCATTCTTTCCGATTACAAGCTGATCGGCGACTATACCCGTGAACTCCGGCGCGCCGGTCTTTCGGTCGAGACACGCTGGGGAAATCCGCTTCTCACGTTTCCGCCGCTGCGCATCGTCGTGGCGCGTAAACAGCGATTTGCGTGTTAGCCGCCGGTGGGCCGTTCCACATGCCCGCCGAACTTCGAGCGCATCGCGGACAGCACTTTTTCCGCAAAGGTGTGTTCGCGCCGGGAACGAAAGCGCGTAAACAACGCGGAGGCCAGCACCTCCACCGGAACTGCTTGCTCAATCGCGGCATTGATGGTCCAGCGGCCTTCGCCGGAGTCTTCGACAAACCCGGTAAAATCCGAGAGCGAGGGATTTTCCGCCAGCGCCATCGCGGTCAGATCGAGCAGCCACGAACCGATCACGCTGCCGCGGCGCCAGAGCTCGGCAATATCCGCCACGTTCAGCGTGAAGCGCTCGTTTTCCGGCAGTTCCTTCGAATCTTTGTGAACCAACAGATCAAACCCCTCGGCGTAAGCCTGCATGACGCCGTATTCGATGCCGTTGTGGACCATCTTCACGAAATGCCCAGAGCCCGGGGGACCGGTTCGCAGGTAGCCCTGTTCCGCAGTGCCGCCCAGTTTCTCTCGTCCGGGAGTCCGCTCGATTGTGCCAATACCCGGCGCAAGGGTCTTAAAAATAGGCTCCAGCCGCTGAAACACGTCTTCATCGGCCCCCACCATCAGGCAATAGCCGCGTTCCAGTCCCCACACGCCGCCGCTGGTTCCAGCGTCGACGTAGCCGATACCGCGCGGCCTCAGTTGCTCGGCGCGGCGTATATCGTCTTTGTAAAAACTGTTTCCGCCATCGATAATCGTGTCGCCTTTTTCCATGGCATTCGCCAGCGCCTGAACAGTTTTCTCTGTCGGATTTCCGGCGGGAACCATGATCCAGACCGCGCGCGGCTGCGGGAGCTCCTTCACCAGATCTTCGAGCGAACTTGCTCCCTCGGCGCCTTCACCCGTGAGTTTCTTAACGTTTTCCGGATTCAGATCGAAAACGGTACATCTGTGCCCGGCCTTTTGCAGGCGCCGCACCATGTTCGCGCCCATGCGGCCAAGACCCACCAGCCCAATATGCATTCTTTCTCCTCAATATGCGGAAAGCTCGCGGCATTTATCGTAGATTGCCGCTTTACTCGCCGCAATATGAGATTCAGTCCTGCCGGGCAAGTTTCAAGGACCGCATGTACGGTTGTTAGTGGCGATAGGAAGCCAGCAGGGAATCGCCGGATTGAGGCGTGGCTTTCGTGCTGAGGAACGTAATTGTGGCGCCGCTCAGCGAGTAATCAACACCCTGCGCCAGCAGGACTCCGTTTTTGTAGAGCTTCAAGCTCGCGGAAGGATTGGGTGCATTTGCCAGCGTGAACGTCAGGTTCGTCCCATTGATCGAGCCCGTCGGGACTTCGCTGTCCACAAACGCGGCAGCCGGCCCCGTCCCGGTGGTCCGGTAGAAGGCTTGCACCACATCGCCGGTTTGCGGCAAACTCTGCGCGGCAAACGTGACCGTCTGGCCGGATACTGTGAAATCCACTCCATAGGACTGCAAAATGCCGTTCTTGTACAGCGCCACGCTGGTGGGTGCTGCCGGAGCCTTCGCTAAGGTAAACGTTCCGTTTGTACCGTTGACCGATCCGGCAGGGCTTTCCGCATCCGAAAACGCGGCAGTGCTCCCGGCGCTTAAGCTGCTCACTGTGTTTTGCAGTGACGTAAGCGCGCTATTCAGGGCCGCCACTGTGCTCTGCAAAGTTGCAATGGAGTTGCTGTTTCCGGTTATGTTTGAACCCAATCCCGTCACGCTGCTCTGAAGGCCGGTCAGGGTGCTGCTGTTCTGGCTGACAGTCGAGTTGAGACTGTTGACCGTCGATTGGAGCGTCGCCAGGCTACTGCTGGTGCTCGAAACCGTCGAGCTTAGCCCGCTCACGGTGCTTTGCAAGCTGGACAGCGATCCCGCCGAGTTAACCGTCGATTGCAGACCGTTGACCTGAGTAGTCAACGACGTCAACGCGCTATTAATGGAATTCAAATTGGAACTCAGCCCCGTCACCTCGCTGATGGAGATCGGAAGTGTAGCATACTGAGAGCCCCCCGAACCGGTCGATCCAGTGCTGCCGGTTCCACCGCTCGTCCCTCCCGAGCCTTGCGTGCTCGACTGCCGAACTTGCGCGAGCGTTAGTGGTGTGCTGCTGGGCGGTACCTGCCAGGTCTCGGTCCAGGTGACCGTTCCGTCGTTGCTGTTATAAGCAGCCTGATAATAAGCGTTCGAGGACGCCGTCGTTGTCGGAACCAGCAAGACCGAGAGCGCTCCGTTGTAAATGCGTGCGGACGTGCTCAGCGGTGTAGAACTACCCGAATTTACAAAGCCGTTCCAGGTAATCACCACTGTTCCATTGAACGGTGTGCCATTGATGTTGTAGACCGTATCTCGAATTTGTGTCAGAGTTGTTTGCGCGAACGCGCGGCTCAGCAAGAGCGTGGAACAAAGAATCAGTGTAGATAGCAGGTGGCGCAGTTTAAGCATGGTGCCTCATGTCGAAATCGCCGTAATTTTCACGGGCGACTTCAGTCAAACATGCGGCGGTGCGCAGCCGCTGGGAGTTGCGCCTCAATCGCCGTCGCGAAGGAGCGGCAAACCGCTGATTCGGAGCAGTTTAGAAAAGATTTGCAGAAATTTTAGAAAGCTGTGACTGGGGAAACAGCGGTCAGTTATTAGGCATCAGCACCGCTGATGGCTGAGCGCTGATCGCTCGTTCAAACCAGGCCGCCGCTCCGGTCGATCCGCTCCGTGTTCAGATACGGTCGCAACATCGGCGGGACGAGCACGCTTCCGTCGGCTTGCTGGTAATTCTCAAGGATCGCTACCCAGGTCCGGCCGACAGCCAGGCCGCTTCCATTGAGCGTGTGCACAAACTCTGGTTTTCCTTTGCCGCTTTTGTAACGGATCTGGCCACGGCGTGCCTGAAATGCTTCGAAGTTTGAGCAGGACGAAATCTCTTTGTAGGCGTTCTGCCCGGGCAGCCAGACCTCGATGTCGTAAGTCTTCGCCGAGCTGAACCCGGTGTCGCCCGCACAGAGCACGACTATACGGTAAGGTAGTCCGAGATGCTGCAAGACATCCTCAGCATCGCGCGTGAGCTTTTCGTGTTCGTCGTAGCTCTGTTCCGGCCGAGTAAATTTCACCAGTTCCACTTTCTGAAACTGGTGCTGCCGGATAATGCCGCGCACATCGCGCCCATAGGATCCGGCTTCGCTGCGAAAGCAGGGCGTATACGCACACAGCGAAATGGGCAGCGCGTCCCCGTTCAGTGTCTCATCCCGAAAAATATTGGTGACGGGCACCTCGGCCGTGGGCGCGAGCCACAGATCGTGTCCTTCGCAGCGAAACAGGTCGTCGGCGAACTTCGGCAACTGCCCCGTGCCATACAGGCTGGCCGAATTGATCAGAAATGGCGGCAGCACTTCCTGATATCCATGCTCACGCGTGTGCAAATCGAGCATGAAGTTGATCAGCGCCCGTTCCAAGCGCGCACCCAGGCCAAAATAAAACGCAAACCGGGCCCCGGCGACTTTCGCTGCGCGCTCCAGATCGAGAATCCCCAGCTCCGGACCTAGGTCCCAATGCGCCTTCGGAGTGAACGCGAATTCCGGCGGATTCCCCCAGCGGCGGATCTCGACGTTATCGCGCTCGTCCTTTCCGACCGGTACGCTTTCATGCGGCAGGTTCGGGATGCGCGACAGGAAATCGCGAAAACCGCCCTCCACCTTCGACACTTGCTGGTCGAGTTCGGCGATCCGGTTCCCGATGGCACGGACTTGCTCCTGGCGCCCGGAGGTATCGACCCCTTCCCTGCGCAATTTCCCGATCTCCGCAGTAGCTTTGTTGCGCTCTGCTTTTAACTGCTCGCTCTCTGTCAGATACTGCCGCCGCTCGCGATCCAGCGTTTCGAAAGCGTCAAGATCCAGCACATAACCGCGGGCCGCCAGACGTTCTCGAATTTGCTCGAGGTTATTGCGGAAGAAATTGAGATCGTACATCCCGTTAGGAGCGATTTTCCAGCGGGATCCAGGGCTGTCCATCCGGAGCGCCCGTGTACTCCGCGCGCGGCCGGATCAGACGATTATTCCGATATTGCTCCAGCACATGGGCCGTCCATCCCGACATCCGGCTCACCGCGAAAATCGGCGTGTAGAGATCCACCGGAATGCCGAGCGAATAGTACGTCGAAGCCGAGTAGAAATCGACGTTTGCGTTAAGATGCTTCAGATCATTCACCGTCTGTTCAACCCGCGTAGATTTCTGGAAAAGCTCCGTGTGTCCTGTGCGTTTAGCTAACTCTTCACTCATCTTTTTCAGATGAATGGCGCGCGGGTCGAGCACGCGATAAACGCGGTGTCCGAACCCTGAAATCTTGATCTTCTTCGCAAGCTGGGATCGAACCGTCTCGGCCGCATCGTCCGGAGATTTCGTAGAGAGCAGAAATTGAATCACCGCCTCGTTGGCGCCGCCGTGAAGCGGTCCTTTCAAGGCGCCGATCGCGGAGGTAATCGCGGAATAGATATCGGACAATGTGGCGGCCGTGACACGCGCGGCAAACGTGGAGGCGTTCAGCTCGTGATCCGCGTGCAGAATCAGCGCTACGTCGAACACGCGTTCCATCACGTCGTCGGGCTTGTTGCCGCAAAGCGTATAGAGAAAATTCGCGGCGTAGTTGAGCGAGGTGTCGCCGGGAACCGGCGCCTGGCCTTTGCGCAGACGGTCATAGGACGTAACGATTGTGGCGACACGCGCCATCAACTTAACCGCTTTTTCCTTGTTCGCCTGTTCCGAATTGTCACGCGCTTCCGGATCGTACAAGCTGAGCATGGAAACCGCAGTACGCAGGACATCCATGGGCTGGCTGTCGCGCGGCGCGTCCTTCAAGAAGTTTGTGACTTCCTTCGGCAGTTCCCGATGGGCATTCAGCGATGATTTCAGGGCGGCGAGTTCGCTCTTGTTCGGCAGCTTCCCGTTCCACAGCAGATAAATCACCTCTTCGAAAGTGGCGTTCTCCGCGAGCGTGTGAATGTTATAGCCGAAATAGCTTAATACGCCCTTTTCGCCATCGATAAAGCAGATCTGGGACGTCGTCGCAACGATGCCCTCTAATCCCGCCGTTGCCGTTGCCATGGAAACAGGTCTCTCCCGCTTTGATTCTATATAACTCGGTTGCGCTGTTCTGGACCCGCGGTAGATAAAGGGGGCACGCTATAATCCACACTCCTGCATTCCACATACTTTGGCCGGGAGATAATGCGGATTGGTGACTACCCCGACTCAAACCCTCCGAGCTTCCGCCGAGGCGAGACTCGCCGTCCCATACGAACTGGATCGAGACACTCTCATCCGCGTCTTCCGGATCATGCAGCTCTCGCGCTGTTTGGATGATCGGGAAATCCGGTTGAAGCGCCAGAACAGAATTTTTTTCCAGATCAGCGCGGCCGGTCACGAAGCAGTACAGATCGCGGCTGGCCTGGTGTTGCGTCCGGGGCACGATTGGGCGGTTCCGTACTATCGCGATCGCGCTCTGGCGCTCACGCTGGGCATGACCGCAGAGGACATGCTCCTGCAGGCAGTCGGTGCGGCGCGCGACCCCAGTTCCGGTGGGCGTCAAATGCCTTCCCACTGGTCCTCGCCGTCTTTGCGCATTCTGACCGGCTCTTCACCAACCGGAACCCAATTCCTCCACGCCGTGGGGTGCGCGGAGGCCAAGCGATACGTCGCCCCGAATTCAGACGAAATCACGCTCGTTTGTTCCGGAGAAGGGGCCACGAGCGAGGGCGAATTCTGGGAATGCATGAATGCGGCATGCCTCGAACGGCTCCCTTTGCTGGTACTGATCGAAGATAACGGATACGCCATCTCGGTGCCGGTGGAGAAGCAGACTGCCGGCGGAAATATCGCGCGCGTGCTCGAAGGTTTTCCAGGGCTCCTTCGCCTGGAAGTGGACGGAACGGATTTCATCGAATCCTACCGCGCGCTGAAGCACGCCGCCGACTATTGCCGCGGCGGGCACGGTCCTGCGCTTGTCCACGCCTCTGTCACGCGTCCGTATTCGCATTCGCTCTCCGACGATGAGCGCCTGTATAAACCCGCAGCAGAGCGTGAACAGGAAGCGTTGCGCGATCCGCTCAGGCAATTCTCCGATCTACTGCTGCGTGAGGGGATTCTCGACCGCAGCGCCATGGAATCCATTTTGCGGGAAATCGATGCCGAGGTGGCCCGGATCGCGCAACAGGTGCTGCACGAACCTCCGCCTGCGCCGGATTCTTTGCCGCAATTTCTCTATTCGCCAAGGGTCGACCCGTGTTCTACTGCCTTCGAGGCGACGCCTGCTTTTCATGGCGAGCCGCGTACGATGGTGGACGCGATCAATCAAACGCTCGCCGAAGAGATGCGCCGGGATGAGCGGGTGCTCGTGTTTGGCGAAGATGTCGCCGATTGCAGCCGTGAACAGTTTCTTTCCGAGGTAAAGGGCAAAGGCGGTGTTTTCAAAGCCACCTCAGGTTTGCAGCGCGAGTTCGGAAGCCAGCGCTGTTTTAACACGCCTATTGCGGAAGCAGCCATTATCGGCCGTTCGATCGGGCTTGCAGTGCGCGGTCTGAAGCCGGTCCCGGAGATCCAGTTCTTCGACTACATCTGGCCGGCCATGATGCAGATTCGCGATGAGCTCGCCACCATCCGCTGGCGTTCGAACAACGGGTTCGCGTGCCCCATAGTTATCCGCGTGCCCATTGGCGGTTATCTGAACGGCGGCGCCATTTATCACAGCCAGTGCGGCGAAGTGGCGTTCACGCATATTCCGGGGCTGCGAGTTGTGTTTCCATCGAACGCGCTCGATGCGTGCGGATTGTTGCGTACGGCAATTCGCAGCGACGACCCGGTTCTGTTTTTAGAACACAAAAAGCTGTATCGTGAGCCGTACAACCGCGCTCCGCATCCCGGACTCGATTTCACAATTCCGTTCGGAAAGGCGAAAATCGTCAGGGCAGGGAAGAGCCTGACCGTCGTGACCTACGGCGCGCTTGTGCATAAGGCGGCGCAAGCGGCTGCGCAGATCGAGCAGCACCGCCGTGGCGTGTCGGTAGAGGTGATCGATCTGCGAACCCTTTCTCCGTACGATTGGGAAACCGTCGCAGCCTCGGTGAAAAAAACGAACCGGGTGCTGGTCGCGCATGAGGACACGTTGTCCTGGGGATACGGAGCCGAGATCGCAGCGCGCATTGCGAACGAGTTGTTTACAGAGCTCGACGCTCCCGTCGGCCGCGTCGCCGCCCTGGATACTTGGATCGCTTACAATCCACGGCTTGAAGAGGAAATTCTTCCGCAGGTGAGTGATCTGGTGCGCGAAAGCGAACGCCTGCTGGCGTTTTGACGGGGACTGCCCGCAGCTGCCCCGTAATCACCTTCAAACGCATCCGCCAAACTAATCCCATAGCACCGGTAGCCCTTGCTTCCCGGCACGATCTACCGTAAAGTTACTAAACAGGGGTTTCAAAATCATGACGTGTCTCAGAGTCCTTGTACGACTTTTGTGTCTTTCCATCGCTCTCTCCGCCACGCTCCTGTTCGGCCAGTTCGAATCCGGAACAGTCCTTGGCAGCGTGAATGATCCGACCGGCGCGGCGGTTCCTGGCGCGAAAGTCAGTCTTGAGAACGCCACCACGAACGTGGTTCTGGACACCACTACGGACGCCAACGGGAACTACGAATTTGTGAATGTCCGCCTGGGCTCTTACCGAGTCCGCGTGACCGCTCAGGGTTTTGAAACCGCCACGACGGATCCGTTCGAGCTACAGGTCAACGCGCGACAACGCGTCGACGTGGCCCTAAAAGTCGGCCAGACTTCGGAAAACGTGACCGTGACCGGCGCCGCCGAGCTTCTCGAAACCGAGAACAGCAGCCGCGGACAAGTGATCAACACGAAAGAAATCGTCGACCTTCCTCTGAACGGTCGCTCGTATGCCGATCTCACGTTGCTCGTCCCCGGGGTCGCACGGTCGCCGCTCGAAAACCAGAGCGACAGCAGCCGCGATGCCTCTTTCAACGTGAACGGACAGCGCAGCGAACTAAATAACTTTCTGCTCGACGGCATCGACAACAACGCCTACGGCACCAGCAACCAGGGCTTTTCCAACCAGGTGATTCAACCGAATCCGGACGCGCTTGCCGAATTCAAAGTGGAAACAGACAATTACAGCGCCGAATACGGCCGTGCCACCGGCGCCGTGATCAATGCCACCATCAAAAGCGGCACGAATTCCCTGCACGGCGAGCTTTGGGAGTTCCTGCGCAACACCGACCTCAACGCCACGGGCTTCTTTAAACCGGTCAACGGCGTGAAGCCCGCCTTTAATCAGAACCAGTTTGGCGCGGCTTTGGGCGGCCCCATCATTAAGAACAAGATCTTTCTGTTCGGTGATTACGAAGGCTTCCGGCGTGTGTTCCACCCGGTACAATTTGCGAGCCTTCCGACAGTTGCCTTCAAACACGGCAACTTCGGCATTCCGGTGAAGAATCCCATCACGGGTCAACTCTATTCGAACGGAGTCGTCCCCGCCTCCGCGATTACGCCATTCGCGGCGGCAGTGCTGGCGGCGCTCCCCGATCCGAATCTTCCCGGAACGACGAACAACTATGAGTCTTCGCCGGCGGACACGATCTACAGCGACAAAGGGGACATTCGATATGACGAATATATCGGCCAGAAGCTGACCACGTTTGTCCGCTACAGCCAAGGCGACATTCGCATCTTCAGCCCGGCCGCCATCCCGGGGCCGGCGGGCGGCAATGCGAACGGGAACGTCTACATTCGCAACAAGCAGCTCGTTCCCGGAGTTACCTGGACGCTCACGCCCACTTCGATTCTCGAGTTCCGCGCAGGCCTCGACTACACCGAAGGCGGCAAGACGCCCATCGGACTCGGGGTAAATGTTCCGGCTTTCCAGGTGCCGAACCTGCCCACGAATCCGGCCTTCGCCGGCGGGCTGTATTCGCTGAACCTCTCGGGCGGCTTATCGCAGCTCGGCCGCCAGAACAGCAACCCGCAGTATCAATACCCGCTAGTGTTCGACCCCAAGGTCAACTACACGCACATTGTCGGCCGCCACAGCATCAAGACCGGCTTCGAGTACCAGCTCATCGACACACAGGTACAGGACTTCCACCCGAAGTACGGGGTTGACAACTACAATGGCTTCTTTAGCAGCACCATCGGAACGAGCGGGCTGAACTCCACTCAGCAACAGGTTTTCAGCCTCGCCGATTTCATGTTCGGCGCCCGAAGCCATTACGAGTTGAACAACTACTCCGTCGCTCACCTGCGCCAGCGCATGTACTTTGCGTATGTGCAGGACGACTGGAAGTTCAACGATCGTCTGACCTTGAATCTCGGATTCCGTTACGAATTCGCCACACCTCAATGGGAGCGCGATAACAAGCTGGCGAATTTTAACCCGCAGACCGTTTCTATGATCAATGCGAGCAACGGCAGTTTGTACGACCGCGCGCTGGTCCATCCGGACCCGCATAACTTCGCGCCTCGCATTGGACTTGCCTATCAGGCCGGGCCCCATACCGTGATTCGCAGCGCATACGGCATCAGTTACGTTCAGTTCAACCGGCTGGGCGGCGAGAACCTGCTGGCCTATAACGGTCCGAACATCGTGGATGCCATCATCGACCAGGTTCCCGGTCAAGGTTTCGGAACCTGCACCTCGGTGAGCGATCCTGCCGGCGCATGCTTCCGTCCTACGTATCTCGGTTTTCCAAATAACTTCGCCACTCCGGCGGCGTTCAATACGGTGACCACGCAGGTTCGCTACATCCCCGCCGACAATCGCACCGGCTATGTCCAGAGCTGGCATTTCACTGTGCAGCACGAACTCGCGCATAACCTGCTGCTCGATGTTGCGTACGTCGGAAATCACGGTGTTGGCTTGATGATTCTCACCGACGCCAACCAGGCTTTTCCAAACCTTCCCGGCAAGAATCTGTCCGTCAATGCGCGGCGGCCTTACTCGAAGTTCACCACCATTGAAGAAGCCTATGACGGCGGTTTCAGCACGTACCACGGTTTGCAAGCGAAGTTGGAGAAACGCTATTCGGGTGGACTGTATTTCATCAACTCGTTCACGTGGTCCAAGGCCATTGACAATGCGCCGGGTCACCTGGAGAACTATGACGGCGACAACTCGCGCATCAATTTCTATAACACGAAAGCCGAGCGCGCTGTTTCCAGCTACGACCAGACCTTCAATGACACAACGTCGGTGGTCTACGACCTGCCAGTTGGCCGCGGACGTAAGTTCAACATCGCAAATCGTGCTCTTGACATGATTGCGGGCGGCTGGTCTCTCGATTTGATCAACACCGCGACCTCGGGCCTCCCCATCAACATCACCTACAGCCCGACCACCCAAGCCAGCGTAAGCCCTCTGATTACGCCACGACCGAATCTCACGGGGGCGTCGCTCTATCTGAATGGATCGAACCCGACGCACTATCTCAATCTCGCCGCATTTTCCATCCCGAGCCCATTTCAACCATTCGGTAATGCCGGCCGCAACCTTGCGCGCGGGCCGCATTTCCTGGAACTTGATTTCGGGGTGCATAAGAGCTTTGCCTTGTGGTCGGAATCGAGCCGCCTCGAATTTCGCGCGGAAGCATTCAACCTGCTGAACACCACAAACTTCAACGTGAACTCCGGCTTCACCACCACGTTTGCGCCGGGTTCTGGCTCTTATGGTGTGTTCACCACAACGTATCCGCCTCGCCAGGTCCAAATGGCCTTGAAACTGATTTTCTGACCTACCCGGGATGAATTCACCGCTCCCTAGCATTTTAGATAGGTAGGAGAACCAAGATATGACGCGTTCGAAGTGGATTGCTCACTCGCTGATCCCGGTTTTGACTTTATTCGCTACATTCGCGCTGGTACCGGCGCTACACGCTGCCGATCTCCCCACGGTCGGCAGCAAGGCCCCCGATTTCACCTTGAATTCACAGGAAGGCACACCTGTCAGCCTTCACGATTTCCGCGGGAAGTGGGTTGTATTGTACTTCTACCCTAAAGACATGACGAAGGGCTGCACCATCGAAGCCCATAACTTTCAGCGGGACCTGGCGCAATATCAGGCGAAGAATGCAGCGGTGGTTGGCGTCAGCGTCGATACCGTTGATTCGCACCAGCAATTCTGCACCAAAGAAAGCCTGACATTCAAGCTACTGGCGGACCCCAGCCACGATGTCACCACGAAATACGGCTCATTGGGCGACTTCCACGGAACCGCGCTGGCCAACCGCAACACGTTTCTGATCGACCCCGAAGGGGTGATCCGGAAAGTGTACGTTAAAGTAAATCCGGAGGTACATAGCCAGGAAGTGCTGGCGGCTCTCACGGACCTGCAAAAAGGAGCGGGTGAGTAGCGTCGATCATTTGTGGGTGCCCAACAGGACGAATTCGAACGCACGGCGATGCCTCACTCCAGCAGTCTGCTTCGGGTGGCTCGTAGGCTGAGTTCGGATGCTGCCAGCGCCGAAGACCTGGTGCAGGAAACACTGTTGCACGCGTGGCGGAACTTTCGTCAGTTTCGCTCCGGCACGAATGCGCGCGCTTGGCTCTTTCGGATTCTGTTAAATGCGGTCTACGCTCAAAGCAGACGCCAACGCGCGGAGCCGGTGACGCTGGGGATCTCCAGCAGCGCGGAAGAACGCCTGCCCGACTTTACTGCTTCCGGTATGTCCGAATTCGATGCGGCGGATGTCGCCCGTGCGTTCGCGGCATTGCCGGCAAGGCACAGGACGGTGCTACTGCTGGGGGTCGTGGAAGGATTTACGTGCCGGGAAATTGCGGGGATTCTATCCTTGCCGGTCGGCACTGTGATGTCACGGCTCAGCCGCGCTCGCCACGCCTTGCGCGTGCAACTCAGCTCGGCCGCGAAGTGCGCGGGAAAGGGAGCATCATGACCTGCAAAGAGATAGCTGCGCGCTGCCCCGCCTATCTGTCGGGCGAGATGGAACCCGAAAGCGCCCGGGTCTTTGCCGAACACCTACGGAATTGCCGAGCGTGCAATGAGGAAGTGGAGCGGCAGATTACGTTGGATTCTCTGTTGCGCAGAAGCATCCTGTCCGAGAAGGTAGACACCACAGCGCTCGACCGAACAGTACGCGCCCACATCGCCTTGGAGCGGCGTTCGTTCTCTCCCCGATGGCTGGCGGTGGCCGCCGGTATAGCAGCAATCCTTCTGGCCGGCGCCTTGAGCTACCGCGCGATGTTCGCATCGCCGCCGCCGAAGCTCTGCGTAGATGCGGCCCGCGATCATCGGAGCGAAGTAACTCTCGCGCAACACCGCAGATGGTTATCCGATCCAAATGCTGTTGCGGATCTCGGCCAGCGCAACGGAATTCCAGCATCGTTACTCGCCGCGCTTGTTCCGCCAGGGTACCGCTTTGAGCACGGGAAACTCTGCCGTCTGGGAGGCGAGGTGTTCTTGCATCTGGTCTACGCGCAAGGCGGCGCCGAGTTCTCCGTCTATCTTCGATCCTCCGGTACCCAATCGCTTTCGCTCCAGCAAGTCCAGACTGGCGGTGAACATATCGCCTATGTACGGACGGACCGATATACAGCGATGTTTGTGACGGACCGGTCAAGCGCCGCTGCGTTGTCGCTGGCTCGGTCGGCTGCGCCAGCGCTCATTGCGTGATTGTGGGGTGGCGCGCCCTTCAGAGGTTGCTGAAAAATAAGTGAGCGCATCCACTCTGCAATATAAAGAAGTCTCGCAGGTAGAAGATCACGCTTCAAATCGTCTCCAAGGGGCTCCGAGCGGCCCCGAATGCAACCCTGCGAGCCGTTTGGACACACTTCTCCTTAGGCGTTCACCGCCGCAACTCCCAAGCGCACCAAATTGTAGGCGGCCACAGCCAGCGTAAAGGTCCACTGCACCAAGCGCCGTCCCCGATGCCGCAGCTTGCGGAGAGTTCCCGTCGTCTTCAGCCGAAGATTGGCTCAATGCGCTTGCGCTTTTGCAGGCTGATCTGGTAGCCGGCATGACGAGTGGTGCGGCCGCTGATGCTACTGGATCGACTACTGTGCTGCGCCACGTGCGGCGTGATGTTCAGCTCCCGCACTGCATTCACAACCGCGGATAACCGTAGCCACGACCGGCGCCCACCGTCGCCCGCTTGCCGTGTGCCACGGCCCCCAGCATGTCGATAGCAGCGTGCCACTCGGCATTCGTAATGGCTTCCGTCACGCATGCCCGCGTATCGCGCAGCAGCACAGCGCCCCGGGGCTCCGCTGCTCGCTCGGGCAAATAACGTTGTAAAGCGCTACCCGGCTTACTTTTTCAGCAACGTCAAAAGCGCGGACCACAAGAGAGTCTACTGGTTATTGTTTGATGCAGTGTCGTCGGCGGGCTCGTACGTCGCGCCGTACAGGTACTCGTAATCGTTCCAGCCGGTTAGTTCATGAGCCGCGGATTTGTCGGTGATCTCCATCCGAAGCGCATCGTACATGACGCCTTGCGTGCTATTCACGTGGAGCATAATGATGTTATCCATGCCCGGAGGATTGAGCTGAGTCGTGTCCCATTGGAACACGACCCATTGATATGTCCCTGAAAATCCGCTCCGAACACCAGCGTCGGCTTTTTTAAGCGCATGCCAGACCAGTGGCATTCCGTTCAATGAAACGGTAAGATCCGATTCGGTGGCGGCCAAGCCCACAGACAAAGCGACGTACTGTCCCTGGGCTCGCTGCGCGGCGGTCGTGGCGAAATGAATTTGCCAGTCCGGAACGGCCGCTGTCGCGCAGTTGCCTACGTATGCGGGGCAGATGTATTTGTAACCATCGGTGGTGGTATCGGCGGGATTATAGATGCCTGCGTACAAACCTGGATTGAAGACGTGCCACTGGTTGTAGTTCCATTTTGCGAGATCCTTGGTGGCCGGAGTCGACCCGACACGTGTTGCGTAATAAACCACGGCGCCCTGGTTGGCCGCGAAATCGCTCCAGTAATTCCAATTCCCCCAGTATTCGCGGTCGTCCTGAAGGGCGTTTCCCAGTTCGTTGGTGTAGCGGTCGGAATAATTGGGATCGAGATCGATCGGATTGGAAATCTCGCCATGAAGAAATTCGTGCGAGGAGCGGTCGGGCGTGCCGATGGTCCAGATGGGTCGCTCGGTGCCGAAATTCTCCGGAGTAAATTTCAGCGGCAACGTTGTCAGGCGGCCTGCGGCGACATTCACGTTGTCCATCCGCAATTCGCCCCACTCGCCCAGAACGTAGGCAGACAGCCTGTAAACGCCGGCTGCTACTTTGTCCAGAAAACCGAGACCCAGAGGATCGGCGTTCGTCCAGTATTGATGCCCGGCATGCGAATACTGCATATTGGTCTGGTTGTCGCTGAGCACGATCCAGGCCTGGTTCGGACGGCGGAATTCCGTACCTTGTACAAACGAGAGCAGGCTACCGCGGCCGGTCGAAGGTACATACCCGTTCTGCACTAGCACGCTTTCGTTGTCATACAAACCACGAAACGGAGCGGCGGAAGCCAAGGCTTCACGGTATAAAGAAGCGGGCGTAGAGTGATCGGCGCCGAAGGCGTTGAAGTGAAGGTAGAACGGGCCGTAGAGCCGGTGCATAACGGCATCTTGCGCCACTGGGAACGTCATCTGATTGTCCAGATGATTGGAATACGCCTCCATAATCAGAAGGTTGCCCGTGAAGATCAGGTCCTGCTTTGTGGGCCCGCCGGTTAGCGACTCATGACTGGGAACGACCATCCACGCTGCGAGATTGGAACCATAGACCCCCTCTGCTTTGTGTAAGTACTCGTAACTGGAATAATCGTACTTTGTATAAAACTGCCGGCGAAAGCCTTGCGGAAGCGGCAATCCATGCAAATCCGACGTGGCATCCTGGACGTTTCTGCCCGCAACGCCTGTTATGCCCGTGCCAAACAACACAGCATCGGGAAGCGGAACCGTGGTAGCTCCCAGGTTACGGAGACCGGTATTCACGGAATATGTATTGGTAAATTGCGTAAGGTCGCCACGAAACACCCACTGAATCTGGCCGATACTCCCGGCGGCATCTCCCGGGCCGTGATCCAGGACAAAGTAAATGTGAATGCCCGGATCGTTGGCGTACAACACGTAGTGTTGAGACCATGTAAACGCATTGGTAGAGCCGGCCGGAAAGGTGACCCACCAATCGATGTAGTTGCCGTTCGGGTCCAGATAATAATTGTTGCTCGGCGTACTGGCGCCGGGGCCCACATTATCCATGTAGAGGCCTTTGGGTCCATGACTGTTTGTATTCGTCTGATCGATTAATTCCTGGTCTGGAAAGGCCGACCAGTGGATGCTGAAGATGCGCCCGTCGTTCGGCAGCCATTTCACTGAAAGGGTGCCGTTATCAATGATCCAGGTATTCGGCGTGCTGGTGATGTCGATGGTAATGGCGGCATTGGCGGGAACAGGCGTGCAAAGCAGTGGTATGAGAATCAAGCCAAGCGTCCCGATGAGTCGGGACGCGGCAGCCTGACAGGCCGCGCCACGCGAGAAAGCGCGCGGTCGGAAAGACTCAAGCATACTGTAGCTCTTTCGCAAGCAGAGATCCTCCTCACTCTTATTCAAAACTGACCCGTGCCGGCGCCCGGTGTCAATTCGAAATTCTTAAACGAGTGCTTTAGCTGATTTATGTGGTTGCTTCTTACCTGGAACCCGAGCCGCATCTCCTCAATTTGAGTGATGAACAATTGATTTCATGACCAGGAGAGAAGCGTTAATGACGCTGAGCGCCTTGCTGCAACGGAACGCGAACCGCTTGCCGGCAAATCGCAACGTGCGCTGGGCGCTCGGCTCCAACCTTTGGAATTATTTTCCGGGAACGAAGTTCACCGACATTCTCGACGTGATGAAAGAGACCGGGTTCATTGGAATGCGGCTCACACAATACCCGCAGATCCTGTCTAAATACAGCATCACGCCGCAGCAGATGGAGCGCGAGCTCTCTGCGCGCGGGCTTCGGTTAATCACCATTTCGTTCAATGGGCGGGCCGATGACGCGAGCCAACATCCCGAGATTCTGCGGCGCGCGCAAGAGGCCATGCAGTTTCTGCGGCGGTTTGGCGCGACGGAGCTGGTCGTGTTTTCGCCGCGTAGAAGCGGGCAGAACGCGGCGACTTTCCGAGCGGCCTGCGGCTTCTACAATGAGCTGGGCGAGTTGGCGGGTGGAATGGGGTTCAAAGCCGGATTGCACAATCATTTGGGGCAGATGGTGCAGACTCCCGAAGAGATCGATCGGTGCATGGAGTTGACCAACCCGCGCTTGTTCTATTTTTCTCCGGACACGGCACACATCTATCTGGCGGGCGGCGATCCGGCTGCCATTCTGAGTAAATACAAGACACGAGTTATGATGGCGGATTACAAAGATGCGAAACGAGCCGGACTGACCGCCGACTTCCGTCCGAACATTTATGACCTGGGTGACGGAGAGATCGATTTCCCGGCATGCCACAGGGTGCTTCGATCGATTCATTTCAATGGATGGCTCTGCGTGGATCTCGACATTGCCAGAGCCGGTCCGCGCGCCAGCTACGAGCGTTGCGGCGCGTATATAGTGCAACATCTCGAGCGAATTTATGCCTGAAGGCGATCACCCTCAAATAACCCGAAGGAGTCTCTTTTACATGACACTCGCGGCGGCAGATCCGGGCTACCGCATCGTTGATCCGCACGTTCACGTTTGGAAACACGATGCGGCATTTCCGTTCGCAGCGGGAGCGAAGGTGCCGGATTGGGATGCCACGCCCGAAATGCTTCTCGCCTTAATGAAGGCGAACGGGATCACGAAGACCGTCATTATCCAGGTCATTCATTACAAATACGACAACAGCTATCTGGCTGCCGTCCTGAAGCAGTACCCACAATACTTTCGGGGCGTCTGCCGCGTTGATCCGCTCGACCCGGCTGCGCCCGATCACCTGTCGCAAATTTCCGGGCAGCCTGGCTTTCATGGCGTGCGCTTAAGTCCCGCCGCGGATGCGAGCGGAGATTGGATCAGCGGACCGCTCATGCCGCCGCTTTGGAAACGATGCCAAAGCCTGAGGGCGCCGATGACGCTGCTTGCGCCGATCACGCGCGTACCCGATATACAGAAGCTCGTGGAGCGGTTTCCGGAGCTGACGGTAGTGATTGACCATATGGCGGATTGCCCAGTGAATCAGCCGCTGGAGCTGGAAAAGCTCGTGGCCCTGGTGCGCTATCCCAAGGTCTTTGTGAAGATCTCGCACACCTGGTCGTTATCGAAGCAGAAGTATCCCTGGCTCGATGCCCAGCGGCTGGTGAAGCGCCTCTATGATACGTTCGGGCCGAAACGGCTGATGTGGGCCACGGACTGGCCGATTGCGAAAGAGCGAGCGACCTACGCGCAGCGCCTCACGGTGGTGAAAGACGATATGGCGTTTCTGAACGCAGACGACAAAAGCTGGATCTTGAGCAAGACGGTGGAGCGAGTCTGGCCGTTTTCTTAAGGACGGCTACAGTTCCGGCTCTGGAACAACACCTGCCGACCGCAATTTCGACATGACGAGCATGCCGCAACCGGCAACCAGGGCATCTTCCGCCAGGGCAACGACAGGATCGGGCCAGTGGAAACGCTCCACGATTTTTCTGCGCAGATGGTACACACCGTAGGCCGCGCCGATCGCCGCGGCCGCTCCAAGAATCGCACCCACGAATACGGAGCGTTTTCGAGCCGAACACACGGCCGCTCCACTCAGCGCACCCGAAACAGCGCGGCCGGTGAGCGGCGCTTTCCCGGTTCGTTTCGGCATGAACGGCAACTTGTCGGCAATGAACTCGGCGGCCGCAAGTGCTGTAGCAGTCTTTGCCGCGGCAGGGTGGCTGAGAACGCCCATTTCCCGATCTGCGATCTGGAGCCCTGATTTCGCCGCCCGCATCAACATTGCGGGTCCGGATAAAGTGCGCATTCCAGCGACGGCTCCCATCGCCGCGGCTCCAGCATACACTTGTGCGTCTGTCATTCGAAACATCCTCCTGCGAAAACCGCTCCCCTTGTCGCGGCTCTGTAATAAATCTCCACTCAGCCGAGCCATTTTTGAAGCAAAGCTTCGGGCTCGCCATTCAGATCCACCGGTTCGGTGTCCGTTTTTCCGTCCGGTTCCATGAACACTGCGACAATGCCAGGGGCTGTCGGGCGAAGCTCCAGCCGGCGTCCTCGTGCCTCTAACAACAGGTTGTTTTCGAACCAAGCCACATAGATCTTGGTCCGGATGCGGTGGCCGAAAAGAGCTGCCTGTTCGAACAGCTTCTTTGTGTAATCCGAGTTCTTCAGTTGCTCGGCCCAGGGTCTTACTGCCAGGCTCCGCCTTCGCTCGTCTTCCTGCTTCTGCCGCCAGCCGGAGTCGCGTTCATCCTGCCGTTCCAGGGCGTTGAGCTGGTTTTCCAGATTATCTAAAAAGCTCATTACTGAGTATTGGACGAGCGAGAGCTATATTCTCGTACATGGAACCTGGTCTGAACGCGTACGCGATCAAAGATCCCGGCCGCATCGTCACTCCTGCTTTGCTGATCTACCCGGAGCAGGTGGATGCCAATATACGGGCCGCCATCAAGCTGGCGGACAACGATCCGAATCGCTGGCGCCCCCATATTAAAACGGCCAAGCTGGGCTATACGCTTCGCCGTCTGCTCGAGCACGGAGTGAAGAACTTCAAATGCTCCACAACGCTCGAGTTGCTGGCAGCCTGCCAGTTGAACGCGGCCGATGTGCTGGTTGCATTTGCCGTAATGGGCGCCAACCGCGAGCGTATTCTGGAAATCGCAGAGCAGTACGCAAAGACCCGGATCTCCGTGCTGGTGGAGTCTGCCGAGCAGGTCGCGAGCTGGCGCAACACCGGCATCGGGATGTTTATCGACGTGAACTCGGGTATGAATCGCACCGGAGTCGACCAGGATTCCGTTTCGGATCTTCTCGCGTTGGGCCGTAACATCGGAAGCGCTCTTCGCGGGCTGCATTATTACGATGGACACATGTCCGGCTTCCCGCCGGAAGAGCGCCAAAACGCCGCGTTCGCCGGCTATGACCATCTGCTCAAAGCAGTGGAGGCTTTCGGGGAGACCGGGCTTCCGGTGGAAGAAGTGATCACATCCGGCACGCCGGCAGCCCCGTTCGGGATTGCATATCCCGGATTCCGGAATGCATCGTTCATCCACCGCATTTCACCCGGAACTGTGGTTTACAACGATATGGTCAGCCTTCAGCAGCTTCCCGGTTATGGCTTTGCACCGGCGGCGTTCGTGCTCTCCACCGTGATTAGTCATCCGCTGGCGCGCCAAGTCACCTGTGATGCAGGGCACAAAAGCGTTTCGGCTGACGCCGGCGTTCCTACCTGCTCGGTTCTGGGGCATCCCGAACTGACTCCGCTGAAGCCGAGCGAAGAGCACCTGCCCGTGCAAAGTGCTTCCGACGCTGTGCCGGAATTGGGGAGTAAATTGTATCTACTGCCGCGGCACGTGTGCCCGACAGTAAATAATTTCGACCATGCGCTCCTGGTAGTGGACGGAGAGATTCGCGGAATCGAGTCTGTCACGGCGCGCGGACATGAAAACCCGCTGGTGTTGCGGGAGAAAGTGGCGGTGTAGCTTCGGCCAGAGCGCGAAATTATCAAGACTTAGCGGCTCATTGTGATAGCGTGAGGTGCTACAGTGCATCGGCTTCCCCTGCGCTCGCCGGAATGCTATACGGCGTTTCGCGGCTCGATGTGGCAACGTATTTCGGTGTGGCCATCGGGGTTCTCGCGGTGGCTGCGCTGGCTTGCGCGATTCCCGCAAGCCGGGCCGCGCGCGTCGATCCTATGCAGATCTTACGTCATGAATGACGCATTTCAACCGGTAAGCAAACAACGAGCTATGCCCGGCGGCCGTGCCGATCGCGAAGCTCTGCCGAAAGGGCCAAACGGCCGTTACCTTTGCCGCTGGTGCAATCTGGAAGTTCCACCCGGCCGCATTACCTTCTGCTCCGACTTTTGCGTCGAGGAATGGAAGCTGCGTAGTGATCCCGGACATCTCCGCGAACGAGTGTTCGAGCGCGATCGCGGCATCTGCGCAGTCTGCGGGATCGATTGCGTCGCCGAATGGAACCGCATCAAGCGCCTTCGCGGTCCGGCGCGTCTCAATGCCCGCGAAAGCTGGCAAGTCCGCGGCCGCAAATCTCTTTGGGATGCCGATCACATCGTTCCCGTGAGTGAAGGAGGCGGCGAATGCGATCTATCGAACATGCGCACGCTTTGTTTGAAATGTCACCGCCGGTTCACCGCGGAACTACGCGAGCGTCTTCGGTTGCAGCCTTTCTGATTTCATTCTCATCTACAATTCCGAAAGGAAATCCATGGAAAGACGCACACTAGGCAGCACCGGCCTGCAGGTTTCTGCGCTGGGACTGGGCTGTATGGGCATGTCGGAATTTTATGGCCCGGGAGACGAACAGGAATCGATCACGGTGATTCACCGGGCGATCGACGCCGGAATCACTTTCCTCGACACCGCGGATGTCTACGGCAATGGCCACAATGAGGAGTTGGTGGGCCGCGCTCTGAAAGGACGCCGCGATCAAGTCATTCTGGCGACGAAATTTGCCAATCTTCGCGATAAGGACGGCAAGTTTGTTGGCATTAGCGGCAAACCCGAGTACGTACGTTCCGCTTGCGAGGCGAGTCTGCGGCGACTAGGCGTTGACGTGATCGATCTCTATTATCAACACCGCGTCGATCCCGACACTCCGATCGAGGACACGGTCGCGGCAATGGCCGATCTGGTTCGCGAAGGAAAAGTTCGTTATCTGGGGCTTTCGGAGGCAGGACCGCAGACACTACGCCGCGCCCGGGCGGTGCATCCCATCGCCGCTTTGCAGACGGAGTATTCGCTTTGGAGCCGAGATCCGGAAGAGGAGATTTTGCCAACGGTTCGCGAACTCGGCATCGGCTTTGTCGCTTACAGCCCGCTCGGGCGCGGATTCCTGACGGGACGGTTTAGAAAGCCGGAAGATCTTCCGCCTGATGACTGGCGGCGGAATAATCCTCGTTTCCAGGGTGAAAACTTTAACAAGAACTTGCAGCTCGTCTCGGAAATCGAAGCGATGGCCCGCGAAAAAAACTGCACTCCTTCGCAGCTTGCCCTCGCATGGGTGCTCGCGCGAGGCAAAGACATTGTTCCCATTCCGGGAACCAAGCACCTCCATTATCTGGAGGAGAATCTGGGAGCTCGACGCGTACAGCTCAGCGCGGACGACCTGTCACGCATCGACCGCGTTCTGCCGCAAGGGGCAGCCTCCGGAGCTCGCTACCCGGAAGCTGCGATGCGGGCAGTAGGACGGTAATCGCGGGCCTATCTTTTAGTTGAGCCGCTTTGCGCTCCAGCCGCAGCAGCTTGCGCGGCGCCCCCGCCTTCTCCACTCTGAATCTGGATTTGGCGGCGATTGCTTGCCTGCTGCGGCACCGGCACGGTTACTTCCAGCACACCATCGCGGAACTGGGCCTTCACTTGGTCGGGGTTGACGCCTTCCGGAAGTGCAATTTCGCGATAGAACTGACCATAGCGCCGCTCCGAACGGTACGCTTTCCCGATGTGATGCTCGTGCTGCTGTTTCCGCTCGCCCTGGATAATCAGCGAGTCGTTGGTCAGCTCCACTTTGACATCCTCCGGTTTCAAACCAGGCAGATCAGCGTGTACGTGGAGTTGATCATCGTGTTCCGAAATCTCTATTGCCGGGTACCAGGATCCGGCTCTTTCGCCGCCGGCGCCGCCCCAGGTTTGACTAAACGCGCGATCCATTTCTTCGCTCATGCGCCGCATGACAGCGAATGGGTTATTGAAGAATTCCGCCGGACTCACCCGAAAGAAGGGGTCCCACTGTTGGGATCTCGCCAGAGATCCGCCTTGCCCTTGATGCCGCTGCAGTCCCTGCTGCTCGTTTGTTTGTGAACTCTGATTAGAAGACTGGCTCTTCGTATTTGCATCCGCCATAGATGTTCCTCCACAAATTGGATGCAAGACGAGCGGCGCCCATTCCACTGATTCTAAAGGCCAACTACATTCGACAGAAGCGAAAATCCGGCAAAGCCGAGTAAAATGCGCATAGCTTGATGGTATGGGACTTGACCCGCAGCGTTTCGAGACCGCAGCCCACATCGAGTTTCGGAACAGCAGTGGATCGTCCAACTTCCAACGATGCACCGGAATGCATTTCATCGATCGGTTCAACGCGGCCTGCGCAAAAAGTTGAATGCGCTACCGCGTTGAGATTAGTGTGTGGCCGCGAGCTTGAAACCGCGAGCCTTTGCCCGCTGCACCGAGAGTGTCTTCCCGTATACCAGGCGGAATGCTTCCGCGGCCTGATTAGCTGCCCAAATCTCCAGATCCGCTTCGCGCTCGGATTCGATAGCGAGCTGAATAACGCCGTCGCGCACTGTGCTGCTTACATTGCGGACCTTCTGCTCATGGCCGCGGTCAAGCGAATCGGCGATGCGCAGCAGCGGCGTCAAGCTCATCACGATGCGCTTGGATTCAGGATCAAGCGTCTGAAACGCCGTGTGCCTCGCTTGCGGCAAGGCTTTGCGGTGGAACCGGCACAGCAGCGCGATCGCAAGCCGCTCCTGAGTCGTAAAACCCGGCATATCGGAATTCCCCACTAGATAAGCGGAGTGCTTGTGGTGTCCGGTGCTGCTGACGAAATGACCGATGTCGTGCAGATAGGCCGCTGCTTCCAGCAATTTACCGGCAGCCGGCGTCAATTGATGCATTGGCTGTAATGTCTCGAAGAGTTGGCGGCTCAAGCAGGCGACGTGCCGCGCATGCTTGATGGCCACGCCGTAGCGCTTTGCCATGGCTTCGACGACGGCCCGTTGTTCGCGGGATAGTTGCGAGAGTTCGCGCCCCACCCCGCGGGCCGTTAAGTCCGCAATGATTCCGTCGCGGACACCGGCTGCGCAGTAAAACAGCGAGCGCAAGCCGAATGTCTCCAGGACGCGCAGAAAAACAGCCGTACCAGCGACGATGATTTCCGCCCGCCGGGGGCCGATTCCGGCAATCCTGCGCCGTGCGGCAAGGCTGGAACTCGCGACCGTCGCATATAAATCCCGAACCTGATTGATCGTGGCGCGCAGCCGGTCCGCTTCTTCCCGCTTGGTGCGCGGCACCGCGTTTGCGGCGCACACGATGGCCGCCGCGGTTGCCGAGGTCGCAATCGTGCGATCGAACTTTTCGCTTCCATGCAGTTTGTGAAAGGAAAGGAACTTCTCGTCAATGTAGCTCTGGAGCCGGTGGAGTTCTTCTGCGTCGGGCGGGTCTGTTTTCAAAAAGACTTCAGTCAGCCGGACCGCTCCGAGCGGCTTCGAAACAGCGTCGATCAGCGCGCCGCCTTGCGCCACAATCAACTCGGCGCTGCCGCCTCCCACATCGACGATGAGCGTCCGTTCTTTGGGACGGGGCCAGCGCGCCTCGACTCCGAGTTGAATCAGCCGCGCCTCTTCAGATCCGGAAATGATTTCTACTTTTGTTCCCAGCGCGGCGCTTGTCCGCTCCAGAAACTCCGACTGGTTGTTCGCGTCGCGCACCGCGCTGGTGGCCACGGCCCGTACGCCGATCACGTCGAGCCGGGTATAGGTACCCGCCATCCGCGCCAGATTCGCGCACAGAAAATCGAGTGCTTCTTTACTGATTTCGCCCGAGCGGAAAACGCTTTCTCCCAGCCGCGTGACCTGGCGATCCTGCGCCAGAATGCGCGTCTCGCCGTGCGCTACTTCGGCCGCCATCATGCGAACCGAATTGCTGCCGATATCGACGGCTGCGTACCGGGGCATATCCGTTTATAGCAGAGCACGGGCAAACCGGTCGCTCTCGACGCCATCCTCGGATCGGAACCCCGCGCGTTAGCAAGGGTCGCATATCCAACTGAGCGCTTCGATAGACTGCGATCATGACTCGCTTTTTGCTCTGCTCTCTGTTGTTCTCCGGGATGCTCGTGCCGCCGGTATCCCGCGCGGCGGCGAACCCGTTTATCGGGCGCTGGGATTTCGACGTGCCCACACGCACTGGAATCGGCGCGAACTGGCTCGGGATTTCAGAGAAGGACGGAAAACTTGATATCTGGTTTCAACCGACGGGCGGGCACGTATATCAAGTTTCGGACTACAAGCAGAACGGTTCCCATTTGACGATGACAGTTGCGCCGCAAAACGGCAATCACCCCCCGATGATCTGGGAACTGGATGCCAAGGACGGCAAACTTGTCGGAACACAAAAGCAAGGGAACTCTACCGTCGCTTTGACCGGACTGCCGGCGCCGGCGCTAGACCGGTCCGCGCCCGCCGCTTGGAGCAAGCCCGAATCGCTCTTCGATGGACAAGATCTGAGTGGTTGGGAGCCCATTGGAAATACTGCGCAGAACCACTGGGTGGTGCAGGATGGCGTGTTGCTCAATCGGCAGCGGGGCGCCAATATAAAAACCACGCGCAAGTTCAACGATTTCAAAGTTCACTTCGAAGTGAATTGCCCGGAACAGGCCAACAGCGGCTTCTATCTTCGGGGCCGCTACGAGTTGCAGCTTGAATACGAGCCGCACGATACAAACCCGCCCGACCGGCAGATGGGCTCTATCTATGGGCGAATTGCTCCAGCCGTCGCTGTCTCACCCCGGCCCGGCCAATGGGAAACCTTCGATGTCACCTTAGTCGGGCGCACCGTGACAGTGGTGCGAGATGGCGCGATCATTATTGACCACAAAAAGATTGACGGCATCACCGGCGGCGCGCTCAATGCGGATGAAGGAGAGCCCGGACCGTTCTACATCCAGGGCGACCACACCGGCGGCCTCAAGTTCCGCAACATCACGGTTTCGGTACCAAAGTAAACCGTTCCCCGTGCTCGCGGTTCTGTTGCGCTACAGAACCACTCGCGTAAGCAAGTGGCCTGGATTGCTCCTACGGTTGCTTATTGCTGAAGTATGTGCGTATGCTCTCTTCAGCCACGCCGAGCGCCCGCGCCAGAGAGACCTTTGCAACGTTGTACTGAAATTGCGCTGAGATCAAATTTTCATTGGCGTCCGCAACAGCCTGCTGAGCCTGCACCACCTCCACGGTATTGGTCACGCCCGCGGTAAAGCGATCCCGCGATTCCCGCAGCGTTTCATTCGCGAGTTGCATGTTACTTTGCGCGACATCCACCTGATCGCTGGCCGATTTCAAATCGAGCAACGCGTTGCGTACTTCGTAATCGATTTGCCCGCGTAAGTTCGCCAGTTCGTTGCGTCGATTCGTCAACTCAGCTTGGCTCTCCTGGATATCGGCCTTAATCCGGCCGCCGTTGAAGATGTTAAATTGGATCGATCCAGTTGCCTGAAACACACCGTGCGAGTTGTTCAGCACACGTAGCCCTTCGTCTCCATAGAAACCGGAGGCCGTCAAAGTCGGGTAGCGTTCCGCTTTTGCGGCGTTTACCGAGAATTGCGCGGCTAGAACACGGGCTTTCGCGGCCTGGTAATCTGGACGATTGGCATACGCTTTAGCGAGCGCGTCTTCAAGCGGCATCGTCGGCAGTGGCAGCGATGGAGAAGGATTGGCAACCGTAAAATCCTGGCCAGGAGGCAGCCCGATAATTCGCGCCAGCGTAAGCTTATCTTTCTGGAACTGGTTCGTCACGGCCACCATCTGCTGTTGGCGTTGTTTCAATTCAACCTGCGAGCGCATCACATCGATCCCGATCGCCGTGCCGGCATTGTGGCGCCGAGTGGCATTCGTGTAGATTGCCTGATCGGCATCGATCTCGGCCTGCGTAGCGGCAATGCGGGCAGAATCGGCGATGATCTGGAGGTACGCATCCCCGACCGCCTGAACGACAATGTCGCGAGCGTTCTTGACCGAAAGGACCGCCGCCTTCATGTCCTGTTTCGAAGCGCGATAATTACTGATCGAGCTCCAATTGAATAGCGGAACCTCCGCGTTGGCCAAAGCCGCCTGGTACGAGTAAGGACCAATGATGTGTGGCACGTTAAATCCCGGAACCGAGATCAGAAAACCGAGCGCCTGCAGATTAAGCTGCTGCTCGGTCATACTGAGTTGGCCGTTCACTGTCGGCAAAAGAGCGCTCAATGCGCGATATCGTTCCGCGCGAACTTCACGGCTGGTCTGCTGGCTTGTTAGAAGCCCCAGGTTGGACCGCAGCCCGCGAGTGATCGCATCGGCTATTGTGAGCGAGATCGGTGTCGATGTGGCGCTTCCTTCCGGCACGCTGCCTTGAAAGCTCTGCTCGGTTTCGGTTAGTGGTGTCAGTCGCGTCTGAGCCGGTTCGGCCGCCGCGCCGCTTTGCGCAGATGTCCCTTGCGCGGGCCCTCCTGGGCTGGTCTGTGTTTGAGCGTTGTATTCAGGACAGATCAGCAGTAAATGGACAAGAGCCGCAATCGCAAAAGATATCGTCTTCTTCATTCGTCTCGATCGGAACTCGGCGCAAGCAGCCGGGCACACAGGGGTTCGATGCGCGGCGATGGGGTTTTGCACCACCTCTGCGCAAAAATATTTAAGTTCTTAACTTTTTTAGGATAGCCAAGCCGGGAAGAAAGCCCTTCCCATCCTAAAAATTGACCCTTGCATCAATCTGCAGTTTCCGCGGTGCGTTCGCCTGTGTGGTCACCTGTCCGAAGCTCGCTGAATCGATGTTCGTCGAAACGCCGCCGAAGTTCACGGTGTTGAATACGTTGAAACTATCCAGCGCAAAAATCAGCTTCACGCGCTCGGTAATTCCAAACTGCCTCCGAATCGTTAAATCCTGGTCCCAGGTGGAAGGAGCGCGCAAGCCATAGGGCAGCGTGCGCGGCACATTGCCGAACGTATATGCCGGCGGGTCCAGGAACGCCGCCTTGGCGATATAGGCCACGGCCGGTGCGCCCGTGCTCGCAATGATGTTTCCCGCGCCGCTGCTCAGCCCGCCATTGATCGTCACCGGTCCGGTAAAAGCGGTGTTGTAATTCGGCAGGCACTCGCTCCCGGTCTGCGGCGCGTTGCACGCTGTCGAGGTAATCGTCAGCGGCTGTCCGGAAGAAAACGTGCTAATTCCGGCCAGCTCCCAGTTGCTCACCAGCCGCGCAACAAATCCATTCCCGCTGGCGATTCGATGTCCTGTCCCAAACGGCAGCCGGTAAGAGAACGTCCCCGAGAAGACGTTCGGCCTGTCAATCGTGCCCACCGCTTTCTCAATCGCGGCATTGTACGCCGTGCGTCCAGCGCTGCCCAAGACGTCATCCAACTCCTTGCTGCGCGTGTAGGAAATGTTGAACGTCAGCCCCGCCGCCAGCCGCTGGTTCAGCATCACCTGCAGCGAATGATACGTCGAATTGCCGATGTCGCCCCACACGTCCGTCACGCTCGAATACTGCGGGAATGGCCGCAGCATCTGCCCGATCGTTCCGCTGAAATTCGAGTACGGACGGTTGATGCCCGGTATGATCGCGTTTGCTGCCGCAATATTTGCGTTGCTCGCCGTCACATTCAGCAAATTACCCAGCGCGAGATAGCGTGGATCGATCTGGTCGCTCCAGATGCCCCGGCCCACGCTCGTCGCCAGAAAATGTCCGGCGCTCGCCGAGTATGCCAGTGTGAGCGTCATGTTCGACGTGAGCGCGCGTTGAATCCCCAAATTCCAGTTTTCAAAGTACGGTGGCTTCCCGCCAATCTGCGGATCGCCATACGTGATCCCTCCGGCTGGGGGGCAGCCCGTACAGAAACCCGTGTTGAGCGATGGAGAAAAGATCGGCGGCTGCGCATACGGCGGCACGCCTCCCGCATATACGCTCGCATACACCGGCGGAAGCGGCGCTGCGGCGGCGGACCAGAAAAACGCCGGAGCGCCCGCCCCAGGATTGGGGCTGGTGAACGATGGATTTGCGTCATAGCCGAGCTGTCCCGTTCCCGCTCGCCCGCCTGCCCGGCCGCTGGTCCCGCCGCCGTGTGCGTACATAATCGCGTAGCCGCCGCGAATCACCGTTTTGTCGTTTAACTGATAAGCCAGTCCGAATCGTGGGCCTAGCTCCGTGTAATGCGGTCCCACCGGAGTCGTGCAGTGGCAGCTATCGGGGCCGTAACCTGCAAATTGCAGCGCGCCCGGATAGCCCTGCGCTGCTGGATTCGGCAGAGTCGGATTCAAAAACGACATCCGGTTTGCCACTTCCTGGAACGTTCCCATAATGTCGTAGCGCAGCCCCAGATTCAGTGTGAGCTTGGGCGTCACTTTAAAATCGTCCTGAAAGTACATGGCGTAATCTTTGTAGCGCGCCCCCGTCGTCGCCGCATAGTTCTGCACTACACTCCCCGAATCCACTGCGCCCATTAAATAACTTGCGTACGCATTGCCGGTCGTATTTAGCAGCGTTCCGGACGAGGAAAACCCGGCCGTTTCCGAATTGCTGAAATTGAATGTGGCATCGCTGCCAAGGTCGGGACTCGTGTAATTGTCCTGCAGCCATTCGATCTGCCCGCCCATTGTCATCGAATGTTTGCCGCGTACCCATTGCACGTTGTTTTGCAGCACAAACGTGTTGATCGCCTCATCGAACGCAATCGAGTTGGTGGTTCCCCAACTGATCGGCGCATTCGGACCGTTGAAATTTACAGTGGGAAATGCAAGGCTCGCCTGGCCGGGCGGCAATCCCTGCAAGCCCGCTTTCTGCGGATACGCGCCTGAGGCGGTGGCGCTGATGATCGGCACGTATAGCCGCGAAAACGAATAACTGAGCTGGTTGAGCAGATTTGGCGAGAAGACATATACGTCGTGAATCTGCGCCATGGTCGGCAGTTCGCGCACATAGCGTGACGCCGTGTAGGGCAGCGGCAGTGCATCCGTATTCGGCGAGATCCCGGCCAGACCGTCCGTGGCATACAGACCGTGGCTGTAAAAACCGTAGAGGCGGTGCTTATCATTCAGGTTCGCATCGATCTTGTCCGTGGTGTTATTCACATGCAGGCCCACCGGCTGCGTGGTCAGGAAATTATTCTGAATGCCGCCGTTTGTCGGCGCGGGTAAATACGATTGCAGCGACTGGGAAACCGGCGATAGCATGCTTGCCGGAATCACATTTCCCGGAAACGGCGCGCGGCTGCATCCGCTCCCGGACGCGTTGCAAGCCGTCGAGTAGGGGTTGTAAATCGTCTGCGGAAGCTGGCTGAAATTTCCTTGCCGCTCGAGCGGAGTTGCAATTGATTGCAGCGTCGGTGTAGTGCTTTGCCGAAAGTAATAACCATCGTACGAACCGAAAAAGAAGATTTTGTCCTTCTTAATCGGTCCGCCCGCGTTCACGCCGAACTCGTTCTGCTTCTCAATCGGCGTAGTCGGCGGAAAGAAGCCGCGCGCGTCGAGCAGCGTATTCCGAAAGTACTCGTAGGCCGAGCCGTGAAAGGCGTTCGTACCCGATTTCAGCACGTAATTCTCCACGCCTTGCCCTTCGTACATCGCGGGCGGATCGTTCGTCTGCACCTGAAATTGATCCACTGCTTCCACCGAAACGCCGAGCGAGAGATTGCGCGTCTCGCCTTGCACCGCCGCATTCGTTGCAGGAATGCCTTCCACGTAAATCTCGTTCAGGTACGGCTGCCCACCGTTGAACGATGCAAAAGACGTGCCGGCCGCCTGCGTGCTCAACGCCTGAACACCGGGCACCAGTGCCACGAATGCAGTCGGATCGCGCGGGCTTCCGTTCATCGCCAGCGGAAGCGCGGTGTACAGCTCATTCCGCATGTTGCTGCCGAGCGTGGAATCGGCCGTGTCGAGCGGAGGCGGGGCCGACGAGACAGTTACCGTCTCGCCGACTGCTCCAAGCTGCATCCGAAGATTTACGGTCACCACCGCCAGCGCATCCACAATAACGTGCTGCTGCGTTACCGATTGAAATCCCGTCGCACTGGCGCTTACGTTATACTCTCCCGGCGCCAGCGCGGAGATCGCATACAGCCCGGCAGCGGTCGTCTGCTGGGTCGTTTTCACATTCGTCGACGTGTTTGTAGCGGTGACCGTCGCGCCCGGTATGGCCGCTCCGGTTGGATCGGTGAGCGTCCCTTGAATCGAGCCCGTTCCGCCTATCTGCGCGTACACCGCCGAAGTAACTCCCAACACAAGGAATAAACGCACCAGCATGTTGTGCATTATAGGGCTTGTTCACCACTTGCAAAATAAAGTCGTCCTAATTCCCTCAACAACTTACGTTCGATTTTTGAGC
>Ga0070741_10000820_pt1 | contig 103452 bp, 90 predicted proteins | sample Coa_R1_4_FD_66440 | JGI IMG/M metagenome (GOLD analysis project Ga0070741, IMG submission 66440) | Surface soil microbial communities from Centralia Pennsylvania, which are recovering from an underground coalmine fire - Coalmine... | ecosystem: Environmental > Terrestrial > Soil > Unclassified... | reverse complement strand
GTTCCGCCGCAGAGTGATTTCGCGTGAGATTTCCAGAGTCTTGGTCCTCAACCTCTCTGGCAAAAAAAGCGGTGCCTCGGGACTGCACAGGATATCTTTGTCCTTGACACCGCCTTCGCTTTTATCGACGGGGCACCCTCGGTTTTATGAGGGAGCAAAAATTCTGAAGCCTGCAAGGGCCGGCCACCCGCCAACATTATCTACTCCAGCCGGGTGCTGAACTGTTCAGAGGCCCCTAAGTGTTTCTCTCAATGAAAGGATAAAGTGAGGTTCAGCCTCGACACCGACGCCAGCGATTCTCACTTTATAGCGATTCACAAGGCGCGCTAGGCTGATCGACAGGGATTTAGGCGATTGAAGCCAGCCCTCAGGGGAAGCAACGGCAAAAACATCAACCATAGCAATCAGTGGAACCGTGACAACGTTGGCTAGAGAGGCTAGAGACTCTTCCACAGTTTCTAAACGTCCAACGACGCCGAATGCTTGCGGATTAAACGCTTGGACTACTCTCCAAAAGGCCTCAACAGTTGTACCCAGAACCATGGAACCTTCCGGCTCCACATGCGCCGTCACTACCTTTGTTAGAGAAGTTCCTATTTGGTCTTCCAGTCGAGTTAAGGCAACAAAGGCCGCCTTTGCATTGAGAGGATCACTGCATCTTTCCACGTGAAAGATACTTATTCCACCCTCCCAAAGCGCTCGCGCCTGGTCCAGGTAGGCCGATATCATCGGTTCAATCGTCGCCTCATATTCTTCTTGGTGAAGTGATAACAAATCGCAGGTAGGTCCAATCGACCCAACTACCAGCGGTTGCTGTTTCTCGGCTGGTGCCTCTCTGGCCACTTCCCACGCAAGCCGCGCCGACACTCGGTTCACCTCACCGACTTTATTCGCTGCGCCATAGTCCTTCATCACGACGCTTGTAGCCCCGAATGTATTCGTAACAAGAGCATCCGCTCCGCTCTGGAGCAACGCTCGGTGCCCGTCGATGATGACTTCCCTATGGGTGAGTGACAGCAACTCGCCGCCCCATTCATCAGTATCGAATTGATGCCACCACTGGTGACTCCACAGAGCACACGGCCATATCTGGACGCGCAAGGCCAACCTCTGCCCCAAATCACTTTGAGAGAAAAGCCTCGTCAAAAAAGTCCCGGGTTCTTCATTTCCAAACATATGAATGCTCGTGGGCTGATTAGATAACCGTGTCGGCTCCGGGCCGCCACGGTTATCTAATCAGCCTGCATCCATAATTCATATTTCGCGATCTTTAATCAGCAGACCGACAACTACAAATGGCGAGTGAGCTGGAATCTCCAGGCCTCGGACCTCTGCAAATTGCGAAGCGATTAAAGCATCGTTGAACAAACCCACGTCATTTAGATAGCTACCGAAATAAGTACCGAGTTTGGTTCTTGACCCATCGACGTATTTACAACCCTTCAAGCCGCTGATCATTCCGTCCAAATCCACAACATCCAATCCCTTGAATGTCCATCCTTGAGATGGAAGCTCTTCTTCCTTCACACGAGCTTCGAACCATCCTTGCCCATAGCGCTCAACCAAAGCAATGAGATTAGCTTCAGAACTCGTGATACATACATTAACCAAATCTGTGATAGAGGTGTGTAAACTGTGACGAACATGAATAAGCGAATCTAACTCTTTTGCTAAGTGGAGTGGGTTAGAAATACCCGTATCGCCGTTTTGCATCAGAGTTTCGACTTCCCTTGGGCCAACCCAAACGTTAGGATCCGCACTGATTGAATTGCACAAAGCTGGTATTAAACAATTTTCGGTCTGCGCAGGATTAGATATCTGAATAGCCGGATTTATACGCAGATCATAACCAAGAACAACACGCCGATTTTTCATAGTTCTCTAATTTGTTGGCCAAGATATATAAGAGCTACAGTCTTGCATTCCTGAAGGCGGAGCGTCAGTGGCACCACTAGTCCCCCCACCTCTGTTCCAGAAGCATTGACCTGTAAATGGATTCTGGTTTTGAGTCCAAATGTGATAGTGCGGGTCCCAACCATTGTGTGAATGGCCAGAATGCCCCTCATAACATTTGGTTCCAGCAGGCGGGTCACAAGGCACGTTCGCCGTGGGGGCCTTCGTCTGTTGTGAAACCTTATAGACCTCATAGGCTGCAACAACATAGAAAAATATTCTAACCGCAATTGCCGCTTCAGCGGCATCGTCTACTCCTGCAACAAAGCCATTGCCGAGGGGATTACAAACAGCAAAATTACACCCTGGATTAAGGCCTATCAAATCTCCCAGCCCCAAGGGCGCTTGGTTCAACCCCGTTGGAAGACCAAGCGTCTCGTTATTAGCCCACACTCCGCCTTTGCGCTGTGGTGGATGAGAACCACCGCCACTACCACCACCCCCGCCCCCACCGCCGTCTCCTCCACCCCCACCGCCAGGAAGAGGACAGAAATCGAAGGTTGGGTCACATCCGTTGTAGCAAAATAGATCTTCTGGGGGACACTCGCCGCCGCCACCACCCCCGATGCAGTCCGGATCAAATTCGTCACACACTGGTATGACCAGTCCAAGCGCGTCCACGGAATTTAATGGACGATTGCCGACGTAGGCATATCGATTCCAACTTTGCGGATCTGCTGGATTCGCAGCCGCCATCCGCGCCGGATCTGGCGAAAGCCAACGCCCTTGCACTGGGCTTTGTTCGCGGTAGAGAAAGTCATACAAGCCGCCAGCACCACCAGGTACCGTACTAACAACGGTGTCTTGATTCTGGCCGGTGAAAGACAAATCCTCCGTCCCAGCATCTCCGTAAGGTTCTCCGAATGGAGCATAACCCACGTTGTAGTGGTTACCCCCGGTGGGAGTGGTTTCAAGTCGCGAACTAGCGAGCCAATCAGGATGCCTGTAATACCAGAGTCCGGTAGAGTGGTACACAGCGGTCGCGCCCCCTTGGCAGGCTAACAAACCCCTTTGTGAGGGTCGAGCCATTCATTAAGGCCAGCTTTCCACCACTCGGGCTGTAGACAATCTGCTGATAGCTGGAATTGCAACTAGCACCATATCCCTGCTCGACCATGCGTCCCAGCGCATCATAGGTTAAACAAATCCCATTTGTAGTCCCAGAATCCACCGTGATCATCTTGCCTTCCGAGTCCCACGTGTAAGTATGCGCAAAGTCGGCTGACAAGTTTCCGTTATTGCCGTCATAGGCGAACGGTGGAGTGCTGGTAATCTGATTTTTTGTTATATCGTAAGTGGGTTGGAAGGCCATGCCCGTACTACCGGAGGGCACGAATTTTGTAATGTTTCCAAAAGGATCGTAGGTAAAGGTTTGGCTCCATTTGGTCGTCCCGCAATTTGCACTGGCAAGTCTTGCCAAGTCGTCGTAACCATAAGCGCACGTTTGTGAATTTGTAATGTGGGAGGGATCGCTAATCACGAGTTGTTGCAACGTACCATTCTGATTCCATGTGAGCTTTCCCTGAACTGTTTTAGTACTCCCATAATTAAATGTGTATTGGTTCTGGCGCGGAGTGTTCGTATCGTAAGTAAAAGAATCATTGTCGGATGAACCGTACGTGATTCCAGTAACCTGGCTTGCAGAATTGTAAGAGACGGAGGTAACCGGGTTTTGCCCGGTGGTTGCCGAGACGGAAGTCGGGCGTCCTTCTCCGTCAGCGTTGTAAGTAACTGTTGTCGGTAGGCCTGGTAACCCGCTTAACGTGTTTAAAGCTCCGTTGGGCCAATATGCAGCCTGAATATGATAATAGGTGCTGCCCGAATTGGGAGTCTTCTCCCAGCTATCGGTTGTTTGTCCAGTGGGCGAGTAGCCGAAGCCGAGATCCGTAATTTTGCTGCTACACGTGCCAGTGCAGGTATAAGCCTCGGCCAGGCGGGTTTTAGCATTGGGAACCGATGTTCCGCTTACCGTGGCGGAGTCATAGACGAAGAATTTTGCGGGAGTAGCAGTGGAAGGATATATGGTACTGAGAACTCGATGAATTGAGTCGTAGGTATAACAAGTGGAGTTGCCTGCTGCGTCGACGCGCTTGACTAGGTTTGCAGCAGAAGTGATTGTGCCGCAGCTTGCATCACTGGTCAGAGCATCGTAAGCGTAGGTGTACGCAGTGTTGTTCGTTTCAGGGTTTATTTCGCTGGTAATTCTGCCTAGCATGTCATATGCGTAGGCGCGTGATTGAGTAGTCGATGATTGCGCGTTTTGCGTTACGCCTGTACGGTCGCCAAGCCCATCGTATGCGTACTTCGTCCAATAGCCAGTTTGTGTGGCAGTCTGTGCACAAGTTCCGTTGGGATAAGTTGAAGTCCCGCTTGTGATCTCGCAAACCGAACTTAGCCTGCCAAGCCCGTCATACTCCAATTGCTTACTTACAATAGGAGCAGGCCCGGTACTCTGATACACATCATTCTTTGTGTAGGTGTAGGTGGTTGAACCGCCACCGCTGTCGGAAGTCCCAGTATTTCTGTTAAAAGCATCATACAAATGAGACTTCCCGGCGACAGATGGACACGGTGTAGCCGATGTAGCAGCTGTAGCGCTATACGGCAAGGACGTAAAAGAAATATGCCCTGCGGCGTCATAACAAGTTGCTGTGGTGTCATAGTTGCTTGCGCTGGGTCCTTGTTTTTTCTGGCTAAAAATTGATCGTCCAAGTCCATCAAGAGTGGTGAGAATGTCAGTGACGGAACCTCCGCCATTGAATGAGAGCGTGCTTTCGTTCTGGTTAGCATTGGGATATGCAAAAGTTGTAATGTTTCCAGCGAAGTCAGTCGTCTGCGAAGGACGCCAAAAGTACGGGTCGGTGTAGGTGGTGCTGCTCGTATTAAGATTTTCATCCTTAAGGGAAAGCAAAACTCCACCATCGCAGTTCCACGTCATGGAACGCGAGAGGCTCAAGGGCTCCGAGATAGAAGTAACGAACGAATTTCCACAAGAGGACGTGCCTGCGGTGTAGTTGTATGTGGTGGTCGCACCATTCGTCGTGCTCGATGTGCTCACATCAGTCGACGTATTCAGCAGTCCAGTATCGTAATACGAAAATTTGCGATAGAGAAAAGTTGCACTATTCGCTTTGGCCGCGACCGTTGTGACATTCCCACGATTTCCCGTAATCGAAATATGTTGAGGCGTACTCGTTGTGGCCGTTACAGCCGTTTCATCATATGAATAGGAAGTTACGGCAGCGACGTTGTTGCTGCCATCTTCTATAGTGACGCTAGAAGGGCGATCTACAATACCATTTCCGAGTGCCGCGTATCCGGTGATTGTCTTGCGGATCACAGGACCCACTACCGCGTTACCGTAATCGTAGTCATCTACTTCGTGGATAAGTCCGAACTGATCGTAGGTGCTGTCAGTCTCGGCTTGCACGCCTGTTGCGTCGGGAAGATAGTTAAAAGCGGTAGTGCGTAAGATCGGGGCGGCTACTGCGGTTGTCGGGCAATTCGCAGGAGCTGTAATGCTGATTCCGTTGTAGCAAGTGATGCTAGTACTCAGAAGAGTGCTACTCCCCTGGTACACCTTACGCTGCGTTTCGTAGAAATTATTCGGGAAAGCGGAGGTGTCTTGTTCGAAATTAACAACAGTCTTGTTGCTTGGTGTACTCGGGTCCTGAATTGTAGTTGTCCATGATGGAGAGCTGCCTGATCGAGTGTAAGTCCAAAGATTGTTTGTCGTACCGCCGTCAGGCGAGACAGTTCGGGCCACGTAATTCCCGCTACCGTCAGGACATTCGATTCCGTTGGATTGTGGATTTGTCCCTGAGGTATACGAGTAGGAGATCTTACCCCCGGTTGGAAGTGTGACGGATGCTACTCGGCCGGTAACGTATGCGGAGTTGCCGGTGCCGAGAGTTTGTTCGTAGGTGAAGACGTATTTAGATCCGTCCGGCAGGACAATGCTACTGACTAGAGGCACATTATTGGTTGCCGGAAACTCAGTGACGCCGCTACACCCGAAATTGGTCTTCAGGTTGTAGCTCGTGAAATTCATTGTGTAAGACACCGAGCCAGATGGCCCAGTGTAGGCGAACTTTCTTGGACTTGCGACCGTGCCTGAACCGGAAACACTGATGACCGTCTCACCTAATGTGTCGCTGAAATCCCGCTCCCGTCGACACTTATCTGGTTTCCATTTGCGTCCGTAACGTGCGCCGCACCCGTCGTTCCACCGCCGGACGGTGGGATTGTGACTTGCCCAGAAGCGGAGGTGAGACTTTGCGGGTTCGCGCTACCGCCACCTGGAAAAAAGAGCCTAAAACCTGAACCATCCGTTGCGGTCGAATTAAGATCTCGTGAGTTGTCGGTTGGGCAGTCTGTAGCGTCTATTGCTTGACCCGCAAAAGCATGTTGTGTGCCAAAAGTATCGTGATATACAAAACCGAAATAACGGAAGGTGAGCCGTCCATCGTGTACTCCGGTGCCGGGACAGATACTACTCACACTACTGTAGCTGATATATCCAGTGGTAATCTCTGTGACCCCTCTCCATCCGTAATTGATGGTTGCCTGCCAAGACCCACCTGAAGGGGTCCAGATCGAAGAGTCATAGCTTAGGTCGTAGGTGAAAGGCATCCCCCGCCCCGCCTTGTGCACCAAAGGAATAGTCAAGTGGATATTTAAGTTAGCTAGGTTTATGGTGTCGGCTGGGCCTCCGCCAAGGCTAGCGAAAGGTGGCATGCCCGTTGCTACCTGCCCTGAAACGTGAGTTATGCATGCAGCGAAGAACACGATAAGCGCACTGAGATATCGGCGTGGCATAAGCACCTTTTGATTTGAAAGTTAGGGGCCCGGTAAGACTTGCTTTGGGACGATAAGGTAAGTAGCTGGATTTGGCAAGTGAATTTGCGGGCGGATTTATGAAAATATCGCGGACTCTTCGGCTCCCGTCTCCACTCGCCTTTACACTCTCTCTAGCAACGTGTTAACCTTTATAGCGTTACTAGAAAAGAAAAATTCAACAGGAGTGCATCAGGTTAGTGCTAGCCAGAGAGCAAAAAAAATCCCTCATTGACCAGTACGGTACGCATGCTACCGATACGGGCAGTCCCGAAGTTCAAATCGCATTGTTAAGCGAGCGCATTGGTCACTTGACGGAGCACTTCAAGACGCACCAGAAAGATCATGGCTCACGCCGGGGTCTTCTCATGCTGGTCAGCAGGCGGCGGCGCTTGCTCGATTACCTCAAAACCTACGATTCCGATCGTTACAAAACTGTCGTTTCGAAACTCGGTCTCCGCAAGTAGTTGCTGGGTCAACTGCGGCGGGACCTTTTTCATTTTAAGCGCAACCTAATCGGAATCAATCTCTCGTTTTGAAGACGTCCAAGTGTTCGTAAGGGAGTCGGGCCAAATGCCATCCCGGGGTCGTTTCTAAACTCACGAATGGCACTCGTTCACCAGTTGTGTACTACCTTGCATGGCACCATGATCCTGCCCTCCTGTTTACAAGGAATAACTCATGAAACAAGAAGTATCAGTTGAACTTACTGGCGGCAAACGCCTCTCGTTTGAAACGGGAAAACTGGCCAAACAGGCCCACGGTTCGGTTGTAGTCCGGTCCGGCGATAACGTTGTTTTAGCCACTGCCACCTCAAATCCTGAGCCGCGCGAAGGCATCGATTTTTTTCCACTCACAGTCGATTACCGTGAATATACATACGCTGGCGGACGCATTCCCGGCGGCTTTATCAAGCGCGAAGGCCGTCCCAGTGAGCGCGAAATTCTTACCAGCCGGCAGATCGATCGCCCGGTCCGTCCTCTATTTGCGGAAGGTTTCAAGTGTGAGACTCAGGTCATCGCTTTCGTGCTCTCTGCGGACAACGAAAACGATCCCGACGTGCTCGGCATCAATGGCGCATCCGCCGCTCTGACCATCTCTGACATCCCCTTCCTGGGGCCGATTGGTGCAGTGCGTGTGGGATTGCTGAACGGCGCGTTCGTGGTGAATCCGACATACGCCGAAATGCAGGAGAGCCTGCTCAACATCATGGTCGTCGGGACGTCCGAAGGTATTGTGATGATTGAGTCGGGCGCGAAGGAAGTGAAAGAAGAAACAGTGGTCGACGCGATTGAATTTGCTCACGTCGAGATTAAGAAGATTTGCGCGGCGATTAACGACCTGCGCGAAAAGGCAGGGAAGAAGAAGCGGGCTGTGACGCCTCCGGAGTTCGATCAGGCATATTACGATGACCTCAAGAAGCGCATTGGAGCCGATCTTACCGATCGCCTTGATACTGAAAAACACGCGAAAGCGGATAGCTATAACTTAATTAAAGACCTCAAGAAAGAGCAGTTGGCGGCAATTCCAGAAGAAGATAAAACTGCTCAGGCAAAGTTCAAAACCTATTACGAGCATTTGCGGGAGAGGATTTTCCGCGAGCAAGTCACCGCTCATAAGCGGCGCCCTGATGGACGTGCCTTCGACCAGGTTCGCGATATCTGGGTAGAAGTCGGAGTCCTTCCGCGCACACACGGTTCCGCTGTATTCACTCGCGGCGAGACACAGGCCCTCGTCACCACGACTTTGGGCACAACTGACGACCGCCAGCGCCTCGAAACATTTGAAGGCGAAGGTAAAAAGCGCTTCCTGCTGCATTACAACTTCCCACCGTTTTCCGTGGGTGAAGTTAGTTTCCTTCGGGGTGCAGGGCGACGCGAGATAGGACACGGAGCTTTAGCCGAACGCGCTTTGTCCGCGGTCCTACCCTCTGAAGATAAGTGGCCCTATACGATGCGCGTGGTTTCCGACATTCTAGAGTCCAACGGATCGTCATCAATGGCTTCGGTTTGCGGAGCATCGCTTTCATTGATGGATGCTGGTGTTCCGCTAACGTCTCCTGTTGCTGGCGTGGCCATGGGATTAGTGAAGGAAGGCGATCAGTATGCCATTCTGACCGATATCGCGGGCGCAGAAGATCATTATGGCGATATGGACTTCAAGGTTGCCGGAACCAAAGACGGCATCACTGCATTGCAAATGGATATCAAGGTTGGCGGCATTACGGCGCAGATCATGCGTGAGGCGCTGGCGCAGGCGAAGCGTGGGCGTTTACACATCCTCGACAAGATGTCTGGCGGGATCACCGAACATCGCGAGAAGGTTTCGTCATTCGCACCACGTATTTACACCTTGCAGATTCCGGTCGATAAGATTCGAGACGTCATCGGGCCTGGCGGCAAGATGATTCGCTCGATCATCGAGCAGACCGGCGTAAAGATCGATGTCGAAGATACGGGTAAAGTAAACGTCGCATCGAACGATGAGGTTTCAGCGAATAAGGCTTTGGAGATTATTCGCAACCTGACCGCGACGGCAGAAATAGGGAAGACCTATCTCGGCACGGTTTCTCGCTTGGCGGACTTCGGCGCCTTTGTCGAAATTATTCCTGGCACCGACGGATTGTTGCACATCAGTGAAGTCGCCGAGCATCGCATTAAAGACGTCCGCGACGAACTGAAAGAGGGCGACCAGATTCTCGTCAAAGTGCTGGCGGTCGAAGGGAATCGCATCAAGCTTTCCCGCAAGGCCATTCTTAAAGAGCAACGCGCCAAGATGGGTGGTGGAGAAGCCAGCCCGAACGGCGAAGGCCATGAGAGTCATGGTGAAATTGAAGGCACTCCGTCCGGAGCACCAGCTCTGACTATTGAAGGCGGCGCGGAATTCGACGATGACGAACCGAATTTTAATCGCGATGCTGCAGGAGTCGGAGCTCCGGAGCGTGCACCGCAAGGCAGCCGTCCCAATGATCGGGGTGGAGATCGTGGCAGAGGTGGTCGTCCCGGAGGCGGCGGAAGAGGCGGCCGTGGGCGTGGTGGGCCAGGCCGGGGTGGAGACCGTGGCAGAGGTGGCCGTCCAGGTGGGGGCGGCGGCGGAAGGCATTAATTCAGTGATTTGGGCCGGATAAACCGGCCCGAATAATTCCTTGACCTTAGCCGAATTTGGGCGTAGATTACTTTGTTCCGAAGGCAGTTTCTCCAGTTTGCCGTTCTTTTTGTTAATGTACCTTCGCTGATAACTGGATGATTATCCAGATACAAAGAAACTTTCGGGTCCAGCGGAGCATCTATACCAGTATTCAGAGCTTTCCCGCACAAACCATCTGGATTGAGTTACTTGCATGCTCTGATCAGGCAATCGCCTGTTAGCAAAGATGGAACTAGCGGGTGTCAAGATTCATAGGAGATACATAAAGATGCGTTCTGATCGCGTTTTCGATGCTTTACATACATTGCGGAACCGGTACATGTTGTGTCAGCTTGCTTCCAAAGCGACTCGCCGGTTTCATAAACCCAATACCCGCATTCAGGAAACCATGAATGAAGTTCTGGACCGGATTGCGGTTTCGGAGCGGCAGTCGATTTTGTCGGAGCCGGAAAATGTAGCTGAGGCACAACGGCGGGCTGCGTAACTCAGCCCCGCCCTCCTGCCCGAGTGCACGTCTTTCAATACCTTCCTTTGAAAATCTCCCTTCGTAGGTGAATTCATTAATGACCATCGCAGAACTGAAAGAAAAAAATATTACTGAGCTGACCAAGATCGCCCGATCTTTGGACCTGCCAGGCGCAAGTGGATTGCGCAAGCAAGACCTTATTTTCAAGATCCTCCAAGCGCAGAGCGAAAAAGAAGGGCACATTTTCGCCGAGGGCGTCCTCGAAATTTTGCCCGACGGCTACGGCTTTTTACGTTCGCCCGATTACAACTATTTACCAGGTCCCGACGATATATATGTCTCGCCATCGCAGATCCGCAAGTTTGACCTGAAAACTGGCGACACGATCAGCGGCCAGGTTCGTCCGCCCCATGAAGGGGAAAAGTACTTCGCTCTCGTCAAAATTGAAGCAGTCAACTTCGAATCTCCCGACGAAGCGCGCAACAAGATCCTGTTCGACAACCTGACACCACTTTATCCGCAAGAGCGTTTGAAACTCGAGACTGTCCGCGAAAACGTCAGCGCCCGCGTCATGGATCTGCTCACGCCAATCGGCAAGGGACAGCGCGGCTTGATCGTTTCGCCTCCTCGCGCCGGTAAGACGATGTTATTGCAGAATGTCGCCAACTCGATTACGACGAATCACCCTGAAGTGGTAATGATTGTTTTGCTGATCGATGAGCGCCCGGAAGAAGTCACCGACATGCAGCGTTCAGTGAAAGGCGAGGTTATCTCTTCAACCTTTGACGAACCGGCTGCCCGGCACGTGCAGGTCGCCGAAATGGTAATTGAAAAAGCCAAGCGCCTGGTCGAGCATAAACGCGATGTAGTAATTCTGCTCGATTCGATTACGCGTCTGGCTCGCGCTTACAACACCATCGTTCCGCCCAGCGGCAAGGTTCTCTCAGGCGGTGTGGATTCTAATGCATTGCAACGTCCGAAGCGTTTCTTTGGTTCAGCCCGCAACATTGAAGAAGGCGGATCGCTGACCATTATCGCAACCGCTCTTATCGATACCGGCTCCCGCATGGATGACGTGATCTTTGAAGAATTCAAAGGCACGGGCAACATGGAAATCATTCTGGACCGCAAGCTGGTCGACAAGCGCACATTCCCGGCCATCGATATTCAGCGCTCCGGCACCCGTAAAGAAGAGCTGCTGATTCCGAAAGAAGACCTGACGAGAATTTGGGTGCTGAGAAAAGTGCTGAACCCATTATCGCCAGTAGAAGCCATGGAATTGCTGATCGATAAGTTGAATAAGACGAGATCGAACGGGGAGTTCCTGGCCAACATGAGCTCGCTGTAAGAATAGCAATGTGGGGACGGGCGTGTCTCGCCCGTCTTCTAGCTTTAACTCACAATCAAATCACGTAGGGACAGCCGCCCCCGGCTGTCCAGCCGAGCATCGCTCGGCACCTTTACCTAATGGAGTGACCCGCTTCCTACGAAACCTGTGTCCCCTGATCGATCACATAGACTCGCCCTGGCCCAGCCGTTTGGATGTTGTTCTTATGAAAACATTCTTTAATTCTCCGGCGTAGTTCACGGCTCACGCCGTATTGTTTATTGGGACGAGTCTTAACCAGCATCAGATATTCAGCTTCGCCGTTTCCTACTTTTTCGATGCCTGGTACTTGGATGTCACTTACTATTTCGTCTCTATATTGTGGATCATGCCGCACTTCTTCTCCAACTTGTTGGAGCAACTTGACGATCTTCTCACTCGGCTCACTGTAAGCCACCGCAATGCGCAAGGTTAGCTGTGACCAGTCGCGAGTCATGTTGGAAACAATCAGAATCGAGCTGTTCGGAACCGTATGCACGGTCCCGTCATCGTCGCGCAATACCGTATGGCGAAGGGTCATCTCCTCAACGATTCCTTTTACACCCGCGATTCGAATAGTGTCGCCAATATCGTACTGATTCTCGAGCAAGATGTAGAAGCCGTTGATGAAATCATGAACTAAAGTCTGAGCTCCAAATCCAATCGCCAGTCCCGCCACGCCGGCGCTCGCCAGCAATGGTTCGAGGTGCAGACCTAAATTTCCCAAGACCATCAAGGCAGCTACAAACGCGATAACAAAGACGCCCACACTGGTTAATACACTTGAGACTGTGCGAATCTGTTGTGCGCGGATCCCTTGCGGAAGCTTTTTTACTTGCAAGGAAGAAAGTCGTCCAGTGAATAGGCGAAGTAGCCTTATTAAAATGAAAGACGCTACGATGATGAACAGGACCTTTGGCAGATCGTGGCGCAGGAACGTCATGGTATCTTCGCGCCAGTCATTGAGTAGTGCGCGAAAGTCCCAGTTGTCTGGCGTAGCCGGCGCAATAAATTCGGTAAGCAATCCCATGGTTATTAAATGGCAGCGAAAAGCGCAGCCCGAGCGATTATAGCAATCCTACGATTCGTCTCGGCTTAACGAGGCAGGTATAATCCGTCTGACTCTAGTGTACTGAGGTGAGTGTGCGATCTAATTTCTTATCATTCTTTTTCATCCTGCTGGCGTTAGTCTTCCAGCCTTTGGCCTTTACGCAAGATGCCAGTCAACCACAAAACTTTCCCACGACTCCGCAACGGCAACAGCTTCCGGGTGAACCGAACCCGGCACCCTCTCCAGAGGAAGAGCAGCGCGCGAAAATTGAAAGAGATATGGCTAAAAAAGCCAATCAGGCGCGCCAGGCGCAACTCAAAAGAGACACCGATAAATTACTTCAGCTATCTACGGAATTGAAGCAATACGTGGACAAAACCAATGAAAATGTAATGTCCTTTGAGGTTATAAAAAAGGCGGAAGAAATCGAAAAACTGGCGCACAGCGTCAAAGAGAAGATGAAGGGATCCTAAATAAATCTATTTGCGTCATCCCACTCCGCGAGTCTTTAAACAATCCTAAATTCCATGCTTTTCAAAAGTTGCGATTGTAGATTACAATCTTATTGCAACACATTTGCAACTATGCCGCTGCCACAAACAGAAGCTCCGGGACGGCTGCAAGCCGAACTCATGTCCCGTGGCCTGCGCATGACGCGCCAGCGCCGGATTATTCTTAGCGTAGTCGAGACAGCTAAGCAGCATCTCGATGCCAGTCAGATCCTGCGAAAAGCCTGCAAACTGGATTCTCAAATCGACCGCGTGACCGTGTATCGCACCCTGAAGCTATTGAAGCGCCATGGCTTAATTGATGAGCTCGACCTCATGCACATGCAGGGCGAGAAACATTTTTACGAACGCCGACCGCAGCGGGACCACATTCATATGGCGTGTTTGCGCTGCGGCAAAATCAGCGAGTTTGAGAGCGATTTATTTGACCGGCTCAAAGGGCAAATCCAGCGGGATTGCCAATTTCACATCGTCATCACGCGGCTCGAGGTTGGTGGATATTGCGCCCAGTGCCGCACTGCCTCCCCCGCCTGATTCCGCGCTGTTGCATGTGGTTGCAACAATTCTGAAACGAAAAATGCAGCGTGCCCTTGCCAGACAGAACTCTGCTCTCTACCATTGTCTTACTTTACTTGTTGCAACGGAGTTGCAATATGAATGGAATATGAAGAAACTTGCCGCGATTTGTCTGTTCGGGTTATTTCTCGGAGTTAGAGCCGAGGCGCAGGAACGCCCTTATTTCGTTACTTATTCTCATGAGATGGAAGAGCCGGGAAATCTCGACATAGAATTCTTTAGTGTTAATGGCAAGCCTGACAGTGCCAACCGGTTTGTGGGTTCCAATATTGAGTTTGAATATGGGGTAAAAGCCTGGTGGACCTCCGAGTTTTACCTGGATGGTCAAATGACCCAGCACGACAGCGCTATCTTTACTGGTTTCCGCTGGGAAAACCGCTTCCGTCCGCTTTTGCGCGAGCACTGGATCAATCCCGTAATCTATGTGGAGTTTGAAAATACCAGCGCTGACAAGGCCTTACGGGAAGTAGTGGGCCATGACGGAGCAGCCGACTTCGTGGACCCGAACGCCATCGCGCGCCTCGATAAAGAGCGTGAAATTGAAACCAAGCTAATCCTGGGAAGCAATTACAAAGGGTGGAACTTTAGCGAAAATATCATCGCTGAAAAAAATCTAGCGGGTGATCCCTGGGAGTTTGGCTATGCTCTTGGTGCGAGCCGCCCGCTCGGGCTTACAGCTAGTGCGCACGATTGCACCTTCTGCCGCGAGAAATTTCAAGCCGGAGTGGAGATGTACGGAGGGCTCGGCGATACCTACAGCTTGGGCACGCATTTAACATCGCACTATGCGGGCCCAACAATTAACTGGATTGCTCCTAACGGGGTTACGCTTTCGTTTTCTCCACAATTCGGATTGAACGACTACAGCATCCCTCGCTTGTATCGGGTCGGCGTGTCCTATGAAATCGATCAGTTCTTTAGCCGTTTTCATCGGGGGAGCGCGCAATAATGCGAATCCACTTTAAGGCGTCGGTATTTATTCTAGCCCTCAGTTCAACGCTGGCCACCTTTGCAGCCGCCAATGGCGCATGGCTGAAGAATGTGTCCGCCCACGACCACGAGCGAACCAATCCTTACAAAGATCAGCCGGATGCGATTGCCGGAGGTAAAAGAATCTTCGAACAGAACTGTTCTCCGTGCCATGGCAAGAACGCCGAAGGAACCAAAAAACGGCCACCGCTCAGAAGTGAGCGGGTGCAACACGAAGCCACTGATGGCGACATTCATTGGTTGCTGGTGAATGGAAATATGAGGAAGGGAATGCCGTCGTGGGCGAAACTGCCGGACCAGCAGCTATGGCAAGTCATCGCATACGTAAAGTCTTTGGGCCAGTAAAACAATGTCTAATGCTCGACGAAAAATGAACAAAACAAAAACGCCATCCGATATGCAGGATGGCGCTCAAAACTGTATGTAAATCACATTTCAATCCGCGGCAACTCGAACCGGATGCGCAACAGTTTCTGTCCCGATGCGCATGCTATAAAACGAACGATATACGAATACGAACGAGACAACAAAGAACGCCAGAGCCAACAAGTGGGTTTTGAAATCACCCACTTCCAAGTTCAATTTAACCGCGAGTTCCACCGCCAGCAATCCAAACAGCGTCGTAAACTTGATAACCGGATTCAGCGCCACCGATGAAGTGTCTTTGAACGGATCGCCGACCGTATCGCCTACCACCGTGGCATCGTGCAGCGGAGTGCCTTTCTGCTTCAGTTCGACTTCCACAATCTTTTTCGCGTTATCCCAAGCTCCACCAGCATTCGCCATGAAGATCGCCTGGTAAAGACCGAAGATCGCGATCGAGAATAAGTAGCCGATGAAGTAGAACGGCTCCACGAAAGCAAAGGCCAAAGTTGCAAAGAATACCGCCAGAAAGATATTGAACATACCTTTCTGCGCATATTTCGTACAAATGGCAACCACTTTTTTACTATCGGCAACTGAAGCTTTTTCAACTCCTTCGAGCCGTATGTTCGCTTTTATAAATTCCACCGCTCGATATGCACCTGTGGTCACTGCCTGTGTGGAAGCGCCAGTGAACCAATAGATCATCGCACCACCGGTAATCAGCCCGAGCACAAATGGCGCATGCAACAGCGAAAGCTTATTTACATCTACGGTAAGGCCGTGAGTGAGTGCCATGATGATGGAAAAAATCATGGTCGTAGCTCCTACAACAGCGGTTCCGATCAACACCGGTTTCGCGGTTGCTTTGAATGTATTGCCCGCTCCGTCATTCGCTTCGAGCAAAAACTTCGCTCGTTCAAAATTCACATCTATGTTGAAATCACGTTTCAGTTCGCTCTCTATATTTGGAACATGTTCGATCAGGGATAGTTCATAGACCGATTGCGAGTTGTCGGTAACTGGACCGTAGGAATCAACGGCAATCGTTACCGGGCCCATGCCAAGAAAACCAAACGCTACGAGACCAAAGGCAAATACGGGAGCGGCAATCATCAGAGCGCTTAATCCCATGGTGCTGACGTAGTAGCCCAGTGACATCAGGATCACCATCGTCATGCCCAGGTAGTAAGCGGAAAAATTTCCTGACACGAAGCCGGATAATATGCCAAGCGAAGCCCCGCCTTCCTGCGCCGAACTCACGACTTCGTTCACATGGCGTGATTCCGTGGAAGTAAACACTTTTACGAGTTCGGGGATGACCGCCCCAGCCAAGGTTCCGCACGATATGATCGTTGCCAGCTTCCACCACTGTGTGCCATCGCCGCCGAGTTCGGGAACGATAACGTAGGAAATGATGTAAGTGAGAATAATCGAAACGATCGAGGTGATCCATACCAGCGACGTCAGCGGAGCCTCGAAGTTCATGTCATCTTTGTTCGCGTATTTAGCCCTGGCAATAGCGGCGTTCAGGAAATAGGCGACGGCGCTTGAGACCAGCATCATGATGCGCATGACGAAGATCCAAACCAGCAGTTGCACCTGCACGGTTGGATTCTTTACACCCAGCAGAATGAACGTAATCAACGCCACGCCCGTGACGCCGTAAGTCTCAAATCCATCCGCCGAAGGCCCGACCGAATCGCCGGCATTGTCACCCGTGCAGTCTGCAATTACGCCCGGATTGCGCGCGTCGTCTTCCTTGATCTTGAAGACAATCTTCATTAAATCCGAACCGATATCGGCAATTTTTGTGAAGATGCCGCCTGCGATTCGCAACGCCGCTGCACCGAGCGATTCACCAATCGCGAATCCAATGAAGCAAGGACCGGCGTAGTCGCCAGGTACGAACAGCAGAATAAGCAGCATCAGCAATAGTTCGACGCTGATCAGCATCATGCCGATGCTCATACCCGCTTCAAGCGGAATCTGGTAAATCGGATACGGTTTCCCGCGCAGTCCCGCAAAAGCAGTGCGCGAATTTGCAAATGTATTCACGCGGATACCGAACCATGCCACCCCATAACTGCCTACAATCCCGACAATACTGAACAGCAAAATAATCGGCAGCGTGGTGCTGACCGGCTTATCCGGAACCGGCGATAACACGCCGAAGTACAGTACGATCACCACCGCAATAAAGATCCATAGGATCATCAGGAACTTGCCCTGAGTGATGAGATACGTTTTACAGGTCTCGTAAATCAACTCCGAGATCTCCAGCATCGACCGGTGTACGGGCAAGTTTTTTAGCCGCGTATAAATTGCCAGCCCAAAGCCGAGGCCGAGTACGCAAAAGATCAGTCCGATCATCAGTAGCTTGTGGCCATCAATACCGAGAAATGAAACCGAAGAAAGGTCGGGCAGTTTGAGGCTGGCCTCGCCGCCTACTTCGTCGGAGGAAGGTTGCGCCAAAGCAGTTGATGCGGAAAGCGTGAGGACGGCAATGGTTGCAAAAAAGGTTTTTAGACGACAGCGGTGCTGTGAAAACGAAGTAGACGCAAAATTTGCGAGCCACTTGCACATGGGAATCCTCCGAGAATGAGAGCTCATCTAGGGTGAACTAACGTGTTTTGGGTCGTCAAAATCCGGCGCGAAGCATCCGATGCCAATGACTCAGGCAGCGAAAAGCATAGGGCCGGAGTTCCGAACACGCTTCCACTACACGGCATAAACAGGAGTGTTTAGCTTGGCCGCGTCGGATATCATTGCGTCCGAGCAGGTTAAAAGAGATATCTCTCAAAACCGGGCTCGTCGCAAACGAACCTTTATAGCATTAAGGTTACAAGGGGTCAATCGGTGCGTTCCTGAGATAGCGGGCCACATTGAATGCCACTTCTGTCCCATTATTATCGGTTTCATGCACAGCCGCCACTTCATTCGACAGGCAAAGAGAATGAGATTCTATCGGGGTCTAGGCCGATGAAGGTTCTTGTGCGCCAAGCCTTCTTCTTCAGTGTTCGATGAAAGGCGCACTCCTGCGGCCTAGTAACTCAAGAAGAGATGCTTGATCTCATTTGTAGGGGCGACGGTGTGTTAGTTTGAAAGATTATGGAGGGTGAGGGATGAAATGAAGACATTCGTCGAATCATTCTCGTTTACCTCAGGAGCCGTTCTCATAGCCATCGCTTCCTCTGGCATCGTTTGGCTATTATGTTTCCTGTCCCGGACATCATTTCACAAACTTTGGGTTATCGTCGTGCCGTTTGCTCTCTCGAATTGTCTATACTGGTCTGGAGCTTGGTTCGAAGCCCAAGGGTCTGAATATAACAGGATGCTTGTAATGGCTGATTACCGCATGTGGTTTTTAGCATTCATCGTTCCGTGGTCTTTAGCCGGGGCAATCCCTTCGGCCTTAGTACTTCGCCTATTCTTCGGAAGACGCACCTTCCCTTAAATATGGCTTGACTGAATTGGATTGCTGTGCTCGTTGGTAATCAGTGACCGAGCCTAAACCGCGAACATCTATGGCTCTTGTTAATCATGTAGAAATAAAAGACCCTGCAAAGACTCGATTCGAATTTCACGTTCTCGCATGATGCCAACGCCTGAGAGCCACTAGAGACCAAATAGCTTCGACTACTCCAAAAGGCCAAGCACCTTGTAAAAATCCGTAAGCCGACCCAAGCGCACAAGAGATAGCGAACCCAAAAATGAACCACGGACTGCGGCTCTCAAATGCGTAGGTAACCAGCATCGCGGTTACGGCGAACAATCCAAATAATGTAAGCATATTTTAGCTCGCGGAATTCTTCTGGCGGGGCAAGAGAAGCGCATCGAGCTAACAATCGATTATTGTGGATACCAATCGAGCAGCCGGACTTCGATTCCTGTTCCTTCCAACTTCTTCTTGAAAATTGATAGATCCGAGCCGCGGTAATGATAAGGAATAACTACCTTTGGGTGAAATGCCTTGACTGCATCGGCCGCCTCTTCAGGAGGCATCGTATAGGGAAGATTCATGCAGACAAATGCGACGTCGATATTTTTTAAAGCACGCATCTCGGGAACGCCTTCGGTATCACCGGAGAAATAAAATCGCGTGCCGCCATACGTAAGCACGTATCCGTTGCCTCTCCCTTTGTCGTGGAAGAGTTTACCGGGCGCAGGTCCCCGCTGAATGTTGTACGCGGGGATCGCTTCGATGGTCCAGCCTTGCCAGGTTTTACTTTCACCGTTGGCAATCGGTTTCGCAGTTTTTACGGTTTCAACTACTGCTGGGGCGGCGAAAATATCCGTGCCTGATTTACTGATTGCCGAGATCGATGCAGGGTCCATGTGATCACCGTGAATGTCAGTGATCAAGATCAAATCAGCCTTGGGATGACCGGTAAATTTTGCGGGCTTCGCTGGGTCCAGGTAAATAACTTTTCCGCCTGCTTCAATCAGAGTGCTGGCGTGATATAGCGGGGTAATCTTGACTGGCCCGGCGGATGTCGCAAAAGTTGGGGTAGCGGTCGAAGCATGCACCAATACGGACATTACTAAAGCAAAAGAAGCAAAAGTCAGAATCAGTTTCATCGCATCCTCATTTTAATTCTTAGATATCAAAGAATACCGTTTCGCGTTCGCCGCACAAATGGATATCAAATCGCCATGTGCCCGGAGTGGTAGGATCCGGTTGCGCCATAAGAGTTCCGCGGCGTTCCTCCGGCACCAAGGCCAGAACCGCATCGGTGACGTTAGCGGGATCGCCGTCAAAATAGATCCGCGTCGGTAAATGCTTCAGTAGCCCGCGGGCAAAAACTAAAACGTTAATATGTGGGGCTTGTAGTTGACCGTTTAGACCAGGCACTCGGCCGGGTTTTATAGTTTGAAATATGCAGCTTCCATCCGCGCCTGTTGGCATACGTCCAAAACCACGAAATGCGAGCTTCTGAGATTCGTTCCAGCTATCTTCAGGATGATTGTATTTGCCATCCGCATCGGCTTGCCACAATTCGATCATGGCATCCGGCACTGGTATCTCATCACCATCGAACGCGCGACAAATCATCGTCAGGCGTTCTCCATTAACATCCTTGCCAGCAATTTCCCCAATCGATCTTTTGTCGGTAAGCCCGAGATGAAAATACGGGCCAACAGTTTGCGACGGTGTCGGAATTAAATCCTTATGATCTTTCAAAATTTCTCTCAAAATCATCGCTCAAACGGAGTGGCTTCCCGACCACGCAATACGATATCGAAACGGTAGCCAAGGGCCCACTCTGGCTTGGTCGTTTCTAAATCGAAGGAACAGACGAGGCGCTGTCGTGCTCTTTCGTCGGAGATCGACTGCATAACCGGATCGTAAGCAAACAGCGGATCACCCGGAAAATACATTTGGCTGATTAGCCTTGTGGCAAAAGCCGACCCAAAAAGAGAAAAATGAATGTGCGCTGGACGCCAGCCATTATTGTGATTGCGCCAGGGATACGCTCCCGGTTTGATGGTTACAAAACTGTAAAATCCGTCAGCGTTAGTCAGAGTTCGTCCAGCTCCGGTGAAATTAGGATCCAGCGGTGCAGGGTGATCATCGAGAATGTGCGCGTAACGCCCTGCCGCATTCGCTTGCCAAATTTCTATAAGCGTATTGCGAACGGGATGCCCATCGGCGTCCAATACAAATCCGCTGACAATGATGCGTTCGCCCAGTGCTTCGCCAGAATGCTGGCGGGTAAGGTCGTTGTCGTTCTCTGCAATGCTTTCGTGACCGAACATCGGCCCAGTGATCTCGGAAAGCGTGTGTGGTAAGACGATAAGAGGTCGCGAAGGCGCACGGCGAACAGTGGACCGATAAGCTGGATAGAAATATTCTGGTTGAGTTCCCGGCAAACAACGACGATAGGGAATTACGGTCGATGTTTTTTTCTGATCAATTTTTTCTACGGACGGAGTGGATGTATTCGACATCGTATCCTCCTACCCTTTCGTCTTCTCCCATCTTAAAACGAACGGAGAAATTAGTTCAGCGCCGGAATACTTTTTGGATCGGGTGGTTGCGGCAACGATTTTAAGAATACATAAATATCCGCCAATTCAGCGTCAGACAATACCTTGGAAGTGTAGGGTGGCATTTGCCCTTGAGGCGCTCGTATATATATAACGAATGCAGGAAAGGGAATCGGTTGTGGTCCAATCTTCGGTCCGCTAAGACGAGAGCCTTGCCCAGCTCGTCCGTGGCACTCGTAGCAACCGTCTTTCATATAAATTTTCCGGCCATTTTCTGTATTCCCTGAAGCTGAGCTCTCGTTGCGCTGTGGTGATGGTGCAACTTGTGCAGAGATGTCGATTGCCACAAAGAGAATTGCCCATGCGACCAGAAACAGCGCGCTGACGCCATCGAAATATCTGTGGAGGTTTTGTGATCGCCAATGCGCAACCGGCTTTTGCATAGATTGCTCCATTAGCGCGGCTGAGTGATTACATCTACCAGAGCCGGTTCTCCACCTTCCACCACAGCAATCGCCCTTGCAATCGCTGGTCCCAAATCGTTTGGATCAGTAATCGGCCCCTCGGCATGTACACCCATACTCTGCGCGAGTTTTGCGAAATCGATAGCAGGATCATTGATGGTAGTACCGATGCCAGCTCTGTCGATTCCGCGATTGTGGCGATTACCCATTCGTTGCAGGTGCATGGTCTCCTGATGATACGCGCGATTGTTGTGCATTATGTTCAAGATTGGAATCCGATGATGCGCGGCTGTCCACAAAATACCGGGAGCATACATTAAGTCGCCGTCACACTGAATGTTTACCGACAGTCGGCCGTACTTGCGGTTGGCGAGCGCCGCGCCTACAGCTGAGGGCGCGCCATATCCCACCCCATATCCGCCTGCTCCGCCGATGAACTGATAATGCTTCTCAAATGCCCAAAGGCGCAGAGGCCAGTTGCTCATGCCCGGTGCGACATCGGAAACCAGCGACCAGTCTTTGTCTTTGATTTGTGCCCACAACTCAGCCGATAGTCGAGCGGTCGTAATTGGACTTGCATCCCAGCCATAGGTCGCCTGAGTACGTGCGAGATTCAAGAGTCCTTGGCGATCTTCCGCCAGCTGTTTTCCGCGACTCCCAAAGATTGCTTTCCGATCATCGGTCACAAGGCGCTTAATCGCCTCGATCAAAGACGGCAGAGTCGCTTCTGCATCGGCTGCGATGGCGAGATCCACTTCAGGATAACGCTGGATGTCCTGATAGTTACCTTTCATGTAGAGATCACCGACCGTGATGCTGATCAGCTTGGCTCCGTCGCTGGTGATGGGATGCGAAGTGCGATGTAATTGGTCGCGGAAAGAATTGACTGCACCCCATAGATCAACTACTTCCAAACCGAGGATTACATCGGCTTGGGAAATAAGTTCGCGGCCATTGTCGGAATGATTGAGTGGATGCCGGGTGGGAAAATTCATCCGCGCCGCTTGATCGACAACGGGCGCTTGCAGCGTTTCGGCCAGTTCGATCAGATGCGTTACTCCGGCCGGGGTTCGAGCGGTGCGGTCTACAATGATGACCGGGTTTTCAGCCGCAACCAGAAGCCGCGCAGCCTCTGCGACCGCGCCGGAATCACCTTGCGGCGGTGATGCAAGAGTCAGCTTTGGAATGTGCAAACCTGCATCTTCCCGTACCGGAGCTTCCTGGAGTTCAGCATCCGCTACCAGCAACACCGGCATCATGGGCGGAGTCATTGCGATCTTGTAAGCGCGAACTCCGGATTCAGCGAAATGTTGCAGCGAGATCGGAAGATCGTCCCACTTCGTATAGTCCCGAACCATGGCCGCCGCGTCTTCGACACTGTGGTCCCACTCCACGCCGGGCCTTCTTTTCGTGACGTCAATAGTGTTGCCGAGCACGATGTACACGGGAACACGATCGCAATAAGCGTTGAAAATTGCCATCGACGCGTGCTGTAGCCCAACTGTGCTGTGGGCAAACACTCCCAGCGGCTTGCCTTCGATCTTGGCGTAGCCATGTGCCATGCCGACAGCGGACTCTTCGTGACAGCAAGTAATAAATTCAGGCGACTTGTTGCCTCCATAGTTGATGACTGATTCTTGCAACCCACGAAAACTAGAGCCGGGGTTGGCGCAAATGTATTCAATGCCAAGGGTTTTGAATACATCGACCATGAAGTCGGAGCCGGGACGATCGGTAGTCAGAGCCTCGACGCTATCGGGGTTGCCCGTCTCTGCTTGCTTGGACATCTTTGGAGTAGAGTGAGACGGAGCGGAATGTGCCTTTGGAGGGGAAGACTGAGCGACTGCCGTATTCGCGACCAGCGTTCCCACGCTACCTGCAGCGGCGGTCTTCAGAAAGTTACGCCGATCGACTCGAGTGTTCTTGGATTTTTCCATAGTCACTAATAATTAACTTACGGTCGCCTCAGTCTTGGACGGTGTACAGCAATATTTCAGCTCCGTGGTCTACCCGGGCGGGGACAGCCAGGAAAAATACTTCGAATCCCTTCTTGCCCTTCCCAAAATATCCGGCAGTCCGCGCTCCAATAGCGGAAGGGATCTTCGCAAGCAGTTCGTAATGATCCGCATCCTTTTGCGTGAAGATGTCAATCGCACCTTCCCCACCTGGCACATAAATGCGCTGACGGGCACTGTCATAGTACGCATCGTCCGAGTTTTGAACGCAAGGCAAGGATGTGACCATGCGTCCTGATGAGGTGTCGAACACAGCTAAGCGAGGCGGGGCATGTGTAATGATGAATAGTCGGTGGTGAGCTTCGTCCAATGCCATTGGGAAATTACTCGCTAAGGACGTATGCCATCGCGTTATCGTGTGGGTGTCGCGATTTATTACAGCGATCTGATCTAAGTCCGGCAGATTCACATAGAGGTTTTGTCCGGACTTTTCCAGCTGGAAGGATTCTGGGTGAGCCCCTAGCTTGAACTCATCAACTATTCGCCGATTATTGCTTGCATCGACTATTCCGATTGCGCCTGCATCGCCGTCGCCGTAACCAACATACACCAATTTTTTCTGGCATCATACCTGAGATTGTCAACGTCGTCGCCGAAGTCGATCATGGTGATGAGATTCAGCGAAGTTCCGTCATAGATGTACAATTTGCCTTCATCGCTGCCAACGAAGAGTTTATCCAGGTCCGGAGCGTAGAGAACACCTTGAGGTTTTGGGATTCCAGTAATGCTATGCATGGCTCTTCCGGCAGTTAGGTCAAGAGCTTCTTCGGTGTTATTACCGAGCGCAGAAACAAACAGGCGACCCTTTGGATCTAGGCTCATATGATCGATGCGGCCTTGCACGTTGGGTAACGGAATGGTCCCGGTAAGCACAAGTGGTTGTGAGGCGGTAATTGCCGGTTCCTTCTGCGCCCAAAGTATTGCAGTGAAGCCAGCAATAAACGCCAGTATGAAACTAATGCTCTTCATGCTGATCGTTAGAAATCAGTCCTTCAAACCAAATATCTGAACATTACGCAACTCAATCCAGCCTAACTATCAATCTTCCGCACCCATCCGTAAGCCAAGTTGCTGCGATCCGCCCCAGCGGCTAAATACACCGTCTTCTTCTCTGACATGGGATCTGTCTTCCACGCTGCTTTTATGCTCGTATCCAATCCAAACAGGCGGGCACTGTTCAGTCCAAAAATTGCTCGTTTAGTTGCACCGTCAGGCGCTCCAAGTGGCGAATAGCCGTGCTTCTTTTGCATGTCTTCCGGAATTTCCAGCCTGCGCAATGCTTCGATCTGCCATTGCGGCGAACCAAACCAAAGCGAGTCCGTGCCCCAAATAACGTGATCTGCTCCCAGACCTTTCACCAGCATTCCCATCATTGCAGCAGCGAGACGAGGATATGAAATGCAGCAATTGGCGAATACTGCGCCCACGTCCGCGTACACGTTAGTGACACCATATTTCTGCGGAACCTCAACTAGGTCAGAGACCCAATCGATGCGTCCCGTATTTTCAAATTGCGCAGCGCCGACTTCCGGAGCACCCTGCATCGGCGGTCCGCCAGCATAACGATAACCGGCGTGATAGACGAAGAAATTCAATTGCGGCCAGTCTTTCGCGGCTTTTCCGACATCATCAACTTTCGCGTATTGCTTGAGGTTGGGAACCTCGGCTTCCATTCCCGGCGGATAGAGTCCTTTATGAACGGCTACATTCCTGATTCCCGACTTCATGAATTTTTCATAGGCCGGATAAACCAACTTTTCGTCATCCATGCGCCAGGGATATTTGCTGATGGCAGGATTTGTATTGTCGCCAATGGTGTATCCCTTCCATCCCTCGGGCTTGAGTTCGATAGCGCGATCGATGTCATCTAGCCAACCCTTCTGCCCCGGAGCAAACACGGCATGGGTAAGCAAGCGTCTCGATCCAGTGAATGCGTTCAGCTTGCGTCGTGCATCAGCTTTCATTTCATTGGTAAGGAACCAATCCGTGGGAATGTCAGATGGAGCGCCGCTCAGCAGCGCAACTTTCGTGTCGCTATCAAGAAACATTTCTTTTACATAATTACCGAATTTCAGATGCTCCAATGTTTGTGGCTCTTTCGCTAACTCCGGGTTAAATCCAACTCGTCCCGTCCATTCTCGTAGTTTGACGAAGATCGTAAGCCGCGTGTCATCGCGAAGAAAGTGCGTATGCAGATCACAGACAAATTCGTCTGAATACTTTTTCGCTCGTTCATCTGCCATCTCGGGAGAAGCTGCCTCGACCGGATTTACATCAAAAATCGCGCCGTAAACTTTGTTCATGGCAAGAAATGCAGCCGCCATTCCCGCGGCCGTCTTTAGGAATTGCCGACGCTCCATACCCAGCTTTTTCCCCATTGATTCGCTATATTCCTTAATCAGCGATTCGACTTGCTTCTGCTTTTCGCTCTGGTGGCCGGGAAAAAATTCTCCGTTTGAAATAGGTTGAGTGGGGATGGGAGATTCAAAACCATGCGTTTCGGCGGGATCAAGCTTTTTAAGTTCGTCGTCGGAAAGGAATTCACTCATTGGACCCTGTGCTCCTCAATTTATTAAGCTATAGAAAATTTTATTAAGGCTCACTTAAAACATCACGGCAAACAACTAGCTAAAAGGTTCGTTTGTTCCTGCAAAATGGGTAGCAAACGATGAATCATTTCAGCCGAAGAAACTCGAGCTGCGTGAACGCCAATGTTCATCGCCGCCACTACGCGGCCCTGCCTCGTCTTAACCGGAACCGCAACCGAGCGAAGACCGAGTTCAAGTTCTTCATCCGTCAGCGCGAAACCATCCGATCGAACGCGCCGGATGATATCTCCCAGTAAATTCTTATCGATGATCGTCTTCGGCGTTAGCGCCTTAATATCAACCCGCGTTAGATAATCGGCGAGCTCAGCTTCAGGAAGTGCGGCCAGCAGAACGCGTCCCATCGAGGTGCAGTAAGCTGGCAGTCGGCTGCCTACCGAAAGTCCAACTGACATCACACGCTTCGCAGTAGACCTGGCGAGATAGACTATTTCTTCGCCATCCAGCACACTCAAAGAACTCGACTCGTGAACCACTTCCGTTATTCGCTCCAGAGCTGGTTGCGCGATTGCGGGAAGAGTGTTTGAAGATAAATAAGAAAAGCCCAGTTTGAGCACGCGTGTGCTGAGCCGGTAAGTCCGGCCATTACTTTCCGCGTATCCGAGTTCTTCGAGAGTTGTCAGCGATCGTCTTACCGCTGCACGTGAGAAGCCCGTTGCGCGGGCTACATCGGCAACTGACTGGCCTTCAGTATGTCCCTCGAACGCCTCAATTACTCTTAACCCTCGCGCCAGAGATAGAACGAAATCGGGGTCGCCCTCGAAAGCGGAGAATTCTGCAGGATGTTCCAGGGCGTCGCTTGGGTTCGTCTCCGCCGCTAATTTTTCGGTCGCGATTGCCATCAGATAAGGAATTTAATTTTATAAATATATATGGCGATATTCGCACATAAGTTTAAAACTATGCAATATAAATAATATTTGCTATTGTTTTAGGCCAACATAAAGCACAACGTACGATAATCGCACGAGCGCGGACTGATTTGAGATTGGTCTGAAAGGATGCAAATAAGCCATGGGCAAGCTAAGACTGTCGTTGGCGTGCTGGAACTATGACCGCACACGCGGACTAATGGAAGGCCGCATTCCAGTGGACGGAATCGATCTTACTTATCTCAATCTACCCGTTGAAGAAACATTCTTCCGCATGCTGCGCCACCATGAGTTCGATGCCGCGGAAATGTCGCTGTCCTCTTACGTGCTTTCGCTTTTTTCTGAAAACCCGCCGTTCATTGCCATTCCAGTTTTCCCATCCCGGTTTTTCCGGCATTCCTGCATTTACATCAATAGCGATAGTGGAATCCGCGAGCCGAAAGATCTTGTTGGAAAGCGTGTCGGCACTCCCGAATACCAGATGACCGCCGGGGTATGGATCAGAGGCATCCTCAGTGACGAATACAACGTACCCGTGAGCAGCGCCAAATATTTCAATGGAGGCGAAGAAGAGCCAGGGAGGCGTGAAAAACTCAAGCTTTCACTTCCGGCCGAAATTAGTCTCGAATCGATTCCTGAAACAAAGACGCTCTCAGCCATGCTGGATGCAGGCGAGATCGACGCGCTTTACACGGCACGTATGCCCTCGACATTTATTCGCGGTTCCGGGAAAGTTAAGAGATTGTTTGAGGACTACCCGACTGTCGAACGCGAATATTATTTACGAACTAAAATTTTTCCCATCATGCACACGGTCGTGATCCGCCGCGAGGTGTACGAAAAACATCCCTGGATTGCTCAGTCTCTATATAAAGCTTTCGTGTATTCGCAACGCGAAGTTTACCAAGAGCTGTATCAAACAGCGGCGCTGAAATTCATGCTTCCCTGGCTTATTCGACATGTCGAAGACACGCGCGCCACGATGGGACAGGACTTTTGGCCCTATGGCTACGAACCGAATGTTTTAGCGCTCAGCACATTTCTTCGTTATTCATACGAGCAGGGACTCTCGAAACGATTGCTAAAGCCTCAAGACCTCTTTGCAGCCGAGTCTTTGGAGTCGTTCAAAATCTAGACGAACATAACCAGCGCTCGAGAAAGAAATTTGAATGGCCGAAAACAGAATCTCCACGGTATGGTGGGCCCTCGGACGAGGAGATATGGATGCCACAGTTGCCCAGGTTGGCTTCAACCTGGCGCAAATGGTTATTCCGGTTTTTCTACTTGTGCCAATCGGTATTCCGCTAGCGTTCAGCGTAGGCCATTTGCTTCCAGGATACGCGCTCGGTTTTCTGATTGGCTCTCTCGGCCTCACCGGCTTAGCAGTACGTTTGAGAAAACGTGAAGGACGCCAAGATGTTACTGCACACGTTTACGGAAATAATGTTCCGGCAATCATCGCGTACACACTATCCATCGTTCTTCCAGTCTATTTGCAAACCCATGATGCTGTTCGCGCATGGCAGATCGGAGCCGCGGCAGTCATCTGGACAGGAATCATCAAACTGATCGCAGCTCCTTTCGCTGGTATTGCGAGACGATTTATTCCAGTACCGGCATCTATGACCGTGTTCGGAACGGCCATGTACAGCTATCTCGCGCTGGTGCTGTTACAGCGGATTTTCGATCGACCGCTTGTGGGCATTATCGCGCTCACGATTGTTGCAGTCAGCGTTCTGGCAAATATACCCATCACGCGGTGGCGAGTTCCTCCGTTTCTTGCGGCATGGATTATTCCGTTATGCATTGGATTGCTCGTTCATTACGTGCATCCGGTATGGCAAGGAATTGCGTTGCAGCTTCCATTCGTCGCGTCTTTTGGTCCACTCCGCAGCCTGGTTTTAGCTCTGCCTTATTTATCGGTGATCGCACCTATGGCGATTTACCAGATTCTGCAAGATATCGCTTCGGTTGAAGGAGCCACCGCTGCGGGAGACAACTATGATGCGAGAAGCGTGGTTGCCTGGGACGGAGTTGCTACTCTGATCTGTGGTGCGGCGGGCAGTGTAGTTACGCCGGTCGTTTACGCCTTGCATCCGCCATACAAAACGATGGGGGCGCGAATTGGTTTTGCTCTTTGGACCCCAATTGTTTTCATGGCGATTGTCATGAGCGGATTGACGTTATTTATTGCGCAGTTATTTCCATGGCCAATCCTTGCCGCGATGATTGCCTACGTTTCCGTCGGCGTGGGCATGGCTACCTTGCGTCGTGTTGACCCGAAGTATCGAAGCGCAGTACTGCTCGGATTCGTTCTTCCTGCCGGAGCAGTGGTTGCGGCGGCAATGAACTCAGCATTGCCGGCATTGAAGTTATCAAATGCAAATCCTGACGTCCAGGCAGCACTGAATAAATCGATTTACTGGAGCTCAGTCCAGGGACTCGGTAGCGGATTTCTTTTTCTCGTCTTAGTTGTCTCTGCTCTGATTACGGAGCTGATCGATCGTAACTTTGGACGCGCGAGCCTGTGGTGCTTAATCGCCTCCGCATTTTCATGGCTGGGATTGATGCATTCGCCGATCTTTCATTGGGGAGCACAACCAACCTATGCCGCTGGCTGGCTGGCGGCGGCCGCGATTGTGTACTCCGCCCGTTGGTGGAGAGGCGATATTCCTATTCAATGCTAATATTCTATTTCAATGCTAATATTCTATCGAGCTTACTCCATTTCGGGTTTGTAAATCTTCATCATCCAATCCTCTGCTAAATCAAACCAATGCGGGTTCATAGACTCGATCAGCGAATCTTCTTGCTGCGACGCCAGCCTCTTGCATACCTCGAATTTTCCTCTTTAAGAATCGTCATCCCGAAGCTTGGCGTACTTCAGCCGAGAGAGGGATCTCGCGAGAACAGGTAATGCCTCTGGATACCTTTTTACGGTTCGAATGGGAAGCCTGTCTGTGATGAATGAACTAACGGCAAGGTGGTGGTCAACACGCGCAAGATCCCTCGCCCGGCTGGTGAAAGCGCCGGGGACTTCGGGATGACGCCAATAAAATTAAGAATGATTGAGGGGTACTTTACGGCCTAGTCATCTTCTCCGGCTTCATCAGTTGATCGAATTCTTCGACCGTCAGATGACCCAGCTTTACTGCTGCTTCACGCAAACTACTGTGTTCTACATGTGCTGTATGCGCAATCTTGGCCGCCTTGTCGTATCCGATTGTTGGCGCAAGCGCAGTCACTAGCATCAGTGAGTTCTTCACGTACCATTCAACCTTTGCGCGATCGACTTCAATTCCATTGATCATGTATTCGACATAGCCGTGGCAAGCGTCTGCGATCAAAGTCACCGAATGCAAAAAGTTGTAAATGATCACTGGCTTGAAAACGTTAAGTTCGAAGTTGCCTTGCGAGCCGGCAAATCCTACCGCCGCAGTTGCGCCGTGAACCTGGACACAAACCATAGTCATCGCTTCGCACTGAGTGGGATTCACTTTGCCCGGCATGATCGAAGAGCCCGGTTCATTCTCTGGAATCGACAATTCACCCAGCCCGCAACGCGGGCCCGAAGCCAGCCAACGAATGTCGTTGGAAATCTTCATCAATGAAGCCGCCAAAGTTTCCAGCGCGCCTTGGGCAAACACAATTTCATCGTGCGCCGACAACGCGGCAAATTTATTGGGATGCGAACGGAAGGGAAGTCCCGTGAGTTCGGCAATTTTCCTGGCAGCACGCTCGGCAAATTCAGGATGCGCGTTCAATCCGGTCCCGACCGCAGTTCCACCAATGGCAAGGTCGTATAGACCTTCGAGCACTTGTTCCAAGCGCCTAATATCTCGTTCCAGCAAACTTGCCCAGCCTCCGAACTCTTGTCCGAAGGTTAACGGCACGGCATCTTGTAAATGCGTGCGGCCAATTTTTACTACATCATTAAATTCTTTCGCCTTGGCCGCAATTGCATCATGAACACTCTTGATCGCCGGAATCAGCGTGTTTTTCACGCGTTCGGCAGCCGCAATATGCATCGCTGCCGGAAACGTATCATTCGAAGACTGCGACATGTTGACGTCGTCATTGGGATGGATGGGCTTCTTCGATCCCAGCTCTCCGCCCGCAAGCTCGATAGCGCGGTTGGAGATGACTTCGTTCACGTTCATGTTGGTCTGCGTGCCGCTGCCAGTCTGCCATATACGCAGAGGAAATTGATCGTTAAGCTTGCCGGAAATTACTTCATCTGCCGCCTGAGTGATGAGCTTGGTTTTGTCGGACGGAAGTTTGCCGAGGTCCTGGTTCACCAGTGCGCAAGCTTTTTTGAGAATGCCAAAGGCGTGAATGAGCTCTGGCGGCATCGTGTCTCGGCCAATGTTGAAGTGCAGAAGCGAGCGCTGCGTCTGCGCACCCCAGTAAACATGTGCGGGAACATCAATCTTTCCCATACTGTCGGATTCAATGCGGGTGCGAGTCGCCGGTTCGGCGGAGATTATCATAGCGTTCCTGTAAGTGACCTCAAATGAGAACCTTTGATTATAGCAATCAGGCCAATCCAGGCTGGCCTATCATCAGATTGCATCGGAGATGCCTCTAAAATACGCGTGCTAAAATCATAATCTTCGAGTAGTTGTGGATGCCCGTGTGGGCAAATCTTTTCAATTAGGAAAAATCTTGGCAACCAAACTACTCTTCGATGCCGCCAAACAAATTCCCGACACTCTTCCGCGCGCGCAATTGCAATCACGCCCTGAGACCCGTTATGACGTACTCGTGATCGGAGCGGGTCCCACTGGACTAGCCTGCGGTATCGAAGCGCAGCGCGCCGGTTTCAAATCGTTGGTCGTCGATAAAGGATGCGTTGTTAACTCCATCTATAACTATCCGTCGAACATGGTTTTTTTCACCACGCCGGAGTTGTTGGAGATTGGCGATATTCCATTTACTAGTCCCAACCAAAAGCCCAATCGTAACGAAGCTCTGGAGTATTACCGCAAAGTTGCGGAGCATTATCATCTGCCAATAGCTCAATATCAGAAAGTCGAAGCTGTCAGCGGAGTTGACGGCGATTTTCATGTGGCTACATGTGACCGCTTAGGCAGAATCTTTGATTATCAGGTACGCAAGCTGATCGTGGCCACGGGCTACTATGATTTGGCCAATATGCTGAATATTTCCGGAGAAGATCTGCCAAAGGTTTTTCATTATTACCGCGAACCGCATCCATTTTTCGATACCGATGTTTTGGTTATCGGAGGAAAAAATTCAGCAGCCATCGCGGCGCTTGATTTGTGGAGGCACGGCGCGCGAGTAACACTGGTACATCGTGGCGAAAGAATGAGCTCCCGCTCTGTTAAATACTGGATACTTCCTGATATTGAAAATCGCATTAAAGCCAGGGAAATTACCGCATATTTTAAGACTACGGTGGAAGAGATCGATCCCGATCATGTGCTTTTAAAAACACCAGAAGGCGAAGTGGAGATCAAGAACGATTTCGTCTTTGCTCTGACTGGATACCATCCTGACTATGATTTTCTCCGCGCAATGGGAATCGAACTCAGCGCTGAGCAGTGCAGGCCGGTGTGCGATCCAGTAACGCTCGAAAGCAACGTCCCCGGAATCTATGTAGCGGGAGTGATCGTGGCGGGATCAAGAACCAACGAAATCTTTATTGAGAACGGACGCTTCCATGGCCAGCAGATCGCAGCTCATTTAAGAAAAAAGTTGGCTGCCAGCGCCTAGAATTTAGCGCATATTGATTCAGTAGCTTCTGTAAAGATTGCTAGTCGAGGGGTACTGCTTCTTCTCCCAATTGTTGATTGACCAGCCTTGCGACTAATGGCTTGAGCCTTTCTCCGGTTTTTTGCAGCACAAAATCCTGGTTTGCTTCGGACCAATCCAGCTTAAAGCTTGTCGCCAGGGCCGAGATCCATATTTGCCGAACGGGGGCATTGGGAGAAATGATGAACTTGCTGCCATCGTCGAACGATATGTGCAGCGCTCCAGCTTGATCTTCCACTTCGAAGTCAGCCGACTCTTCCGCCGCGATCAATGCTTGTTTCAAAGAATTCAGAGCTGTATCGGAGTGTTTGCGAAATGCGTTCTCATCGAGCATGTGGGAATTATAGCCGTTGGTCGTTAGCTATTGGTCGTTTGCTGTTGGTCGTTCGTCGTTGGACTGTATGCGATCAACCAATGAAAGAGATTCAGTGAACCGACCGCCAACAGCCAACGACTACTCCTTTTCATTTAGCATGAATAATTCACCATGGAACCGCAGCCCGAACGCACGTCCACTTCGATTTCGTTTTCTGCCTACTGGCATCTGTTACGCCGGAATCGAAATTTCCGCCGTTTGTGGATGGCGCAAATTGTCAGTGAGATTGGAGATTGGTTCTATACTCTCGCAATTTATAGCTTGCTGCTGCAATTAACAGGGCGCGCGAGTTCCGTCGCATTGGCGCTCGTCCTACAAGTTTTACCGCAAACTTTTATCAGCCCTACGGCGGGCGTGGTAAACGACCGAATCCGTCGCAAGCGCGTCATGATTGCGGCTGATCTCGCCCGAGTTGTCATTGTTTTGGCAATGTTGTTCGTGCGTTCTCGTTCCGTCGTCTTCATGGTCTACCCTCTTTTGTTTCTTGAAACCTGCATGGCTACCTTCTTTGAGCCAGCGAGAAACGCGGTGATTCCGAATATTACGAGCAGGGAAGACGTGATTCTGGCGAATACGCTCTCTTCGACCACCTGGTCGTTGAACTTAATGATCGGCGCAACTCTTGGCGGGATCGTTGCGGCATTTTTGGGAAGGGATGCAGTATTTGCATTGAATGCGCTGTCTTTTCTGGCATCTGCTTTTCTCATTCGAGGAATGCATTTCGAAGAGCCGCATGCGACATCTTCCGCGCCACTCCGGGCTGGTGATTTGCTGGACTTCTCTCCCATACTTGAAGGTATTCGCTACGTTCGTGGTAACTCGCGTCTCCTCGGTACGGTTTTTGCCAAAGCGGGCGAACTCATGATTGGACCAAGCTGGGTACTGTTCACGGTCATGGGGCAGCGCATATTTCCAGTGCATTTGCGCGGCACTGATCCGCAGCGGGGAATGATGTTGGGCATGAGTTTGTTGCTTGGTGCGAGAGGAATTGGGGCTCTCGTCGGCCCCATGCTATCGGCTAGATTGGCTGGCAATTCAGACAGAAAATTGCGACTCGGGATACTTTTCGGTTATCTCCTGGTAGCTGCCGGTTACACGGCTATAGGCGGTGCGCCAAACGTATGGCTTGCGTGTTTGTGCGTGATTTTGGCTCATAGTGGAGGTTCAACAGTGTGGGTCTTTTCGACGACTTTATTACAGCTCCACACTGACGACCGTTTCCGCGGGCGCGTCTTCGCCGCCGATCTTGCTTTGTCGATGTTGACCATTGCTGTCGGCGCTTATCTCTGCGGCCGTTTTTTGGATTGGGGATTCTCGCCTCGAACTGTTGCTACCGTAACCGGTCTGATTATGCTTGTTCCCGCAGGACTCTGGGGATGGTCAATACAGAGATGGGCAAACCGTTCGGTGGAAATGGAAAGCCTCCAATAGAGGAGCATTTCTCTTATCAGTCTTGCAATTGGTCGATCTTGGCCGCCATGATGAAATCGCTCTCTGTTAAACCATCAACTTTGTGAGTCCAGAGAGTTATTTCCACTTTTCCCCAAGTCAATAGGATATCCGGATGGTGTCCTTGCTCTTCCGCTAGATTTCCCACTCGATTCACGAAATCCAACGCTTGTTTGAAATCGGGGAAGATAAATGTGCGCGTAACATGGTGTTCGTTAATTACTTTCCAGTGCGCAAATTGCGGTACTTGCTTGTGAATCTCTGCGAGTTCTTTGCCCTTCAGTGGAGGAACGCCGCCCCGGCAAGGAACGCAGGTTTTTTTCGCCAGCTCAGACATTTGCATTTCCTCATTCGAAGTATACGGCAATGGGTACCATCATTCCGGATGCAGAGATCCAGCTGGTCTAAGCCGGATGAGGGGAGGCAATCCGCTTCTGCATTTCTTCCAGGGAATACCCTTTCGTCTCTGGGTAGACAAAGAGAACTACGAAGAACTGGGCCACCATCATGATGGAAAAAAATACGAATGGGTATGCGCCAGACGAGGCCGCCATTAGAGGAAAGATGCCGGATATCAGAGCGTTCATGAACCAGTGCGAAAAGCTTCCTAGACTCTGTCCCTTGGCACGCACGGTATTTGGAAATACCTCGCTGATGTAGACCCAGATGACTGCTCCCTGCGAAAAAGCGAAGAATGCGATATATGCAATCAATAGCCAGAGCAACCAGCTTTGATGTTGACCGGTGAAAAAAATCAACGAGACACCCGCCAGAGAAAGCGCTGTTCCCACGGAACCAACCAGCAACAGAGTTTTGCGGCCAAGTTTGTCGATGACCGTCATGGCAATCATGGTGAAAAGCAGGTTGGTAGCACCCACCGCAACTGCTTGAATATTGCCAGATAGCTTGCTGAAACCTGCGTGGGCAAAAATGTCATTGAGATAATACAGAATGGCATTGATGCCGGACAGCTGATTAAACATTCCGATGCTGACGGCGAGGAAGATTGGGAAAGTGTACTTGCGAGAGAAAAGTGCTTCTTCCGATTGTAATTTTTCGGAATCGATCGACTGGATAATCTGCTGTAATTCCTGTTCGAAATTTTCCTCTCCGATCAGGCGGAGCACAGTACGAGCCTCTTCAATGCGGCCTCGCTTCACCAGCCAACGGGGACTGCGTGGGATCATGAATAACATCAAAAAAAACAATGCCGCTGGAAGCGCAGTGATCCCAAGCTGCCATCGCCATTCGGATGGACCAAGGTGGCCAAGTCCAATCAAGTAGTTCGAGAAGTAAGCCAGCAGAATGCCAAACACCACGTTAAATTGAAACAATCCCACCAGCCGTCCCCGTGATTTCGCAGGAGCAATCTCAGCGATGTACATGGGGCCGAGAACGGAAGACCCGCCGATGCCCAGTCCACCGATAAACCGAAACAGAACTAGTGAAGACCAGCTCCACGCTCCCGCACAACCCAGAGCAGAAACCAGGTAAAGAATCGCCAGACCACGCAGACTGTCGCGACGTCCGAAGCGCTCGCCGGGAAATCCTGCAAGCATCGCTCCTAAAACCGTCCCCCAAATCGCACTTGCGACCGTAATGCCCAGTAGTTTTGGAGAAAGTCCATAGGTCTGGGTAAGTGCGCTGGTGGTACCAGAAATGACGGCGGTGTCAAATCCGAATAATAATCCGCCGAGAGCTGCCACAACCGCGCTCTTGAGAAGTGATGCGTTCAGCTTCATGCCGGCTCCTTCATCAGACTGTGCTTCAATGCCGGGATTCAATACCAGCAGGACATTGAGAAGCGCAGTATACGCGCTTGAGCGCTAGCGGAATCAGTTTGGCTAAAGAGCTTTTAAACAATTTCGCTACGCATGCGATTGTGATCGCCAACGATGCTGTTGACATGCAACCGAAAAGAGCATATTCGCACAACCCAGATCCGCGATTAAAGAAACCTCGACTACCTGCGGAGCATCTGTACCGTGTCGTATATATTTCATCGCAAATCTGAGACGCAAGGGATACGCATGGCTGAACCCGAGGTCAACCACGCCAGGCAAATTACGAACCCGTGGCTCATCGCCATCTCAGTCATGCTGGCCACGTTTATGGAGGTGCTCGACACCTCCATCGCGGCGGTTGCCTTGCCTTATATCGCGGGCAGTCTTTCGGCGTCGAATGATGAAGCCACATGGGTGCTCACAAGTTATTTGGTCGCGAATGCAATCATTCTTCCAGCAAGTAGTTGGTTTTCACTTAGGTTCGGGCGCAAGCGCTTTCTGATTACCTGCATAATTATTTTCACAGTATCTTCGTTTTTATGTGGAGCAGCGACCAGTCTCGCGATCATCTTGATTGCGCGCGCCGTTCAAGGAGCTGGCGGTGGAGCCCTACAACCGCTTTCGCAGTCGATTCTGCTCGAAAGTTTTCCACCTGAGAAGCGTGGTATGGCAATGGCAGTTTTTGCCCTGGGTGTGGTTGTGGCCCCAGTGCTGGGTCCAACGCTTGGCGGCTGGCTTACGGATACATATTCGTGGCGCTGGGCATTCTATATCAATATTCCAATAGGGATCTTTGCCATTTTCATGATCATGCGTTATGTGGAAGATCCTCCTTACATTAAGAATGCGAAACCAGGGAAAATCGACGGCATCGGTCTCGGGCTTCTTGCGGTTTGGCTTGGCGCTTTGCAAATAATCCTGGATAAGGGACAAGAAGACGACTGGTTCGGAGCGACGTGGATCCGCTGGGCTACAGCGATTCTGCTTACCTCTTTGGTGAGCTTTCTAATTCGCGAGTTCCGGCACAAGAAACCCCTGGTGGATTTACGGGTCTTCCGGCACCGTAATTTTGCCATCGGTTGCTTATTAATCGGCATCTTTGGCGCAGCACTCTATGGGCTAGTCACGCTGCTGCCGCTTTTTTATCAGGAGTTAATGGGCTATACGGCTCTTGCCGCCGGCTGGGCAGTTAGTCCGCGTGGCATAGGAGCGATTTTGGCGATGCCGGTAATCGGCATTCTTACGGCGAAAATTGACAATCGATGGCTGCTGGCGGTTGGTTTTACCCTGTTCGCAGTGGCTGCTCTTTGGTTCGGCCAAGTGAATCTGTCTATTTCTCAATGGACATTCCTGTGGGCAATCATTATTAGCGGCTTCGGTTCTGGCTGCGTTTTCGTTCCGTTATCAACAACAACCATGGCAGGTCTTCCCAACGAAGAAATTGGCAATGCAAGCGGACTCTACAATTTGCTACGTAATATCGGGGGTAGCATTGGAATATCGGTAGTGAATACGATTGTTTACCGGCATTCCCAAACTCATCGCAACGAAATGGGGCATGCAATTACCGCAACCAGCGTAAGCGTGCAGAGCCAATTGCGCGGAATCCAGCAATTTCTGACCTTTCAAGGTTCATCGCCGGCAACTGCAATGCATCAAGCTTATGCACTAATAAACGGAACACTAAGTCAACAGGCGAGATTGTGGGCCTATGTGGATACCTTCCGCTACATGGCACTGGTCTGTTTCGCATGTATCCCGATAGTGTTTTTGCTGAAAAAAGCAGTGGGAAAGGGCGGGGTGAGTGCGGGGCATTGAGTTAACTTTCGATGCGGTCATGGTTTCGGAGCATAGCAAAGTCCCTGCGAACAACTTCGCGTACGGGAACGCTGGTTCCGTAGTTGAAATCGTGAAATCTAGGACGCTGGCGCACTCTCTTCTACGGTAATCCTCAGGCTGCGCTTTTCATGAGAAAGCGAATCGGGAGAACGGAACTTTAAAAGCTCATCGGCAGTCAATCAAAATACGCGGCGGGGTGTACGGCTCAGAGTAGACCGCGCGGCCGAATCAGAGATCGGACGAACTGCCAACAAAAAGGGGGTATGCCCCATTCCTGTGTCTGGCAGATTCTCACATTGAGCAGCTTGCCTTCATTACAGGTCAAAATGCAATGAATTACAGTTTCAAATTAAAAATTTGCACAAAAAAGGGAGTTGTGTTTCTGATATAACGTTTGTGTTAACAAAGAGGTTTCGAACAAAGAGGTCTCTCTAATAAAGAGGTCTTTTAAGAAGGAGTCTCTCCATGGAAGACAAACTGGCGCAATCTTTGTGAGCAAATCATCGGAGAAACGGATACCGACAAATTAGTGGAACTGGTGGAGAGAGCTATTAAAGCAATTGATGCGGAGCTGGAAAGCAAAGGGAAAAAGCCATCTGGTAGAGAAAACTCAAGAGCTTCCGGCGAGACAACGATAAGGACGATTAGCTGAAAATCAGCTTTTACTTTCAGCGATATGCTTTCTGTTTCGCGACTGCAACTTATATCTGAGGGCAGCCCGAATTTTAAGGAGAAATAGTGCCGGGCACACGAACATTGAATGAGCTTTTAAATGTCTTCTGATTTGACAACGAATTCAATAGGCAAATGAAAGATAATGGCTGCTTGAGGAGGTCCCCATGGGCAGTCTGGCTATTCTGCAATCTCTCAAAGAAAACATTCTCAGCCAAGCAAGTGTGAAGTCTATTTACGGCGAGCCTGTCTCGTCGCACGGGAAGACGATTATCCCAGTTGCAAAAATAGCGTATGGCTACGGAGCGGGTGCGGGCACTGGAGGTGTCGGCAACACCAGCGCTCGTGGCGAAGGTGGTGGCGGTGGTGGGGGAGTGCGAGCTGTCCCCGTTGGCGTTATCGAGATGAGTAATGAGCGAACCCGCTTTGTTCCAATCAGTGATCGAAAGAAGCTGATAAGCGTTTTGCTCATAGGGATTAGTTTCGGTATGTGGCTGGGCCGGAGCAGGCGTCGTTAAATCAGCAGCGAACGTAATCCTATATCTCGGTGTTTGTAACGAGATTACGTAGCGCAAACATCTGGCTGCCGCCTAAATTTCTTATCACCGTTTTGATGTAAGAAGGTCTCGCGCGGTAACCTCTCGTGCTGTTCTGCTCACAGGACTCAACTATGCGCGATGTCGTTTATGTTCAGACCAGCATCCTAATGTTCTGATCGTAGGATGCGATATGAAAGACCTTCAGGCGAAGTTTTTGCCGGTGCTTTTGATCTGCATTGCCGTCTTCTACGGAAACCGGTTAACTGCTGAGCAAATTCCGGTGCGCAATCTCGAAGGTGTCACGCTCGGCTTTCTGGTACTCCGTACTCTCGATGGACACGATATCGCTTACGGACAACTCCAGCAGGTAGTAAAAAGTAATGATGAGCCGGTCACGGATGATCTGCAATTTCGTTTTAAAGACGGCTCATTTTATGAGGAGATCACAAAATTTACTCAACATGGTGTATTCCGGTTGGTAAGCGATCAAGTAGTGCAGAAAGGCCCGTCATTTAAGCAAGAATCCGAGACTTGGATTGATGCAAGCACAGGAAAGATTACGATACGCACGATTGAAAAGGGCAAAGAGAAACTAACCAACAAGCACCTCGATCTCCCACCCGATGTATCCAATGGCTTACTTTTAACGCTGGCCAAGAATGTAGATCCGGCGGCTCCTGAGACCACTGTTTCAATGGTAGTGGCTTCGACGAGGCCGAGAGTTGTCAAATTAAATTTTTTCCCCGCACAGGAAAAAACGATTAAGGTCGGCCTGGTTACAAAAAAAGTGCAGCACTATGTCATAAAAGTAAAAATTGAGGGAGCAGCGGGTGTGATTGCGCCGCTTATCGGTAAACAGCCTCCTGACATTCATATTTGGTTGGTCAAGAGCGAGGCTCCGACCTTAGTGGAAATGGAGGGTCCCTTGTCCCAGGACTCCCCGGTTTGGCGACTCGAAATGATGGTTCCAGAGCCAGACTCGCCAAGAGCGAAATAGCTCACCCTAGAAATCCCAAAATGGATGATAGCTTCCGAGTAAACCTTAGAAATTAACTATTCGGCTATTGACACAACTACCGCCAAGGATCAAAATTCATGCGTTTTATTGAATGCATTCACTAAAAGCGTTCAATTTGAAGGAGTAGCCCATGATAGTTCGATCCGGGCGTTTCACTTCTCTCCGCATACTCTCCTACCTTCTCTTCTTAACCCTCACAATTTTCGTGTTAGCGGATATGGCTCACGCCGCGACCGCATACATCCGTGTCAATCAAGTGGGTTATGTTGGAGTCTCTACTAAACGCGCTTACCTGATGGCCAACGGCTCCGAAGCTGGCGCGACATTCGCGGTCAAGAATTCCAGCGGTACAACTGTTTACTCATCTGCAATAGGCGCGAGTCTGGGAGCCTGGGGAACTTTCACGAATATTTATGCACTTGATTTCGATTCGTTGATGACTACAGGAACGTACGCGATTTCGGTTGCGTCGCCGATCGCAGCGACATCGCCGTCATTCAAAATCGACACGGCTGCGAATCTTTATGACACTCCTTTAGCCAATTCACTTTATTACTACGAAACCTCGCGCGACGGACCGAATTACATCCCCAATAGCTTGCGCACCGCCCCTGGCCACATGAACGACCAGAGCGCCAATGTCTATCTCACTCCTACCTTCAACAAGAAAGACACTGCAGGCACGCTCACGGCGACGGGTGCAGTGATCGATGCTACTGGTGGATGGTGGGACGCCGGAGACTATATGAAGTTCGTCGAGACACACAGCTACACGGTCGCGATGATGCTCGTCGGTGTGCGCGATTTTCCGAGTGCAATGGGTGTAAGCTCGAGCGCGTCGAATTTTACTGCTGAAGCGCGCTTTGGCCTCGATTGGCTGCAGAAGATGTGGGCTGATAGCAGCAAGACTTTGTACTATCAGGTAGCTATCGCTTCGGGCGGACACGCCTATACTGGTGACCATGACATTTGGCGCCTCCCACAGGCCGACGATACTTATCAGGGATGCGCGTCGCCCTATCAATACATCTGTCATCGGCCGGTGTTGCAAAATCCTGCAGGGGGCGCGGGAGCTTCGATCAGTCCCAATATCGCGGGACGCCTTGCAGCATCCTTTGCGCTTTGCTACAAGGTGTTTGCCGCAAGCGATCCCGCCTATGCCAATCAATGTCTCTTATCTGCTGAACATATTTTTGATCTGGCGAACACAGCCCCAAGCGGAAATCTGCTGACTGCGGGGCCATTTGATTTCTATCCAGAAACTGAATGGCGGGACGATCTGGAGTTCGGAGCAACCGAGCTGTATTTTGCTCTGAAGGGGGCGGCGAGTCTGCCCTCGGGCTTGCCCCATACCGATCCGACATTCTACTTGCAAAAAGCGGCGACGTGGGCGAATGCGTATATTACTGGACCCAATGATGCGGCTGACACATTAAATCTCTACGATGTCAGCGGACTCGCGCACTTTGAACTCTATCGTGCGATCGTGCTTGCCGGAAACCCAACTGGCCTTGCTACATCGGAAGCCGCACTGCTCGCTGATTTGAAAAAGCAGTTGGATAAGGCTGTCACACAGGCGGGAAAGGATCCGTTTGGATTCGGATTCCCCTGGGGCACTTACGACACAACCTCTCACGGCGGTGGGCTCGTCGTTATGGCGAACGAGTACGACAACCTAACCAACTCGAGCGCCTACGCAGCATACGGAAGCCGCTGGCAAGCGAATGTGCTGGGTGCAAACGCTTGGGGTACATCGCTGATTGTGGGAGATGGGAGCACCTTCCCGCTCTGCATGCAGCACCAGGTGACAAACTTAGTCCCGGTGCCGCCGAACGGTCCTCCCTTCTTATTGGGAGCTGCGGTCGAGGGGCCGAATTCCGCGGCGGCTAAGGGAACCCTGACCGGAATGGTGGCGTGTCCTCCGAATGGCGTCGACACATTCGCGCAGTTTAATGGAAACGGCGCTGTCTTCCAGGACAACGTGCAATCCTACGCGACGGTTGAGCCAGCCATCGATTTGACGGCATCATCATTCCTGGGATTTTCCTGGCAAAGCGCGGGAGCGCCGTCGGGAACTCCATAACTCCGCATAACCCTACTCTCAAAGGGAAGTGCCAGTCACTCCCTTTGAGATTTCCCAATAGAGTGGCGTCGAATACTGCCCAGTTTGCGCGGTATAGTCCAACTTGGACTTGCAAGCTGGCGGCCGCTTTGCATTAGTATGGTACGAGTTCTGCGCCGTGCATCTCTTTTTATGTGGCTCCGATCTTGCCTTCCCGGCATTCTTGGCCGCACCTCTTTTATGCAAGCGCAAAAACGATTGGGCCGCCCACAAGTAAGAGTGAGGATATTTTGAATGAAAAAACCCGGTAAAGTTGTGCTCGCCATCCTGGCCGTGCTTGTAATCCTATTTGCAGTTGGCATTACTTTTACAATCGGCTGGCGGCCTTTTCTCGGACCTAAAGCTCGTCCTCTGACTTCACGGCACTTTGAACGAACACCGCAACGACTGGAACGTGGCCGCTATCTCTTTACTGGAGTGTCTGGCTGTGCTGCTTGCCATTCGCCGCACGATACGAGTCAGCCTGGAAATCCCGTTATAGTCAGCCAGGAAGGAACAGGCGCTGACATGGGAGTCGAAGGGTTACCGGGGCGCGTGGTCGCACCGAATCTTACGCCGGATTTGCAGACAGGCTTGGGAAGCTGGAGCGATGATGCCATTGCGAGAGCCATTCGCGAAGGCGTGCGGGTAGACGGCCGGACACTTTTTCCGCTCATGCCGTATGAAAATTTCCGGCATATGTCCGATGAGGACCTCGCCTCAATTATTGTGTTTATGCGCTCACTACCAGCGGCGCACCATGAGCTGTCACAGACAAAAATTGTTTTCCCAGTGAAATATTTGATTCGCTCGGTTCCGCAACCGGTTACGTCTCCAGTAAATGATCCCGATCCAAATGATGCGATTCAGCGTGGAAAGTATCTGGTCACCATGGGAAGTTGCAATGGCTGCCATACTCCACAAGTGCGTGGACAGGAGATTGCAGGCATGGAGTACGGCGGCGGCTTTCTCCTAAAGGAGAACGGGATGTCGGCAGCTGCGGCGAACATCACTCCTGATGCAACCGGAATCAGCTACTACGATGAGGCCTTGTTCATTCAAGCGTTACGCACTGGGCAAGTGGGAGCGAGAAGCTTGAGTCCGATCATGCCATATGAATCGTACCGTAAGCTGACGGATAACGATCTCAAAGAGATGTTTGCTTACCTACGTACATTGAAACCGGTGAAGCACAGAGTGGATAACACATTACCAGCAACCTACTGCAAATTGTGTCGGCAAATGCACGGTGGTGGAGATCAGAACTGAGCGCGAGGTCCAAAAATAGACTCTTCTTCAAATATGCTATTCCGTTCAATTTGCCTGGCCGGCTTCTGATCCAACTTTCAGCTCGAATATTTGAGTATGGCTGGTACGAGAGTATGCGCCGGTAGTTTTATACATCAGCGGTTACGTCGCAGCAGCAAGCATCCGCCGATGAACGAGAGAACGCCGACGATTCCGGCAGTAACGATGCCTGTCCAAAAAAGCGGACTCTGGAGGTCGCTGGAAGAGGCGGTAGAGAAAAAGTGATGCACTGCATGTCCAAGATGCAACGTGACGAGCAGAACAGCAATTCCGCACAAGATATTCAGGATTCGCATCGTGTCTCCCATCAAAGTCATACTTATGATCAGTAGCGCCTCGCATACCGCAAGCGGGAACGCGCCCGCAACGGAAGTATAGCTCTAGCGCACAGGTAAACTCGATCTTCACACGACTCCCTTACATCACGATCCTTCAAGTAGAATCGATCTGAGTAGAATTAATCAATGAAAATAGGCGTTCTGGCACTACAGGGGGACTTCGATGCACACCGCAAACGGCTCGAAGAATTGGGAGCTGAGGTTGTGCTCATTAAGAAACCCGAACAACTCGATGACATCGATGGACTTGTGATTCCCGGCGGTGAGTCCGGAACATTTCTTAAACTCCTTGGCGAAGCAGGTTTTGAAAAACTTAAGCAATTCGTGCGAGCGAAGCCTACGTTTGGAACCTGTGCTGGCGCGATTCTTCTCGCCAAGGAAGTCTCAAATCCCTTCCAGGCTGGACTAGGTGCAATTGATATCGGGATTCGCCGCAATGCTTACGGACGGCAGGTAGATAGCTCAATCCGCGAGGGCCGGCTTCTGCCAGAAAAGCCAGGCGATTCTGCAATCGAGATGGTCTTTATTCGCGCCCCCAAAATTGAGCGTGTCGGACCGGATGTCGAAGTGTTGGCGACGGAAGGTAAAGATCCAGTAGTAGTAAGACAGGGAAGAGCGATGGCCGCGACATTTCACCCGGAACTCAGCGACGATGCCCGTATACATCAAGCGTTTCTTGATTTGATCGACTCAAGCTCTAAGTGACTGCGATTCGCGGAGCGTTATAGTGCCGAGTCACGGTTGTGCGCTGGCTTCTTCTATTCGGTCCATCTCAATCACTGCTACCCATTGTCCGTCACGATTGTCGGCATAAGCGACATGGCCGCCAAGGATCTCGGCTGCCACCGCTGGTGGCACATCGCGATGATAGCCAAAAAACTTCGTCTTCAATTCTGTCCACAGCCGCCAATTCTGGAGCATTGCATGACGAGGCTCGTATTTTGTCGAGAACACGAGGGCTACATCGAATCGTGAACTCAAATCGGTAGCGGACATAAGCTGCTCTGCCGTGAAGTCTTCGATTCTGACTACTTGCATGGGACGCGTGATATATCCAAGATAGGGGCGAGTGAGTTCATCGTTGGCCGGCCATGCTGTCAACACTTTCGCGCTAGGATAGCGCGCTTTTAAAAACTTTTCTGCGCCTTGATGCAACACAATGTAATCGCGATAGGCGAGATTATCTTCCATGGAAAATCCATAGGGTGGATTCACGAATAGACCGATTACAAAGACTAGTGCGACTATCGCTATGATTACGCGCCAATGGCGCAGTCTGCGTCGAAGAGTTGAGATCGAAATCATAATGACAAGAGGTACGATGGGGAGCATGTACCTGGCAAGCACAGCTCCTCCGACTACTGACAAAGCCAAAACATAGACGACGATAATAGCGAGAAAGGTGACTTGAATGTTTACGGCAATCCGCGCGCGTTCTTTCTGGGATTTGTCATCCTCCGGTAGCGCGCGATGAGTCATCGCGAACAACGTGGCTAGCGTCAGCCAGAAAAGACCAAAATATCCAAAGACCTGCCATAATCGCAGCAATAGAGCGAGCAATATTCTCACCGGCTGCATAGTCGCTTGCACGTTGTAACGAAAGAATTCCGGATTGCCGAATACAAATCTGGTGCGCAGATAATGAAATGAATACCACGCGCAAAGAGGAACCAACGGCACGAGAAGAAATGCCGATTTCCAGGCAGAGCGCCGGTATAAACAAAGCGCCGCATTAGTGGTGAGCCATGGGCATCCGCGCTCCCATATAAATAATGCCAGTGGAATCAGAATCGCAGTTTCTTTGGCAAAAAAAGCGAGACTAAACCAAGTCGCCGCGGCAACTCGCCGATCCTTTATATATGCGAGCAACCCCCAAAAAATTAATCCGGCGGCCGCCAGATCGACATGGGCAAGCGAGCTCTGGGAAAAAAATACGGGATAGAGCGCGGTACAAATTACAGTGGCAACAGCCACCTCGCCATTACTAATTCGTTGTGCAAGGCGAAAAATTCCGGTTAGCGAAAATGCGGCGATAGCCAACATCGCGGTGCGCGTAACAATGGAAGAGTATCCCGCGATCTTCCAGCAGAGGGCCAGATATATCATTACTAGTGGCGGGTGTGCATTGGAGGGCGTCGAGTGCGGTATTAAGCTGCCCGAAAGCAGTAGATCCCGTGCAGCGGGTATGTAGTATCCGGCTTCGTCCCAGAAATATGGCAGGCGCAATAGCGAAACGTGTAGCAGAAAAATCGATGCAAAAATTAGCGCGAAAACCAGCACTGGATGATCGAATCTGCTTCCGCTGTTTTTGGAAATGGCCACCAGCGGCGTCTAGTGTACCGGACCGGGGGTAGACCGGGGATCGAGTTTTATTTCGCCGAACGCGCCTTCGTAATTACTGATGTTCTGTTGCAAAATGGCCATGAGCGCTTTGGCTTGCTGCGGGCTCAAGTAAATTCCCTGGAAATTTTGCACTTCCACTTGCGTTTCGGTCTGTTGTTGCATTGTCCCAAATACTAAAAAGAAATCCCACACACTCACTCTGACCTGAACGCTATTCGCATAGCCTTCGCGGTACTCGGGTGTGTTTACAAGCTTGACGTTTGGTTGAATTGGGTTGGCCATAAGTTACATAGTGTAGCGCATCATGCAGGAAGAAAGCTCAACAGGAACAGGAACATGAGAATTAACGCCGAGAACTGCCGGCCACAATCGGCGAGGTTACCGGAAAGCTTGCGATCACCGTTGTGCCACTAGAATTGGAATCAATCAGAACGTCACCCCCAAGCTGTCGAACGCGTTCGCGCATTCCCCTGATGCCCACGCCGGCTTCGCCAACTGTCGCCATTTTCATTTGCTTTTCCAGCGGTATGCCTTTTCCTTGATCCTTTACTTCCACCGCGATCCGATCATTTGAGCGAGAGAGTCGAATCTCGGCCGTCATGCTGTTAGCATGACGATGAATATTTGAAAGGCATTCCTGCACAATTCTGAAAAGCGCGGTCTCGAACTCCTGAGATAGCCGTCCAATATCATCAGGAATTTCTAAGCTAACTTGGATTTTGCTGCGTTCGGCGAACCCTTCCACATACCAGCGCAATGCTGAAGCCAACCCAGCTTCATCCAAAAGCGGAGGGTGTAGAAGGTGAGACATGGTGCGGAGTTCGCGCGACAACTCGCTCAATAATGACAAACAATCGGCGATGATTTTCGCCGATTCTGGCGCATGTGCGCCTGATTGCAACGAAGCAAGGTTCAGAGACAATGCGACAACCATTTGTCCGGTGCTGTCATGAAGTTCGCGGGCTATTTGTCTGCGCTCATTATCTTGTAATTGCAGTAACCGTCCGGTTAGGTGGCGAAGACTGTCTTCAGCCCGTTTTCGTTCGTTTACTTGTTCCTCAAGTTCCGTGGTCCGCTCCTGCACCCTTTGCTCGAGCTCATCATGGGCTTGCCGCAATGCCTCTTCACTCCGCTTGCGGTCCGTGATGTCAACCTGAATGCCTACCAGATGTTTCGGATTACGCTGACCATCGAAGATAACCTGGGCGCGAGTGTACATCCATCGAACTTCCGAATCGATATGACGGCGTATTTTGAATTCAATCTCAACCGATCCAGTAATCAGAGCGTTATCTAAAGCGGTGTTTGCAATTACTCGATCTTCTGGAACCACACATTCGATCCAATCCTCGCGGCTTTTGACTACATTATCTTTAGAGAAGCCATACAAGGTAAGCAACTCATCAGACCACGCACTTGAATTTGTTTCGATAGTCCACTCGAAACTGCCCAAATGCCCGGCGCGCTGCGCGAGGGCCAGGCGCTCCTGGCTAAGGCGAAGAGCATCCTCGGATTTCTTCCGTTTTGTAATGTCCTGTAAAATCGCAATGAAATACTTTGGCGTAGACTTTCTTCCTCGCAATAGCGACACAGATAGATCGGCCCAAACTGACGATCCATCCTTCCGGATATAACACTTCTCGGTGGTGTGCTGATCGATCTCGCGATTCAAGAGCTTCTCTAATCCCTCAAGGTCGGCTTCGGTATGTTCTGGATGTGTAATGTCTTTGAACGTAATCTGCAGTAAGTCTTCCGGCTGGCAACCGAGAATGTCACAAAATGCCCGGTTTACACGGATAAATCTGCCGGAAAGATCTAACTGTGCCATGCCGATAGCCGCCTGCTCGAAGGTAAACCGGAAACGTTCTTCGTTCTCATCAAGTTTTTCCGCAACCTGCGCATGTCGCGCAATAGTACGGCGATTTGACTCGGTCAGAGCGATGATGACGATGGAGACGAAAACAAAGACAACGACTCTGGTAATTTCAACTGGCCGCGAAACGCCAAAAGTGAAGCGAGGGAGGAGAAAAAAATAATCCGTACCTAACACTGCCAGAACAATAGTCAAAACCGCAGGGCCAAGTCCGCAATACAAAGCGGAGAAAACCACGGCAGCGAATGAAAGCGCGAAGGGGGCCGAATCCTTAAGCACAGGTTGCAAGAATGAGCGGCCTGCCAAAGCGACGATTGTTGCTAAAATGGCAAAGCCATAACGTTTGAAGGAAACCTTAGTAGAAGCCTCCGTGAGTGGGGAGAAAAACGTCATTTTGGAGTAACAGTCTACCAAACATATTTTTGAAACCGACGGAATCAGCAAAACAAATCGGGCCCTTCTTCTGAGCGTGCGATGTCGTACGTTCTTTCACTTCAATTTGTACTCTCGTATACTACTAATATGGGCATATAGAAAGCTGTCATTCCGAACCTTTTGGAGAGAAGCCCTAAAATGCGGTACTTGTCATCGGGAATCAGCTGGATAGTTTTTGTGGCAGGTGTCCTGCTGCTGCTCATTGTTGCTGTGGCGGCCGACCATACGACCGCTCTTCTTGCGGACAGCGAAAAATGGGTCTCGCATACGCACGAGGTTGAAACGGTTGTTGCACAGGTGCGTTCCGAGCTATTTGCAGCACAGGTAGCGCTGTCCAGGTACAGCCTTACGGCAGATGAGTCCCATCTCGGCCGGTATACAGAATCCGTACAAAATCTTCGTAGTGGCTTGGGTCATTTGCGATCCTTGACGGCGGACAATACTGCCCAGCAACAAAGGCTCAATTCGCTTGTACCTATCGTGGATAGCAGGCTCGCTTTAATCGAGCGAGACGTTGCATCACTTAAAACAACACATTTTGATCGTCAGCAACAGGCTCTTTTCGAAATCCAAAGCCAACAACTCAATGAACAAGCGATTGCGTTATTGGAAGAGATGCAGAACGAGGAAGATCGTTTACTGGATGTTCGCGAAAGTATCTCCGAGCGAAGTTATGGAAAATTACGAGTTTGGCTGATAGTTATTTTTATATCAATTTTGATAGTTTTATTGGTCACCTTCCGGCAAACATTTCTACAGCTAAGAGAGCGCCGCCGGGCGGAAAATGCCGTACGACGTTTGAGCGCCCGCCTTCTGCAAGCGCAGGACGAAGAACGAAGAAAGATTGCGCGCGAATTGCACGATGGACTGGGGCAATATTTGGCTGCTCTGAAAATGAATTTGGTCCCGCTTGAAAGTCCTGGAATTTTAGAGGACGTTCCTGGGAAGAGCAAAGTAATATCCGAATCACTGCAACTGCTGGATCAAGCCATTGCGGAATCACGCACCTTATCCTATCTGCTTCACCCGCCACTCCTTGATGAAACCGGGTTCGCGTCCGCCGCGCAGTGGTACGTTGAAGGGTTTTCACAACGAAGTAAGATTCAGGTTCAGTTGGAGTTGCCTTCGAAAATGCAGCGTATGCCACCGGATATAGAACTGGCACTCTTCCGGGTACTGCAAGAGGGGCTTACCAACATCCTTCGCCATTCCGAGAGTTTGTCGGCAGAGGTTCGGTTGCAGATTACTTCGTCTAAAGCCATTTTATCCATAAGCGATCACGGCAAAGGGATGCCCATTACTGTCTTGCAACAGTTCAATCAGACAACTACAGGGACCGGAGTTGGATTGGCTGGCATGCGTGAGCGGGTGAACGAATTTGGAGGGCGCTTAACAGTGGAATCGGCAGGCGCAGGAACCGTGTTGATGGCGACTATACCGTTACGGCAAAACAAGGACGTGCTTCGCGCCTCAACGACCCAATCTAATTCGGCGCAAGCACAAAGTGCGGACTGAGGAATTCGTAGCGATATCGATTGAGTGTGGAATGTGTGAGAAGTCGCCGCCAGAAGATGTTCAGCTCAGAATTCGATTTAGAAATCCCCGAACCCCGATGTACCCGATGAGTCCCACGCAAAGCAGAAGAGCAATACCTGTTGCCCAAACCGGCATATGTGGAGTTTCCGGAGTAAGCGCTGTTCTGAGTCCCTCACTCATGTACACCAAAGGGTTGAGCAATACCAGGTATTGCAGCCAACGAACTTTTTGCAGAAATGCCCATGGGTAATAAACGCAACCCAGAAAAGTAATGGGAACAACTACAATGCCAAACATCAGGGCGACGTGTTGCGGCTTGACGATGGTTCCGATCATAAGACCCATTGCACCCGACGCCAGGCTGGCAAGGATTACTGTGAAGACAAGAACGGTCCAGCTGTCGACGTGAACATGAACCGGTGACACGGGTATGAAATAAATCAAAGGAAAGACAACGAGAGCGGCAATTACGCTTTGAATAGCGCTAAAGATAATTTTCTCAATCGCAACCCAGCTCACCGGCAAAGGCGACATTACGCGGTCATCAATTTCACGAGTGGTGCCAATCTCAAAGGAGAGTGGCAGAGCAACTGCCATAATCCCCTGAACAAAAATCGCAACCGCTATTAATCCCGGCAAAATCAGTGTGCCAAAACTAATGCCGCGAGCATTCTGAAATCCCTGACCCATCTTAGGGAACAGGTAAGTAAATACGAAAACGAACATGAAGGGATTCATCAGAGTTCGTACGGCAAATGCAACGAAGTCACGCCGGAGGACATAAAGGTCCCGCAGCATCAATCCCCAGAATGCCCGGGCATAGAGCATTGAGTTATTCACGCAAATCTCTCCCCGTCAGCTTTAGAAACACTGTTTCAAGACTGGCTTCGGTGATCGAGATGTCTTTTAGCTGCGAGCCGGTGACCTCGACGATTTTCGGAAGCAATCCATCTAAACTATCGGCGAAAAGCCGGAGAACATCCGCTTTGACTTCAACAGCTTTAATTCCAGCAAGAGCATGCAAACTTTGTTGCAACGCTGGATCATTCTGGTCGCGAAGATGAAGATTGATGAGTTTCTGTGCTCCCACGCTTTGCTTTAAGTTCGATGGTGTATCGCAAACTAAAATTTTTCCATGATCGATAATGGCTACACGATCGCAAAGCTCGTCGGCTTCCTCCATATAATGCGTGGTCAGCACGACCGTAATTCCCCGGGTGAGGAGCTGGCGAATGCTGTCCCAAAGTGCGAGTCGGCTTTGGGGATCGAGCCCGGCACTGGGCTCATCGAGAAAAAGAACTTCAGGCTCGTGAGCGATAGCGCGGGCGATTTGCACCCTTTGCGCCAGTCCTCCGGAAAGTTCCCGCACAGAAGATTTGGCACGCTCGGTCAAGCGAAACATTTCCAACAGTTCGGCGGTTCGCCGTCTGGATATATCGGAAGAAAAACCGAAGTAGCGACAATGGAAGTAAATATTTTCCCAGACCGTGCATTGACGATCCAGGGTGTTGTATTGCGGTACCACGCCCATGTGGCGTCGGGCGCGAGCGGGAGTGGCCACTACATCAAGGCCGGCAATGCGTACTGTACCGGTCGTGGGTAGAGTACGCGTGGTACAAACCCCAATGGTGGTACTTTTGCCGGCACCGTTAGGACCTAATAATCCAAAGAGCTCGCCTTTGGCAACAGTCAGGTCGATGCCGCAAACAGCATCCACCGGCACTGTACCCGGATAGCGTTTGGTTAAACCGCGAATGCTGACGATGGAATCGTTTGTGTCCGTCATCTTGCAGATTCAGATAGAAGCAAAGTGAAAATGCGAATCCAAATTATACAGGCGAGAGTTGTGAACACATCTTGTCTTATCCTGATTGGGCACTAAATCTGGTCATTAATGGTTGTCCCAAATCCGTAAAAACGAGAAATTTAAGTTGAAGACCCCTTGCCTTCTAGTGCCCCGGTTGCTAAGGTCAGGTTGTTAACGGCCCGGCCAATTTGTCGGTTTGCAGTAAGGCTCGGCTCCTTCCCTGAATCAAGTTTTGGTTTAGCGATCTCGAAAGCAGTTCCGAGCACTGCTCCCGCCTTTTTGCCGCGCCAACCGAAAGGAGTTCTATGTCCTCTCCAAAAAGTCGTCTTCCACTTGCAGGTAGCGAGCGCTCTCCTCTACGGGGAGCTCGAATGATAGGACCAGCCAACCCTAACGAACAAATTGAAGTCACGGTTCGCCTGCGTTCTCGTGCGGGAAAAACTCCACCGGTTGCGCCTGAGAGTTTCCGGCAACTTCCTGCACAACGGCGCGTTCTTAGCCGCGAAGAGCTCGAAAAAGTTCACGGAGCCGATCCCGCAAGCATTGCCCGAGTCGAAGCTTTTGCTGGTGAACAAGGGTTGACGGTTGTAGGAACCAGCGCTGCCCGTCGAACCGTCGTTCTTTCCGGCACCGTGGCTGCAATGAGCGCGGCCTTTGGAGTTCAGCTAGCTCAATATGAACATAGCGGAGGCCAATACCGCGGCCGCACTGGGGCCATCCATATCCCGGCGAAACTCAATGATGTAATCGAAGGAGTTTTCGGACTCGATAACCGTCCTCAGGCGAAGCCGCATTTTCGCAGACGGAGAGGACAACCAAACATCCATGCACATGCCGCCAGCCTCTCCTACACGCCGCCGCAGTTAGCCAAGTTGTACGATTTTACGACCGATGTTGATGGTAGCGGCGAATGTATCGCCCTCATAGAACTAGGAGGCGGTTTTACTCAAGCAGACTTGAAGAGTTATTTCGGTGAGCTTGGATTGAATACGCCCGTTGTGACCGCTGTTTCCATTGGGAATGGTAACAATTCTCCAACCGGAGATCCGAACGGCTCGGATGGGGAAGTGATGCTGGACATCGAAGTGGCTGGCGGGGTCGCACCGGGAGCGAAAATAGTCGTTTACTTCGCGGAGAATACGGATGCTGGGTTCCTGAACGCGATCACAACGGCTGTGCATGACAAGACAAATAATCCATCAGTCATTTCCATAAGTTGGGGTAGTGCGGAGTCTAATTGGACGGCACAGGCGATGACTTCCATGGACGAAGCTTTTCAAAGTGCAGCCGCAGTCGGAGTTACCGTTTGCGTCGCTGCTGGAGATGATGGTTCCACAGACGGAGCACAAGATGGGCTCAATCACGTCGATTTCCCAGCATCAAGCCCTAATGTGCTGGCTTGTGGAGGGACCCGGCTCACCGCATCGCAGAATAGCATTACCAGTGAAACGGTATGGAATGAATTGCCTAACGAAGGCGCAACTGGTGGAGGAATCAGTGATTTCTTTCCTCTGCCAAGTTGGCAAACGGATGCCAGCGTTCCCGGATCTGCTAATCCCGGCGGAAGGGTAGGGAGAGGAGTTCCAGACGTTTCCGGAGATGCGGACCCAACCACCGGCTATGTCACTCGTGTCGATGGACAGCCAGACGTTATCGGAGGCACAAGTGCTGTCGCGCCTTTATGGGCAGGACTCATTGCTCTCATAAATGAGAGCCTTGGTAAACCGGTTGGATTCATTAACCCTCTTCTCTATCAAGATGGCCTGAAGAATGGAAGCTTCCATGACATTACTTCCGGTAACAATGGCGCATACTCCGCGGGAACTGGATGGGATGCATGCACTGGCCTCGGAACTCCGGTTGGCGTTCAGGTCGGCATAACTCTAGGCGTAACAGCGGCCCAAGCCTCTAAGACCGCATAACGGTAACAAAGAAGTAAAAAAAGAGGAGAGTGCACTGCACTCTCCTCTTTTAAGTTGCGTGCTTCTATTGAACCGTGACCGCGACTGCAGTAGAAGGAATCCCGTTCGCTACAACTTCTAATTCACTTGCGCCCAGTTCGATTCCAGCTGGAACGGTGAAGTGTGTCGAAACAATCGCGCTTCCGGTGGCAACTGCCATCGTGCTGTGATTGTATGTTCTAGCGTAGAAAACGTGGCCAGTGGCGCTGTTCGTAATTCGAACAAGCGGATAATTGGTGGCAGACTGACCGTCATCACCGTAAGCCGCTCCTTGCGAAAGGCCGTTGAACTGGGTCCCTGAAATCAGGTATGAGCGCGCGTGGATTACATTTTTAGGAGCTTTGGTAATGGTCGGAGCCCAAGCCGGATTGGGACTTCCAGCAGCAGTGTAGATCTCAACATCTTGCGAGGTGTCAGTAAATAATATCTGGCCAGTTGGCAATACGAGCATACGTCCATAGTAGGACGAATCGTTTACTGCATTGGGCGTTGCGGGCACGGCATTTAGATTTGTGCCATCGAATTCGTAGAATTTAGACGGCGTTCTAAATACTCCCGGACTGGCAAAGACAAGTACATTGCCGCTAGGCAACAGGGATGCGGGACCGTCCGCTATGTCCTGTTGTTTGCCACCTGGAGCAGGGAACGTGGGACCTTGTATCCAGGTGCCAGGGTCGTTTGGGTTAGCGGGCGGATTATAAACAGAGGTAAATCCGGTCGCTCCAGTCGCGAACACTGTTCCGTCTGGACGCAATACGGCTGGCCCCAGTTCATGCGATCCGCTGTTATTGGCATTTGTATCATCAAGCTTAACAATAGTGTTTCCGGCGTTGATCCATGAACCCGTGCTCGGGATGTACTTTTCCGCATTCGTGAGATTGGCGGTATTGTTCGCATCGACGGTTAAGACGGTCTGATCGGGAAGAAGGGTCCATCCCTCTTCATCATTAATATCGGCTTTCCCGGTGCCCGTCGCAGTCCAAGTCAATGTTTTGGAATTGAACAAGGCTTGCTGCACTGTGCAACAGTCCGCAAGCATATACGTGCCATTCGGAAGCACAACGTTCTGGGCGTCGCCGATCCTCGTCCAACCTGTCGGTGGCTTCACTAATCTCCATTTGTTTGTCTTGGGGCTATAAATAGCACCGAGCGTTGTCCAAGCCTCTTTACCGAAGTTGTATTCACCGCCATTCATGATGACTCGCCCATCGGGCAACACCGCCGAAGCGTAATAGAGCGGGCTGTATCCAGTTGGTAATGAAGCTAATTGCGACCACGTTCCGTTCACATAACTCCCCATATTATCGGGAGTCAACCGCCACCAGTCTTGTGCTCCGGTGTCATGCACCATCACGGTTCCGTCAGTTAGCAAGAGGGCTGTACTCGGGGAAAAGGAGGGCTGGTTAATTAATGGTTGCCACGATTGTGCCTGAAGCATTTCAGCACACGCCGCCAGGAAGATGAGTGCGAACGCCAGCATCCGCCGAAAATTCATAAATGTTCCTTTCACGATTATTTCGTTAAGTGGAGGTGGACTGAGGAAAGGGAAAAACCCGCCCGAGGAATGTACGTGAAGAGATTCTACAAGTCAATTACAAAGCATTTGCTTCTAAATGTTAAAACTGCAAAAGTTTTCACTATTTTCTAAACTTGTCGAAATCGGTATGTTGCATTCGGTTACTTTTTCGTGTCGTTTGACTGTTCCCCGGCTGCGGGTGGCTGCACTGTCGTCCTTGTAGGTGACGTTATGCACTTCATCGCCGGATGTTTGAACAACGCCGGATCCGGTGTGTTTAGCTGCACATCTTTATAGAGCACCGTGCGTGGCCTGCCCATTCCACTTCTTTCGATTTTGACTGGAAATCCGTCGAGGTCTTTTGCGTTCCATACTTTTAACTCCATCGTTCTTCCGTCACGCTTGGTAAATTTTAAATTTTCGATGGTACATGGGTGGCCATCGACGACGTCCGTGCCCAGTGAAGTATGCTCAACTTTGGCATCTTGCAATCCAGAAAATGGAGCTGTGCGCGCGGGAGGAATAGAGCCTTGCATACACATGGATTGCTCAGGGTAATATGCGAAAGTATCCTGCGTATCTAAATCCGTCACCATGTATCCCACTGCCATATCGGTGCGCATTAATGATCCCGAGCGATAAATTTTCGTATCGCCAGGACCGCCAACCAATGCTCCAGACATTGTGGCTGAAAATTCGGTAAACCTTTTAAAGGGATTTTCACTTGAGCTGCTCTGTGCTGAGGAGGTTTGCAGTGGGAGTATGGCCAATGATGCGCCTGGCATCTGGCCTTTCTGTGCTTTTGCAGTTACCGCAAAGATGAGTACGATTAACAGCTCGCGAACGTCAGGTAGAACAATTGACATCTGTATATCCTTTGCAGCGAATCTAAATAGGGCAAGGCGGCTTATGATTGCGCGTTGCAGTTCATGTACTGAAGATACCGAATAAGGAAATGATTTTGAACAAATAAGGCTACGTCTAAACACAAACGTAGCCTCATCTGATTCAGATTATCAGCCAGCGCTTACTTTAGTTGAATGCGCTGTGAAGGTGTGTTGTGGCCAGCCTCGAAGCTGGTCAAACCGCCTTTACCCGCAGCCGGAGCTTTGGCTGGAGCCGTGGTTGAATAAACCGCGCTGGCAGGGCCTTCATTATCGATAAAGGTGTCGAAAAAACCATCTTCATCGTAAATAGCGAAGCTGTCGGGATGACGCGGTAGGCTGTTACCCACATCAAAAACAAATTCAATCGCATCATCGAAGCCATAAATGACTGCAATGCTCGCATCGGTTGAGGAGATGTCGGTGGAAGCACGGTTTGAACCGAATGCGTCATTCGGATATTGACCTTGCGCCATATACACTTCAAATCCGCCAGCCGGGAATTGGCCGAAACCAATTTGGCAATTGGTGTAATCGTGGTATCCGGTCACGAAGTTGTAAGTGCCGGCCACTCTATTAGATGGACCTGACGCGTACAACACGAAGGTGTCGCAGTAGGGTTCGACCGGGAATGTGATGGAGTAATAACCTGCGGTGACGAGTGGTGGGGGTGGCGTGGTTGCGCTGGCAATCCCTGTAATCGCCAACAAAAAAGTGATAACGATGCAACTTGTGATTTTCATCCGTAGTCTCCTGGGGAGTTGACCTGATTCTGGTTTAACTGCTATGCAAGGTCAAAACTGCTGGGCCTTGCGCTTTGAAGCCGGGAAAGGAGCCCATCAAGCGCTACCAACATACGACAAAAATTCTGAATGTCAAGGGAAACAAGGGGTCAGCGATTTGCAAAAATTAAATTTTTAGAAATTGACGGACGTACAGCAAATGTAGGGTATGAAATCAAAGGTTTCGCAAAATCATTTTTGTTTGAGTAAGCCGCTCATCATTCATTGCTATGTGCAATTTATTGCGTCTCTGTTTACAAGTCCAGGCAGTGTGCCGGAGGCTTGAATAATTTCGGATCAGGAGGAGCGAAACTTACATTTTTATAGATCGCAATGCGAGGTGTACCCACGCCGTCCTGCTCAATTTTGATGGGGAAGCCTTGGAGATCCTGCGCCTCCCAAATCTTTAATTTGATTTCGTGGCCGCTTTCTTGTGTGATGGTTACGTTTTCGATTTCGCAAAAATGTCCGTCGATGGTTTCCTCTCCAGCTCGTGTACGCTCAACTTTTGATTTCCCAAGTACTAGGTAGGGAAACGTCCTGCCCCCGGGAGGGGTCCCCTTTATACAACCCTTGTTGTTTGCCAGCTTAACGAAAGTTTCGTAGGTATTCACATCACTAACAACGTAGCCGCCGTCCACGCTGTTGGTCCTTATTTTGCTGCCCATCCGGTAAATCTTTGCTTCCTCTTCCGGGCCCATAAGAGAGCCGCTCATGAGCGCCGAGAACTGAGAAAACTTAGAGAACGGATCCTCATCCTGGCTATTCGCCCCCACACTTAGCAGTTTAGGTTCTGACGACGATTGCACCGTCGCTGGCGAGGAATTCTGTCCTATTGATACTAACGATAGAGCGATCATGATAATCATGATTACTCCGGGTCGTGAAAGATGGACCATATAACGGTTCTCCGGGTCTAAAGTTTTTGGGTATCTTTACGAAGCCAAAAAAGCCACGGTGATCTTCTCACCATGGCTGAAATTACAGCAATATTCGAATAGGCCTTGCGAACAGAATTACTTCGCAACACCGGTAGCTGATTTGCCGCCCATCCGAGCCGGAGGCGTGCCTAAGGTCAAAGTTCCAGCATTGAAAAGATAGGTGCCGCCACCATCATTCTCGTAGAGAGCCCAGAGAGCAGACTTGGGGGCAATCAGCCATTCAAACGAACGGTACGTTTGCCCGTTAAGCGCAGTTTCATTATCCCCAACAATCGAAGTGGTGGCAACTGAAGTAGTAGGAGCCAAAGTTCCCTTGGGCGCGCTGCTTACTACGCCAGCGCCATAGGAAACGCCGCCAGCACAATCATAATTATCGTGAGTGAAGCTAACGACCTTGGCAATTGAGTTATAACTAACGGTGCCACCGTCGCAGAAACCTGTGAAGGTGAACCCGTAACTGATTGTTTTTGCCTGGGCCGAAAGACCCATAGCTGCTGCGAACAAAGCAACAACAAAAATGCTTTTAATTTTCAATTTGTATCCTCCTGGGAGTTTCTAAATCAATTTACTGACACTGAGAAGTGAAACAGAGTTACTCAATCGCACAAGGGGGGAAATAGCTGCAATCGAGCGAGACAAACATACTACAACCGAATCGAATGTCAAGAGTTTGTAAAGAATTTATTTCCGGTTCGTTACAAAAATGCACCTAGATACGGCGCTTTTCTTTGCCGATGACAATTTCAGGTATTCGAAGTGATAATGTGCAAAGTTATGCAGCATCTTTCAATTAATGCACGATTCACTTCGCTGTGTGAAGTCTGTCAACGTGGGAATTGATTGAATGCCTCCAGGTGCGCAAACTTGTGCGCCTAGTCAATATTTTCAGAGTTTATGATTCAATTGCGGCAAGATCGCGGTCGCGCACTCCAATCAAGTAGAGGATGCTATCAAGTCCCAAAAATGAAACCGCATGGTTCGCGCTCTTTCGCACCAGTGGCTTTGCGTGAAAGGCAATGCCCATACCCGCAATGTTCAGCATAGGTAGATCGTTTGCGCCATCTCCAACGGCGACCACTTGATCGAGCGAAATATTTTCTCGCTGTGCTATCTCTCTGAGGAGCTCGGCTTTTCTCGCTCCGTCTACGATTTCTGCTCCCACTTCGCCTGTAACTTCGCCATTCATTATTTCAAGCTCGTTGGCGTGAACGTAATCGATACCAAGGCGCGATTGAAGGTATTTTCCGAAGAAGCTGAAGCCGCCAGAAAGAATTGCAGTCTTGTAGCCCAAACTTTTTAAGGTGGAGATAAGGCGCTCAGCTCCGGTCGCCAGCGGGATTGTATTCAGGACATCCTTCACTCGTTCTTCATGCAAGCCTTTCAGCAACGCAACCCGTTTAGTGAAACTCTGTTTGAAGTCAAGTTCGCCACGCATGGCCGCCTCGGTAATTTTGGCGACCTGATCGCCGGCTCCTTTCAATTTGGCGAGTTCGTCGATGACTTCCGCTTGAATGAGTGTCGAATCCATGTCGAACGCGAAGAGTCTCCGATTTCTGCGGTAAATGCTTTCCCGTTGAAATGCGATATCGATGCTCAGTTCGTGCGTGAGTGCAAGCAAAGCAGCTCGCATTTCATCGGTGGAATGTGGCTGTCCGCTAACCCGAAATTCAATACAAGCATTCGTAGCGGAAGAGGTCGCGAGAGAGAGGCGTCCGGACAAGCGTTCGATGCGGTCAATATTCAAATTGTTTTCCGAGATGATGGTACTCACTCGCGAAAGTTGTTCGGCGGTAATCTCACGGCCCAGGATAGTGATGATATACCGTTCCTTTGCCTGTGCCGCTGCCCAATGGTGGAATTGTTCTGTTGAAATTTTACTGAACCGTATCTGAATATCGAGCTCGTGCGCCCTCACAATCAAATCTTTTTTGATTGCAGTAAAACCTGTGCCATGGGGCACTTCAATTAACATTCCAAGCGCGAGAGCTTCATGGACAACTGCTTGTCCAATATCGAGAATGCGAATGTCATGTGCAGCAAGGACGCTGCCGAGAGAACTGGTGAGCCCAGGTTTGTCATGGCCCGAGATATTGATCAGGATAATTTCTTTCATTTTTGAGGGTTACTTCGATGCGGCTACGGTCTCACTTTCAGAGCGATAAGCGCGTCATCTGAAATCAACGACTGCCGAGCCTAAAACGCATCAATCCCCGTAATACTGTTTCCGATAATCAAGGTATGAATGTCGTGCGTGCCCTCGTAAGTCTTCACTGATTCCAGATTCATCATATGACGCATGATCGGGTATTCGTCCGCGATTCCGTTAGCGCCGAGGATATCGCGCGACATGCGGGCACACTCCAGTGCCATCCAAACATTATTTCGCTTCGCCATCGAGATATGTTGATGCTGAACTTTGTCTTGATCTTTCAACCGGCCTACCTGTAAAACCAGCAACTGCGCCTTGGTTATCTCAGAGATCATCCATGCCAGCTTTTCCTGCACGAGCTGGCGCGAGGCGATTGGCTCGTTGTGAAACTGCTTACGCAATTGCGAATACTGCAAGGCGCAGTCATAGCAAGACATTGCGGCGCCAACCGCTCCCCATGCAATACCATAACGAGCCTGATTCAAGCACATCAGCGGAGATTTGAGCCCGCCACTTTTTGGTAATAGATTCGATTCAGGAATGTGCACGTCTTGCATCGAAAGCCCCGACGTTACCGAAGCCCGTAGCGACCATTTTCCATGAATATCGAAGGCTCGGAATCCGGGACGATTCGTTTCAACCAAGAACCCGCGAATCTTGTTGTCCTCATTTTCGACTTTTGCCCAGATCACGGCGACGTCGGCAATTGAGCCGGAAGTGATCCACATCTTTTCGCCATTCAAGATATATTCGTTCCCAACTTTCCGCGCACGGGTTCGCATGCCACTAGGATTCGATCCGAAATCAGGTTCGGTTAGCCCGAAGCAACCCAGCTTTTCGCCTTTCTGCATTGCGGGCAGCCACAAGTCTTTCTGTTCATCGCTACCGAAGGCATAAATGGGATACATCACCAAAGCGGACTGCACGCTGACAAAGGACCGCACACCCGAGTCGCCGCGCTCGAGCTCCTGCGTGACCAATCCATACTCAACATTCGACATTCCCGCGCAACCATAACCCTTAAGGCTCGCTCCAAAAAATCCCAAATCCGCCATTGGTTTTACTAATTCGCGAGGGAAGCGGCCTGCACGGTTGCACTCTTCTATAATGGGGATTAAGTTCTCTTCGATAAATTTACGCGAGGTATCACGTACCAATCGTTCGTCATCATTGAGCAGGGTATCGAAATCGATAAAGTCAACGCCGCGGAACTTTAAAGCCATGGGATCTCATTTCCGTGCCTTCGCCATTGATACGAGGAGAGATAGGCGAGGAGCAAACTTTAAAGGCTAACAAAGGGTCAGCAGAGGGTCAAACTTCATATTCTTACAGCGCGGCTTTCCCGGAACGATATCGGACCAGAACCTGCTTTTACAATCTCTTGACGACGGGTCTGGCGAGTATTCTTGAAACTGCATCCAACTCAATAGTTATGCTTATAGTTGACAAGAATCGTCGCCGATTGAACGTTGTTCCGTTCTGTCGACATCTTTATTTGATGTTGCTCAGTCTGTTATTTGCTTCATTCATGCTAGTGCAAGCCGCTGCGGCAGATGTCCGGCCTCTTCAAACACCTCTCGACGAGGGTTTTCACCTTCTTTATAGTCTGGATTTTGCCCGTGCCCATCAAGTTTTCCTGGCTTATGAAACCGGTCATCCTGATGATCCTCTCGGGCCGGCTTGCGATGCGGCAGGATTGTTGTTTTCTGAATTTAATCGGCTGGGAGTCCTTGAAGCGCAGTTTTACGACGACGACAAAGCATTTGAAAATCGTAAAAAACAGAATTCCGATCCTGCGGTGCGCGAACGTTTCAATGCCGCGATTCGACTTGCCGAAAGCCGTGCCCACGCCAGATTGTCGGGTAATCCGAAAGATCCAGACGCACTTTTTGCGTTAACTCTTTCTTCGGGATTGCAAGCCGACTACGCTGCTTTGATTGAGAAGAGTAATCTAACCTCGCTCCACTTTACGAAAGTCGCAACTGTATGGGCCGATCAGTTGCTTATTGTTGATCCAAAATGCTATGACGCCCACGTTGCTACGGGATTTAGCAAGTACATTATTGGCAGTATGTCCGCGCCCGTGCGCTGGTTGGTTCGACTTGGGGGTGTCTCAGGGGACAAAAAAGCCGGAATATCGGAATTGCAAATCACAGCCGATCATGGACATTATCTGGCGCCATTCGCCCGCATTCTCTTAGCTATTGCGTATGTTAGGGAAAAAGATCGACCGCGTGCTCGCGAAATCCTGTCCTCTTTACGAGACGAATTCCCCACCAATCCTTTATTTGCGAAGGAAATTGCGCGATTGGATCAACCTGCCAAATAGGCGGCTCTGCAAGAGTCCAGTGTGACGCCTCATTCATCAGAAATTCATGTTTTTGTAACCGCATTGTAATATTTGCAACGTACAACCGATTTGACTATCAATAAGGAGGAGCTAGTGATTCGTCGCTTAGCACTTTTGTGTCTCGCCCTGGCGCTGCCCGCTTTCGGACAAACTACTGTAAACGGAGCAGGCGCCACATTTCCGTACCCGATGTATTCCAAGTGGTTTAGCGAATATCACAAGTTACACTCTGACGTTGAAATTAACTATCAATCGATTGGCAGCGGTGGCGGCATTCGCCAGGTGCTTGCAGGAACGGTGGACTTTGGCGCCAGCGATGGTCCCATGAGCGATGAACAGCTTTCGCAAGCAAAAACCAAAATTTTGCATATTCCCACCGTTCTTGGAGCTGTTGTTCCCGCGTATAACATTCCGGGCGTCACTGGCGAAGTGAAGTTTACTCCGCAGGCATTGGCGGGAATTTTCCTCGGAAAGATCACATCCTGGAACGATCCTGCATTGGTCAGTGCAAATCCTGGAGTAAATTTTCCCAACCAACCGATTGTCGTTGTGCATCGTTCCGATGGCAGCGGCACAACATTTATCTTCACTGACTATCTTTCAAAAGTGAACCCAGAATGGCAGAGCGGCCCGAGCAAAGGTACGTCAGTTAAGTGGCCGGTTGGCCTTGGCGGAAAAGGTAATGAAGGTGTCGCTGGTATGGTTCGGCAAATGCAAGGCGCAATCGGTTACATAGAATTGATCTATGCCGTACAGAATAAAATTCCATATGGAGTCGTGCAAAACTCCTCCAAGAATTTCGTAAAGGCCAGTCTCGAAAGCGTCACTGCCGCTGCAGCTTCCGCGCCAAAGATGCCCGCTGATTTTCGGGTCTCTATTACCAATGCACCCGGAAAGGATGCTTATCCTATCTCCAGCTTCACTTGGTTGTTAATTCCGGCTCAGTCCAAGGATGCTGCTAAAGGAAAAATCCTCAATGACTTCCTGAACTGGATGCTAGTCGATGGGCAAAAGATGACTGCAAACCTGACCTATGCGCCACTTCCGGAAGCGGTCGTTGCTAAAGTGAAGGAAGCTGTCAAACAGGTGCACTAGGAAAGAACTCGTACTGAATATAGCGCTGGCGAAATCCGGCGCTTTTCTCTTACACCCATGTTCGAAAAAATTCAGTGCTTTATACTGAAGTTCAATGAAAACAATTTTAAACAGACTCATTAGCATGGCGTGTCTACGAAACCTACTACTCTGCGCGATTTTTCTGCCATTGACGCTAAATGCCGCTGAGAACGCTTATCAAGTGAGTAAGATCGTGAATATTCAGCAGAAAACTCGTAGTCGCGTCTTGTACTACCAAGTCGATACGCCTGTTACGCAAGACGATCCGTATTACGAAATTTCCGTTCAACTTAAAAACGTGATTTATACCGGCGAATATACGCCGCGCCACGCAGCTGATACTCTACCGGAAGATTGGAAAACGGGCACAGATCTTAAGATTAGGCTAGAAAAACATTACATATTTCTCGAGCGTTCCGAAGGCCGCGAGATGCAATTGCGGCTTGTTAAAAATACTGCTGCAAAGAGTGCGGAATCTGCAGCCCCCGATTTGTCTTCTCCCAAGAAATAATGTCAACATTATTCCAACGCTCACACTCTTGAGATAGGCTATCTCGGTCAAATCCATGGCTCGAATTTCACTCGATAATCCGGCCTACTTCATCAATCGCGAAGTTTCATGGTTAGCTTTCAACCGCCGCGTCCTTGAGGAAGCGCAGGACGAAAGCAATCCGCTTCTCGAACGTCTGAAGTTCCTTTCCATTACCGCTAGTAATCTGGATGAGTTTTTCGAAGTGCGCGTGGCCTCGCTAGTACAGCAAATTGAGGATGGCAACACGGAAGCCGGCGCAGATGGTCTAACGATGATTGAAGAGCGGGAAGCCGTCGAGCAGATCACTCACGATTTCGTCGACGATCAATATCGTTGTTGGAATAACAAGCTGCTGCCCGAGCTCGCCCAGAGCGGAATCCGCGTTTTGGGAATTAACGAACTGGATGCGAAAGCGCGTGCCTTCGTGGATGATTATTGCGAGAAGGAGTTGGATCTTCTACTAACCCCGGTTACGGTGGATCCCTCGCACCCTTTTCCGCGCGTCATTAATAAAGCTCTGTGCGTCGCATTTTTGTTGCGCCGGCGCCGGCGGTCATCGCTAACTTACACGGGTGTAGTCACAGTTCCGCGTGCTTTGCCACGGCTTGTGCGTTTGCCGTCTGACGGAACCGCGGATTTCATCTTTCTCGCTGATCTTGTTGCTTATCATGCGGCCCGCATGTATCACGGTTACGACATCGTTTCTTCTGCGGCTTTTCGCGTTACCCGCAACAGCAATCTTTATTTGGCTGAGGAAGAATCGCGCAGCCTACTCGAATCAGTGCGTACGGAATTGCACAATCGCCGCAAGGGCGACGCGGTTCGTTTAGAGATTGAAAGTGAGGCCGATCCGGAAATCATCGAACGCCTACGGACGAACTTTGAACTCGATCCCTGGCAAGTGTTTCCCGTTAATGGACCGGTGAATCTATCCCGGTTATTTAATATCTACGAACAGACAGATCGGGCAGATCTAAAGTACAAGCCATTCGTTGCCCGCGAATTGCGGCTTACCGGCAAAGCTCAGGATCTTTTTGAAGAGCTTCGTAATCACGATATCCTGCTCCATCACCCATTCGATTCATTTGACGCTGTCGTGTCATTCATCGAATCTGCCGCGAAAGACCCTCGAGTAGTCTCGATCAAACAGACACTCTACCGAACCAACGAGCATTCTTTAATTGTGCCTGCACTGATCGCGGCGGCAGAAAAAAAAGATGTCACAGCCGTAGTTGAGCTCAAGGCTCGCTTTGACGAGGCCTCTAACATTCGCTGGGCACGCGACCTTGAAGATGCCGGAGTCCAGGTATTCCATGGCCTGGTCGGGCTCAAGACTCACTGCAAGCTTTCGCTCTTGGTGCGGCATGACGAAGATGGAAAGACGCGCAGCTACGCGCACCTTGGTACTGGAAATTACAACGCTACTACCGCGCGTTTTTATACTGATCTGAGTCTGTTGACTTCCAATCCGGAAATTACCGGTTCTGTGCATGACGTTTTTAGTTTTTTAACGGCGTATGCCGAACACCCGAGCTATGAGCCTCTGATGGTAGCTCCCCTCGACCTTGCTGAACATTGCCTCGCGCTCATTGCAAGAGAGGCTGAACACGCCCGTCATGGGCGTCCCGCTCACATCATTGCCAAAATGAACGCGCTGCTCGACAAAAATATGATCATGGCGCTTTATAAAGCTTCGCAGGCAGGGGTGGAAATCGATCTCATTGTGCGAGGCATGTGTGCCTTACGCCCCCGCATTCGCGGCGTGAGTGATCGTATTCGTGTACGGAGCATTGTTGGTCGTTTTCTGGAGCACAGTCGGATATTTTATTTTTTAAACGGCGGAGAAGACGAAATTTATCTGGGTAGCGCCGACTGGATGCCTCGAAATCTATATGAGCGCGTTGAAGTTTTATTTCCGCTTCAAGATCCACTCTTACGCGAGCGAGTACGTCGCGAGATTCTGGATGCGTACTTGGCTGATAATGTGAAAACCCGTATCCTCCTAAAAGACGGTACCTACAAGTATTCTTGGCTGGCTCAGGGAAAGCGAAAACCGATTGGCGGAAAAGCTTTTTCGGCACAGGATTTTCTGGTCGCTCTAGCGGAAGGGAAGCAATCGCCAGATGCGATTCCAGCTTTATCCCCGCCTAAGCGCAAGAGAGCCACTATTGCCAGAACACGGTAGATTTGAAAGGAAAGTTAGAGCAAGATGATCATTTATTTTTTACGTCACGCGAATGCCGGAGAGCGCGTGGCGAATCCCAAAAAAGATGAAAAGCGGGCGCTGGATAAAGCCGGCATTGAGCAATGTGGAATTGTTGGACGCGCTTTAGTGGCATTGGACGTCCAGATCGATGTTCTAATTTCCAGCCCATTGAAGCGAGCAGTGCAAACAGCTTCTTTGGTCGGCAATGAGTTGAGTTATGAAGGGAAGTTGCAGATGGAAGATGCGCTTCGTCCTGAAGCTTCGTTTGCTGCGTTTCGCAATCTGCTGGAAAAATATGCGCGGCATGAATCAATTATGGTCGTTGGGCACAATCCTAACCTTAAAGAGTTTTTGGGGCGAATTATTAGCGAGGCAGGATGTGAAGCTGAAGTTGAATTGAAAAAAGGAGGTGTTGCAAAAGTAGAAACTGGACGCAACGCCGCGGCTTTGATGTGGTACTTGACTCCTAAAGTTCTGCGGGAACTTTACAGCGCGGCAACCGAGAGTTCTCGTCCGAAAACTTCCCGAAAATAGCCTTTCTCTTTTCCTACGGCCCATAGCTCCAGGTCAACACTCGCTTTTGCCTTTGGCTTAAGCGCTAGGTTAACCGCTCCGTCACGCACTTTTACTGCAGTGGACTTCACCGCACCGCCGCGTCCCAAGTTCAAGGCTCGCGCCAATCGCAACAACAAAGAAGCTTTGATTACCGTTTGTTGATCAATAGGTGGGAGTGCGTCCATTGGGCCATCGCCCGGAACAGGCCGAGTCTTGCCTAAATACCGGGCGATTGCCCCTATTATTCTTCTCTGTTGTGGCGTGAATCCTAGAATTTCTGAATGAGAAATGATGTAGTACGTGTGCCGATGACGCCCATTGCGATTCACATAATCGCCTACCTCATAAAGCATGGCTGCTGCTGATAACCATTCCGCATATTCCGCCGGCAAACGATGCACTGACTTCAATCCTACGAATAGCTGCATGGCTGATTCGCGCACTTGAACAGCATGATTCATATCAACGCGATAGTGTTCCACTGCAGCGCGGATTGAATCCCATCGTTCTGATTCGATCTGTTTTCCTGACCGCGTTCCGCCGTCGTAGTCGGCCGCCATTTGAGCAAGAAGTCCGTCACGCAGGCCAAGCGAAGAATAACGAAAGCCTTGAAGCTGGCATTTTTCAAGGATCTCCGCATACACAGCAGCACCAGCGATCACGATTTCAGCGCGTCTTGGACCGACACCGGAGAGCTTTTTACGTTCTTGAAGCGGCAAATTACTCAGCAGCTTCGCGATACGTTGCATTTGTATGCGGGAAACCGCATTGCTCCGCACACCCTTATAGAGACCGCGAGCAATTCCTGCCAGCGACTCCGCAGTGCCCGAGGTTGCAATCACGACAGTCGGACGCGCTCGCATGATTCGATCAGTGATACGTCGAATTTCACGGGCAATAAAGCCTTGCATCTGCCTCATCTCGGATTTGCGTGGAGGGTCATAGTGCAGGAATTCATTCGTCAAGCGCACTGCGCCTAGAGGCAGACTCACTGTGTCGCGAATGTGGCCCTTAACAGAAATCGTCAACTCGCAACTGCCACCGCCTAAGTCCATCATCAATACGGGAGCGGTAGTTACCCGCAAGCTTGATACGAGCCCCAGGTGGATTAGTCGCGCTTCTTCGAGTCCAGAAATGATTTCAACTTTCCACCCTGTCGTCGAACGAACCCACTCGAGAAAAGCCTGGGAGTTGCGAGCATCGCGCAATGCGCTGGTCGCGACCACCCGAACTGATTCTGCCGCTTCATCCTGCACTGCCCGATGAAATCGCCGCAGCACTTTGACAGTATTGGCAATCGCCTCAGGAGAAAGAAAGCCATTGCGAAATACAGATTCACCCAGGCGTGTGACTTCGCGGTCCTCATGAATTTCTTGAAGTTTGCGGCCAGCGAGACGAGCAATCTTTAGACGAACGGAGTTTGATCCGATATCGATAGCGGCAAAAGTCGGCATCATTACAAGGAAAATAGTTTACAGCTTCAGGGATGAAATTGGGCGTCGGGATGAGCTTATAAATAGAAACTCATTGTAATTGCGAAGCTGTTGCGAGTTTGAAAAAGAGAGATGAACTAAGCTGCGGCTGCCTTCGTATTCGTTTTCATGGGAGTCTTCTTTAGGGTTCTGTCGCGAACAGGAATCAGACCAAACTTTTCATTGGCGAGCATAGTTTTTGTTTCCGATACGACATCGAGCCCTTGGCGAAACTTGGCCCGGGCTAAATTTCTCATCGCGGCTACAAGCGCAGAGCTCTTATCGCCATTAAAAAGCTTTTCAGCTCGTTCCGTTAGCGTTAGCCAGTCATGCCAATCGCCGATTACATCCTGCATACGTTTGAGTTGTTCGATGACACGCTCGCCTTCCGGATCCTTCTGTGCCATTTCTGCTAAGTAGCGGGCCTGTTTCCCGGTTATCCGATACTGATGAAGTTTTTCCGCAGATAGAGGAGCACTGTCTTGCCCCAGTTTTCCGAGCTCTTGAAGCGCAATGCTTAACGGCTCCATGCCCTCAGGAATTTCAATTTGTCGCGCTGTACGTTCAAGCCTTTGTTGAAGTTCTTGCACCGTAGCCTTATCGAGAGCCTTGCTGAACTTCTTTTCACGTTGATCCCGTTCGGAGCAGAGACTGCTTAGCAATTGATTCTTCTGAGTAGACTGAGTGATTTTCAAGCCTCGCAGCGAGGCCGTTTGCACGTCCAAATCACGAACTTTCCCAGCCTTCTTGCGCAACTTGGAGAGTAATTTGACCAGCTTCTTTGTACTGCGGTCGGGAGCAGCAATGAGCCGCTCAAGAACGGTTTCCACTCGACGAGAGTTAGTCCGAAACTTATGAACGTTTTCGGCACTTGGTTTTCTTGCAGCCTTAGTTAATTGGCGGTCCAATTTCTTAAAAACGCCGCGGAATTCTTTTTGATCTATCGGCATGATTCAATGAGGACAACGAAACTATACCAACTACCTGACAAATGCAATAAGGGAAGTGGTTGCGAAACAGACGTTTGCATGCGCCTTACGCCGCCCCCTCATTTTAACATCGTTGTAACACAAATCTGGTAGGTTGATTCAGATGGCCAATCAAGCTCTAGGAGCGCCACGATTGCCTGGACCGCAACCAGTTGTCAAATCAGAAGTTGTGCTGTCTTCTGAGGCCGACGACTCACCTCTTCAAAGCTCCCGATATAGCCCCTTGGGCGACCAGATTTTTACGTGGGCCATGCTCGCCTGCGGGCTTTGTGTGCTTGCTTTGGTAGGACTAATCATCTACGAGCTTGTGACCAAGTCTAGTAATTCCTGGCATGCCTTTGGGATGGAGTTTTTCTTTCGCAGCGAATGGGACCCGGTTAACGAGCAATTCGGGGCATTTCCTTTCGTCTATGGGACGATCGTCTCGTCATTTTTGGCCCTTCTGATCGCTGTACCGCTGGCAATCGGCGTTGCTGTTTTTATCACTGAAATGTCGCCAGGGTGGCTACGTGGTCCCTTGGCTTTCACGACAGAACTTTTGGCTGCAATCCCAAGCGTGATCTATGGACTGTGGGCGATTTTCGTACTGGTACCTTTATTGCGTGAATATGTAGAACCTTTTTTGGCTCGTTATTTCGGCTGGACTGGACTCTTTGAAGGCCCTGCTTACGGTATCGGAATGCTGGCCGCTGGAATCATCCTGGCAATCATGGTGGTCCCGATCGTTTCATCGATCACTCGCGAAGTGATGACAGCTGTTCCGCGGCAGCAAAGGGAAGCCGTACTTGCGCTGGGCGCCACGCGCTGGGAAATGATTCGCACAGGTGTCTTGCGGAACGCTCGAGCTGGCATAACGGGTGGAATCATCTTAGGCCTTGGACGTGCGCTGGGTGAAACCATGGCTGTAACCATGGTGGTTGGTAATCGGCCGGAAATTGCGAAATCACTGTTCGCTCCTGGGTACACCATGGCCAGCGTGATTGCCAACGAATTCAGTGAAGCCACTAGTGATCGCTATCTAAGCGCGTTGGTCGAAGTAGGGCTGGCGCTTTTCATTGTCACAATTATTGTCAACATATTGGCTCAGGTTCTGGTTTGGACAGTCACCTGCGGCACTCCAGCGAGGGTTAATGGCTAGCGCCACCGTGCATGTTCCCGAATTTACCGCTCCTCAGATTAGCCTGTGGAGACGCAGTGTAGATAATCTGATCACGTTTGCAGCGATTGCAGCCGTGGTTATTGTGTTGGTGCCCCTTTTCGCCGTGTTCGGCTATCTGGTCTACAAGGGAATTGGATCCATCAATTGGGCTTTTCTTACCCAAACTCCAAAGCCACCCGGTGAAGTTGGGGGCGGTATGGCGAATGCGATTGCTGGCTCTGCGCTCATTCTAGCAATCGGCAGCATAGTTGGCGTTCCTATTGGAATTGGTGCTGGCATATATCTCGCCGAGTTTGGCCGAAATCGCTTTGGCGACCTGATCCGCTTCACATCAGACGTACTCAATGGCGTTCCGTCCATCATCGTCGGCATAGTCGCCTATGGGTTGGTTGTCCTCTCTCAAGGGCATTTTTCGGCTCTTGCCGGTGGCGCAGCGCTCGCCATCATGATGATTCCCACCATTACTCGCACTACGGAAGAAATGCTTCTCCTCGTTCCGCATGCAGTACGAGAAGCGGCATACGGTTTGGGGATTTCCAAGTGGCGCACTACGCTTTCGATAACATTGAGGACAGCGACCTCAGGCGTAATTACCGGAGTAATGCTAGCTTTTGCTCGTGTCGCAGGTGAAACCGCCCCACTGCTGTTTACTGCATTCGGAAATCAATATTGGAATTGGAAAATCAATCAGCCAACTGCGGCATTACCGCTGCAAATATTTACTTACGCCATTTCACCGTATGATGATTGGCATAAGCAGGCGTGGGCCGGAGCGCTTATTCTAATCGTACTCATAGTCTTATCGGTGAGCGCGGTTCGTTTCGTAGCAGGGCGGGGAATGCTCAAGGGAGCTTGATGGCATGGGTGTAGGCATTGAAGTTAACAAGTTAAACGCCTGGTTTGGCAAGACGCAGGCTCTTCACGACATCAGCATGAAGATGGCGGCCAATCATGCGACTGCCATCATCGGCCCTTCAGGTTGTGGCAAATCCACGTTCGTGCGTTGTCTGAATCGTATGCACGAAACCGTCCCTGAAGCGCGCGCCGATGGCTCAGTTCGCATTGGTGAGTTAAATGTCTACAACGGTTCTTCGGCGGTACAGATTCGCCGCCGTATCGGAATGGTGTTTCAGAAACCAAATCCATTTCCTACCATGTCGATTTACGACAACGTAGCCGCCGGCCTAAAGCTCAACGGCTACAATAACCGCAAAAAGCTCGATGAAATTGTTGAACGGTCTCTGAAGCTCTCGGCGTTATGGGACGAAGTAAAAGATACGCTGCGTAAGAAGTCAGGTGCCAGTCTTTCCGGAGGACAACAGCAGCGCCTTTGCATTGCTCGCGCTCTGGCGGTTGAACCCGAAGTGCTTTTGATGGATGAACCGTGCTCGGCGCTTGATCCCATCTCGACAGGTAAAATCGAAGAACTTATTTATCAGCTTAAAGAGCGCTTTACGATCGTCATAGTGACGCATAATATGCAACAAGCGTCCCGTGTGGCGGAGTTTACCGGATTTTTTCTTTTGGGCAAGTTGATCGAGTTTGATAAGACAGAAAAGATTTTTACTACTCCGTCCGACAAGCGGACTGAAGACTACATTACAGGCAGGTTTGGATAATGCGCAGCCGCTTCCATCAAGAACTCGACGAACTTCGTGCACGTTTGCTTCGCATGGGCGGATTAGCAGAGCAGGCCGTAGATCGCGCCTGCCAGGCATATATTGACGCCGATTTGGCCCGCTGCCACCTGGTACTTGAGGGTGAAACCCTCATCAATGCGACCGAGCGTGAAATTGACGAACTCGCTTTCGATCTCCTCGCGATGCAACAACCCATGGCTGTTGACTTGCGCTTTATCCTTGCCGTAACCAAAATCAACTCTGACCTCGAACGCGTTGGAGACCAAGCCGTAAATATCGCCGAGCGGGTCATGGATATGGTCGAGCTTCCCAAAGTCGATCTTCCAATCGATATTCCGCGCATGGCTGCCGCCGTGGCTGCCATGGTAAAACGCGCGCTCGAATCTTTTATTGAAGGCAAAGCCGAACTTGCGTTAGCTGTGCTCGAGATGGACAACGTGGTGGATCGCATGAAGGACGAAGCGTTTATCACGCTGGTCAAAACCATGAACGAGCATCCTGAAAGTACGCGCCAAGCTTTAGACGCACTGTTGGTTGCTCGCAACTTGGAACGCGTTGCCGATCATGCCACGAACATCGCTGAAGACGTAATTTTCTGGGTCCGGGGAGCAGACGTCAGGCATAATGCTGCTAAGGGGTTAATACCTTCGCATCAGGAAGTTAGCGACATTCGCTGAATCGCCACTTGAATTATGCGGGTGGATGTTCTGTTGCAGTCGGAATACAGCATTGTTCGGTAATTTCAACCAAAAGTCCGCCCAGTTAGTCTTAAATTCACTGCTGCATAATAAGCTGCTGCATAATAGAGGGAATTTTCGCGGAATCATTTTATGAAGAATCTTGCGTGTCTGTTGTTTTTGAGCGTCACCTTATTCGCCCAAGTTCAACTTTCGACCAGCAAGAAACTTGAGCTTCCTTCTCCAGGGCACATTGGCCCTCTCAATGGGTTCCCGGCGGCCATCACTCTCAGTCCCGATGGACACTACGCTGCTCTCTTGAATGACGGCTATGGGACACAAGCTAATCATGCACATCAATCGATCATAATTATCGATCTGAAAACGAACAAACTCGCAGACTTTCCAGAAGAGCGCCTCGGTGAAGATGCCCATCAAAGCTATTTCCTGGGGTTGGCTTTCAGCTCAGATGGCAATCACCTCTATACATCGATGGGCTCCATAACTGATCCGACAGGCGAAAAATCAGGCGACACGGGCAATGGCATTGCGGTGTACAGCTTCCGGGCAGGCAAGGTGACCTGGGAACGATTCATCAAAATCGCGCCGCAAGCAATTGCGCAAGATAAAAAAATTGCTTATGGAGTGAATGAAACTAAACCTGGCACCGTGATTCCTTATCCCGCTGGTTTCGCCGTAATCTCTGTCCAAGGTGAGTCTGACAAGCTGTTGATCGCTAATAATCTCTCCGATAACGTAATACTTCTCGATCCGTCAAGCGGACACATCCTGAAGCGATTTGATCTTAGCAGCCACGAAATCATCCCTACGTCGTTTCCATATACGTGTGTAGCAACGCGGGATGGACGAAGGGCTTGGTGCAGTTTGTGGAATTTATCTCAAGTCGCTGAACTCAATCTGGAGAAGGGAAGCATCACGCGATCGATCACATTGCTTGAACCGAAAGATCCAACGGCGCCGGGTTCGCATCCAACGGCGCTCTTACTCAGTCCAGACGAAAAGCTGCTCTACGTTGCCCTCTCAAATGCAGACAAAGTGGGGGTAGTTTCAACCAGCACTGGCGAGATGTTCGATCGACTTGATACCACGCTTCGAGATCAAAAGTTTGCTGGGACTTTTCCCAGTGCATTGGCGCAGTCGGCAGACGGCAAACGGTTATTTGTAGCTGATTCTTCTTTAAACGCTGTTGCAGTTTTCGATGTTTCAGGTTTGGGAGTAAATAACCATAACGTCGATAGCTTAACCCGATCCCCGAGTTTCATTCCCACGGATTGGTATCCCACTGCTCTCGCCACCGTCGGCGACGATCTCCTCATTGCCACTGCCAAGGGACAGGGCACAGGCCCGAACAATGGCAGTAATCAAGTCCTTGGTCGATATCGTCATGAACATCCCTACATTGCGACGCTGCTATACGGTTCGATTTCGCGATTAAATTTTCGCAGCATCGAAAAACACCTACCGGAACTTACGCGCAAAGTGGAGCAGAGCAATCTGCTGGTCTCCGATCCCGGACGAATTGAATTTCAGCAAGGATCGAATCCCATCCACCATGTGATCTACATCCTCAAAGAGAATCGCACTTACGATCAGATTTTTGGCGACTTAAAACTCGGTGACAAGAAAATCGGCAACGGTGATCCATCCCTTACTATGTACGGCGCGGACGTCACTCCCAACCAACACAAGCTCGCACTGCAATTCGGCGTACTGGATAATTTTTACGATAGCGGAGAAGTTTCCGGCAATGGTCATGATTGGTCAACGGCCGCTATCACCTCAGACTACAATGAGAAGACTTGGCAGATTACCTATCGGGGTAAAGAGCGTACATACGACTACGGCGGTACAGTCGCCGACGAACTGCCACTAGAACACGGCACACCCGACATCGATGATCCCTCTACTGGTTTCATTTGGGATAATTTAGCGCGTCACGGTCTTACCTATCGCGACTATGGCGAATTCATAGACACGGTCTGGTGTAATGCCGTCAATCAAGGTGGTTCTCCGAAGCAGGGGCCGCCCGCGCCTCTTAATGCGGATTGCCATCGGCCCGCGATCAACAAAGGTGAACTGTTGCCCCCCAATGTCGGAGAGCCACATGGATCTTCAAGCCCATGGCCATGGCCGATTCCTATGATGAACCATGATGTAGCAACCAAAGCCGTGCTGCGCGATCATTTCGATCCGAAATACCCTGATTTCAACACGGAGTATCCTGACCAACTCCGTGCCGACGAGTTTCTCAATGAATTTCAGGAATTTGTAAATGCACGCAATGAAGGAAAACGGGACGAACTTCCAGCCTTTAATTTGCTCTATTTGCCAGACGATCATACTCACGGCACGAGCGCAGGCAAGCCTCGTCCCGCAGCATCAGTTGCGGACAATGATTTAGCGGTGGGCCGTGTCGTGGAAGCAGTTTCGCACAGCCCCTACTGGGATGACACCGCAATTTTCGTTGTCGAGGACGATGCACAAGATGGAGCTGACCACGTCGATGCACATCGTTCGACTGCATTGGTCATCAGCAAATATTCTCCAAGATCTCCAGAGCATCCATTTGTGGATAGCCGCTTCTACACGACTGTGAACATGATGCACACCATGGAAAGCGTTCTGGGACTTCCACCCATGAATCAAAATGACGGCTACGCTCCGGTGATGGCTCCATTGTTCTCTGGTTCGGGAAATCAACCGGCTTTTGATGCGGATTGGAGTAATAGGGATAACGGACTCATCTATCAGGTGAATCCGCCGCATGGCCAGGGTGCGGAAGCTTCGGCCAAGATGAACTTCACACGTCCTGACGCCAACAACCCCGCCATACTGAACGCAATTTTATGGCGCGATCGCAAAGGGATCTTACCAGTTCCAAAGGCTCGGCACTCCGTTTTGCCCGAAGCGAAACATGATTCAGATTAATGAACTGTGCGCATGAGATTTGTCCGGATTTCGTAACAAGCTCTTCTTTTTTAAAACATCTTGAAGGGTGACAGTAGGATACCGGACAGTTCCGGGCGTGGGTATATCTGACGTGCATCTCAACCCCTTCAGAGATGTGCGTTAGGGCTGGGGGAGACCGGACACGCGCCCGGAAATTTTTCTCGAAATTTGCGTGTACAGCTGAAGTATTATTTTTCGAACTTCGGAAAGAACAAGTCCCTTCGTAATCTATTCCAAATGAATGAGCTGGATGATAATCAAGTTCTAGCTACTACTAATTTTGGGATATGTGATGATCGCAGTTGAAACCTACAATTTAGAATCAAATCAACAGCAAACTTCAGTTCAGGTTGATCCCTGGCAAGCTCTGCAACGAGAAGGCGCTACTGAACAAGCATTAAATGATCTGCTTGGTTTCCTTGAAGACGATCTGATGGGAAACTGCGCGAGCCATGCCGGTCGCTTTTCAAACGAGTAGTATTCGTCCGACAATGCCGTCCCGCCAGTATTGATTTATGCCTTCTGCATTGTAGCCACTGGCGCGAGTTTAACGGCAGCTCTCATTGGACTGACCAACGCTATTGATTACGCGAAGATATTCTGCGAGGCCGGGGAAAGCCCATCTCCAATTTCCGCAGGTCCGTGATTTATAATCGCAAGTTCTCCTAAAACACGCTGCATCATTGGAAAGACATACACCGGCATTGGCTACTCACATTTCTGAAGATAAATCTGAAAGGACTTTCATGAGCAATATTACCGGCATTCATGCCCGCGAAGTTATCGATTCCCGCGGAAATCCCACCGTAGAAGCAGAAGTGACGTTAGCAGACGGTTCAAGCGGTCGAGCTATTGTCCCTAGTGGAGCATCCACCGGTGAACACGAAGCGGTTGAATTACGTGATGGCGATAATCAGCGTTTCCTTGGCAAAGGCGTTCTTAAGGCGGTCGATAACGTTAATGAAGAAATTGCAGACGCATTAGCCAATTTCGATGCAGCCGACCAACGCTCCGTCGATCAGAAGATGATCGAGCTCGATGGTACAACAAACAAAGGCCGTCTTGGCGCCAACGCGATTTTGGCAGTTTCCATGGCCGTTGCGCGTGCTTCAGCATCACACTACAAACTGCCGCTCTACCGGTATCTTGGTGGCGCGGGAGCCAACACGCTACCCACGCCTATGATGAATATTCTGAACGGAGGCGCCCACGCAGACAACAATGTCGACTTCCAGGAATTCATGGTTATGCCGGTGGGGGCCGAGTCATTCTCCGAAGCGCTGCGTTGGGGAGTTGAAGTTTTTCATACATTGAAAGGTGTACTCAAGAAGCGTGGTTACAACACTGCGGTTGGGGATGAAGGTGGATTCGCGCCCTCCGTGAAATCGAATGTTGAAGCCATCGAAGTCGTGCTGGAGGCCATTCAGCAAGCGGGATACAAGCCTGGGGACGATATCGCGATCGCGCTCGATCCAGCGGCAAGTGAGTTTTACCAGGATGGTAAATACGTCTTCAAGAAATCCGATAAATCAGCGAAGAGTTCCGACGAAATGGTGCGCTTCTGGACGAAGTGGGTCAATGACTATCCAATTGTGTCTCTCGAAGATGGACTCGCTGAAAACGACTGGGATGGTTGGAAAAATCTGACTGACGCGATTGGTAAAAAAATTCAGCTGGTAGGCGATGATCTGTTCGTCACCAACACCGAATTTCTGCAAAAGGGAATCGATAAGGGTGTAGCGAATTCGATCCTGATCAAGGTTAATCAGATTGGAACCGTAAGCGAAACGCTCGATGCAATCGACCTGGCACGCCGCAATGGATATACATCCATCATCTCGCATCGTTCTGGCGAAACTGAAGACACGTTCATCGCGGATCTCGCTGTGGCAACGGGTGCAGGTCAGATAAAAACAGGGTCGGCTTCGAGAACAGATAGGATCGCAAAGTATAACCAATTGCTAAGAATTGAGGAAGAGCTGGGAGCGTCGTCAAGATTTTTGGGGCTGAAAGCGCTATAGGGTTGCTTACAACAAGGCGGGGTACAGGTGTGTACCCCTTTGATCTGTCAGTATCCCTATAAAATCACCTCATATTGCGCATGCTATAATTTTGTCTCGCCTGTCTGTGTGGCGTCCCGAGGCGGCATTGTGAACTCCTCAGAGGGCGAGTTCTGGTCAGATGTAATCTGGTTAAATAAACCGGTTAAAAATCACTGTTAAGTTCATTGAACGAGGTATCTTCATGTCCGGCCATTCAAAATGGGCCACAATCAAGCATAAAAAGGGCGCGTTGGATGCGAAGCGCGGCAAGATTTTTACCCGTCTGATTAAGGAAATTACCATTGCCGCCAAGAATGGCGGTGGCGATCCCGATGCCAATCCGCGTTTGCGTGGGGCTATCGCTGCGGCTAAGGCTGAGAACATGCCAGCAGACAACATCAAGCGCGCAATTCAGCGTGGCACGGGCGAACTTCCCGGTGTTTCCTACGAGGAGTTTATGCTTGAAGGATATGGCCCGGGTGGGGCAGCGGTTTTGGTCGAGATCAGCACTGATAATCGCAATCGCACGGTCAGCGAAATTCGTCATGCCTTCGGTAAGAATGGTGGAAATATGGCGGAAGCAGGCGCGGTCTCCTGGATGTTCCATAAAAAAGGAAGCATCGCGGTGCCAAAAGCAGCCACAAAGGAAGATGATTTGATGGCGCTGGTACTTGAAGCTGGAGCGGAAGACCTGAATGATGATGGGGAAAATTGGGAAGTTCTGACCGAGCCGTCCGCCTATGAAAGCGTCCTCGAAGCAGTGAAAAAGGCCGGCATTGAGCCAACCTCATCGAGCGTCGCCATGGTTCCGCAGAATTACATTAAGTTGGAAGGCCAAGCTGCCAATACAATGATCCGACTGATGGAAGCGCTAGAGGATCAAGACGACGTACAGAATGTACATTCCAACTTCGACATCGATCAGAAATTGCTGGAAGAAGTTGCAGGATAATTTCTCGAACAAGCTTATATGCAAAGCCGCCTCGCAAGGCGGCTTTCTTGTTTCCATCGAATAGTTTTCTCTTGAGTCCTTGACGTCTTCACGCATAAAAATTTTTTCTCATGGACCCTTCTTCGAAGTTTTCAACACAGCGGTGCATAACACTGTGGAAAAGGAGGATAGTATCTCCGTAAGTGTTTATTAAACGGATGCTTCTACAGCTTGCACCGACTTGGGTGCTAGCACTTTGGTGGTGGCCAGTATGACTCCCGGCTTTTTATTGCAAGATCTATATCAAAGAAGCTTGTATTAAAGAATATCTTGAAGATCAGACTCGACAAATTGCTTCTTGAACGCGGCATGGTGGCATCACGCGAACGCGCACAAGCTCTTATCATCGCCGGGAAAGTTTTGGTGGATGGACAGAAGGTCGAAAAATCTGGAGCGGGTATTGATCCGGAAGCAGACATTAGACTCCTGGGAAACGATTTAAAGTACGTGAGCCGTGGAGGCATCAAGCTGGAAAAGGCACTGCAACATTGGCAGGTCGATGTGCTGGGCAAGGTGTGCCTTGATATTGGTACTTCGACCGGAGGATTTACAGATTGCCTTCTGCAAAACGGTGCAGCACGCGTGATTGCGGTGGATACCGGACATGGTCAAATTAATTTTCAGCTGCGACAGGACGCGCGCGTGCGGTTATTGGAAAGGACCAACGCCCGTTATCTTACCTATGATCAGCTTGGCGAAGTTGTAGATCTCATAGTCATGGACGTGTCATTTATTTCAGCAACACTTGTACTACCTGCGGTGATTGCTTCGGCTTTTCCGAAACCACAGGCGGAGCGGCAAGGACGCCATATAATCGTGCTGGTAAAACCGCAATTCGAAGTCGGGCGCGAGCTTGTAGGTAAAGGTGGCATCGTGCGCGACGAAGCAGCACAGTTGTCGGCAGTAGAAAAGGTTCGCCAGGCTTTGGTCGGATTGGGCGCCATTGCAACCGACATAATCGACTCGCCAATCCTTGGCGCAGAGGGGAACCGCGAATTTCTACTGCGCGGAATCTTCTAAGTTTTCAGCAATCTTCTGTACAATTCCATTTCATCTTCATATGGCTATTACTGATTTTCGGAATACCACGTCCGCAGACAAAAAGACTGTCGCGATTATCTCCAAGCCAGGGAAACGGGAACTCGCCGGCATCGTACCTGATTTGATCGACTGGTTTCACCGCCATCAATATCAAATCGTTGCAGATCCAGAAACCGCTCCTCAAGCAAAAGGCGTGGAGATAGTCGACCGCCAAGAAATGGCTTCTCGCCCCCTGAACTTTGTCGTCGTGCTCGGCGGTGATGGAACGCTGCTTGCCGCATCGCGGGCCGTAGCGAAGGCTGGTATTCCGGTGCTGGGTATAAATCTGGGCTCTTTGGGGTTCCTCACCGAAGTTCCCATTGAGGAGTTATATCCAACCCTGCAGGCGATCGAAGAGAATCGTTGCGAAGTCGATGCGCGATCCATGGTTCACTGTGACGTATTCCGGAACAATACGTGCATCGCGCGATACGATGCCGTGAACGATGTCGTCGTCGGTAAGAGCACGATTGCGCGCTTGAACCATTGCGACGTTTACGTTGATCGCGTTTTCGTTTCTAGCTATCAGGCAGACAGTTTGATTGTCTCTACGCCAACAGGCTCGACTGCATATTCGTTAGCGGCTGGCGGACCCCTAATGATGCCAGATGTTAACGCTTTTGTGATTACACCAGTATCCGCGCATTCTCTTACGCATCGACCTCTGGTGGTGCGCGATACGGCAGAAATCGAAATTGTCGCAAAAACCGGTACTGACGAGGCATATCTGAGCGTTGATGGCCAGCTTGGTATGCCCATGCTGGATGGTGACCGGGTCTGCTGCAGGAAGTCTGAATACCAGGTAAAGTTGCTGCACTTTAGTGGGACGTTTTTCGATGTTCTTCGCACCAAGATGAAGTGGGGGCAACGATAGTAAGAATTGCAAACCATAAAGATGAAATCTATTTTCGGCACATTAGTATCTACTCTGCTGCTTTCGCTCACGGCTCTTGGTCAAATCAAACCATCGGCCGATCTGATCGTTACAAATGCCAAAATTTGGACGGTTGATAAAGCGCTTCCGATGGCGCAAGCCGTTGCCATCCTGGGTGACAGAATTGTTGCCGTGGGCGCAAATTCAGATGTGGATGTTTGGCGAAACTCTAATACACGCGTAATTGACGCAGGCGGCAAACTCCTGCTGCCAGGTTTTAACGATGCGCATGTGCACTTCGTGAGTGGCGGCTCGCAATTGGATGCTGTTCAGCTTAATGATGCCGCCAGTCCCGAAGAATTCGTTCGCCGCATTGAAGAGCGCGCAAAGAGAACTCCTAAAGGCGAATGGATTCTCAACGGCGACTGGGATGAGACGAAGTGGACGCCAGCGCAAATTCCCACCAAAGAACTCATCGATGCCGTGACGCCGGATACTCCTGTTCTTGTGTCTCGCTACGACGGCCACATGGCACTCGCCAACTCAGTCGCGCTACGCCTCGCGGGTATTACTGCACAAACGCCGAACCCGCCTGGAGGCTTGATTGTTCGAGATATACAAGGTAACCCAACCGGCGCTCTCAAAGATGCAGCGCAAGATGCCGTTTTCAAAATCATTCCGTCACTAACACATGAGCAGCGCATGAAGGCTGTGAAACGGGCGCTAGCTCATGCTGCATCGCTTGGTGTCACCAGCGTGCAAGACATGAATCCGGACTACGCCGATATCGCCGTTTACTCCGAGTTATTAGAGAAAGGAGAGTTGACGACTCGTATTTCCGCTGCGCCCCTCATTACCGGCGTGGATGATCAAGTTAAGATTGGCATTCGGCACTCATTCGGCAGTTCCTATCTGCGAATTGGCGCGGTTAAGGCTTATGCCGATGGCTCACTTGGCTCTGGGACCGCTTATTTCTTTGAGCCGTTTACTGATGACCCAAATAACCGCGGACTGCTATCCGACGAGATGCAACCATTATCCCTAATGCGTGACCGCATGATGAAAGCCGATGCCGCAGGCCTGCAAATCCGTACACATGCAATTGGAGATAGAGGGATTTCAACGATCCTCGATCTATATGAAGAAATCGAGAAAGCGCATGGGAATGCTGACCGACGTTGGCGCATTGAGCATGCCCAGCACATGGCAGCAAAGGATTTTGACCGTTTTGCGCAATTGCATGTTATCGCTTCCGTGCAGCCGTATCACGCGATCGATGATGGGCGTTGGGCTGAGAAGCGGATTGGCCATGACCGTGCAACTCGCACTTATGCTTTTCGAACCTTTCTGAATCATGGCGTGCATCTCGCTTTCGGAACCGATTGGGATGTGGCGCCATTGAATCCCATGTTGTCTTTGTATGCGGCTGTGACCCGGGCAACCTTAGATGGAAAGAATCCGAACGGCTGGTTCCCGAAGCAAAAGTTAACTGTGGCGGAAGCGGTGGAAGCCTATACGATGGGTTCTGCTTATGCCGAGTTTCAGGACAAAGAGAAGGGTTCGATTACGCCGGGGAAGCTCGCGGATATGGTTGTATTGAGTGATGATATTTTTTCCATCGCACCAGAACAAATTCGCGATGTGAAAGTTATTGAGACCATTGTTGGCGGGAAGATTCAATTCAAAAACTGAGCAGGGAACCATGCTCCCTCGGAATACTCTTTACTTACCTGCTTACCTTTCTGACATACCACCTACGAACTTCCCCATAAAAGGAAAGCCCCTTCTTTGGAAGAGGCTTTTTCAAGGCATTTACACTCAACTGGCGCATGGCAATGGTCTATCGCTCTTCTGAAAGTCCGCGCCGGCTTCGCCAGTCAAAGCAACATCTTGCGCGCTCGTGCGTGCAGAATCTCTTTTGCTTTCTTGGTCCAGCTGTCATTATCACAGTGCACACCTTGCAGATATCATTAGCACTACGTCCTATTATACTTACCCATTGGCGAGCACAATTTTGGCGTGGAACAAAGTTCCGGCGACTCGCGTTGCAATGGCGAGCAATTCTTTTTGACCTTCGAATACTTTTACCAACTTAGCCTTTGAGAGTTCCGGCAGGTTTACGATTTGGCCTCGACGAATTCTCGCCGCCATCTCTTCATTTGCAGTTACGCAGGGAAATTCCGGCAGCAGCTTTCGAGGATGGAGAAAAAGCTCGTCGCTGTTTCCGGCATTGAAGGCAGCTTCGAGTTCTTCGAGAGTGTGCGCGTCGGAGAGGCCGAATTCACCTACGCTGGTTCTGCGTAGAGATTCCAGATGCGCTCCGCAGCCAAGTTGCTGGCCCATATCATGGGCGATGGATCGTATGTAAGTTCCGGATGCGACTCGGGCGCGAAAACTGGCACGATCATTGTCCAAATCCAGAATTTCGAGTTCTTTTATTTCTATTTCTACCGGCTTGAGAGCAACTTCCTGCTTCTTACGCGCAAGTTTGTAGGCGGGTACTCCCTTGATCTTTTTGGCGGAAAAGGGTGGAGGAGTTTGTTCAATAATGCCAACAAATTTGTACGCGAGTTTCTGTAGCTGCTGCATGGAGAAATTAACCGGCTTCGCAGGAGCGAGAGCTTCTCCTTTGGCATCGTAGGTATCGGTTGCAAAGCCGAAACGGATCACGCCTTCGTAGGTTTTTTCGCGAGAGGTGTAGAACTGTGCCAACCGTGTGAGATTGCCGATCACTAGCGGCAAAATTCCGGTTGCCATGGGATCGAGCGTTCCCAGGTGGCCTATCGAGCGCTCTCTCAGAATTCGCCTGGCGCGACCGACAACATCATGCGAGGTGAATCCAGCAGGCTTGTCGACGATGAGAATGCCATTCATGGCAGATTCGGTTAATTGGGCGAATGATTTGTTAGTCTAACAAGAAGGTTGTTACTCCCACGTTCGCAGAATCCGCGAACAATGGGCAGCCAAGAACTTAGTGAATTATAGATGGCGAAAGACACATGATCCCCATTCGCGACGACACTCCCCGGTTCGGCACTCCTTACGTTACATATTTTCTCGTGGCGCTTAATACCCTGATCTTTCTTTATGAGCTTTCGATTGGAGCGCAAAGCCATCGCGCTTTAAACCGCTTTATTTTTGAATTCGGAATAGTCCCCGATCGAGTTACAGGAGCGCTCGGCGGAGTCCCGCACCTGAATCTTACAGGCGCCTTTGTAACTATTCTGACCTCCATGTTTTTACATGGTTCGTGGCTTCATATTATCGGCAACATGTGGGTACTCTGGATATTCGGCGACAATATTGAAGACTACCTTGGGCATTTTCAGTTTTTGGTTTTTTATTTGGTCGTAGGTTTCGTGGGGGCAATCACGCATATCTTATTGAATCCGGGATCGAATGTACCGACCGTTGGAGCGAGTGGCGCAATCGCCGGAGTCATGGGAGCCTATTTCCTTTTGTATCCGAGGGCGCGAGTTTTAACATTAGTGCCCTTAATTATCTTTTTCACATTTTGGTGGTTACCAGCATGGATCGTTCTGGGATATTGGTTTCTGATCCAATTCCTGAGCGGGGCGGCGACCAGCATCGCTTATTCAACTCAATCAACTGGCGGTGTCGCGGTGTGGGCGCACGTAGGGGGATTCGTTGCGGGTATGGCGCTTATCAAAATCTTTCCCCAGAGGCAGGGGAATCGGTATGGAACCTGGTAACTAGAATCACGCTAGATGATACTGGTGGCGCATGCGGAGGCTAGTTGAGGTTCGACACGGTTGCGCCCTGATCGTTTGGCTAGATACAAAGCCTCATCGGCCGCATGCAACAATGACTCAATTTCAGACTCAGACGCGCCTGCAACAAATCCTAAACTTAGAGAAATGGATAACTTGTGAACCTGGCCGGAGGTAGCGCGGTTAGCCACGGAATTCCGCATGCGCTCGGCCAATTCCCAGGTTTCTTTTTCTGTGCATCCCGGAGCTACGATTAGAAACTCTTCTCCTCCGTAGCGGCCAACTGAATCGTAAGGCCGCACCGCAGAAGTTAATTCATTTGCTATTTCGCAGAGAACGGCATCTCCGGCGGCATGTCCGTGCGTGTCATTTATGGATTTGAAGCGATCGACATCCGCCAAGATCACACCGGTAGTGCTGTTGGTGCGCCCAGATCGAAGAAGTTCGCGTTGCAGAATCCCCACAATGGCTACTCTGTTCCAAAGCCCGGTTAAGCCGTCATGAGTAGCCTCTTTACGGAGAGCCTCCTGAGCCCGAAGCAATCGCTGATGGGTTATTAACAAACGGGTGCTGGAGCACAGAAAAGAGACCAGGACTACAGCAGCTGCAAGTGTGATACGCGCCTGGGCGATACGGGTAAACATGACCAAAATAAGAAGCGGATAAAGTAGCGGGAACAGCTGCGTGATAATCAGACCGCGCGCGTGAAATGGCGCGGTCTCATCCGTCTTTTCGGGTTCCTGATTATGCCACGTAGCGGCCGCGCATATTGGAGCTACCAGCAAAGTACTCCACAGAAGATCGAACCATTCACCCGTCCTTAGACCGGCGCCAGGCCCGTAATAGTAAAGCGCATCCACCGAAATTGAGAACAGTAAGAATGTACCCATTCGGCCGAAGAGTTTGCGAATAACCACCGAAGTCGTGAAAAAAGAACGCAAGAGAAAAGCGAGGGCTAATAAGGCATAGCCGAAAAAGTAAGGCGCCCAGACGGAATGCGCAAGATCGGTTGAAGCTTCCGACAGCGAAGGGACATAGAAAAAATATAAGTAGGCCGCGACACAGAAAATTGTTCCCTGAACGAAATCAAGAATAAGAAGTAAATCCATCCCCCTCGGCTCGTGCTCGGGATCCAGGAACAGAGCCATACCAATAGGTCCAAACCAGAAACAAAATAGGAGATTGATCAACCCACGCACGTAATCGGGATAGGGAATGAAATTTCCAAGTGTGCCAAGACTCTGGGCAATCACCCAAATGCTGTATGCAACTGCTGCCAGCTGCCAGAAATGGCGTCCAAGTCGATCCGAATAGCGGCTCGCCCGCATGCATGAGACCAAAGCCAAACAACCCAGCGAGAGCTGGATGGTGTCCGACAGGAGTGGGCCTGAGTGGCTGCTCCCTAGCATGAAAATAACCATTGCATGGGCGAGAAGCAGCAACAGGGCTATGCCTATGATTTTTCGAGAAGAAATCATTTCGTTTTTTGTAACAACAGTCTCTCTGATTCCGGGTGGAAGCGCCAGATTACTCTTTGGGTAGTAAGTGGTTACCCCTGGTTACTTAGTACACGATGGGGGCCTCTAATGTTTGCGTAGTTTCACATCAGTAAAGTTGAACGTTGTCACGAACCCGTTAAATTGCTGTAGCTTCTGTGTCAGCATTTGTTACCAAAATGGTGACGAATTGACAGATACCTGGCAAGCCGTTATAAATGCCCATCTGGTTTTTTGGGAAGCGCGGTGAAAGTCCGCCACTACCCCGTAACTGTAAGCGCAGAGAAGCGAGCAAGGATTATTCAGGCCACTACGAGCTGCGGCTCGTGGGAAGGCTGCTCAGCTTCGCAGACGCGCAAGTCAGGAGACCGGCCAGATACCCAACCTTGGGCTGATCCAACTTCGATGGGAGAGTTGGAGAGCGTTCTTACCGGTGTTAGCAGCCGGATGAAGCTGCCTATTTGAACATCCCGCTCTGCGTGAGGATACTTTTTTCCCACGAGGGCGCACATGCAAGAAGCTTACCGAAAAACGTTGACGCTGGTGCTGGGTGGCGTTCGCAGTGGCAAAAGCCGCTACGCGCAACAGCTCGGGTCGCGCGTTTTTCCGGTAACTTTTATTGCCACTGCTCGCATTTGCGACGATGAAATGCGGGACAAAGTGGAGCGTCACCGCAATGAACGATCTAAAGATTGGAACACGGTGGAGGAGCCACTGGAGCTTGCTCATGCTCTTGCGCAGCACGGGTCAACGAATCGTCTGCTGATCATTGACTGCCTTACGCTCTTTGCTGCAAACCTGCTCGCAGCCGAAGGCGGGAACCTTGAGTCCATCGATAATCGAATTCAGTCGCTCTGCGACGCTCTGATCTCGGTTCCCTGCTCGGTTGTTCTTGTGTCAAATGAAGTTGGAAGCGGCGTCGTACCCGCATATTCAGCGGGGCGCAGATTCCGCGATTTGTTGGGAGAGGTCAATCAGCGCATTGCAAGCCTCGCGGACAATGTTGTCTTCATGGTTGCCGGACTTCCTTTGGCCTTGAAAGGGAGATTGGAGACGGCGTCATGAAAGCATTTTTAGTAGCGGGCACTGCCAGCGGCGTAGGTAAAACGACTGTCGCGCTCGCGATAATGGCGGCTTTTCGTATGAGAGGACTTGTGGTTCAGCCTTTCAAATGTGGCCCGGATTTCCTCGACACGAAACATCATAGTCAAATATGTAATCGCGCTTCGCGCAATCTCGATACCTGGATGCTTAATGCGGATGCAAATCGCGCTGTGTTCGCGCACGGGTGCGTGGGAGCCGATTTAGCAATTGTAGAAGGGATGATGGGTTTGTTCGACGGCGTCTCCGGAGACTCGGAAGCAGGCAGTACTGCAGAGATTGCCAAGCTGCTAAACATTCCTGTAATCCTGGTTGTGGACGCTTCGAAGAGCGCTCGTAGCGTAGCGGCTGTGGTGCGTGGATTTGAGGTCTTCGATCCAGAGCTCAATTTCATCGGCGTCATATTGAATGGTGTGGCGGGGCTCTCACACTTCCGGTTGCTTGAAGGCGCGATTGAGTCCGGATGTAAGACCCCGGTTCTGGGATGGTTGCCACACGAATCTGAGATTGTGATTCCAGAGCGGCATCTTGGATTGGAATATCCGTGTGAGCAAGCTGGGTCGCAAGATAGAGTTGAGAAACTCTCTGCGCTTGCTGAAGAACACTTAAAGTTAGACTTCCTGCTGAAATCGATCGGTGACATGCAGCCGGCGAGAAGTGTGCCGAAGCAAAAATCAATTTCAGCGTCAGTTCGCATCGGCGTTGCACGCGATCAAGCCTTTTCTTTTTATTACGAAGACAATCTGGATCTGTTGCAAGAGGCCGGTGCAGAGATTGTCGAATTTAGTCCGCTTAAGGATCGAGGGCTGCCGGCAGATCTCGATGGTCTTTACTTTGGCGGAGGATATCCGGAACTCTATGCAGCGCGGTTGAGCGAAAACTTCGAGATACAGGAACAGGTCCGAGCGTTTGCAGAGAGCAATCGGCCAATCTATGCAGAGTGCGGAGGCTTGATCTATTTGTCGCGAGAAATCAGCATGAACTCGGATTGCCCCGACCCTAATCGAACCAGCTTGGTCAAAAAATATTGCATGGTCGGACTTCTGCCGTTGAATATAGAAATGGCAGTTAATCTTATTAACTTCGGGTACGTGGATGTCAAATTCACGAGCGATTGCTTGCTCGGGCCGAAAGGCACGATGGTTCGCGGGCATAGTTTCCATTTCTCCCGCATTGCCTCTCACGACGCAACCGACACGGCTTACAAAGCCAGTTACTCACTCTCGGGAGAACATGCAGTCGAGGGGTACACGCGTGGGAACCTACTGGCTAGTTACATTCATCTCCATTTCGGAGCGGAGCCGGCACTCGCAGAAAATTTGGTGCGCCACATCCGTAAGGTAAAAAAGGAACTGGCGGTAATGGCATGAAGCACTACTCTTTTATCGCTCTGTTCTTTATCGGATTGGTCTTGCAGTGTTCTGCCACGCGAACTCTAACCGATGACCTTGGACGCAGGGTGCTTATTCCCCACCATCCTCATCGCTTAGTTTGTTTGATTCCTAACGTAACGGACACGGTATTTGCGCTGGGTGCGGGAAGCGATGTCGTCGGGGTAAGTGATTACACGAAGTATCCGCCGGAAGCACGCCAGAAGCCGAGTGTCGGGTTACCGCTTAGTCCATCGTTGGAAACGATCCTTTCCCTGCATCCTGACTTAGTGTTGGGAAGTGGCGACTTGAATCTAGTTCAGAGTGTTGAACAACTGGAGCACGAAGGAATCCCCATATTCATGATTAAATCGCATGGAGTCGAGGGGATCTATTCGTCCATTCTAAGTCTGGGTAAAGCGCTTGATCGTGAGAGTGGTGCATCTCAGTTGGTGGCTCATCTCCGGGCGCGGGAGCAGGCGGTGCAAGCGCGAGTGCGTGGTAAGGATGTAGTTCGTATCTTTATGCCGGTTTGGTATGACCCAATTATTACTATGGGCAAGAACGCTTTCATCACTGAGCTAATTTCAATTGCGGGGGGAAAGTCCGTCAGTGACGACATTGCACAGGATTGGCCGCAGGTCAGTTTGGAGGCGATAGTGGCTCGAGCACCCGAGGCAATTCTGTTAACTCGGGACTCTAAAATTTCTATTCAGGATTTGAGTGGCCGTCCGGGGTGGGAGCGACTGCCTGCCATTCGCGATCATCGCGTGTATTACGTGAGCGATAAGATTGATCTGCCCAGCCCGGCCGCATTCGATGCATTGGAGGAGCTGGCAAAACAACTTCATCCGTGAGATGGAAACGCTCCATCTTTAAACCACAACCCTAACCAGCAGGATGTCGGGAAGGCGGTGTAAGTCCGCCACTACCCCGTAACTGTAAGCGCGGAGAGCAAGGCGAGTAAGCCACTGGGAGAAGTTTATCCGGGAAGGCAGCCATAGCTCGATGAAGCGCAAGTCAGGAGACCGGTCCTGCATGAAATTTCCGAGGGGAAGATTATGTCAAGATTGTGGAGTAAGTTCAAAGCTGTCTGCCTTTTTGTTTTTATCTACTGCTTCGCCTTCGCCTTGTGCATGGTTGCGTTTGCTGCGGAGGTCAATTTGGTTCGGGGTACCGTCACCGATCCGTTAGGTGCGGCCGTTCCGAACGCAAAAGTTGAACTAATTGAGACAAACAAAGTCATCGATTCTGCTATCACTGACTCCGAAGGACATTACACTGTCCACCCTTCTCACGCTGGTCGCTATCAACTTCGCGTTTCTGCCACTTCGTTTCAAACAACTTTTATTGATTTGTCATATATCTCGAATTTAGGCAAGGTACACGCTGACGTTACTCTTAATGTGGCGACTCTGGAGCAACAAATCACCGTGAGCGCCACGGGTACTCCGACGCCGCAAGTTCAGGTTGGAGCTGCTATTACTGTTCTCGGACCGAATGAGATTGGTTACACGCACGACGTGCAGGAGCTATTGCGTCGTGTACCCGGAATCCAGATGACGCAAGTTGGGCAGATTGGGGGAGCCAGTTCGCTATTCATCCGTGGCGGAAATGATAATTACACGAAAGTGCTCGTGGATGGAATTCCCTCTGACGATATCGGAGGCTTGGTCGACTTCGCCAATATAGCTTCCATGGGCTTCGACAAAATTGAAGTGTTACGCGAACCGAACAGCGCGCTTTATGGTTCCGATGCCTTAGCTGGAGTAGTGAATCTGAGCACCCAGCGGGGAACGACGCCGTTGCCGGAAATCACGTATGCCATTGATGGTGGCAACTTCGGGACTTATCACCAGGAAGGAATGCTGGGAGGAGCTTACAAACGGTTCGATTATTTTTCCGACTTCTCCAGATTCGACACCGCTAATAGCATTCCGAACAGCCAATTTCACAATGCCACTTACGCTGGGAACTTCGGCTGGAACCTGTTATCAAATACAAACCTGCGCGTGTCCCTACGTCACTTGGTGACCTCTGATGGGAATGCGAATGCGCTGGATCTATACGGCATACCCGATGATGCAGTTCAGAAAAATCAAGACACATACATCGGAGTAACATTCAACAACCAAACAACTGATCGATGGCATAATTTGCTGCGCTATGGAGCGCTTCGTCTTCGCGGCCAATTTACGGATTATGCTCCTACGGGCATCCCTGACCTCGCCGACCAGGATTATCTTGGCGCTCCCGTCACAATTCATGGCGCAAACGGGTACTCGGTCACGGGCCAAGCGATATTTCAGTTCGCAGGTATTTATCCGAATCAATATCTCACTTCAACGGATCGTGATTTTGTTTACGCACAATCCGATTACCGCTTCACTCCACATTTGGTTGGCCTCGTAGGGTTCAAGTACGAAGATGAACGCGGATACACCCTTTCCACTGGGAGCACTCGCGATTCGACCGAACGAGGAAATTACAGCTACACATTGCAGATCAATGGTGATTTGCGGAATCGTCTCTATTACACGCTCGGAAGCGGCATTGAAAAAAACGCCGTGTTTGGAACCGCAGGAACACCCCGTGCTTCGTTAGCTTATTATCTGGTGCGGCCAGGTACATCGCCGATACTTGATGGCACCAAGTTACGGTTCAGCTTTGGTAAAGGGATTAAAGAACCGAGCATCTACTATCAAACTAATTCCCTTTACGAACTATTACTTGCCAGTGCACCGCAATTGATTGCGCAATACCATATTTCACCGATCAATGCAGAGTGGTCACGTGCATACGACGGCGGCATTGATCAAAGTTTCTTTGGAGGCCGCGCTAAAGGTGGAATCACTTACTTCCATAATGAATTCACCAACGTCATCGAGTATGTGTCGCAACAGGGATTAGTATCTCTCGGAGTGCCTCCAGCAATCGCTCAAGCGACTGATTTCGGAGCTGCTGTGAATTCCCAGGCTTTTCGCTCACAGGGGTTTGAAACCGAAATCGAATTCCAAATAAGTAAAGATCTTTTTGTTCGCGGCGGATACACGTACCTGGATGCGGTTGTACAACGTTCATTTTCAAGCGACGCACTTGCAAAGGGCAGCTACAATCCAAGTTTCCCGGGCATTCCAATTGGAGCCTATTCACCACTTGATGGAGCGCGCCCCTTTCGTAGAGCTCCGCATTCTGGCTACTTCGGGCTCTACTACAACCGTTCTCGCTGGTCTGGTTCTTTAAGTGGAACGCTAGTGGGGAGTCGGGACGACAGCGATTTCCTCCTTGATGCATCTTTCGGCACCAGCCTATTGTTGCCTAATCGCAACCTTGATGGTGCTTATCAGCGCCTCGATTTGAGCGGTAGCTATAAGGTGAACCGGGTGCTTACGTTCTACAGTAGTTTTCGAAATATCCTGTGCGAACATTACAGCGAAGCCTTTGGGTTTCCTTCGCTACCCTTCACTTTTCAATCCGGCATTAAGCTCACATTCGGAGGTGAATCGTGGAAGCTGAAATGAGCGAATCGGCGATTGCGATGATTCCTTCGATGAAGGCCCATAAAATACACTTAGGCTTCATCATGTGCGCGCTGATCGGCCTTCTGGTTGTTGTGCTTCTGCTTTCGATTGGAATCGGAGCCGTAAAGGTGCCGATCGATTCGGTGCTGGGATTTCTTCTAGGCCAGCGCTCACTCTCACCAAACGAGAAAGTAATTCTTTTTCAAATCCGCTTGCCGCGCATCCTTGCAGCTGGGCTGGTAGGCGCCGCGCTCTCTGTTGCGGGACTTTTGTTCCAAGGGTTGTTTCGCAATCCCTTGGCTGATCCTTATGTGATCGGCTCGTCCGGCGGCGCGGTTTTGGGCGGGTCCGTTGGGATGTTTATGCTGCCGCAATTTTCATGGTTTGGCTTTAGCGCAACGGCGGTACTGGCTTTTGTGGGATCGGCAGCGACAATCGGATTAGTGTACTGGCTGGCTAGAGTGTCGGGGCGGACTCCGATTGTGAATCTGCTGCTTGCTGGCTTTGCAGTAAGCACAATGCTGAGTTACTCCTCTTATTTTGTGGAGATACTAGGCGAAGACTATGGCGTGGGCATGCGCGCTCTTGCATCGTGGCTGCACGGTGTTATTGGTGTCCCCAGTTGGACTCAACTCTCCGTGATCGCGGTAATGACTTGCTTGGGAGGATTGTTTTCGCTTCCGCTTGCACGGAGATTGAATACGCTCGCGCTTGGCGAAGGCTATGCCCATCAACTTGGAATTCGCGTGGAGTACACGCGCATCGGCATCATCGCGGTTGGCTCTTTGTTAACCGCTGCTGCGGTTTCGGTTGGCGGACTTATCAGCTTTGTGGGATTGGTCGTACCGCATTTGGGTCGGATGATGATGGGGCCTGATAACGTTCGCCTGCTACCAGTGACGGCTCTGCTCGGCGCTATCCTTCTTATGCTGACCGACACTCTGGCTCGCACTCTGCTGGCCCCTTCTGAGTTGCCTGTGGGGGTTCTCATGGCATTCATTGGAGGGCCATTCTTCCTGTATCTGCTGCGGAAAACCAAGCGGGAGTACAGCCTGTGACGCCTTTACTCCACTTCGCAGATGTGTCGTTCTCTTATGGAGAGCGCCTGGTCCTTGATGGGATCGAGTTTTCTATCGCCGAGAAGAGTTGTGTGGCGCTGATTGGTCCAAATGGAATTGGTAAAACCACACTGCTCCAGTTGGCCGCAGGGATGCTTTCCTGTTCTTCGGGCACCGTATGGTTCAATGGATGCCGGTTAAATTCAGTGCGACGAATGGAAGCAGCGCGGCAGGTCGCACTAGTGCCTCAGCATGTTGACGTCCCATTTGAGTTCACAGTCGAGCAAATTGTGGAGCAGGGACGGACACCGTATTTAGGACTGTTTGCCGGGTTAACACGAGAAGATCGACGAGCTGTCGAACGTGCCATGGAGTTTACCGATATTACTTCCCTGCGGAATCGGGTATTTAACGAACTCAGCGGAGGAGAACGTCAGCGAGTAAAGGTTGCGCTGGCCTTAGCGCAACAACCCAGGCTTCTTCTACTGGATGAGCCGACTCAAAATCTCGATCTCGGACGCCGGCTTGAATTGCTGAATCTAATCCACTCGCTCAATCAGGAAGGCGTAACGATTCTCGCGTCTATGCACGATCTTCAACTGATTGAGGGGACATTTTCCTCAGTTTTACTGTTAAATCCGGATCGCAGGCTTGTGAGTGGAAGTGCAGAAGAGATTTTGCGACCGGGAATACTTGAAAGCGCTTTCGACTGCCCTCCGCGGCATGGATTGATGCCAACAGACGAACCCAAAATCTTAGTGGAGAGAAAGCCATGACTATGGCTTACTCCATAATGCTTGCCGAATTGCTGGAGACTATTGCCGTGCCCGATCCCAAGTGGTTGAAACAAGCGCGTTCCCGTCTCGATATCCTGACCAAACCACCGGGAAGCTTGGGGCGTCTTGAAGATATTGCGACACGCATGTTTGCAATTCGCAATGGCAATATTAGTGTGTCTCTGAACAAGGCAGTCTATGTATTCGCTGCTGATCATGGGATTGTAGCCGAAGGAGTAAGTGCTTACCCCAAAGAGGTTACTCGTCAGATGGTTTTTAATTTTCTGGCAAACGGCGCAGCTATCAATGTGCTGGCAAATTTGCACCAAGCAGATTTGACAGTCGTCGATGTTGGAGTGGATGCGGACTTCGAAGAATTGCCAGGGCTTCTTCAGAGGAAAGTCAGGCATGGATCACGGAACATGTTGTACGAAGCGGCTATGACCGAAGACGAACTTAATTCTGCTTTGCAAGTGGGATTTGAAGTCGCTGAACTTGCTCACGAAAAGAAGCATACGTTAATCGCGATCGGCGAAATGGGCATTGGCAATACAACTGCGGCGAGTGTAATCACGGCAGTACTCACAGAACAACCAGCGGCGATGGTCACTGGCAGAGGGGCGGGGTTTGATCGGAACGCAAAAGAGAAGAAAATTGGTATTGTCAATGCCGTAGTCCGAAAACATTTTGCTCTTGAAAGTACTAATTCAGATCCGCTGGAAATCCTGAGGCGGGTGGGCGGGCTGGAAATCGCAGCCATGACCGGCATGGTATTGGGCGCGGCAAAATATGGAATTCCTGTCATCATCGATGGTTTCATTTCTACCGCGGCAGCAGCGCTAGCTTGCACAATGAACCCTACAGTAAAGGGATATCTCTTTGCGGGCCATCGCTCTGATGAACCCGGTCATCGTTTTCTTTTGGAATATATTGGGCTTGATCCAATTCTCGATCTTGATATGCGGCTAGGCGAAGGTACGGGCGCCGTGCTTGCAATGCCCATCGTTGAATCCGCTTTACGGCTGTACAAAGAAATGGCGACGTTCGCATCCGCAGGCATAAGCGGAGCAATCACTTGAAGCGCATGTTCCGGGAGCTACTGGTCGCCTTTCAATTCCTTACGCGGCTACCGATCTCGCACGTTCCATACGAGCCAGATTCATTATCGCGCGCAACACAATTTTTTCCGATTGTTGGTCTCTTCATTGGTTTATCTGCATCCTTGTTACAGCATATGCTGGGACCACATCTCAACCGGGCTCTAGTCGCCTTGCTGGTGTTAACCTTTCTCGTTCTAATCACTGGTGGTCTTCATGAAGATGCCTTGGCAGATGCCGCCGATGCATTTGGTGGTGGCTGGAATCGCGAACAGATCCTCGCAATTTTGAAGGACAGCCGTATTGGAAGTTACGGCGCACTCGCGTTGATTATTTCGATGTTGGCAAGATTCCTTTTACTTTCGACCCTTCCGATAAACCACTTTATGCCGGTCGTGTTTTCCGCGCATGTTCTATGCCGGTGGACTGCTCTCCCTCTCAGTTATTTCCTATCGCCAGCACGAGAAGATGATGGGCAAGGGGCGCGCATTGCTGAAAGAATTCCATTCGCATCTTTTGCAATCGGAACCCTCCTCAGCATGTCTATCGTGGTGTATGCGTTAAGGAGAGAGTTCTGGATTCCGGTGGTTGTAACGCTCGTTGTCACAATTTTGAGTGGGGTGTATTATTCCCGACGCATTGGAGGAGTTACTGGCGACTGTTTCGGCGCCACAAATCAGCTGACAGAAATAGCCGTTTACTTTTGCGGAGTGTGTGGCGCATGAGCTCCCTCCTGTTTATTCGTCACACTGAAACCGGCATGGCGGGAAAGTTCTGCGGGTACTCAGATCCCGACCTGAATGAACGAGGCCTGAAGCAAATCGCTGCCGTGATTCGCGAACTTTCCGATTATCCGATTTCGCGAATCTACACCAGCGACCTTCAACGGGCGTTGCAGACGGCACAACCGATCGTTGATCATTTCCATTCTAAGCTTGAAGTGCGTCCTGGATTGCGCGAGATTGATTTTGGTTTGTGGGAGGGTCTTTCATGGAGCGAGATTGAAACCCGATATCCGGTTGAAGCTAGGCGATGGATAGATTTCCATCCCAATGTCGCGGCACCGGGGGGCGAATCCTACGAGCGATTTCAGGCAAGAGTCAGACAGGAGATTGAATTCTTGATCGAGAAATGCTCCAACGAATGCATAGCTGTAGTTACACACGCCGGATTCATCCGCGAAGTGCTGACGCGATTTTGCAGAGTCGCGGGACAAGAAGCATGGGGTAAAACGAAAGCCTATGGAGCGGTAATATCGATTGATAGGGATATCGTTTGGGACACTCTGAAGCTGAGTGTAGGTTTGCCAGCCGGTCAGTAAAATATTCGTTACTGGATCTACTGGAATGCATTAAAGGAGAAATTATGAGTATCGCAACCAAGCACGGTGATGGTGGCCAAACCGGATTGGTGGGAGGTGTCCGCGTTTCCAAGGCGGATCTCCGTGTGGAAACGTACGGCTCTGTTGACGAGCTAAACTCCGTGCTCGGTTTTGCCCGTAGCATTTGCCAGAACGCCGAACTTCGAATGCAAACAGAAGAAATTCAAAAAACTCTTTTTCGAGTAGGAGGTGCATTAGCCACACCGCCCGCCAAGAAAAAAGGAAAACAGCCGGTCACGACAAACGATGTGGAGCAACTCACTGATCTTGTTCATACGCTCGAAGCTACGGAAGGTATTCTTTCGGATTGGTCTCTACCTGGTTCCAATACTGAAGCGGCCGCTTTCGATATTGCGCGTACGGTGTGTCGCCGCGCTGAGCGTAATGTGGTTCGATTAACGGAAAGTGGAGACTCGGTTGAGCCTGAGATCATTGCTTACCTGAATAGGCTGTCGGATGTTCTTTGGTTGTTCGGCAGACTTATTGAAACACAAGCGGGGATTGATTCGCGGTTACGTGACGAACAACATGCCGGCGCCAAGTGGTCCAAGGCCTGGTAATCCGTGCCCGCCAGCTTTTAACTTTAATATTGTCTAGCTCAAATTGTTATGGGAAACGGGCTTAATTTGAAATTGACGAGTTATATTCCTGAAGAATTTCCAATCCTCTAAAGACCAGCCTAGCCACTTTGTGTTCTTGGCGGTTACAGTCTTAAATCTTTAACCGCAAAGTTCCCAGAAATTTTGTAAAGTACGCGAAGGCGCAACTTACTCGTTAGCGATTGCTGACGTTGCAATTGAGCACTACCGGAAACGGGCCAATTTGAAAATTGACGGTATATTTTACCGAAGAATACTCCCATCCATTAAAGCGATTAAATCAGGCAACGGGATATCGCTGCGGCCAAACTGCGGTCAGAACCAGAGCCACAGCAATACCAATGGAAACCTCCAGGAATCGATGCACGGCGACGGTCCCGGCTGTGGAGGAATGCGGAACTAGCAGGACTATGGCAAGGGTGATCCCTGCGTAGCGATAGGCACTTTTTTGCAAGTGAAGAGCTGAACAAACCAGCCCGAGAAGAAAAAGCCCAACGGCGAAGGCGAGGGTGTTGAGACCGAAATATGAGGAGATCAAAGCTCCGGCGGCGGCTCCCAGCGCGGTTCCGGCAAGGCGTTGACCAGAGATGGTCAACGTGGCTCCGAGGCTTGACTGAGTTACGATGATCGCGGTGATACAAGCCCAATAAGCTTCAGGCAAACGGAATAAACGCGCTACCAGGAAGGCGGACACGGCAGCGACGGTAGTACGAGCTGAGTGCTCGATGAAATGCCAGCCCAGAAATGAGCGCTTCCAGGTCATGATATAGATACCATTCTGCTCTAACTCTTATTAGATATTCTTGTCACGCCTTGAGCCTTCGTTTTCCAGTGTACAAGGCTCCGGCGTCGATGCTGCCTTGAACATAACGAGAGATGCCTTCCCGTATACGTATCGATTTATAAAAAGTGAGCTACTCACAAATGAAGACGAGTCTCCAGCCATTCTGCTTCTTGCGATTTTAAACTTTATCCCTCGGTATACTTCTTGCAATGGGACGCTCATCCATTGCAAAAGAGCAGGGCATTCTTAACCAACCTTCTTCGCAGCCGCCGTCAGCTCTAACTTCACGTCGAATTGGTATTCACACCTCGAGTGCCGGTGGTGTACAAAACGCGGCGGAGCGAGCATGGCGGCTTGGTTGCAATACTTTCCAGATCTTTTCTTCAAGTCCAAGGCAGTGGGCGCCTTATCAACTCGGCAATGCTCAATGTGAGGAGATGAGCCGCTTGCGCGAGAAATATAATCTCAAACCGTTAGTGATTCACGTGAACTACCTGGTGAATCTCGCCAGTACGACCGAACTATTTCTGAAGAAATCGATCGAGGCATTTCGTGGCGAAATAGTGCGCGCATTGGCGCTCTGTGCGGAGCATCTGGTGTTACATCCCGGATCTTTCCGCGGAACTGACAGGGAAAATGGGTTATTGCGGACCGCAGCGGCGATCGCGGCGGCGACTCAGGGGCTGGATTTGGCTAAAGGGAATCTAACCATCTTGATCGAAAACACGGCAGGCGCGGAATATTCCTTGGGAGGAAGTTTCGAGCAAGTGGCCGAAGTACTTGACCGTCTACGGGGATTAGTTCCCATCGCGGCTTGCATCGATACATGCCACACTCATGTTGCCGGTTATGACATCGTGAACGAAGAAGGAATGGCGCAGACTTTGACGCACTTGGACGAGACTGTGGGCTTGAAGAACGTTCGAGTGTGGCATTGCAATGATGCCAAAGCCGCTCGTGGATCAAAGCTAGACCGACATCAGCATATCGGGAAGGGGAGTATTGGCCTAGAGCCATTTCGAAGATTGCTGAATGATCAAAGATTGGCACATGCGGCATTTATTGCGGAGACTCCAATCGATGAACCAGGGGATGACCAGAGAAATGTGGAGGCACTGAAGGAATTGGTAAAGTCATCCATGAACACGTAGGGACAGCCGCCCTCGGCTGTCCAGGGAAGCCCAAGGTATGCGCACCTAACCCACGATTATGAAAATTTTAGTTGCCGCTACAGCAAACCGCGCCTTGGACCGGCATGTTGGGCATCTTTATGACCGAGCTTTTGCTCAGCCGGGCGGCTGTCCCTACGCAATTCCCGTTGTAAAATCAAAGTTTATCTATTGCACATCTAACGTATATGCCCCAAGAAGATACAACTAGCGTCATTCCCGACGTTCAGAACCAGAAACGGCGCCAAGAGCCAGAGGATGTCCGCTATGATGCTCAACGCATTGAAGCTAGGTGGTCCGCCATCTGGCAGAAGGACAATGCTCTCTATCGTGCCGAACCTGACTCAACTAAGCCCAAGTACTACGTCCTTGAAATGCTTCCTTATCCCTCGGGCGTTTTGCATATGGGGCACGTCCGCAATTACGCCATAGGCGATGCGCTTGCCCGCTATATGTGGATGAATGGTTATAACGTTCTTCATCCCATGGGCTGGGATTCCTTCGGGCTGCCCGCCGAGAATGCCGCGATCCAAAACAACACGCCGCCGCGCGAGTGGACTCAGCGCAACATCGCCAATATGAAGCGGCAGATGAATCGCCTCGGCTTTGCTTATGATTGGTCGCGCGAGGTTACCACTTGTTTGCCTGACTATTACAAGTGGAACCAGTGGTTTTTTCTAAAGTTCTACGAACGCGGCCTGGCATATCGCAAGAAGAGCCGCGTGAACTGGTGTCCGAAGTGCGCCACGGTTCTCGCCAATGAACAAGTTGTTGGAGGCCGTTGCTGGCGTCACGAAGATACGGTCGTGGAACAGCGAGAGCTTGAGCAATGGTTCCTGCGCATCACCGACTATGCCGACGAGCTACTTCGTGATTTGGACAAACTCGAAGGTTGGCCGGAAAAAGTCAAGACCATGCAGCGCAACTGGATCGGGCGTAGCGAAGGCACGCTAGTCGATTTCAAGCTTGACGGCCAAGCAGGGTCTGCCGGTTCGACCATTACGGTTTTCACAACGCGTGTGGACACAATCTACGGCGCAACTTCGATTCAGCTTGCGCCTCAGCACCCGCTGGTTGCTGATCTCGCCTCGAGCAATGCAAAGCTTCGCGCTCAAGTAGATGAACTCATCGCCGAGCAGCGAAGGGCAAAAGAAGTCGGCGACATCGGTGAAATCGAAAAACACGGCGTCAACACGGGCCATTTCGCAATCAATCCTTATAACGGCGGGAAGGTGTCGGTTTGGGTGGCCAACTATATCCTCATGGATTACGGCACCGGCGCAATCATGAGTGTGCCCGCACATGACGAGCGTGATTACGAGTTCGCGAAAAAGTATGGGATTGACATCCGTCAAGTAATAGCCCCTAAAGACGCGACCGTCCCCGAGGAGCTTCCGTTCACCGCCGAAGACGGAGTTCTCATCAACTCAGGTTCCTTTACCGGCCTAAGCAGTCCGGAAGCCATCAAAAAAATGGCTGCGGACGCCGAGAGAAAGGGCTTCGGCAAAGCCACCGTTACCTTCCGGTTAAAAGATTGGGGAATCTCCCGCCAGCGCTACTGGGGTACGCCGATCCCGATGATTTATTGCCAGAAAGACGGCATTGTTCCTGTCCCAGAAAAAGATCTTCCCGTGATTCTGCCGGAGCAAGTCGATATCACCTTGACTGGGGGATCGCCACTGGGTCGAGTGCCTGAATTTGTGAATACAATTTGTCCGAAGTGTGGAGGACCCGCGCGTCGAGAAACCGATACGATGGATACATTCGTCGATTCGTCCTGGTATTTCTATCGCTATACCGATGCGCGCAACGACAATGCGCCGTTTGACAGCAAGCAAGCTGGTTACTGGTTTGGGGATCGAGGCATCGATCAATACATCGGCGGCGTTGAGCACGCAATTCTCCACTTAATCTACTCGCGCTTCTGGAGTAAAGTCATGCGCGACTTGGGGCTTATCGAAAACAGCGAACCGGTGGAACGGCTGTTCACCCAGGGTATGATCATCAAGGACGGCGCGAAGATGTCGAAGAGCCTGGGCAACGTAGTCTCGCCTGACGACATGGTCGCAAGGTACGGAGCGGACAGCGCGCGCATGTATTCATTGTTTGCGACGTCTCCCGATCGTGAGCTCGATTGGAAAGATGAAGGAGTAGAAGGCGTTCAAAGATTTTTGGGGCGCGTGTACAGGTTTGTCGTCAGAAATGCGAAGCCCGAATCCCAAGCTTGGATGAATCATGAAGCCTTACTGAAATCTCCGCCACAACCCGCGACTGCGCTGTCCAAGAGAATACAGCGCAAACTGCACCAGACAATTAAACGCGTAACCGACGACTTTCAGGGAAGGTGGCATTTTAATACCTGTATTGCGGCGACGATGGAGTTTGTGAATGAACTCTATGCGGTCGAGGGCGAACTGATGGCGGGGGTGAGGGCCAGCAATCAAATCTCATCTATTCCACTCGCGAATTTGGCAGAGGCTCAAATATATCTTGTGCTCTTGATCGCCCCATTTGCTCCCTACTTGGCTCAAGAGCTTTGGGTCGAGCACTTGAAAGAAAAGGGAAGTCTCTTGCGTGCTCCCTGGCCGAAGTACGATCCAGCCCTGGCCAAAGAGGACGAAATCGAAATTCCCGTGCAGGTCAATGGCAAGCTGCGCGCCCGGATTGTTGTGCCTGCTGACGCAACAGAGGACATGGTTCGCGAACGTACGTTAGCGGAAGAAAAGGTTATGGCAGCGATTGCAGGGAAACAGATCGTGAAGGTGATCATTGTTCCTCTCAAGCTGGTAAATATCGTCGTCCGCTAGGTTGCACAACTGCGGAATCTTTTCGCAAACTCCCATGGCAAATCGCTCTCCCACTCTCGAAGGCTTCCGTGCGATGTTTGGACACCCGTCCTTCGGATTCGCAGAAGTTGCATGGCGTTGGAGTTTTGGAGCTGCCGCGACAATATTGCTGGCTTTCGGATTTATCGAGTATCTCGACAGCCTGCCGGTTAGTGCTGGTGATTTGATCTTGCTCGAGTCAAATCGCAGAGACCTTATTTCTCGCGCAGTCTCCGACATACTTCACGGCAGCGCATCGCGTCTAACGGAATCGATTATCTTACTCGCGCTTTTGCTGGCAACTGCATGGGTCGTTCTTGCCTCCTTGGGCCGGGCAATTACAACAAACGCATTGCTGGCGCATTTTGATCTGCAAGCTTCTCGGCAGACGGATCGATCAACTTACACGCAGCACTTTAGCTCACTACTAGGTCTTAACTTTCTTCGCGCAATGGCAACGATTGCGGCAATAGTCGGTTCCATTGTGCCGTGGTTCTACGTGCGCATCACGTCCGCTCCTGACGGTCATTCGATTGCCGGAGTATTCCTTGGATTTCTTGCTTTGATCACTCTGGTCTGGCTCGTCTGGTATGTGCTGGACTGGATTTTGTCTCTTGCGGCACTGTTTATCGTCTCGGAAAATCACGACACTCTTGGTGCGATCAGAGCTGCTGTTGACTTCAGCTGTACGCGTCTCACGTCCGTTATCGCTGTTAGCGCATGGTTCGGCTTTGCTCACTTTGCAATTCTGCTATTTACGGCTTCGGCAGTCATGGTCCCGTTGAGCCTCATGGCGATACTTCCGCCTGGCTATGCACTCACGGGTATGCTGCTGGTATTGCTTGGTTATTTTCTTGTAGTTGACTTCCTCCACATCGGAAGGCTCGCAGCATACCTGGCCATCCTGAAGAGCCCCGGATCCTCGCACATAGTAAAACCATCTCCGATATTCCCGGATGCAGGACGCGGCTTGCCTAATAGAGTCGATCCTGACGAACTCATCCTCAGCGATATTCCATTGCCAGTCCAGTAGTTCCTTAAAGTTAATCGATAAGTTCTGTTTTCTGTTCATCTGCATAAGGTGCAGCTGGTATCTGCTGTCTCCATGTTTGAATCCTCCTATGGTTTTGATCGCCCAATCCCCTGGGGAAGATGGCAACGGGGAAGAAGACGTTTTGGTGATTAGGGGTGAGTATGAATTCTGTTTGCTGGCACCCAAAACATTTTTAACTCAATGAGGTGAGTGAGCCATGATCGATC
>Ga0070741_10000819_pt1 | contig 103487 bp, 98 predicted proteins | sample Coa_R1_4_FD_66440 | JGI IMG/M metagenome (GOLD analysis project Ga0070741, IMG submission 66440) | Surface soil microbial communities from Centralia Pennsylvania, which are recovering from an underground coalmine fire - Coalmine... | ecosystem: Environmental > Terrestrial > Soil > Unclassified... | reverse complement strand
TGCGCCGTCGGCGAGCGGGCGATCCACTACCGCGGCCACGTGAAGATGATGGGCGCGATCCAGCCGTTCATCTCGGGCGCGATCTCGAAGACGGTGAACCTGCCGGAGACGGCGACGATCGACGAGGTCGCGCAGCTCTACCAGGAGGCGTGGCGCCTCGGCGTCAAGGCGATCGCGATCTACCGCGACAACTGCAAGGTCGCCCAGCCGCTGTCCGGGAAGGGCGAGAAGGGCCAGCAGGTGCTCGCGACCGTGGGCGTCGCCGCGCCGAAGCGCCGGCGGCTCCCGGAGGACCGCACGGAGATCGGCCGCAAGTTCCGCGTCGGCGAGCACGAGGGCTACATCCATGTCGGCGTGTTCGACGACGGAACGCCCGGCGACATCTTCGTCGACATCGCGAAGGACGGCACGACGATGGCCGGCCTGATGAACTCGCTGATGATCGCGGTATCGATGGGCCTGCAGTACGGCGTGCCGCCCGAGGTGTACGTCTCGAAGCTCTCGCACCTCCGCTTCGAGCCGTCGGGCCCGACGAACGACGCAGACATCCGCACGGCGAAGTCGATCGTCGACTACATCTTCCGCTGGTTCGGCAAGAAGTTCCTCGACGTCGACCAGCAGGAGGAGGCCGGCATCCTCTCGGCCGAGGTGCGGGCGAACCTCGCCGCGCGCTACGCGGGCGAGACGACTCCCGTCTCCCCGGAGGCGCCGGCGCCGGGTCAGACAGCGCTGTTCAACTCGTTCGAGGACGCGATCGAGTGCAACCGCTGCGGCGGTCGCATGGTGCGCGCAGGCACGTGCTACACGTGCCGCGACTGCGGCACGTCGACCGGTTGCGGTTGAGTCGCGACTCCGGCGAACGAGGTGCAACGGGCGGCTCCGAGAGGAGCCGCCCGTTTGTTCGGCACCGATGAGTTTCGGAGCCGCGTGAGGTCCAGGCTCCATCCGACAAGCGAAGAGCACGCGGCGGAGCCGCCGCTACGAGGAGTGATCGACGATGACTGACCACCTGAGCACCCGTACCCGCTGGCTTGCGCTGATCATCCTCTGCGTGGGCGACCTGATGATCGTCGTCGACACGACCGTCGTGAACGTCGCGCTGCCGTCGATCCGCACCGACCTCGGCTTCTCGCAGACCTCGCTCGCCTGGGTCGTGAACGCGTACATGCTCACCTTCGGCGGCTTCCTGCTCCTGGCCGGCCGCTTCGGCGACCTGTTCGGGCATCGCCGGCTGTTCCTCGGCGGGACGGCGGCGTTCACCGCTGCAAGCCTCGTCTGCGGCATCTCGACCTCGCAGGGAATGCTCATCGCCGCGCGCGCGGTGCAGGGGCTCGGCGGCGCCGTCGTCTCGGCAGTCGCGTTCTCGCTGATCGTCGTGCTCTTCACCGAGCCCGGCGAGCGCGCGAAGGCGATGGGCGTCTTCGGGTTCGTGATGTCGGGCGGCGGCAGCATCGGCGTGCTGGCGGGCGGCGTCCTGACCGACCTGGTCGGCTGGCACTGGGTGTTCCTCGTCAACCTCCCGATCGGCGTCGTCGTGACGCTCACCGGCCTGCGGCTGCTCCCGTCCGTGCGCACGGGCGCCGAGCACAAGAGCATCGACGTGCCCGGCGCAATCGCGATCACGACGGCGATGGTGCTCGCGGTCTACGCAATCGTCGACGGCAACAGCAACGGCTGGACGTCAGCTCGCACGCTCGGCCTGCTCGGGCTCGCGGTCGCCATCGGGATCGCGTTCGTCGCCTGGGAGTCGCGCGCCTCGGCACCGCTGATGCCGCTCCGCATCTTCGCGCACCGCAATCTCTCGGTCGCGAACGTCGTCGGCATCCTCTGGGCGGCGTCGATGTTCGCGCTCTTCTTCCTCTCCGCGCTGTACCTGCAGCTCGTGCTGCACTACAGCCCGCTGCAGGTCGGCCTCGCGTTCTTGCCCGGCAACCTGATCATGATGGCGTTCTCGCTCGGCGTCTCGGCGAAGCTCGTCATGCGCTACGGCTTCCGCTCCCCGCTCGCATTCGGCCTCGGCGTCGCATCGCTCGCGCTGCTCTGGTTCGCGCGCGCCCCCGTCCACGGCTCGTTCGTGGTCGACGTCCTGCCGGCGATGGTGCTGATCGGGATCGGCGGCGGCCTCGCGTTCAACCCGGTGCTGATGGCCGCGATGAGCGATGTCGAGCCGCAGGACGCCGGGCTCGCCTCGGGGATCGCGAACACCGCGTTCATGATGGGCGGCGCGCTCGGTCTCGCCGTGCTCGCGAGCGCTGCCTCGGCGCGCACCGGCCACAGCACGAGCCCCGCGGCGTTGACGAGCGGCTACCACCTCGCGTTCATGATCGGAGCGGTGTTCGCTCTCGTCGCCGCAGCTGTCGGCGGGACGCTGCTGCGCAACCGGAACACGGCGGCGGCCGGCGCGCACGACGTCCAGCCCGCGCTCGAAGCCGCCTAGGCCTCCGCCTCCCCGACGAGCGGGCCGAACCCGAAGGCGACCGCAGCGAGCAGCGCGACGACGCCGAACGCGTGCGCGAGCGGCGCACCGGCGACGGTGAGCAGCCCGACCCCGATGACGAAGGCGGCGACGGCGACGCGCGCCGAGAGCCCGGCGCGCAGCGTGCGAAGAAGCAACGGCGACGGCGGCCCCTCGTCCGCGTCGGCGGGCGCAAGACGGCCGCCGAGCGTCAGGCGGAAGAGCAACGCGAGCGACGGGAAGAGGATCACGGCCCCTCCGAGCACGGCGACGATGACCGCGACCAGCGTCGAGCGCGGCGCCGCCGCTTCGTCGATCGTCAGGCCGCGCAGCAGGACCGGCTGTTGCGCGAGCGCCCAGCCGGCGACGATCGCCGCCACCGCCGTCGCCGCGGTGTAGCGCGCGGGCTCGTACAGGCGGACCCACACGAGCGCGATCGTCGCGCAGCCTGCGACGAGCGACACGATCAGCGCGGGCAGCCCTGCCCCGGCGACGAGCCGATGGAAGAGCGGCTGTGCGTCGTCAGCAAGTACGGGCAGCGCCGCTACGGCAAGCGCACCGGCGACCACTCCCGCGCCGAGCGCGCGCCGCCGGAACCGCTGCTCGAGCCCGGTGAGGTCGTGCCGGCGCGAGTCTGCCGCGAGAAAGACGGCCGCGAGGTAGGCGGATGTCGCGACCGCGAGCACGCCGATCGTGATCGACGTGAGGTTGAGCCAGCTCGACCACTCGCTGCCGCGCGCGTTTCCCACCGGCACGCGTCGTGAGGCGATGCCGCCGAGGATCGTGCCGAGGGCGAACGGCGTCAGCACCGATGAGACCGCGAACAGCAGGTCGATGCGTCGCCGCTCGCGCGCCGTCGACGCGCCCGCACGGAGCGCGTACGCGAGCCCACGGAAGATGATCCCGACCGCTGCGACGAAGAGCGGCACCGCGAGCGTGGACGCGATCGACGCGAAGGCCGACGGATACGCCGTCCAGCACACGGTGATGACGAAGATCAGCCAGACGTGGTTCGCCTCCCAGACCGGGCCGATCGAATGGTGCGCCTCGTCGCGCAGCTCGTCGGCGTCCGCGTCCGTGCCGGCGGTCAACTGCCAGAAGCCGGCGCCGAAGTCGGCTCCGCCGAGCACGACGTAGAGCACGAGGCCGACGAGGACGAAGAAGAGCGGCCAGGCGTCGAGGTGCACGTCAGACCTCGTCCGTGACGGTCGCAGCCGACGCCGCGGCGCGCAGCGGCGTGCGCGCGAGACGCACGAGCACCCACGCGACGGCGCCGGCAAGCGCGACGTAGACGGCGACGAGCGCCCCGTAGCCGACGGGAATGCCGCTCGCCCCGGTCACCGCCTGCGACGTGCGCATCACGTGGTAGACGACCCACGGCTGGCGTCCGACCTCGGTGACGACCCAGCCCGAGATCAGCGCCACGACGGAGAGGGGCCCGGCGACCACCGCCGCCCGGTAGAACCACGCGGATCGCGGCAGCCGCCCGCGCCGCCAGCGGAAGCCGACGAACGCGAGCCCCAGCAGTGCGAGCATGGTGCCGATCCCGACCATCAGCTGAAAGGCGACGCGAACGACGTTGACCGGTGGCCGGTCGGCGGCCGGCACGGCGTCGAGACCCTGCACGGTCGCGTTCGGGTTGTGATCGGCGAGCAGCGAGAGCAGGCGCGGGATCTCGACGCCGGCCACGATCTCTCCGTTCCGGTACCAGCCGAGCACGTGAATCGGTGCCCCTTTCGTCGTCTTGCCGAGACCTTCGAGCGCGGCGAGCTTGACCGGCTCGTCTTTTGCCACGACGCGCCCGGCCCAGTCGCCGACGAGCACCTGCACCGGCGAGGCGAGCGCCGCCACGGCGAAGGGAATCGCGAACGCGGTCCGCTCGTACCGGCCCCAGCGGCCGCGCAGCCCGGCCCAGGCGTACGGCGCCGCGAGCAGGAAGCCGGTGACGATGTAGCCGGCGACGTACATGTGGATCAGCTCGTGCCAGAAGAACGGGTTGCCGAACAGCGCGGTGAGCGGATGCACGTCGACGACGCGGCCGTTCACGATCCGGAACCCCTGCGGATGGTTCATCCAGCCGTTGACGGTGATCACCATCCACGAGCCGGTGAAGCCCGCGACCACGACGGGGATCCCGGTCACGGCGTGCCAGCGCGGCGGCAGCCGGTCCCAGCCGTAGACGTAGATGCCGATGAAGATCGCCTCGAGGAAGAACGAGAAGCCCTCGATCGCGAAGCCGAGGCCGAAGACGCTGCCGAACCGCGAGGTGAAGGCCGGCCAGAGCAGGCCCATCTCGAAGCTGAGGATCGTTCCCGTGACGACGCCGGCCGCGAACAGTGCGACCATCACGCGCGACCACCGGCGCGCGAGCGTGCGGTAGAGGTCGTCACCGGTGCGTAGGTACCGCAGCTCCGTGAAAACGACGAGCGCCGGCAATGCGATGCCGAAGCACACGAGCGGGATGTGCACGGCGAAGGACAGCGCCTGCATCTGCCGCGCCTGAAGGAGGTACGCCTGATGCGTCATCAGCGCGTCTGGAACGACGGCAGCGAGATGTGGTCGACGCAGCTCGTGTCGAGCGTGCGGGTGCTACCGGCGGCGACGAACCGAGCGACGAGCATCTGCACGCACATACTGCTCATGCTGCCGTGCCCGCCGCCCGGTACCACGACGAGCCGTCCGTTCGGAAACGCCCGCCGCCAGCCGGTGAGGTCTGCCGGGGGATCGAGCGGGTCCGCACCACCGGCGAGCAGCAGTGCGGGAACGCGCGACGGCACGACCGAGGTCGAGCCGGGAGCGACGCGGCCGCGCGGCACCGACCGGCAGGCCCTGGTGAAGAGGCGCGCGCGGGCGACCGCGGCTGCGCGCAGGTAGCTGCCCGCTCCGGCACGTGCCGTCGCTGCGGCGTCGAACGAGGCCCACGGCTCCGAGCAGAGGATGACCCAGTACATCGCGAGCTCCGACGGCGGCGCGAGGTTCGGGCCGACGAGCGACCCGTACGAATCAGCGAGCGGCACGTAGTCGCCGCGAACCGCCTCGTCGAGCTCGTAGGGGATCGTCGAGGCGCCGTCCGGAGACGTCGACAGCGACTGCACCGTCCACGCCACCTCGGCGGGGCCGAGGTCGTACGTGCCCGAAGGCACGGTGACGCGCCGCGACCGCCGCGCCAGCAGCACGGCGAGCTCGCGGCGGGGAGCCGGGTACGCGCGGTGACACGCCGCGGCCCGCGCGCAGCGGGAGAAGATCTGGTCGAGAGCGTGCTCGGCATTTCGGGCCGACGCGTCGAAGACCCGGACGTTCGGCAGCGAGCCGCTGTCGAGGACGACGCTCCGAACCGACCGCGGGTACGCGCGCAGGTAAGCCTGGGCGAGCGTCGCGCCGTACGACGCGCCGTACAGATCGACTCGCCCGTAGCCGAGCGCGCGGCGAACCGCTTCCAGATCCGCTGCGGCGACGACGGTCGTGTCGAGCCGAATCGCGGCGCCCGCATGCGCAACGCAGCGGCGGACATACGCAGCGACGGCGGCGGAGTCGCGGGCACGGACGCCCGCGGCAGGACAGTCGACGGCGGACGAGCCTCCGGTTCCGCGCTGGTCGATCATGACGAGATCGCGGGTACGCCCGACCTGGGCGAAAAGCGCATTGACCTGGATCGCGGCAGCGGTCGCTGCCCCGCCCGGGCCGCCCTCGAGATAGAACAGCGCGCCCGCCGCCGGCTGCCTGGTCGCGGGCAGCACGGCAACGTGCAGGTCGAGCGACGGCCCGCTCCGCCGGCCCGGCTCCTCGGGCACCGCGACGTCGGCGCACCACGCACGGACGTAGCCGCCGTACGTGCACGACGTGAAGCTCGAGTCGCCGCTCGGCGGGCGCCATGCGTGCGGGCGAAGCCCGAGCCACGCACCCACTCCGATTCCGGCAGCGGCGGCGGCAGCGGCGAGGAGTGCGATCCGCCTCGGCCAGCGCGAGCGCGGCCGCCGCCACTCCCCCCAATGGCGAACGAGCGAAGTGGCCACGGCACATTCTCCCGCTATACGGTCAGGCGGTGCACCGCGCGCTCGTCCCCCTCGCGCTCCTCGTCGCGCTGACCGGCTGCGGCGGCGCGCGCAAGCCGGCGGCCGCACCCACCGGCCCGCCGCGGCTCGCGTTCGTCGACCGGCACGTCCCGCTCGGCTTCACCGACGAGGGCCAGGTCGCGAGCCACGGAGCGGTGCGCGTGATCGCCGTCACGTACGAGAGCCTCGGGAAGGTGCTGCCCGCGTACCTCGTCGAAGGGCCTGCGCGCCCGAACCGTCCGGGCATCGTGGTCGTGCACGGCTCCGGCGGCGACCGCACCGAGCTGCTCCCTCGGGCGGTCGCACTCGCAGAGCGCGGCGCCGTCGCGCTCGCGATCACCGAGCCGTCGTCCGCGTATCCACTGCCACAGCCGACGACGATGAACGCGTTGCTCCGCGAGACGCGCGACGGCGAGGTGGCGGACGTCGTCGCGGTCCGGCGGGCGGCAGATGTCCTCGGAACCCTTCCGGACGTCGGGCCGAGACTCGGGTACCTCGGCTGGAGCGCAGGCGCGAAGACCGGCACGTTCGTCGCGGCATCCGACCATCGCTTCACGGCGTTTGCGCTGCTCTCAGCGGGGGCGGATCCCGTCTCGCGCTTCGTCGCGGGCTCGCCGCCCGCCTACCGCGCCGCGGTTCGGCGCACGCTCACGACCGTCGACCCGCTCCGTTACCTCCGCTTCGCGCGGCCCGGCTCGGTGATGCTCCTCGACGGCAGCAAGGACACCGTCGTCCCGCACGAGGCGCTCGAGAACATGATCCACGCCGCGCCGAAGGGAACGACGGTGCGCTGGTTCCCGACGAACCACAAGCTGAACGACGCCGCGTACGCGGCGGCGTACCGGTTCCTGCTCGCGCGAACCTAGGCCTCGAGCGCCGCCGGCGCCGCCACGGCTTCGGGCTCGAGCCGCTGCCCGCTGCGCCGCACCTCTTCCGGCAGCAGGCGCCCGATCACACCGACCGCCGGAATGACGACGCAGAGCGAAACGGCGCCCACGAGCCACGGCAGGTTCGGCGAGAGCGCGAGCAGGCTCGCGCCGAGCGTCGGGCCGAGGACCATGCCGGCGGAGAACGACATCCCGAAGAGCGCCATGTACCGGCCCACGAGCGCGGGCGGCGCGAGCTCGCTCACGAGCGGGCCGATCACGACTGCGTGCAGGCACTCGCCGATGCCGAATGCGATCGAGACGGCCGCGAGCGCGATCACCGCGAGCGCAATCGGCCTGAGGCCGGCAGCCGGGATCATGGAGATGCACGCGAGCGCCCACACGACGCACATCGCCGTCAGGATCCCGATGCGACTTCGGCCACGCGCGATGCGCGTGATCGGCAGCTGGGCGAGGATGATGAACAGCGTGTTCGCGCCGAAGAGCACGCCGACGACGCGCGCGCCGAGCCCGTCGTGGCCGTGGATGTACGGGCCGAGCAGGAAGCCGAAGAGCGAGTAGCCGGCGACCGCGAAGAGCACGTTCGCGAGCACGAGCAGGACGAAGACGCGATGGCGCAGGACCGTGCGGTAGCCGCCGCCCGCGGCGTGCTCGCCCGACGCGACGCGGGCCGCGGGAACGAATGCGAGGAAGGCGAGATACGCGATGAACGTCGCGCCGTTCAGCAGGTACAGCAGCTGGAACGAGCGCAGCGAGCCGCCGGCGACGACGAAGCCGGCGACGATCCCACCCGCGCCGATGCCGAGATTGAGCGCGACGCGCTGGAAGGTGAACGAGGCGATCCGCTCGTCGCGCGTCGTCAGCGCAGTGATCAGCGAGCTGCCCGCGGGCTGGTTGACACCCGAGCCGAGTCCGAAGCCGAAGGCCGCGAGGAACGCCTCCCACGGCCGCGTCACGAACGCGATCGAGCCGTATGCGAGCGCGTTCACCACCATGCCGAGGAACAGGATCCGTTTGCCGCCTATCCGGTCGATCAACGCACCGGCGGGAAGCGCCATCAACATGTTCGTCGCCGTTCCGGTCGAGAGGATCAGTCCGGCGACCGGCAGCGAGAAGCCGCGATGGTCGTGGTAGTAGATGATCTCGAACGGCAGGAGCAGGCCGAAGCCGAACATGTTCACGGCCGTCCCGGCCTGCAGGATCCAGACCGGCCGCGGCAACGACGGCCAGACGTCGGCGACGTAGCGGCGTACCGCGCTCATCCCGTAGTCCTAGCGCACTGATAGCCGATCCGCTATCGCGGATTGGAATGGCGCGGCGCGCTAGTACAGGCCTTCGCGGCGCGCATAGCGTGCCGCGCGCTCGCGGTCGTACTCGTCCGGGTCGAGCTGCGGGTCGCTGACCGCCTTGAGGATCGCGCCGCCGCTCGGCAGCTCGCTGCGGTCGACGTGCTTCTCCGGGTTCCAGAGGTCGGAGCGGATCAGCGCCTTCGAGCACTGCGTGTAGGCCTCCTCGATCGCGACGAGGATGCCGAGCTTCGGCACCTTGCCGTCGACCTCGCTCGACGCGAGGAGCTCTTCGTCGTCGACCACGGTCGCAGTGCCGTTGACGCGGAAGGAGTCGCCGACGCCCGGAACTAGGAAGAGCAGCGCGATGCGCGGGTCCTCGAGCACGTTCGTCAGCGTGTCGGCGATCTTGTTGCCCGGGCGGTCGGGGATGAGAAGCGTGCGCTCGTCGAGGATGCGCACGAACCCGGCCGGGTCGCCGCGCGGCGAGACGTCGAGCCCGCCGTCGGGGCGTGCCGTCGCAACGCACACGAACGGCGAGCGCTCGATGAACTGGCGCGTCAGGTGGTTCAGCCGGTCGGCGATCTTGCCGGCGACGAGCGGCGTGGGCGAGCCGATGATCGCGCGGAGCTCGCTCTCCTTCCCGACAACTGCCACGGGCCGAGCATAACCGCGGCTAGGGTGCAGACCGATGGAGCACCGCGAGCTCGGCCGCACCGGCGTCAGCGTCAGCCCGCTCTGCCTGGGCGCGATGATGTTCGGCGCGTGGGGCAACCCGGATCACGACGAGTCGATCCAGGTCATCCATCGGGCGCTCGACGCCGGGATCAACTTCATCGACACCGCGGACGTGTACGCGCGCGGCGAGTCGGAGGAGATCGTCGGCAAGGCGCTCGAGGGCCGGCGCGACGAGGTCGTGCTCGCGACGAAGGTGCACGGCGCGATGCACGACACCGATCCGAACCAGCGCGGCAACTCGCGGCGCTGGATCGTGCAGGAGGTCGAGAGCTCGCTTCGCCGCCTCCGCACCGACTGGATCGACCTCTACCAGATCCACCGCTGGGATCCGTGGATCGACCACGAGGAGACGCTCGGCGCGCTGACGGATCTCCAGCGGCAGGGGAAGATCCGCTACCTCGGCTCCTCGACGTATCCGCCGTCGGCGATCGTCGAGGCGCAATGGGTCGCCGAGAAGCGCGGCCTCGCGCGCTTCGTCTGCGAGCAGCCGCCGTACTCGCTGCTCGTACGCGGCATCGAGACGGAGGTGCTCCCGACGTGCCAGCGCTACGGCATGGGCGTGATCCCCTGGAGCCCGCTTGCGGGCGGCTGGCTCTCCGGGCGGTACCGCAAGGGAAGCACGCCCGAGAGTCACCGCGCGACGCGCATCCCCGCGCGCTACGACCTGTCGCTGCCGGAGAACCAGGCGAAGCTCGACAAGGTCGAGCAGCTGGCGCAGGTCGCCGAGGGCGCGGGGCTCTCGCTCATCCACCTCGCGCTCGCCTTCGTGCTCCGCCACCCGGCGGTGACGGCGGCGATCATCGGCCCGCGCACGCTGGAGCAGCTCGAGGGGCAGCTCGACGCCGCCGACGTGACGCTCTCGGACGACGTCCTCGACGCGATCGACGAGATCGTCCCGCCGGGCACGAACCTGAATCCGGCCGACGCCGGCTGGCGCCCGCCCCACCTCGACGAACCGAGCGCTCTCCGCCGCTGAGGATGGAGGCGCGCCAGACCCGTCGAGACTTCCTCGTGACGTCGGCGGCGGGAATCGCCGCACTCGCGCTGCCGCGCGTCGCCTGGCCGGCGGCGACGCCCCCGACGTACTGGAAGTTCGTCAGCGAGCCGTCGCTCAAGCCGCCGACGCTCGACGTGACCACGCTCGCGAGCCCGTCACCCGGCTACGTCTTCGCGGCGACGCTCACCGGCCCGGGCCAGCGCGGGCCGATGATGCTCGACAACCACGGGAACGTCGTCTGGTTCCGGCGCACGAGCGAGGTCGCGATCAACCCGCGCCGCCAGACGTTCAAGGGCAAGCCGGTCCTGACGTGGTGGCAGGGGACGATCAACGAGCAGTGGGGCTTCGGCCAGGGCGTCGGCGTGATCGTCGACGAGCACTACGACCTCGTCGGCGGAGTCCATGCCGGCGGCGGCTACCAGGTCGACGTGCACGAGTTCCTGCTCACCGACAAGGGAACCGCGCTCGTCACGATCTACAACCCGAAGACGGTCGACCTCACACCGGTCGGCGGGCCGGCCGCACAGACGACGCTCGACTCGATCATCCAGGAGATCGACGTCTCCACCGGGAAGGTGCTGTTCGAGTGGCATGCGCTCGACCACATCCCGCTCACCGACAGCTTCGCGCCCGTCGCCGATCCGTACGACTACTTCCACATCAACTCGATCGACGTCGCAGCGGACGGCAACCTGCTCGTCTCGGCACGCAACACCTCGTGCATCTACAAGCTCGACCGCAAGACCGGGGCGGTGATCTGGCGCCTCGGCGGCAAGAGCGGCCAGTTCGAGATCGGACCGGGAGTGTCGTTTCTCTTCCAGCACGACGCGCGTGCGCATCCCGACGGGACGCTCACGATGTTCGACGACGGCAGCGGCGACATGTCCCACCCTTCTCGCGGCCTGCGAATCAGCGTCGACGAGAGCGCGAAGACGACGGCGTTGGTCGCCGAGTACCCGCACACGCCGCCGATCACGGCCGGTGCCATGGGCAATGCGCAGACGCTGGCGGACGGCGGGCTCATGGTCGGCTGGGGCAGCTCGCCGTACATCACCGAGTTCGGCCCGCACGGCGACGTTCGCTTCGACGCCGTCTTCCCGGGGCAGGCGAAGAACTACCGCGCGTATCGCGACACGTGGGTCGGCAAGCCGACACTCCGCCCTGCGCTCGCCGTCGCCGGGTCGACGGCCTATGCGAGCTGGAACGGAAGCACCGAGACCGCGTGGTGGCGCGTCGAGGGCGGCGCGTCTCGTTCCGGCCTTCGCCCGCTCGCGCTCGCGCGCAAGCAGGGCTTCGAGACGGCGATCCACCTGCAACACCGGCCGCGGTGGCTCAGCGTCACCGCTCTGGATGCGAAGAGACGCGCGCTCGCTTCTTCGCGCGCGGTCGCCGGCTGAAGCGTCCCGCCCGCGCGAATCGGGTCTCGGCGTGCTCGTCGGTCGGCAGGATCACCGGCCCGTGCACGATCAGATCCTCGCCGGCGCGTTCGCGGAGGAGGCTCGGCAGCAGGTCGTCGCACATCCACGACCGGCCGACGGCGACGGTCGCCTCGGCCGTGACGCGATGGAGGTCGTCGTCGAGCGTCTCGACGCGAAGCACGTGCGGCGGCTGCCGGAACGCAGTGGGGCCGGTCGGCACGAGCTTCGCGACGTTCTCGATCAGCTGCTCGGCGGCATCCGCGTCGCGGACGAAGAGCTCGAGCAGGACGTGACGGCCGCCGTCCGGGAACACGCGCACCGCGAGGATCTGCGAGTTGTGCACGCGGATCACCTCGCCGCTCACGTCGCGGATCTTCGTCGCGCGCAGCGAGACGTCCTCGACGACGCCTTCGAGCTTCATCGGCTCGATCACGACCGTCGAGCCGACCGTGTACCAGCCTTCGAAGAACATCACGAAGCCGGCCATCAGGTCGATCAGGAACCGCTGCGCCGCGAAGCCGATGATCACCGCCAGGAACGACGCACCCGCGACCGTCGAGATCGTCCCCGCGCCCGTCAGCGTGGTGATCGTGAGCACGAGCGCGACGAAGAAGACGACGTAGCGGACCGTCGTCTGGATCAGCGCGAGCGCGGTCTCCCGCTGTGCGATCGCAACGAGCGGCGAATCGAGTGAGATCGCCTCGACGCGCGCGCGGAAGCGGGAGGCGCCGAAGACGAGGACGCGTGAGATCAGCGACGCGATCGCAAAGAGCAGCACGACGACGACCGCCTTGGCCGCAGGCCCGGGCACGCCGTGGTGCTCGAGCACGTGAAGCAGGCTGTGCACACCTGCCTGCTATCGCCGCGGCACGGCCCCCAAACGTCGGAATAAGCTGCGCGCGTGGCGCAGACGATCCAACTGCCGGACGGCCGCTCGCTCGAGCTGCACGAGAGCGGCGATCCGGAGGGATTCCCGGTCATCTTCCACCACGGCACGCCCGGCGCCGGGCTCACGTATCCCGCGTGGTCGACGCCCGGTGTGCGCCTCGTCGGCTACGACCGGGCGGGCTACGGCGGCTCCACGCGCGCTCCCGGACGCCGGATCGCGTCGGTCGCAGCGGACGTGCTCGCGATCGCCGACGCGCTGGAGCTCGATCGCTTCGCGACGTGGGGCATCTCCGGCGGCGGCCCGCACGCACTCGCGTGCGGAGCGCTCTGCGGCGATCGCGTCACCGCGGTCGCGAGCCTCGCCGGCATCGCGCCGTATCCGGCCGAAGGGCTCGACTGGCTGGCCGGCATGGGCCAGGACAACGTCGATGAGTTCGCCCTCACGCTCGAGGGCGAAGAGGCATCCCGGCCGTCGGCGGAGCGCAACCGCGAGGAGATGCTCGCCGCCACGCCCGAGGAGATCTTCGCGGTCTTCGACTCGCTGCTCGGCGACGCGGACCGCGCGGCGCTGACCGGCGAGCTCGCCGCCTTCATGCACGAGGGCACGGCACACGGCCTCGCGCACGGCGTCGACGGCTGGCTCGACGACGATCTCGCCTTCGTGCAGCCGTGGGGCTTCGAGCTCGACGCGATCGCGTGCCCGGTGCTCGTCGTGCAGGGCGGTGACGACCGGTTCGTGCCGCGCGCGCACGGCGAATGGCTCGCGGCGCACCTCCCCGGCGCGGAGGCGTGGATCGACGACGAGAACGGGCACCTGACGCTCGCCACGACGAGCGTGGCGAAAGTGCACGAGTGGCTGCTGCGTCACAGCTGAGCGGCGCGCTGAACGCGAGCTTGCGGCGCGGCATCCTCGCCGCAGCCGACAGCTCGCGGGTGCAGTCGCTCGTCCGCAAGCACGGGATGCGCTTCGGCGCGAGGCGCTTCGTCGCCGGCGAGACGCTCGACGAGTGCCTGGCCGTGCTGCGGCGGCTCAACGACCAGGGCCTCGCAGCGAACACGACGCTGCTCGGCGAGGGCGTGCTCGAGCCATCCGAGACCGAGCCGGTCGTCGCCGCCTACGACGAGATCATCGACCGCATCGCCGCAGAAGAGCTGCGTGCGAACGTCGCGCTCAAGCTGACGCACCTCGGGCTCGAGATCGACGAGGAGCTCGCGTACGCGAACCTGAGGCGCCTGCTCGAGAAGGGCTCGTTCGTGCGGATCGACATGGAGCAGTCGCAGTTCGTCGACGCCACGCTGCGCATCTACCGGCGGCTGCGTGAGGACGGGTTCGACAATGTCGGCACCGTTCTGCAGGCGTACCTGTACCGCACGCCGGAAGATCTCGATGCGCTGCTGCCGCTTCAGCCCAACCTGCGGCTCGTCAAGGGGGCGTACCTCGAGCCCGAGTCGGTCGCCTATCCGCACAAGGCGGATGTCGATGCGATGTACGCACGCCTGGCGGAGCGCATGCTCTCCGGCGGCGGGTACACCGCGATCGCGACCCATGACGAGTCGCTGATCAACCACACGATCGCGTACGCCAACGCGAACGAGATCGGACGTGACCGCTTCGAGTTCCAGATGCTCTACGGCGTGCGGCCGCAGCTGCAGCTGGAGCTCGTTCGCCGCGGCTTCAAGGTGCTGGTCGCGACGCCGTACGGGCCTGAGTGGTACCCGTACCTGATGCGGCGCCTCGGCGAGCGCCCGGCCAACCTCCTGTTCTTCGTGAAGAACACGCTGCGCGGGTAAGACCGGCGCGTGGCCCACCTCGATCGAATCACCATCCACGGCTACCGCGGCGCACGCGACGTCGTGCTCGAGCCGGGCGGCGTGTGCGTGCTCGTCGGCGAGTCGTCGTCCGGCAAGTCGACCGTCCTCTCGGCGATCTGGACGCTGCTCGAGGCGGCGGCGCCGATGCCGACGGCGGCGGACGTCTCGCACGGCTACTCGCGCGTCCACGTCGAGGCGACGGTCGGCTCACGCTCGCTGTTCCTGGACGCGCGTCCGCCCGCGACGCTGAACCTGAACCGCGAAGGAGCGCCGCCGACGCTCTTCTTCCCCGCGAACCTGCGGCCGACGACGCTGCTCGCCGCAACCGACGACAAGAGCAAGCGCGCGGTCGGCGTCGTGCGCGACGAGTCGTCCGACGACGGCGGGCTGTCGCTCGTCCGGTCGATCTCGGCGCTCGTCGAGGCTCGCGTGCGCGGGCTCGTGATCCTGATCGAGGAGCCCGAGCTGTATCTCAGCCCGCCCGCGCAGCGCCATCTCCATCGCCAGCTGCGGGCGCTGGCAGCACGGAAGCGCAATCAGGTCCTCTACTCGACGCACTCACCGGTCTTCCTCGGCGTCGACCGCCTCGACGAGCTCGTGCTCGTGCGTCACGACGCACGGACCGGAACGACGCTGATGCAGCCCGAGGCGCTGCCGCGCGCGCAGGCGTTCCGACTGGTCGCCGAGCTCGACGCCGAGCGGGCGGAGATCTTCCTGTCGCGAGCGGTGATGCTCGTCGAGGGCCGGACCGAGAGGCTCGCGCTCCCGTTCGTCTTCCGCGCGCTTGGGTACGACGCCGATCAGGAGGCGATCGCGATCATCGACTGCGCGGGCAAGGGCAACATCCCGCTCTTCGCCGAGATCTGCAACGCCTGTGACATCCCCTACGTCGTGCTGCACGACCGCGACGCACCGCGCGGCGAGGAGCCGGCCGACGCGGAACGCATCGCCAACGAGACGATCGAGCGGATCGCGGGCCGCAAACGGACGATCGCCCTCGTCCCCGACTTCGAAGGCGTGACCGGACTTCGTGCCCGTCGTGGCAAGCCGGCCGCGGCGTTCCGCCGCTTCCAGAACGGTGACGGCGAGGTGCCCGGGCCGCTCCGCCAGGCGGTCGAGCGGGTCGTCGCCGCAGCACGCCGCGCGCCGCGGACGACCCGCGGCGCCTGACCGCGAACGGGCGCAGCCCGCAGTACCATTCCGGGGTGCGGAAGCTGCTCGAATGGGTGCTCACGCTCGCGTTCGCCGTCGGGTTCGTCCTCGTCTTCGAGGCGGAGATCGCGAAGCCGTACCGCATCCCGTCCGCGTCGATGGAGCCGACGCTCCACTGCGCCAAGCCCGGCGCCGACTGCGAGGGATCGTTCAACGACCGCGTGATCGCGAACCGGCTCGCCTACCGCTTCAGCAGCCCGCACCGCGGCCAGATCGTGGTCTTCAAAGCGCCGAAGGACGCGTGCGGCATCGGCGGCACGTTCGTCAAGCGGCTGATCGGGCTGCCCGGCGACGTCGTCTCGGAGCGGCACGGCGACGTCTACGTCAACGGCAAGTTCCTCAAGGAGCCGTACATCGATCCGAAGCTGCGCGACGACGAGACGCACACCTGGCCGCGCGTGCCGAAGGGTCAGTACTTCTTCATGGGCGACGACCGGCTGAACTCGTGCGACTCCCGCATCTGGGGCACGGTTCCGCGCTCGAGCCTGATCGGGCCGGTCGACTTCATCTACTGGCCGCCAAACCGTTGGTTCTCGTCTCCATGACCGCGTCGACGAGGCCGTACTCGACGGCCTCCTCGGGCGTCATGAAGCGGTCGCGGTCGATGTCGCGCAGCACCTGATCGACGTCCTGGCCGGAGTGCCGGGAGATGATCTCGGCCATCCGCTTCGTCATGTCGAGGATCTCGCGCGCGGCGATCTGGATGTCGGCCGGCGTGCCGCGGAACCCGCCGGAGCCCTGATGGATCATGATCTTCGCGTTCGGGAGGGCGAAGCGCTTGCCCGGCGCGCCGCCGCAGAGGATCATCGCGCCCGCGCTCATCGCCATGCCGAGGCAGACCGTCGAGACATCCGACCTCACGTACTGCATCGCGTCGTAGATCGCCATCATCGCGTACGACGACCCACCCGGCGAGTTCACGTAGAGGTAGATGTCCTTGTCCGGATCCTCGCCGTCGAGGTGCAGGAGCTGCGCCGCGATCAGGTTCGCGATGTCGTCGTTCACCTCCTGGCCGAGAAAGACGATGCGCTCGCGCAGCAGGCGCGAGTAGATGTCGAACGAGCGCTCCATGCGCCCGTCCTGCTCCAGCACCATCGGTACGACACTGCCCACGATCACGACGTCTCCCTCCTCTAGAGTGCAACCGACAGGTTGCACTCTAGCGCAACCAGGAGGTTGCACATGATTCGCAAGGAGATCGTCCTGCCCGCCACCCGCGACGACGTCTGGGAGGCCTTGACCGAGCCGGACCGGCTCGAGGACTGGTTCGCGAACGACGTCGACCTCGACCTGCGCCCGGGCGGCGGCGCGAGCTTCCGCTGGTCGAACGGCGAGGAGCGGCACGCCACCGTGACCGAGGTCGAGCCCGAGCGCCGGCTCGCGTTCGACTGGGAGGACGAGGGAACGGTCGAGTTCACGCTCGACGACGATCCCGACGGCACCCGGCTCGTGGTCGTCGAGTCGTCGCCCGCCTGGTCGACCGCGCTCGGCCTGCAGGCCCTCGCCCTCGCCTGTGTCTGACCCCCTGGGGCAGGTCTTCGGCGCGCTCGCCGACCCGTCTCGACGCCAGGTGATCGACTACCTCTCGGAGCGGGGAACCGCGACCGCAACCGAGCTGACCGGCGAGCTGCCGATGACGCGCCAGGCGGTCTCGAAGCACCTGGCCACGCTCGCCGACGCGGGGCTCGTCGAGTCGGAGCGGCTCGGGCGCGAGACGCGCTACCGCCTCACCGAGGCCGGCGAGGAGTGGGACGGCCGGCTCGAGGCGTTGAAGCGGCACCTTCAGGGGCGAAACGCCTGAGACACGAACCTGGTTCGGCGGAGCCGAACCAGGTTCGAGGGTTACGCTGGCCGCGTGCCTCTCTGGGACGCCATCCGCCACCTGCCGCTGCACGTCGACGGCTACGCGCTCGAGCCGCTCGACCGCGAGGTGGCGCGCGGGTTCACGCTCAGCCGCACGATCGTCGTGCTGCACGGCCGCGGCGAGGAGGGGCGCGGCGAAGAGGTCGACTACGACCCGAAGACGCAGGCGACGTTCCGGGCCGACGAGGGGAAGCTGCCGTTCCACGGCGAGCACACGCTCGAGTCGTTCGCACTGCTGCAGTCGGGTCAGACCGAGTACCGCCGCTGGGCGTTCGAGTCCGCGGCGCTCGATCTCGCGCTGCGCCAGAACGGCCTGTCGCTCGGCGAGGCGATCGGACGCGCGCCGAAGCCGCTCACGTTCGTCGTCTCGACGCGCGTCGCGAATGTTCCGCGCTGGCTCGAGCTCTATCCGGAGCTGCGCTTCAAGCTCGATCCGGATCCCGACTGGACCGACGAGGTGATCGCAGGCCTTCGCAACGTCGACACCGTCGACTTCAAGGGCATCTTTCGCGGCGGGTTCGGCATGCCGGCCGACGCGGAGCTCTACGCCCGCATCATCGATGCGTTCCCGGACGCGTGGGTCGAGGACCCCGCGATCACACCCGAGACCGACGCCGTGCTCGCGGCGCACCGCGAGCGCATCACGTGGGACGCGGGCATCCACGAGTGGAGCGACGTCGAGGCACTGCCGTTCACGCCACGCTGTCTCAACTGCAAGCCGTCGCGCTTCGGCTCGGTGAAGCGGCTGTTCGACTTCTACGACGCCTGCGAGCGCGAGGGCATCGCGCTGTACGGCGGCGGCCAGTACGAGCTCGGTCCGGGCCGCGAGCAGATCCAGCTGCTCGCGTCGCTCTTCCATCCCGACGCGCCGAACGACGTCGCACCCGGCGGCTACAACGCGGCGCAGCCGGTGGACGGGCTCCCGTCCAGCCCGCTGACCGTACAGTCCCGACTGGGATTCCGCTGACGATCCGCCATACCGGCTACACCCGCGACCGGCTCGCGCAGATGTCGCAGCGCCTGCAGGCGGCGATCCACCCGGCAACCGCCGCGCCGGACGAGCTGCTCGTCGCCGGCCCCGTCGGTCGCATCTCGTACGAGGAGGCGCAACGGCTCGACTACCGGCCGGCCGCGCCCGGCGAGCGGCTCGGGCCGCTGTGGGCGACGTACTGGTTCCGGCTGCGCGCGCACGTGCCGGCGGACTGGCAGGGACGCCGCGTCGACCTGCTCTGGGCGAGCCGCGCCGAGTCGACGCTCTGGCTCGACGGCCGTGCGGTTCAAGGTCTTCACGGCGTCGAGTGGCACCAACGGCCGGACGCCACCGTGACGCGGTCGGCGCGCGGCGGTGAGACGCTCGAGCTCGCCGTCGAGCTCGCGTGCAACGGCCTCTTCGGCGAGCTCGGCGCGCCGCCGGAGGTCGAGCGGTGCGAGCTCGCGCTCGTCGACGAGGACGCCTGGCGGCTCTACTTCGACTTCGAGGTGCTCCGCGCCCTCGAAGCGTCGGACACACTCGAGCCCGCCTGGGGCGGCCACTTGCGCGCCGAGCTCAACCGCTTCTGCAACGAGCAGGATCCGGCGATCCTCGCGGCGCTGTACGAGCATCACAACGGCACGCGCGTGCACGAGGTCGATGCAATCGGTCACGCGCACATCGACACGGCGTGGCTCTGGCCGCTCGCCGAGACCCAGCGAAAGCTCGTGCGCACGTTCTCCAGCCAGACGCGGTACATGGACGAGTACGAGGACTTTCGCTTTGCGTGCTCGCAGGCCCAGCAATACGCGTGGATCAAGGAGCGCGAGCCCGACCTGTGGGAGCGCATTCGCACGAAGGTCGCGGCCGGCCAGTTCGTTCCCGTCGGCGGCAGCTGGGTTGAGCCGGACTGCAATCTGCCGTCGGGCGAGTCGCTGCTCCGCCAGTTCGTGCACGGCCAGCGGTTCTTCGAGGAGGAGCTCGGCATTCGCTGCCGCGAGTTCTGGTCGCCTGACGCGTTCGGCTACTGCGGGCAGCTTCCCCAGCTCATGCGCCTCGCCGGAATCACGCGCTTCCTGACGCAGAAGCTCTCGTGGAACAGATTCAACAAGCCCGAGTCGCACACGTTCTGCTGGCAGGGCGTCGACGGCAGCGAGGTGCTGGCGCACTACCCGCCGGTCGACACGTACAACAGCGACGTCAGCGTCGAAGAGGTGCTCTTCTCGCAACGCTCGTTCAAGGATCACGAGTCGAGCGCGCGCAGCCTGCTCGTCTACGGGTTCGGCGACGGCGGCGGCGGGCCGACGCGCGCGATGCTCGAGCGGCTTCGGCGCATGCGCGATCTGCAGGGACTGCCGCGCGTCGCGCCCGCCACGAGCGATGCGTTCTTCGGCGCGCTCGAGGCCGAGAACTCCGAGCGCGTCGTCGTCGGGGAGCTGTACTTCGAGTACCACCGCGGTGTCTACACCTCGCAGGCGTTCGTGAAGCGCGGCAACCGCGTCTGCGAGCAGCTGCTGCACGACGTCGAGTTCCTCTGCGCAGCACGTGGGGACTATCCGCGCGAAGAGCTCGACCGGCTCTGGAAGCTGCTGCTCCTGCAGCAGTTCCACGACATCCTGCCCGGCTCGTCGATCGGCCTCGTCTACGACGATGCGCGCCGCGACTTCGCGGAGCTCGAATCGTCGCTCGAGTCGCTGCTCGGCGCGGGCGAGACGCCGGTGAACACCATCGGTGTCGCGCGCCGCGAGGTCGTCGACGGGCGGATGATCGAAGCACCGCCGTTCGGCGACGGCCGCGTGATCGAGCCCGACGGGGCGGTGCACGTCGAGGGACTGACGCTCGAGAACGGCGTGCTGCGCGTCACGCTCGCCGAGAACGGGACGATCGCGAGCGTCCTGCACAAGCCGACCGGCCGCGAGACGCTCGCCGCGCCCGCAAACCGGCTCGAGCTGTACGAGGACCGGCCCGTGAAGTTCGACGCGTGGGACATCGATCCGGCGCACCTCGAGACCGGCGCCGACTGTCCGCCCGCCGAGTCGTGGGAGGTGCTCGCGTCCGGGCCGCTGCGCGCCGAGGTCGCCTTCGACCGGCGCATCGGCGAAGCGAGCACGCTGCGCCAGGTCGTGCGCCTCGACGCAGACGCCGAGCGTGTCGAAGTCCACTCGACGGTCGACTGGCAGGAGGAGCACAAGCTGCTCAAGGTCTGCTTCCCGCTCGCCGTACATGCGCCGGCCGCGACGTACGAGATGCCGTTCGGCTACGCGGAGCGGCCGACGCACTTCTCCACGAGCCACGACCGCGCAAAGTACGAGGTGCCGGGCCATCGCTTCGCCGACCTGTCGGAGCACGGTTTCGGCGCGGCGGTGCTCACCGACTCGAAGTACGGCTACAGCTGCCACGGCAACGAACTGCGGGTCAGCCTGCTGCGCGCGCCGAAGTCACCTGATCCGGACGCGGACATAGGCCACCACGAGTTCGCCTACGCGCTCTATCCGCATGCGGGCGACCATCGCGAGGGCGGCGTGCTGGCCGAGGCGATGCGCTTCAACGCACCGCTGCGACTCACGCGCGGTGTCGGCGCGTCGTTTGCGTCGGTCGACGATCCCAACCTCGTGCTCGACACGATCAAGCGCGGCGAGCGCTCCGACGCGCTCGTCCTCCGCCTCTACGAGGCGAACGGGGGCCGCGGCACGGCCCGGGTGCGCATCGCGTGCGAGCGCGCGCAGTTCGCGAACGCGCTAGAGGAAGCGTCCGGAGAAGCGGTGATCGAGGACGGCTCGGTCGTCGTGCCGTACGCGCCGCACCAGGTGATCACGCTGCTCGTCGGCTAGACGTAGCGGGCGGCCTTGCGCGACAGCCGCGCGACGGACTCCTCGAGCGGATGGTCGAGCGGGTACCACGCGGCACCCTCGCACGGCTCACCGGTCCCGACGAGCAGGTAGCGAATGTCGAGGTGGTAGTGGGCCGGCTCACCGGGACGCTCGCCGATCTCGTGGATGTCGAGGTCGAACGGGCGCGGTGCGTCCGGGTGGAAGGCGAGCTCGAGCCCCGTCTCCTCACGGGCTTCGCGCAGTGCCGCAGCCTCGATCGTCTCGTCGTCGTCCTCGATGTGGCCGCCGGGCTGCAGCAGACGCTCGAACTTCAGATGCCACACGAGGCACGTTCGCTCGCAGTGTTCGTCGACGACGAATGCAGACGCGGTGAAATGCGCGCTCGGTTCGCGGCGTGAGAGCGGCCGCGAGAGCTCACCCGCGAGGCGCAGCATCGCGATCCGGTCGGCCTCCTCCCGGTCGTCGGCGGCGACGTACGCGCGAAGAAGCCCGCCGACGCTCACTCGTACTGCAGCGCCGCGAGCACGTTCAGCCGGCCGGCACGGCGCGCCGGGAAGATCGCGGCCAGGAGACCGGCGACGATCGCCGCGATCACGAACGAGATGAGCGTGCCCCACGGGATCGCGATCGTGAACGAGCCCAGCGTCGAGCCGATCAGGATCGCGAGCCCGACGCCGAGCGGGATGCCGAGCGCCGCGCCGATCAGCGCCGTGACGACGCTCTCGTGGCGGATCATCCGTCTCGTCTGCCGGCGCGTCATGCCGACGGCGCGCAGCATGCCGAGCTCACGCGTGCGCTCGAAGACCGAGAGCACGAGCGTGTTCACGATTCCGAACAGGCTGACGATGATCGACAGCGAGAGCAGCACGTAGAGCAGGTTGAGGAACACGTTGATCCCCGACTCCTGCTGCTTCTTGAACTGCTTCTCCGTCTGCAGCTTCGCGTCCGGGAACGACGCGAGTGCGTTCGTGAGCGTCGTCGTGTTCTGCGGTGTCACGCCGCCACGGATGTCGATGAACGCGTACACGTTCTCCGGCGACTGGTAGATGCGGTCGAACAGCTTCGCCGAGATCGTGATGTTCCCGAACGGGGAGCCGCCGGTCGGGTTCTTGAAGATCCCCTTGACCGTCAACGGAACGACCTGGCCCGTTGGCACCCTCAGCGAGAAGTGCGATCCCAGCCCGAGGTGGTGGTCCTTCGAGTAGTTCCCGCCGATGAACGCGCCGTCGGTGCCGAGCGCGGCAGGGACGTTGGGTCCGCCCTGCTTCCACGTGATCCGGATCACCTTGCCGACGTTCGGCTCGACACCCGTGACGCCGACGCTGCTGCCGTTGACCTTGCCGTCGCCGGCGCGGACGCCCGACACCTGGAGCGTTCCCGGCACCTTCTTGACGGCGTTCTCGGACGCGATGCCGGTGGGCGTGAAGCCGTTCTGCGACGTGAGCGCGTAGTCGCCGAGGAACTGGTGGTCGACCGACCGCTCGAAGGACGTCTTGAGCCCGGACGCCAGCACGCCCACGGCGGTGACGAGCGCAAGGCCGATCATCAGCGCTGCAGCCGTGGAAGCCGTCCGGGCCGGATTGCGCATCGCGTTCTCGCGCGCGAGCGAGCCCGCGACACCACCGAGGCGCGCGGCCGGCGCGCCGAGCACCGAGGCGAGCGGCGGAACGAGCTTCGAAGCGGCGAGCGCCATGCCGAGGAAGCTCGCAAGCACCCCGACGCCGATGGCCAGCAGCCGCTGCACGCTGCTCAAGCTCGAATCGAGCCCGCCGAGCAGGAGGAGCGCCAGCGCAATCGCGAGCGCACCGCCGGCGGCAGGCAGACCGAAGCGGGCGAGCCGCGACGGCGGCAGAACGCCTTCGCGCACCGCCGCGATCGGCTCGACGCGCGTCGCGCGGATCGCAGGCGCGAGGCTCGCGAGCACGGTCACGAGCGTGCCGACGACGAGCGACACGATGATCGTGCGCGTCGCGAAGACCGTGTTCCCGTGCGGGAGATCGATGCCGAGGCCCGAGAAGAGCGCCTCGAGCAGCTTGGCGAGCCCGAGCCCCAGGAACAGCCCGATCACGGAAGCGACGGCGCCGATGATCGCGCCCTCGAGAATCACCGAGCGGCGCACCTGCTTGCGCGTCGCGCCGAGGGTGCGCAAGGTGCCGAACTCGCGCGCGCGCTGCGCGATCGTGATCGACAGCGTGTTCGCGATCACGAAGATGCCGACGAACAACGCGATACCGCCGAAGGCGAGCAGGAAGTCCTGCAGCACGCCGGTGAAGTCGCTCGTGTCCTGCGTCTGCTGCGCCGCCTCCTGCTGGCCCGTACGGACCTGGGCGTCGGGCGGGAGGATCGGGCGAATCTGCTTGACGAGCTGTGCGGGCGAGATGCCCTGTTTCGCGGCGATGCTGATCGAGTCGAACTGACCTTCCTTGTCGAAGATCTTCTGCGCCGTCGGCAGGTCGAAGATCGCCATCGTCGCGCCGCCGATCGACGACACGTTCGCGAGCTTGATGATCGCGGAGATCTTGTACTGCTGCACCGGGCCGCGCGCGACGGCGCCGATCGTGTCGCCGACCTTGTAGTGCTTCTTGTTCGCGGTGTTCTCGTCGATCCCGATCTCGTGCGGGCCTTGCGGCCACGTCCCGCTGACGAGCACGAGCGGATTGAACCGCTGGTCGCCGTTCGGATGCACGCTGAAGGCGAGGCCCGGCGAGAACCCGTTGGAGATCACCTTGCCGTTGCGGCCGACCAGCTGCGCCTGGTCGCTGATGCCGCCGTCCGCCTCGAGCACCCCCGGAAGCTTCTCCACCTTCGGCAGGAGCGAGGCCGAGAACGACGGGACGTTGCTGCCGTTCCCGTTGCCGTTCCCGATGACGTTCTTGCCGGTCACGATCGCGTCCGTCTTCTCGTAGACGGTGCCGAAGATCTGGCTGAACCCGGCCTTCAGCGTGTCGGTCAGCACGTACGTGCCGCTGATCATCGCGACGCCGAGCACGATCGCGAGACCGGTCAGCAGCGCCCGCAGCTTCCTGCCTGCGAGGCCCTTGAGCGCGACCTTGAACATCAGATTTCGCTGTCGAGCGTCTGCATCAGCGACACGACTTCCGCCGCCGTGATGTCGGTGTGCTCCTGGACGATCAGACCGTCGGCGAGGAACAGCACGCGATCGGCGATCGCCGCCGCGCGCGGGTCGTGCGTGACCATCACCGTCGTCTGCCCGAGCGTGTCGACGGAGTCGCGCATCAGCTCGAGAATCTCGCCGCTCGTCTTCGAGTCGAGGTTGCCGGTCGGCTCGTCCGCGAACACGATTGCAGGCCGCGAGACGAGTGCGCGCGCGATCGCCACGCGCTGCTGCTGGCCGCCCGAGAGCTCGGACGGCCGGTGCGTGCGGCGATCCTTGAGGCCGGTCTTCCCGAGCAGCTCGTCCATCCACTCCTTGTCGGGATCCTCGCCGGCGATCGCGAGGGGGAGCACGACGTTCTCCTCCGCGGTGAGCATCGGCAGGAGGTTGAAGAACTGGAAGATGAAGCCGATGCTCCGGCGCCGCAGCCGCGTCAGATCGTTGTCGTTCAGTTTCGTCACCGACTCACCTGCAACCTCGACCTCGCCGCTCGTCGGCTTGTCGAGGCCCGCCAGGATGTGCATGAGCGTGGACTTGCCCGAGCCGGACGGCCCCATCACTGCGACGAGCTCCTTCGGCTTAACCGTCAGCGAAACGCCTCTCAGGGCGTCGACTGCCGCTTCGCCTTCGCCGTAGCGGCGCGTCAGGTCGGTTGCGCGGACAACTGCGTCAACGGAGGACATGCCTCCAACCTAGCGACACCGAGCGGACGCCGCGATGGGGATGACCCTCGTTCGACCCTGGGGTTAACCCCCGTACGACAGGGCGGCTCAGGCCGCGGCCGCGGCGAACGCGGGGATGATGTTCTCGCCGTAGGCCTGGAGCGTCTCCTCCTGGCCGTGCGTCATCAAGTAGATGTTGAACTGGTCGACGCCGATCGACTCCAGCTCACGCAATTTCGCCGAGCACTGCTCGACGCTTCCGATCACGCAGAACCTGTCACAGATTTCATCGGTGACGAATTCGCCGTGCTTCGCGCCCACGCGCGAGTGCTCGTTGTAGTCGTAGAACTTGCGCGCCTGCACGTAGTCGGTCAGCGCCTTCGGGACGGCACTGCCGTCCGTGCCGTAGCGGTCGATCAGGTCCTGCACGTGGTTCGAGACCATCGCCGGGAACCAGCGCACCTGCTCGCGCGCGTCGGCGAGATCGCCGGTCACGTGGCTCGGCGCGCTGACGATGCACTTGAGCGCCGCCGGATCGCGTCCCGCCTCTTCGGCCGCCTGGCGCGCCGTCGCCATGATCCACTGGATGATGTCGGGGTCGGCGAGCTGGATGATCACGCCGTCGCCCTGTCTCCCTGCGACCGCGAGCGCTTTCGGCCCGTAGCCGGCGACGTGCATCTCGATCTCCGGCAGCTCCGGCCGGACCCACTTCAGCTGGAGCTCTTTCCCGTTCCAGTCGACCTCCTCGCCGTTCATGAACGGCTTGATCATCTTCAGCGCCTCTTCGAACTCGGCGACCTTGACCGGCTGCTGGCCGATGTAGCGCCGCGCCGAGTCGCCGCGCCCGATGCCCATGATCATGCGGCCGTTCGAGATGTCGTGGAGCGTCGCGTAGGCGCTCGCGAGCACCGTCGGATCGCGCGTGCCGGGGTTCGTGACCATGTGCCCGAGCTTGAGCTTCGAGGTGCGATCGGCTGCGAGAGCGAGCGTCGGGATCGACTCCTGCCAGAGGACGTGCGAGTCGTACGTCCACGCGTACTCGAACCCGTGGCCCTCTGCGACCTGCATCAGCTCGATCATCCGCGTGTACGGCGGGTCGGGCAGGACGGTGACGCCGAAGGTCAACGACACGCGAGCAAGACTAGTCCGTCAAGATCCCTGTCGTGAAGATCATCTGTGTAGGAAAAAACTACGCCGACCATGCAAGCGAGATGGGCGGCGACGCGCCGACCACGCCGCTCATCTTCGGGAAGTTCCCGAACACGCTGGTCGGCCCGGGCGAGCCGATCCTGCTCCCCGACGGGATCGGCCACGTGGACGCGGAGGCGGAGCTCTGCGTCGAGATCGGAACCGGCGGACACCGGATCCCCGAAGGTCGTGCGCTCGAGCACGTGCGCGGCTACCGCTGCGCGAACGACGTCTCCGCCCGCGACATCCAGCACTCCGAGAGCCAGTGGACGCGGGCGAAGGGCTTCGACACGTTCTGCCCGCTCGGCGACACGTGCGTCCCCGTGGCCGAGCTCGGCGACGGCGGCGGTCTGCGCGTCGTGCAGCGGCTGAACGGTGAGGTGATCCAGGACGGGAACACGCGCGACCTCATCTTCAGCGTGCCCCACCTCGTGTCGTTCGTCTCGAACGTGTTCACGCTCGAGCCCGGCGACCTGATCCTCACCGGCACGCCGGCGGGGGTCGGATACGCGCGCGACCCGAAGCTGACGATGAAGCCGGGCGACACGGTGGAGGTGGAGATCGAAGGGATCGGCGTGCTGTCGAACCCCGTCGTCGCTGGATGACCGGCGTCCTCCTCATTCTGTTCGCCGTAGTCGCGGGCGTGTTCCTGCCGGTACAGGCAGGCGTCAACACGCGGCTCGCGCACTACGTCGGCGGACCGGTGCGCGCGTCGATGGTGTCGTTCGGCGTCGGCGCGATCGCGCTGCTCGTCGTCGTGCTGCTCTTCTACCGCTCCGGCGGGGTCGACGCGCGGCACGCGCCGTGGTGGGCGTGGGTCGGCGGCCTGCTCGGCGCGTTCTACGTCACGGCGACGGTGGTCGTGCCGGTGCGGATCGGCGCCGCGGCGTTCTTCGGCATCCTCGTCGCCGCCCAGCTCGTGATGGGCGTGCTGATCGACCGCTTCGGCCTGATCGGCTTCCCGGAACGAGCGACCTCGCCGGGCCGCATCGCCGGTGTCGTGCTGCTCGTCGCCGGCGCCCTGCTCGTGCGGCTCTTCTAGTGCACGCGCCGCCGGGGTACGTCTGCCCGTTCTGCCGTGTCCTGGGCGGCGTCGACAACAAGTACAACACGCAGAACGACGTCGTGTGGCGCGACGAGCGCACCGCAGCGCTGATCGCGCCCAACTGGTGGCCGGAGAACCACGGGCACGTGCTCGTCATCCCCGTCGTTCACGTCGAGAACCTCTACGAGATCGGCGAGCGCGACCTCTGCGCGGTGTCGGAGACGACGAAGCGCGTGGCGATTGCCCTCAAGGAGGCCTACCGCTGCGAAGGCGTGTCGACGCGCCAGCACAACGAGCCGGCGGGGAACCAGGAGGTCTGGCACCTCCACGTCCACGTCTTCCCGCGCTACGTCGGTGACGAGCTCTACCAACGCCACGAGGAGCAGCGCTGGACGACCCCCGCCGAGCGCGCGCCCTACGCCGAGAAGCTGCGTGCGGTGCTGGTGCCTGGCGCTTCGGTGCCAGGCACTGCCGGCTGACCGCTGCGTCGGGGATCAGGCGAACCGGGCGAGCGTCTTCGACGCCAGCGCGTCGAGCGCGCGAACGCTCAGCTCGAGGTGCTCGCGCTTCGTGTCCTCGAGCTTCGTGTGCGAGAGGCCGCGCAGGCTCTGGACGAACAGCATGACCGTCGGGACGCCGGCCCGGGCGACTTCGGCCGCATCGTGGAGCGGCCCGGACGGCAGCCGGTGCGACGTCCCCGCGATCTCGCGGACCGACTCGTCGGCGAGCTCGATCAGCGTCTCGTCGAACAGGATCGGCTGGATGTTCCAGATGCGCTCCCACTCGACCTCGATGTTCTCCTCCGCCGCGAAGCGGTCGGCCGCCTCGCGCGCCATCGCGAGCATCCGAGCGAGCTTCTCCGCGTCGAGATGACGCTGGTCGAGGAGCTGCTCCGCCGTCTCGACAACCGACGTGACGATCCCCGGCCTCGTGACGACACCGCCCGACGTACAGACCGCGCCGTCCCCCACCTCGGCCGCGATCTCGCGAATGTGGAGCGCGAGCTTCGCGGCGCCGGCGAGCGCGTCGCGACGCTTGTCCATCGGCGTCGAGCCCGCGTGCGCCGCCTGTCCGCGCCACGTGAAGCGCGAGCGCTCGACGCCGAACGTGCCGAGGACGACGCCGAGCGGCAGGTTCATCGACTCGAGCACCGGTCCCTGTTCGATGTGCAGCTCGAGGTACGCGGCGGCGTTTGCGAGCTGTGCGCGCGCCGCAAGCGCGCCGTCGAGTTCGACCCCGTGCTCGCGCAGCGCGTCGGGGAGCGCGACGCCGTCGCGATCCGAGAGGGAGCGAAGCTCCGCCTGGTCGGCCATCGTTCCCGACGCCGCCGACGACCCGAAGAGCGAGCGGCCGAAACGAGCGCCCTCCTCGTCCGCCCAGGAGACCAGGCGCACCGTGAGCGGCGGCTCGCCCTCGGCGGCGATGCGACGAAGCACCTCGACGCCCGCCAGCACGTTGAGGCAGCCGTCGAGCCAGCCGCCGTTCGGCACCGAGTCCATGTGCCCGCCGATCAGCAGCTCGCGGTCGGACGCGCCGCGCAGCGTGAACCACTGGTTGCCGGCCTCGTCGATGTGCTCCTCGGCGCCGGTCTCGGCGACCTTCGCGCGCAGGAACTCGCGCGCGCGCTCCCAGGTCTCCGTCCACGCGACGCGCTGCGCGCCGTTCTCGTCGCCGGTCAGCTCGCGGAGCTCCTCGAGCTCCGCCACGGTGCGTGCTGGATCGAGACTCATGAGAACGACTTTAAAGCGTGATAGAAGAATCGCGATGAGCTCCACCGCCGCCGCGACGCTGCCGGGCCGTCGCATCATCCCCGCGCCGATCGCCGCCGCGCTCGGGCGCGCCGCGCTCGTCGTCGCCGTGCTCGTCGCAATGGTCGGCTTCTGGGAGCTGTACCACTGGATCTGGACGAGCACCGGCTGGTCGTGGCCGTTCGTCGTCAACGACACGTCGATGCCGCACGTCTGGACGATCGTCAAGGCGTTCGAGCAGCCGGCGCAGGTGAATCAGCCTGCTTTGATCACCGTCCTCCTGCACAAGACCCTGTTCACGGCGAAGGAGGCGGCCGCCGGGTTTGCCGTCGGCGCCGTCATCGGGTTCGCGCTCGGCGCCGTGCTGGTCCACTCGCGGCTGCTCCAGCGCGGCCTCCTGCCGTACATCGTCGGCAGCCAGACGGTGCCGATCCTCGCGATCGCGCCGATGGTGGTCGTGTGGGTCAACCCGAAGCTCCCGGGACCGCTGCAGGGCTGGGGCGCGGTGGCGGTGATCGCCACGTACCTGACGTTCTTCCCGGTTGCGATCAACACGCTGCGCGGGCTCCAGTCCGCCGATCCGCGCGCGATCGAGCTGATGCGGACGTACGCCGCGAGCCGCTGGGCGGTGCTCTGGAAGCTGCGCTTCCCCGCGTCGCTGCCGTACGTCTTCTCCGCGCTTCGGCTGGCTGCGACCGCGAGCGTCGTCGGCGCGATCATCGGTGAGCTGCCGACCGGTCTCCAGGACGGCCTCGGCGGCGCGATCATCAACTTCAACCAGTACTACTCGATCGAGCCGCAGGAGCTCTGGGCGACGAACGTGATCGCCGCGCTCCTCGGGATCGTCTTCTTCGTGATCGTCGTCCTCGCCGAGAAGCTGATCGTGCGCCGCGCCCCGGAGCGCATCAGATGAGCGCGGCCTCCGTCGTCCGCCTCGAAGGCGTCACGAAGACGTTTCCGCACGGGAACGTGACCGCCCTCGAGGGAATCGATCTCGAGCTCACGGAGGGCGAGTTCGTCTCGCTGATCGGGCCGTCCGGCTGTGGGAAGTCCACGCTCCTGCGCGTGGTCGGCGACCTGGTCGAGCCGACCAGGGGCGCGATCTCGGTGAACGGGAAGAGCGCGCGCCAGGCGCGCGAGGACGGTGACTACGGGATCGTCTTCCAGTCCGCCGTCCTCTTCGACTGGCGCACGGTTGCGAAGAACATCGCGCTGCCGCTCGAGATGCTCGGCTGGGACCGGGAACGCCGGCGCGCCCGCGTCGAAGAGATGCTCGAGCTGGTCGAGCTGACCGCGTTCGCCGATCACCATCCGTGGCAGCTCTCGGGCGGCATGCAGCAGCGCGTCGCGATCGCGCGCGCGCTCGCATTCGAGCCGGCGCTGCTCCTGATGGACGAGCCGTTCGGCGCGCTCGACGAGATGACGCGCGAGCGGATGAATCTCGAGCTGCTGTCGCTCTGGGAGAAGACCGGCAACACGGTGATCTTCGTCACGCACTCGATCTCGGAGGCCGTGTTCCTCTCGACGCGCGTCGTCGTGATGAGCCCACGGCCCGGGCGCATCGCCGGCATGGTCGACATCGACCTGCCGACGCCGCGCACCGCGGAGACCCGCGAGACGGCGCGCTTCTTCGAGCTCGTCACCGAGGTACGCGAGCTGCTTCGCAGCCGCGGCGAGCACCTGCTGCCGGAAGAGGAAGCGGTGCTCGAGTGACCGCGACCGTCCTCCGGAAGACCGGCGAATGGCTCCCGGCGCTCGTCGTCTTCGTCGTCGTCGTCGGGCTGTGGGAAGGGCTCGTGCGCGCGCTCCACGTGCAGCAGTTCCTGCTGCCGAAGCCGAGCACGATCGTCAGTGTCTTCTGGACGGAGCGCCACTCGCTGTGGCCGGCGGGCTGGTACACGTTCAAGGAGGCGCTCGGCGGGTTCGCGATCGGCTCCGTGGCCGGGATCGTCGCCGCCACCGTCGTCGGCCGCTTCCAGACGGCGGGCAAGGCGCTCATGCCGATCTTCATCGCCGCGAACGCGGTGCCGATCATCGCCTTCGCGCCGATCTTCGGCGCGTGGTTCAACCCGATCTCGCCGCACTCCAAGATGGCGGTCGCCGCGGTCCTCTGCTTCCTGCCGGTGATGGTGAACACGCTGCGCGGCCTGCAGAGCGCCTCGCCGCGCCAGATCGAGCTGATGCGGTCGTACGCCGCCAGCGAGTTCCAGATCTGGCGGCGCGTCCGCGTCCCGACCTCGCTGCCGTTCGTCTTCACGGCGCTGAAGGTCGCAAGCGTTCTGGCGATGATCGGCGCGATCGTCGGCGAGTACTTCGGCGGCGCTCTGAACGCGCTCGGCGTGCTCATCAACACGGACGCCGGCGTCTTCCGGTTCGACGAGGCCTGGGCGGGCATCCTCATCGCCTCGATTCTCGGAATCGCGCTCTACAGCGCGGTCGCGACGGCCGAGCGGATCGTCCTCCGCTGGAGCCCCGAGACGCGGGGTTCGTGAATTGCCCCGCACCGTGTTAAGAATCGGCCAGGCCGACGGAGACTACGGAAAGGGGAGCGGAATGAGGAAGCGTTGGATGATCGTCGTGGCGATTGCCGCCGCGCTCACGGCGGCGCTCGTCGGAGTGATGAGGACCACGTCGACAGCGTCGGCGTCGTCGAAGCTGACGAACGTCTCGATACAGCTGCAGTGGGTGCCGCAGGCGCAGTTCGCCGGCTACTTCGCGGCGCTCGACCTCGGCTACTACAAGGACGCCGGGCTGAACGTCAAGCTCCTGAACGGCGGGCCGCAGATCGTTCCCGGCCAGGTCGTCGCAGCGGGTCGTGCGCAGTTCGGCGTCAACTGGCTCACCGCCCTGCTCGCAGCACGCGACACGGGCACCCAGCTCGTCGACATTGCCCAGGTCTTCTCGCGTTCCGGCATGACGGAGATCACCTGGAAGTCTTCCGGCATCAACACGGTCGCGAAGATGCGCGGGAAGAAGATCGCGAACTGGCTCGGCGGCGACCAGTACGAGCTGTTCGCGGCGCTCACGAAGAACGGGATGAATCCGTCGCAGAACAAGGGCGTGACGATCGTCCAGCAGCCGTTCGACATGGGGCTGTTCCTCAACCATCAGGTCGACGGCGCGTCGGCGATGACGTACAACGAGCTGGCGCAGGTGCTCGAGACCAAGAACCCGAAGACCGGCAAGCTCTACCAGCTGTCGGACCTGAACGTGCTCAGCATGCAGAAGCTCGGGTTCGGGATGCTCGAGGACAACCTCTTCTCGACCGCGTCGTACCTGAAGAGCAAGGATCACCAGGCGATCGCCGAGAAGGTGATCCAGGCGACGCTCCAGGGCTGGATCTACTGCCGTGACCACGTCACGCAGTGCGTCAACTTCACGCTCAAGGCCGGGCCGACCCTGCCGCGCGGCCACCAGCTGTGGATGATGAACCAGATCAACCAGCTGATCTGGCCGAGCAAGAACCCGATCGGGGTCATGGACCCGGCCGCCTACAAGCGGACCGCGACGCTGATGAAGAAGTTCGGCGGGATCAAGAAGGCTCCGACGCCCGGCGCCTACCGGACCGACCTCGTCGAAGCGGCGATCGCGAACCTGAAGAAGCAGGGGCTCGACGTCTACGGCAAGCACTACAAGCCGATGACCGTCAAGCTCACCGCCGGCGGGAAGTAGAGACATACACTCGGGGAGCCCACCACGGGTGGGCTCCCCGGGGTCTGAAGAAAGGAGCGCTCATGTCCGTGCTGATCAAGGGTGGTCGCGTCATCACCGCGGCCGACGACTATGTCGCCGACGTCTACGTGGACGGCGAACGGATCTCCCTGATCGGCGAGGCGCTCGACGTACAGGCCGACAAGGTGATCGACGCGAGCGGCAAGTACGTCCTGCCGGGCGCGGTCGACCCGCACACGCACCTCGAGATGCCGTGGCGTGGCGAGACGACGATCGACGACTTCGAATCGGGCCAGACGGCCGCGGCGTTCGGCGGCACGACGACCCACGTCGACTTCTGCATCCAGGGCAAGGGGCAGACGTTCGGCGAGGCGCTCGAGATCTGGCACGGCAAGCGCGAAGGCAAGGCCGTGATCGACAACGGCTTCCACATCGCCGTCACCGACCTGCGCGAGGGCGGCACGCTCGAAGAGCTCGCCCGTCTGCCCGAAGAGCACGGCGTCACCTCGTACAAGCTCTTCATGGCGTACAAGGACTCGCTGATGGTCGACGACGAGACCCTGTTCAGGACGATGCAGGTCGCGGCCGAGACGGGCGCGCTCGTGATGGTGCATGCCGAGAACGGCGACGCGATCGAGGTGCTGATGGCCGAGGCGATCGCAGCGGGCAACACCTCACCGAAGTACCACGCGTTGACGCGCCCGCCCGAGACGGAGGGCGAGGCGACGAACCGCGCCGTGCAGCTCGCACGCGTCGCCGGCTGCAAGCTCTACGTCGTGCACGTGTCGTGCGCGGAGTCGGTCGAGCCGATCGCGATCGCGCGCGAGAAGGGCTGGGACATCTACGGCGAGACGTGCACCCAGTACTTCTTCATCGACGACTCGTTCCTCGACCAGCCGAACTTCGAAGGCGCGAAGTACGTGTACACGCCACCGCCCCGCGCGAAGGCGAACCAGGAGATCCTCTGGAACGCGGTGCGCACGAACGTGCTGCAGGCGATCTCGACCGACCACTGCGCATACCTCTTCAAGGGCCAGAAGGACGCGGGCAAGGACGACTTCCGCCAGATCCCGAACGGCGGTCCCGGGCTCGAGAACCGGTTGCAGCTGATCCATCACTTCGGCGTGCGCGAAGGCCGCATCTCGCTGAACCGGATGGTCGAGCTGCTCTGCACGAACCCGGCGAAGCTCTTCGGGCTCTATCCGAAGAAAGGCACGCTCGCCGTCGGCTCGGACGCCGACATCGTGGTCTTCGATCCGGAGAAGCGCGTCACGATCTCCGCGTCGACGCACCACTCACGCTCGGACTACAACCTCTACGAGGGCACCAACGTCCAGGGCTCGCCCGACGTCGTCCTTTTGCGCGGCAACGTGATCGTGGAGAACGACACGCTGCTCGCAAAGCCCGGTAGCGGGCAGTTCATCAAGCGCGCGCGGCCGAACGAAGAGCTTCGGCGCGAAGCGCTGGCGACGGCCTAGTCGCCGCCGACCGCGTCGGAGTCGTCCTCGTGGCGGGACTCGCCGCCGCGGCGGGCGCGCTCCTCGCCGAGCTGCTGGTTCGAGTGCTCGATCCAGCGCTGGATGCCCGAGATGTGCTCGCGCGTGCCCGAGACCGAGGCGCGCTGGCGCGCGATCTCGCTCTGGCCCGCCTCCAGGCGCTGCCGCAAGCGCTCGATGTGCTCGCGGGCAGCCCGATTCGCCGCTTCGCGTTCGTCCACAAACGTGGTTTCACCCGGCACCGAAAATCGTAAACGCCTGCACGTTGCAGGCTCCCGCGTTCGATCCGCCCGGCCCCGTAGAGTCCGCGCATGGCAACGACGGCCGTCGAGACCGGCGACAAGGGTCTCAAGCGCGACGCGATCGGCTACCTGTCGAACCTCGTCATCGGCGTCGCCTCGACGGCTCCCGCGTACTCGCTCGCGGCGACGCTCGGCTTCGTCGTCGCGACCGACGGCATCGGCGTGCACGCCCCGGCGGTGCTGCTCGTCTCGTTCCTGCCGATCCTGCTCGTCGCGCTCGCCTACAAGTACCTGAACCGGGCCGACCCCGACGCGGGCACCACGTTCGCCTGGGGCACGCGCGCGCTCGGCCCCTGGGTCGGCTGGCTGAACGGCTGGGCGATCTTCGTCGCGGACGTGGTCGTGATGGCGTCGCTCGCGGTGATCGCGAGCACGTATACGTTCCTGCTCTTCGGCTGGCAGTCGGCGGCGGACTCGACCGCCGCGATCCTGATCGGGTCGGCGATCTGGATCGCGCTGATGACGTGGATCTGCTGGCGCGGCATCGAGCTGTCCGCGCGCGTGCAGCAGTTCCTGCTCGGCGCCGAGTGCGTGATCCTCGCCCTGTTCGCGGTCGTGGCACTCGTCAAGGTGTACGCGAACCATCCGGCACACTCGCTTCACGTCCACGCCGGCTGGTTCAACCCGTTCGCGATCGGGTGGACGCCGATGTTCGACGGCGTCCTGCTCGGCATCTTCATCTACTGGGGCTGGGACTCGGGCGTCTCGGTGAACGAGGAGACCGAGGACCGGCACGAGGCGCCGGGGCGCGCCGCGGTGATGGCGACCCTCCTCCTGCTGCTGATCTACCTCGTCGTCTCCGCAGCGGCAGTCGCCTACGGCGGTCCGGGCTACCTCGCGAACCATCCCGACGACGTGCTCAGCGTGCTCGGCACGAAGGTCTTCGGCTCGCCGTGGGACAAGCTGCTCATCATCTCGGTGCTCACGTCGGCTTCGGCGTCGACGCAGACGACGATCCTGCCGACGGCGCGGACGACGCTCTCGATGGCGCACTGGGGCGCGATCCCCCGCGTCTTCGGCCGCATCCATCCGCGGTTTCTGACGCCCGACGTCTCGACGATCGCGATGGGCGCACTCTCGATCGTGTTCACCCTGCTGCTCGTCGGCTTCAACTCGTCGCAGGACGTGCTCAACGACTCGATCAGCGCGATCGGATTCTCGATCTGCTTCTACTACGGCTTCACCGGCCTCATCTGCGTCGTGTACTTCCGGCGGGACCTCTTCCGCAGCACCCGCGCGTTCCTGCTCGCCGGCCTCCTGCCGCTCGCCGGCGCGCTGATGATGGGCGCCGTGTTCGTGAAGGCGTTCATCGACTACTCGAAGGCCGGGTACAACTACTCGCACCCGTTCCTCGGGATCCAGGTCCCGATCGTGATCGGGATCGGCGGACTGCTCCTCGGCGTGCCGCTGATGCTCGTCTGTGCCGCGAAGTACCGGGCGTTCTTCTCGCGCAAGCTCGAGGTCGCTCCGCCCGGAGCGCTCGAGCGCCAGCTCGAGCGGGACGAGCCGGCGGCGATTGGCTAGCGGCTAGCGCTCGTCGATCCCGTGCGGCGCGCCGTAGTCGGCGAGCAGCTCGAGGAACGGCGCCGCGGGGAACGCTTCCGGGCCGAGCACGCCCGCGCCCGACCACACGCCCGCGTCGAGCAGCTCGAGCGCGACGACCGGGTTGAGCGCCGTCTGCAGCACGACCGCCTGGTGGCCGTAGTCGCGCATCGCCTGCTCGTTGTCGACGACGTGGTACAGGTACGTGCGTCGCGGCTCCCCGTCCTTGCCGGTGCCGGTGACGTAGGTGCCGGCGCAGGTCTTCCCCCGCATCTTGTCCCCAAGCGTCGCCGGGTCGGGCAGCGCCGCAGCGACGACGTCGCGCGGGGCGACCTCTGCACCGCGCACGCGCACCGGCTTCGTCGAGTCGAGGCCGAGCTTGTGCAGCGTCTTCAGCACGTCGATGAACTCCGCGCCGAGGCCGTACTTGAACGTGACGCGGTTGCAGTCGATCCAGCGCGGAACGAGCACGACCTCCTCGTGCTCGACGTTCACGCACTCGAGCGGGCCGATGCCCTCGGGGAAGTCGAACTCCTCCGGCTCCGAGAACGGCTCGGTCGTGTACCAGCCACGCTCGCGCTCCCAGACGAGCGGCGGGTTGAGGCATTCCTCGATCGTCGTCCAGATCGAGAACGTCGGTGCGAACTCGTAGCCGTCGACCTCGAGGTTCGCGCCGTCGCGGACGCCGATCTCGTCGATCTCCGCGAACAGCTCGTCGGCGGCGTGGCGGGCGAACACGTCCGACAGCCCCGGTTCGACGCCGATCCCGGCGAGGCAGAGAAGCTCGCGCTCGCGCCAGGCCTCGTCCTGGTCGAGCTGCTCGGAGCCGAGCAGGACGTCGGGGCGCGAGAGCGTCATCGCCATGTCGAGGTAGGTGACGCCGGCCTCGAGCGCCGCGGCGAGGATCGCCGGGTTGAAGCGCGGATCGCACGCGTTGAGCACCGCGTCGACGCGCTCGGTCTGCGCGAGCGCGACGATCGCGGCCGTGTCGGATGCGTCGACCTGGGCGGCACCGAAGCGGTCCCCGAGCTGCGCCACCGCGCGCTGCGCACGCGTCACATCGACGTCGGCAAGCACCATCCGCTCGACGAACGGGCGCCGGGCCGCGACCGCCGCCGCAGCGCTGCCGACCCCGCCGGAGCCGACGACGAGGACTCTCACCGCGTCTGCGGGAAGCCCAGGTCGACCTTCGACGTCGCCGGGTCGGGCCACCGCGAGGTGACGACCTTCGTGCGCGTGTAGAAGTCGATCCCCTCCGGCCCGTAGATGTGGCGGTCGCCGAACAGGCTGTCCTTCCAGCCGCCGAACGAGTAGTACGCGACCGGCACCGGGATCGGGACGTTCACGCCCACCATGCCGGCCTGCACGTCGAACTGGAACTGGCGCGCGACGCCGCCGTCGCGGGTAAAGATCGCAGTGCCGTTGCCATACGGGTTCTCGTTGACGAGCCGGACCGCCTCCTCATAGGTATCGACGCGCGTGACGCCCAGCACCGGGCCGAAGATCTCGTCGTCGTAGGCGCGCATGCCGGGCGTGACGTCGTCGATCAGCGACGGAGCGAGGAAGAAGCCCTCCTCCGGGCAGTTCTCACGGCCGTCGACGACGACGTTGCCCTCGTCGAGGTACGACGCGACCTTGTCGCGATGCTCGCGCGTGATCAGCGGGCCCATCTCGCTCGACGCGTCCATGCCGTCGCCGACCTTCACGTTCGGGATGCGCTCCTTGATCGCGTCGATCATCCGGTCCGCGACGTCGCCGACCGCCACGAGCTGCGACACCGCCATACAGCGCTCGCCGGCCGAGCCGTACGCGGCCGAGACTGCGGCGTCCGCCGCCATGTCGATGTCGGCGTCGGGCAGCACGATCATGTGGTTCTTCGCACCCCCGAGCGCCTGACAGCGCTTGCCGTGCGAGGTCGCCGTCTCGTAGACGTAGCGCGCGATCGGCGTCGAGCCGACGAACGAGACGGCTGCGATGTCCGGATGCTCGAGGATCGCATCCACGGCGACCTTGTCTCCGTGCACGACGTTGAAGACGCCGTCTGGGACGCCAGCCTCCTTCAGCAGCTGAGCGGTGTAGATCGACGCGGACGGATCCTTCTCCGACGGCTTGAGCACGAAGGTGTTGCCGCAGGCGATCGCCGGCGCCCACATCCACATCGGGACCATCGCGGGGAAGTTGAACGGCGTGATGCCGGCGACGACGCCGAGCGGCTGGCGGATCGAGTAGACATCGACGCCGGTCGAAGCCTGCTCCGTCATGCCGCCCTTGAGCAGGTGCGGAACGCCGCAGCAGAACTCGATCACCTCGAGCCCGCGCGTCACCTCGCCCATCGCGTCCGAGAGCACCTTGCCGTGCTCGGCAGTGAGGATCCTCGCGATGTCCTCGCGCCGCGCGTGCACGAGCTCGCGAATCGCGAAGAGGATCTCCGCGCGCTTCGCAAGCGACGTCGAGCGCCACCCGGGAAACGCCGCCTTCGCCGACTGGACCGCCGCATCGATCTCGTCGACCGACGCGAAGTCGACCGCGCCCGTCTGCTCGCCCGTCGCCGGGTTGTAGACGGCACCGCTGCGCCCCGACTCGCCCTCGTACGGGGCGCCGGAGATCCAGTGGTTGATCGGCTTGACGGCAGTTGCGGTCATCGTTCGCTCCCCTCCTCGCGTGGTAGGAAGGAGCGTACCGTGGCACCCACGCTCCTGGAGCTCGCCGAGGCGCCGAGCGCGTTCGTCGTGCCGCCGCATCCGGCGGTCGTCGTGGGCGACGGCTACTACGTCATGCCGCGAAGGCCGGGCCTCGCGACCGTGCAGCGCGTGCGCGTCGCGGCCGATCGCGTCGAGGCCGTGCGCCACCACGCGCGGGAGATCGCGCGCGGCTGGAGCGCGGAGCGCATCGAGTGGGCGCTCTGCGCGCTGACCGAGCCGGCGGACCTTGCTTCACGCCTCGGGCTCGAACATTCGGAGACGCTCGCCGCACTCGCCCTCACGTCGGCGCCCGCCGGCGGCGACAGCTTCGAGGTCCGCGAGGTGCGCACGCTCGAGGACTACATCCAGGCGCAGCGGGTCGACGCACGCGCGAACGGCTGGCCGGAAGGTGCCGATGAGGAGTACGCGCGCTTCTGGGAGGTCGCACGCGACCGGTTCATCGCCTGGGTCGCCTTCGACCGCGGCCGTCCGGTCGGGATGGCGCGCTGCGCCACCGCCGAGCAGGCGCTGATGATGGTCGGCGGCGCCGTTCTTCCCGAAGAGCGTGGCCGAGGCATCTATCGCGCGCTCGTCGCGGCGCGCTGGGCGACCGCCGTCGAGCGCGGCGTGCCTGCGCTCGTCACGGCCGCGAACGAGCAGTCGGCGCCGATCCTTCGCCGGCTCGGCTTCGCCGAGCTCGGGGAGATCGCCGTCTACACGGAGAGCGTTTGACGAACGTCGCCGAGCTGGCCGAGGACACCGCCGTCCACCTGCTGCCACGGCCCGGCTTCGAGATGCTCGACCGGGGTGAGCTCGTCTTCGAGGCGAGCGGGAATCGCTGCGCCGTGCACCGCGTTCGCCTCGGCGACGTCGAGCAGGCGGTCGCGTGGGCGCGCACGGAGACGCGCCGGCGGAACGTCGAGCGGCTCGAGTGGTGGGTCGGCTGGAATGCCACTCCGGCCGAGCTGCCCGAGCAGCTGCTCGCGCTCGGGCTCGTCCCCGACGACGAGGAGGCGACGCTGACGGGCATGACGTGCGCGGAGCCGCCGCCGGCCGCGCCCGAGGTCGACGTCCGCCGGATCGAGACGGTGGAGCAGCAACTCGAGGCCGTCCGGGTCGACTGGGACGTGTGGGGCGTCGACGACGCCGACCGCCGACGGCGCGCCGAGGTCGAGCGCGAGCGCTTCGACCCGAACGGCACCGTGCACCACTTCGCGGCATACGTCGACGGCCGGCCGGTGGGCTTCGGACGCGCGATCGACATGGACGAAGGCGTGGCGCTGATGGGCGGCGCCGTTCTGCCGGAGCTCCGCGGCCGTCACGTCTACCGGGCGCTCGTCCGCGCCCGCTGAGATCACGCGGCCGCGCGCGGCACACCGCTCGTCGTCGTTCAGGCCGGTCACATGTCGGCGCCGGTGCTCACCGGGCTCGGCTTCGCGAGCCACGGCGAGCTCCGGCTCTACGTCGACAGGCTTACGCGGTGACCGGCTCGGGATCGGGCCGGACGACCACGGTGTCGGCGACGGCGATGATCTCGTCGGCGGGGAGGTCGGCGCGTCGCGCGTGCTCCCGGATCGCCTCCGGGCTCGACGCCTGGTAGATGCAGACCGTCCCGACGCTCCCGTCTTCTTCCGCGAGCACGTAGCTGCGGATCCAACGAATGTCGTCGGGCGTCTTGTCTCCCTCGGCCGTCGACCGAGCCGCAGCCGCCTGAAGGTCTTCGCCGCTCCGCCAGCCGCCGCGCCTGAGGATCACGTACGTGTCCATTCACTCCCCTTTCGGTGGACCTCGTGCCGCGATCATCCGTCCGCCGAAACCGAGAAGCAAGGTCTAGGATCGAGCCATGGCGACGACTGAGACGAACATCACGCAGGGACAGCAGATCGTCGAGGACGCGAAGAAATACGTCCTCTACTCGTGGAGCGTGCAGGACGCGATCAATCCAATCGCCGTCGAACGGGCGGAGGGCCGGCACTTCTACACCTACGACGGCGAGCGCTACCTCGACTTCGCGTCACAGCTCGTCAACGTCTCGATCGGCCACTCGCATCCGAAGGTCGTGCAGGCGATCAAGGACCAGGCGGAGAAGCTCGCGACGATCGGGCCGCCGATGGCGACGGAGTCACGCTCGCGCCTCGGCAAGCTGCTTGCCGAGGTCACCCCGGGCGACCTGACGATGTCGTTCTTCACGAACGGCGGCGCCGAGGCGAACGAGAACGCGATCAAGCTCGCCCGCTGGTACACGGGGCGCAACAAGGTGATCGCCCGCTACCGCAGCTACCACGGCGCGACGGCAGGCTCGATCACGCTCACCGGCGACCCGCGCCGCTGGCCGGCCGAGCCGGGCATCCCGGGCGTCGTGCGCATGTTCGACCCGTACACCTATCGCTGCCCGGCCGGCCATCCGGATCCGTGCCCGGTGTGCACGGGCGCTCCGCACCTCGAGGAGATCCTGCAGTACGAGGGCGCGCACACGGTCGCCGCCGTCATCCTCGAGACGGTCACCGGCACGAACGGGATCATCGTTCCGCCGGACGGCTACCTGCAGTCGATCCGGGAGGTCTGCGACCGCCACGGCATCCTGCTGATCTGCGACGAGGTGATGGCCGGCTTCGGCCGCACCGGCAAGTGGTTCGGTGTCGAGAACTGGGACGTCGTCCCGGACATCATGACCGTGGCGAAGGGGATCAACTCGGGCTACGTGCCGCTCGGCGCGATGATCGTGCGCGAGCCGATCGCCGAGTGGGTGCGCGACAAGTACTTCGCCGGCGGGCTGACGTACAGCGGCCATCCGCTCGCGTGCGCGTCTGCGGTCGCGTCGATCGAGGCGTTCCAGGAGGAGGGCATCGTCGAGAGCGCCGCCGCGATGGGCGAGCTGTTCCGCGACGGGCTCGCGCGCCTGCAGGAGAAACATCCGTCGGTCGGCGAGGTGCGCGGGCTCGGCTGCTTCTGGGGTCTCGAGCTCGTCAAGAGCCGCGAGACGCGCGAGCCGCTCGTGCCGTTCAACGGCAGCGGCGAGGCGGCGAAGCCGATCGCGGCGGTGATGAAGCGCGCGCTCGAGCGCGGCGTCTACCTGATGACGCACTGGAACGTCGCGATGGTGTGCCCGCCGCTGACGATCACGCGTGACGAGCTCGAGGAAGGGCTCGACGCGCTCGACGACGCGCTCTCGGTTGCCGACGAGTTCTGCGCTTAGAGCGTTCGCGCTCGTCCCGGATCGCTACACGCGGATCGGCCCTGACGCGAGCCGTTACGCCGACGAGCGCGTGTGTGTGCTGCAGGGCAACACGTGGGCGGCGATCTCGGGCGTCCGCGTCGCGCCCGGCGAGGTCGAGGCACTGCTCGAAGAGGTTCGCGCACTCGTTCCCGCCGACAAGGCGCAGACGTGGTGGCTCGATCCCGACGCGCAACCGCCCGATCTCTACGAGCGGCTCGTCGCGCTCGGGCTCGAGCGCCCGGCCGACCGCGGCGACATCGTGCACGCGCTCGCCTGCACGACTCCGCCCGCGTCGGGGCCGGAAGACGTCAGCGTCCGCATCGTCGAGACGTTCGACGAGCACCTCGTCGCGACCGAGCTCCAGTGGGAGGTCTTCGCGACGCCGCCCGATCGCCGCGAGGCGCAGAAGCCTCACCTGCGCGACGAGTTCGAGGGATGCCGGTCCGCCGGCGTCCCGATGACGTTCCTCGCGTCGCTCGCCGGACGCCCGGCAGGGGTCGGACGCTCGATCTACTCCGATCGCGGCGTCTTCCTGATCGCGGGCGCCGTCGCCGAATGGGCGCGGGGACGCGGGGTGTACCGCGCGCTCGTTCGCGCGCGCTGGGACGACGCTGTCGCACGCGGCACGCCGGCGCTCGTCACCGAAGCGCTCCCGGACACGTCGTACCCGATCCTGAGGGGTCTCGGTTTCGAAGACGTCGGGACGACTAGGCGTCTGGAGGATCGGCGCTAGCCGGCTCGCGCATCTCGGCAACGAAGTAGAGCGGCCGCTGCTTTGCCTCGTCGAAGATGCGCGCGATGTACTGCCCGATGATGCCGAGGCTCAGCATCTGCACGCCTCCGAGCGCCAGGACGACGGCGAGCAGCGACGTCCATCCCTGCGGTGCCCTGGGAGTGAAGAAGCCGACGTACAGCACCCATACGAGCACGACGAGGCAGAAGGCAAGCGAGACGAGGCCGAGCCACGTGACGATCTGCACCGGGAACGTCGAGAACGACGTGATGCCGTCGACCGCTAGGCGCAGCAGCTTCCGCGGCGGGTACTTCGAGTCGCCCGCGTGGCGCGGGTCGCGCTGGTAGCCGACCCCGGTCTGGCGAAAGCCGATCCAGCTCGTCATCCCGCGCAGGAACCGGGCCCGCTCCGGCATCGAGGCGAGCGCGTCGACGGCTCGGCGGGACATGAGCCGGAAGTCGCCCACGTTCTCTCGAATGTCGTCGCCGGAGATTCGGCGCATCAGCTTGTAAAACAGCGCAATCGCAGCGAGTCGCCAGCGTGCCTCGCCGGCGCGATCGTCGCGAACTGCGTACACGACCTCGTAGCCGTCGCGCCAGCGGGCGAGGAGCTCGGGGATCAGCTCCGGCGGATCCTGAAGGTCGCCGTCCATCGTCACAACGACGTCTCCGGACGCCGCGTCCAGACCGGCGGTGATCGCGGCCTGGTGCCCGAAATTGCGCGACAGCCGTACGAGGCGAACGTGCACGTCGGCATCGGCGAGAGCCGTCATCACCTGCCACGACGCATCGGACGAGCCATCGTCCACGAGCACGATCTCGTGCGGACCGAGCGGCGCGAGCGTCGCCGCCAACCGCGCGTGCAGCACGGGGAGCGTCTGCTCCTCGTTGAACACCGGCACGACTACCGAGAGCATCGCGTGTGAGCCTACGGGATCGCGTCGGCGAAGAGAACGTACGCCGACAGCGCGTACGCCGCCAGCTGCCCGGCACCGTCCTCCTCCGCCGCCGCGAGCGCGACCGGCCAGACCGCATACCACGGCCGCAGGAGGCTCGAGCACATGCAAAACGCGACCATCGCGAGCGCCAGGCGCGCTCGTCCTCGCACCCATGCCTCGCGCAGGAGGGCGGCGTAGATCGCAACGAAGACGAACCCTGCGACGAGGACGGCGTAGCGGTGACGCAGCCCCGCTTCGGTGAGGAAGTGGACGCCTCCGATCGGCGACGTCCCGTGCGCGCCGATCGTCGCTGCGGTCACCCACTTCACACCGAAGAACGCGGTCGCGGGCACGATCACCGCGACGCCCCCGGCGATCAGCGCGACCCAGAAGCGGCGCGGGAACCGCAGTCTCGCGCGCGCGAGCTCGAGCGGGAGCACGACCGCCGGCACGCCCTTGATCGCCGAGCCGAGCGGCCAGGCGACACCGCCGGTCGCCGTGGCGCGCAAGGCGACCCCCGCCACCAGCGCCAGTCCGATCCACGCGTCGCTGTGCCCGCCGCCTGCCAGATGCAGAGCGAGCAACGGGCTCCAGCCGAGGAAGGCAACGGCGCGGGCGCTCCGGGTCGTCCAGGCGAGCAGCGCGAGCGCGGCGAGCATCGCCGCGCTCGCGAACAGCCGGTAGAAGAGCTCGGCCCGGTGCGCGCTCCGCCCAGCAGTGAGCGCGGGCAGCGTCCCGAGCGCGACCCAGCCGGGACCGTACGGCTCCGGCTGCGTGCGCCACTGCGCGGATGCCTGCCGGGTCGCCGGATCGTCCGGGTAGCGGCTCGGGGTCACGCGATACGGGTTCGCGCCGTGCACGGTTACGACACGTGCCTCGGCCCAGTAGAGGTACACGTCCCTGGAGAGCAGAAGCGGCGCGAAGAGTGGGGCGAGCTGCACGACCACCGCGACGACGACGGCGACCACAAGGGTCATGCGCGCTGACAGCAGCACGCCGAGGCCATAGAGCAGAAACGCACCGACGAGGGCGGCGATCCAGACCGCATCCCACGCCCCGCGCGGCTCGATCGGCGATCCGGACGCAACCGCCGCATGACGCGTCGCAGCGACGGCGACGACGACCGCCGCTGCCAGCGCTCCTCCGACCAGTGGCGCCGCGCGCCGCATACGAGCGATTCTCGCGGGCGCGTCGGTCAGTCGAGCGCGGGCCGTACGCGGCGGGCCCGCTCCGGTCCGCACGGGCAGGTGCGGGCCGGAGCCGGCGGGCGCCGGAGCATGCGGCTCAGCAGGCTCCGCTCGCGCACGACGGGGTTGTCGTAGACGCGCCGGGGAGCCGGCCGCTCATCGGGCATGGGGACGTACATCGGTCACCTCCTTTGCAACCGGTTGCAGACAGGACCGCGAAAACGTCACGCCGACTCCCGCACGACGAGCTCCGCCGGGATCGTGACCGCGGACACGACTCCGGTCTGCAGCTGCTGCGCGAGGGTGCGCGCGAGCAGCCGGCCGACGAGGTCGCCGTCCTGCCGCACGGTCGTCAGCGGCGGGTAGGCGTACGCGGCGGTGACGATGTCGTCGTAGCCGACGACCGCCACGTCGTCGGGGACGCGAATGCCCCGCTCGCGCAGCTCCGCCAGCGCGCCGAGAGCCCAGCGGTCGCTGTGCGCGAAGATCGCGTCGAGGTCGGGGGCTCGCTCGAGCAGGCGTCCGACCGCCTCGCCGGCGTCGGAGTCCCCGGCCGACCACGGCAGGTGCTCGACGAGCTGCGGGTCGGCCGCGAGGCCGACAGCGGCGAGGGCCGCCTCGTAGCCTCCGCTCCGCTCGAGGACCTCGTGCGCGCGGGCGGGGCCGCCGATCATCGCGATGCGGCGGCAGCCGCGCTCGAGCAGGTGCTCGGTCGCGATCCGGCCGCCGTTCACGCTGTCGCCCGAAACCGACGAGTAGGCGTTGCGCGGAGAAGCGGGCCCCCAGACCGCAAAGGGAACCCCTTCCTGCTCGAGCCGGTCGAGCTGCTCGGGCGAGCACTGCGCGAGGTGGAACACGAAGCCGTCGGCCTGCCCGGTCTCGAGGTAGCGCCGGGCCCAGTCGCGATCGTCGAACCGGGGCTGGAGGATGAGGAGCTCGTAGCCCTCCTCGTGCAGGCCGGCCGAGACGCCGCCCATCACCTCGAGCATGAAGATGTCCTGCCGCTTCGCGATGCCCCAGTCGAACATGACGAGCCCGACCACGTTCGACCGACGCGTGGTCAGCCGGCGCGCCGGCTCGTTGACCGCGAACCCGTGCTCGGCCGCGATCGCGCGGATCCGGTCTTTCGTGTCGACGCCGATCAGCGGGCTGTCGTTGAGCGCGCGCGAGGCAGTGGATTTGGAGACACCCGCGAGGCGGGCGATGTCAGCGAGGGTCTTGGCGCGCGGAACAGTCATTGCAACCGGTTGCATAGATTACCACAAAGAGTGCACTCAGTCGACCGGCAGGATCTCGCCGGCTTCGGAGAGGCGGAGGAACGCCTCGACGACCGTGGGGTCGAACTGGGAGCCGGAGGACTCGAACAGGCGGCGGATCGCCTCCTCGACGGGCAGGCGCTTCCGATACGGGCGGTCGGTGACCATCGCGTGGAACGCGTCGCAGACGAGGACGACGCGGGCCTCGATCGGGATGTCGGTTCCCGCCTTGCCGTCCGGGTAGCCGAGGCCGTCCCAGCGCTCGTGGCACGCGCGCACGATCGGACGCACGTCGGCGAGCCGGTCGATCGGCGCGAGGATCCGCTCGCCGAGCTCCGGATGCTCCTTCACGATCGCGAACTCCTCGTCGGTGAGCGGGCCGGGCTTGCGCAGGATCTCGGAGGGGATCCCGATCTTGCCGATGTCGTGGAAGAGCGCGCCGAGCTCGAGCCGCTTGAGCGCCTCGCGGTCGAGGCCGAGCTCGCGGCCGACGAGCATCGACATGTCGGTGATCCAGCGCGCATGGGACGAGGTGTACTCGTCGTTGGCCTCGAGCGCATTCGCGAGGGTTGCGACCGTCGAGACGAACGTGCGCTCGAGACCCTCGTAGTGCTCCGCGCTCTCGATCGCGAGCTTCGCCTGATGCGCGAGCCCGGCGAGCAGACGCAGCTCACGGTCGTCCATCTCACGGTCGCCGATCGTCGCGGTCAGCGCGCCGACGCGGCCGCCCTCGAGCTTGAGCGGAGCGACGACGAAGCGCGCGACCTGCACCGGATCGACTCCCTCGAGCCCGGCGATCTCGTCCGGCTCGAGCACGAAGGGCTTCTCCCGCTCGAGCCACGCGTGCGCGAGGCCGTGCGAGAAACGGCGCCGGCCGGCCGGGTCGGTCTCGCGCGCGTACCCACAGGACGCGCGCGCGACGAGATCGTGCGGCTTCGCCTCTTCCTCGATCCAGAGCGCGGCGCGCTCGGTCCCGAGCACGCGGGCGGTCACCTCGACGCTGCGTCCGAGAACCTCTTCGGGCGACTCGGCCGTGGCGAGCTCGCGGCCCGCCTCGAGCAGGGCGTTTGCAATCTCCGCAGCCTCGAGCTGCTTCGCGTAGAGGCGCGCCTTCTGCAGCGCGACCGAGAGCTGGTGCGCGAACGATGCGAGCAGCCGCTCGCGGTCGTCGTCCATGTCCGCGACGTCCACCACGACGCGACCTGCGATGCCGTCGCCCTCAGCAAGCGGCGCGGAGCAGCCGTCGACGAGCGCGTCACCGACGCTCGCGACGCACGCGTCACCGAGCCAGAGCGACGCGCGCTCCGTCTCGAACAGGCGAGTCGCGGCTTCGACCGCGAGGCCGCAGATCTCGTCGACCGAGTGCGCGCGCGACACGTCCTCGGCGAAGGCGAGCAGCGCCTTCGCGCCCTCGGCCTCGCGGCGCTGCTGCTCGTACAGGCGCGCGTTCTCGAGCGCGACCGACGCCTGGCCGGCCAGCACCTCGAGCAGCCGCACGTCGTCCTCGTCGAACTGGTTGACGCCGAGCTTCGAGATCACGATCGCGCCGGTGACGCGCGCGCCGTAGCGAAGCGGAACGACCGCGAGCGATTCCTCGAGCTCGTCGGTGCCGGGGATGCGGTAGGCGAACTCGCACTCGAGCGCGTTCGGCACGAGCACAGCCTCACCGGTTGCAACCGCGCGTCCCGTGACGCCCACGCCGACGCGGACCGCGTACGCGTCGGCAGCCGAGCCGAGCCGGTCGTCGTAGTCGCCCACGAAGGCGATCGGCCTCAGCTCGTCCCCGTCGCGGAGCACGACGCGGCAGTTGTGGTAGTCGATGAGCAAGCGCAGCTCGTTCGCGATCGCGCTGCCGATCTGCGAGACGTCGTTGAGGCGGTTCAGCTTGCCGGCGAGCGACTGCAGCATCTTCATGTGTGCGAGCGAGCGCACGTCGCGGGGCTCCGGCGATTCGACGCTCGGACGCTCGGTCTCGCGATCGTCGTAGAGAACGACCTGGTTCTTCCCGCGCGCCTTCGCCGTCATCATCGCCGCCTCGGCGCACGCGATCAGCTCGCGCTGGTTCATCGCGTGCTCCGGGCCCTGCGCAACGCCCATCGACACCGTGATGCGGCCCGCGGGGTCGAACTCGTGGTCACGCAGGGTGTCGATCAGGCGTGCGGCGAGGCCGAGCGCGTCGCCGGCATCGCACGACGGCATGATCACGCCGAACTCCTCGCCACCGATACGGCAGACGACGTCCGAGCCGCGCACGATGTCGCGTGCGATGCGCGCGACCTGGATCAGCAGCTGGTCGCCGGTCGCGTGGCCGTAGACGTCGTTCACGCGCTTGAAGTCGTCGAGGTCGAACATCAGCACCGCGACGGAGTCGTGCGACCGGGAGGCCCGGGTCAGCTCCGACCGGAGCCGCTCGTGGAAGTAGCGGTGGTTGTAGAGCCCGGTGAGCGAGTCGGTCTGCGCGAGATGCTCGAGGCGCGCCCGGATCTGCGCGTTGTCGAGTGCGAGCGCGGCGGCGTCCCCGAACCACTTCGCGAGCTCGAACTCGTGCTCGGCGAAGGCCGCGTCGGCGCCGAGGCGGTAGATGTTGAGCGCGCCCTTCAGCGCACCGCGCGCGATCAGCGGCACGGTGATCATCGCCTCCGGCTCGGCGCTCGTGCCCGGTACGACGACGACCCGCGGATCGAGATGCGCCTGGTTCGTCCAGACCGGACGCCGGTGCTCGACCGCCCAGCCGGTGATCCCCTCGCCGAAGCGCTGGCGGCTGCGCATGATCTCGTCCTCGAACTCCTGGGAGCGCGCGAGCAGGGGCACGAGCTCACGCCGGTCCTCGTCCGCCTCGTAGATGTGCAGCGCCTCGTACGGCATCAGATCCGCGAGCGTGACCGCGATCCGGTCCAGCAGCGCGTCGAGGCTTTGCTCCGAGAGCACCTCGTGGAACACCTCGGCGAGCCGCCGATATGACTCGACGAGCGCCTCGGGACGCCCGCCGCCAGGGGTCGGCTCGTCCCCCGGCGCAGGGGCCGCCGCCGCCGCCGTTTGCCGCACCATGCCGTCCTCATCGGCGGGGAGGTGGGCCTACTTGAGCGGCGTACGCGTCAGATGAGCCCGCAGGCCCGGGCGGTGTTCGGCCAGGGATAGAAGCCGCGCCCGGACTGGTAGGCGCGCACCGCGACCGCCAGCTGCGCCCAGGCAGGCCATTTGTCGGCGGTGCCCCAGACCCGCACGTACTGCGCCCCGTAGCGGCGCTGGAAGGAGAGGTCCATCTGCAGGCCGCCGTAGTAGCCGTTGCCGGTGTCGGCGGTCCACGCGCCTTCGAAGCGGTGAATGCAGCTGAAGTCGGCCCGCAGGCCCGCCGGGACGGTCACGCCGTGCCGGGCGACCGCGAGCGCGGCGACAGCGCTGCGCTCCTCCCAGAGGTGGAGCGCAGCGGCCCCGCCGGCCTTGGCCCTGGCGGTCGCGAACGTGCGGGTCACCGTACCGGGGTAGATGCGACGCAGGCGAAGCGTGAGGTTGCGGCTGTAGCTCAGACGCACGGCGAGCTTGCTGTGCGGCCGAGGCGCGCGCGGGAGCGCGACGGCGAAGGAGCTGCGGAGCCGCGCCAGCGCGTCCGCCCGGGCATGCCCGGCACGCGCCTCCCAGGTCGTGGCCGTCCACTGGAGGTAGGCGGGATCCGCGCTGTGGCGGTACGAGAACGACGTCGGGGTCCGGTGCTCGTGGGCGGCGCGCTGGAACGTCCAGGTGACGACGCGGTAGTGATCGATCACCGTCCGCAGCGCGGTGGTCGAGCTCGGGCTGGCAACGCGCGCCACCTGCCGCGCAGCGGCGGCGCCCGCAAGCGCGAACGTGAGGGTCGCAAGCCCAACCAGGCTCAATGCAGAACGAAGACGCACGAAGAGTCTCTCCTCCTTGTCGAGGGCCGCAGTCAGAAAGGAAGCTCGGGCGGGCGCCTGGGCGGGGCCCACCTCGTGACCGCGGGACGGTAGCGGCCGGAGGGGACGTCGGGCCGGGAACCGCTTAAGGATTTGTAAAGACGCGCGGGCCTTCCCGGGGGCTCCCCGGACGCCTGCTAGGAGAACAGGTCGAGCTCGGGCTCGATCACGATCTCGCGCGCCGTCCCCTCTCCGGCGAGCCTGAGCCCGCGCACGACGACCACGGGCACGCCCTCTGCCTTGCCGCGCGCCAGGTCGGCCGCGGCGGCGATCTCGTCGGCGATCGCAACCCGGGTCGAGCGCAGCTCGGAGCCGATCCGGTCCCTGGTGCCCCGCAGGTCGAGAATCGGCGCGAAGCCGGCGACGCCGATCGCCACGTCGGTCGTCGCCTGGCGGAACGGCCTGCCGAACGAGTCGGCGACGACGACCCCGACCTCGCGGCCGGCGAGCTCGGCCACGCGCGCACGGAACTGCCGCGCGCTCGCGTCGGGATCGACCGGCAGCAGTACGAGCGTCCCCGGCTCGGGTGCGTTCGAATGGTCGACGCCGGCCGAGGCGCAGATGAACCCGTGCTGCGTCTCCGCGATCACGAGCGGGCCGCGCTCACGCACGATCCGCTTCGCTTCGCGGAGCACCGCCTCGACCTCACGCGGGTCGCGCTCGTCGCCGGCGAGCTCGATCGCCCTCGCAGACGCCTCGAGCGAGTCGATCCGGATCACCCGTCCTTCCGCCTTCGAGACGGCCTTCTGCGCGATCACGACGACGTCGTCGTCCCGCAACTCCGTCCGCTCGACGACCATCGCCGCGAGATCGTCTCCCTGACGGATCTCGGGCAGGCCGTGCACGGGCAGGAGCTCGATCATTCGACTCCGGTTCCGCTCTCGCCGCCGGCTTCGCTCCCTGCCGGCTCCGGCGAGCCTACGCCCGTGACCCGCACGCCGGCATGCGCCTTGTAGCGGCGGTTGAGGTTCACGATCACCGCCGTGAGCCCTTCGAGAGCGCGCGCGCTCGCGAGCGGGCCGGCGTCGAGCGCGCGACCGCCCACGAGCCGTCCCGCGACTTCGAGCGCGAGCCGCTTCGCGTTGTCGTCGTCGCCGCACACGAGTGCGTCCTCGTCGAGCAGGCCCTCGTCGAGGTTCGCCGCCGCAACCGAGTGCAGGCCCGCGACGACCGGCGCGTCGACGAGCTCCTGCACGCGCTCCGCGAGGCTGCGCGCGTCCGGGTCGGGAAGCATGCCGACGCCGCGCTCGAAGCGAATGTCGCTCGCGACACTGAGGAGCGGCGTGCGGCCGAGGCTCCCGGCGACCGCACGCGCCGTGTCGAGCGCCGCGTCCGCCTTGACCGCGAGCACCGCGAAGTCGGCGCCGCGCACGGCGTCCTCGTTCGTCGCGCCCGCGACGTTCCCGCCGATCTCCGCCGCCACCGCCCGTGCGCGCTCGGCGTCCCGCGAGCCGATGACGATCTCGTCGTCGCCCTCCGCGAGCCGTGCTGCGAGCGCCTTGCCGAAGCTGCCGGTCCCGCCGAGCACGGCGATCTTCACGCCGGCGCACCCGCCGCGTCGAGCGCGACCGCCGCGAGGCGCCGGGCCGCATCGAGATCGCGCATCAGCGTGTGCGTCACGACGGGCCGAATCCCGTGCGGCAGCTCGACGGGTGCGTCCGCGTGATCGACGACGAGCGCATCGACGAGGCCGGGATAGCAGGCGGCGACATGCGCCGGGGTCGTGCCGCCGGCCAGCCGGGCGAGCATGCGGTCGGCGGGCCCCTTGACGGCGCGGCCGCCGACGAGCGGGCTCACGGCGACACAGGGGACCGTCCGCTGCTCCAGCGCGTCGCGGATCGCTGCGACCGCGAGGATCGGGCCGATCGAGACGTACGGGTTGCTCGGTGCGAGCACGATCACGTCTGCTGCGGCGATCGCCTCGAGGACGTTCGGGCCCGGCGAGGCTTCTGGCGCACCGGCGTAGTGCACCGCGTCGACCTCGTCGCGATGTGCCCGCTCGACGAACCACGTCTGGAACGGGAAGGTGCCGGCCGGGGTCTCCACGAACGTCCGCACCGGATCGTCCGTCGCCGGGAGCAGCCGCGCCTCGAGACCGAAGGCGCCTGCGATGCGTGCGGTCGCCGCGCTCAGAGGGAGACCCGCGCGCAGCAGCTCGGTGCGCACGAGGTGCAGACCGAGGTCGCGGTCGCCGAGCCTGAACCAGCTGTCGCCGCCGAGCTCCGCGACGGTGTCGAGCGCGCGCCAGCTCTCGTCGGCGCGGCCCCAGCCTCGCTCCTCGTCGGAGCGGCCCGTGAGCGTGTAGAGGATGCTGTCGAGATCGGGCGAGACGTGCAGGCCGAGCAGCTCGATGTCGTCCGCCACGTTGCCTACGATGGAAACGTTGACTGGATCGGCAACACCTATGAGGCCGCGCAGGAACCGCGCGCCGCCTACGCCGCCCGAGAGGACACAGACATTCATTGTTCCCCCGTGAGCTCCGTCGAGCCTACGCTCATGCGGCGGAAGGCAGGTCGAGCGCTGCGAGCACCCGCCCGGTCTGCGCGCCGAGCCGCTCTCTGAGCCGCAGGAGATCGTCCAGCGTGTCCACGTCATCGATGAGATTCGGCGCGTCCAGGCGCCGCGAGTCTGCGAGCGCGGCGAAGCGGCCTGCGCTGCCGGGACCGTAGACCGGCTCGAACAGCCGCTCGTCGGCGAGCGCCAGCGCGTTGGTCGTGCCGTCCACGGCCGCCGCAAGCGCGAGGCCGCCGTCCGGCACCGCTCCGGCCAGCGCGAGCAGATCGCGCGTTCCCGCGCAGGGCAGGTCGGCGTTGACGACGAGGAACGGCGCCGGTAGCCCGAGGCTTGCGGCGGCGTCGAGGCCCGCGCGAACGGCGGCGCCCTGACCGCGGTGCGGGTCGTCGACGAGCGTGACGCCGTGCGGCAAGCCCGGCGCCGTCGGGGCGACGACGAGGACGGCGCCGACCGGCGTGGCCGCCGCAAGGACGTCCGCGAGCATCCCGTGGGCGATCGCGGCACGGTCGTCGTCGCCGACGTCGAGCCGCCGCTTCGGGTCGCTGCTGCGGAAGGGAACGACGATCGTCGCCACGCTTCGCGGACACTACCCACGTGCAGGGGCCAGACAACGCCACGATCGCCGAGCGCCTGGAGGCGCTGGCCGCGCTGCTCGACCTCGCCGGCGCGAGCTACTACAGCGTGCGCGCCTACCGCCGAGCGGCGGAGCTGATCCGGGCCACGCCTGCTCCCGTGGCCGACCTCGTGCGCTCCGGCCGCGTCCGCGAGCTGCGCGGGATCGGAACCGCGATCGAGGGCCGGCTGCGCGAGCTGGTGGAGACGGGACGGCTCGCCGAGCTCGAGGAGCTCCAGCGTGAGGTGCAGCCGGAGCTCGTCGGGCTGGGACGGCTCGTCGGCCTCGCCCCGCAGCGGATGGTCGAGCTCGGCCGGGCGCTCGGCGTGGCGAGCGTCGAGGAGCTTCGAGCGGCCGCTTCGGCCGGCCGGCTGCGCGACGCGCCGGGGATCGGCCCGAAGACGGAGGCGAAGATCCTGGCGGCGCTCGAGCGGCCGCGGACCGCGCCCCGGCGGGGGCTGCAGCTGAACCGCGCCTGGGAGCTCGTGGGGAGCATCGCCGAGAAGCTGGGCGGCGAGCCGGCTGGCGACCCCCGCCGCTGGTGCGACTCCTCGCACCGGCTCTCGATCGTCGTCCGCGGCGACGCAGTCGAGCGCGCCGTCGAGCGCTTCGCAGCGCTGCCCGAGATCGTCTCGGTCGTCGACCGCGCCGGGCCGCGCGCGCTCGGCGTCACGGTCGAGGGCGTGCCGGTCGAGCTGGTCGTCGCGCCCGCGTCCGCCTACGGCACGGAGCTCGTGCGCGCCACCGGCAGCGACCGCTACGTCGCCGCTCTCGGCGAGCTTCCCGACGCGCCGGACGAGGAGTCGCTGTACCGCGCGCTCGGGCTCCCGTACCTGCCGCCCGAGCTGCGCGAGGACCCGTTCGCCGGCGAGCCGCCGGAGCTCGTGCAGCTCGGCGACGTGCGCGGTGACCTCCACGTCCACACGACCTGGTCGGACGGGAAGGCGTCCGTGCTCGAGATGGCCGAGGCGGCGAGAGCGCTCGGCTACGAGTACATCGCGATCTGCGACCACACGCGCAGCGTGCGCGTCGTCCCCGGGCTCGATGCCGACGACCTGCGGCGGCAGGCCGAGGAGATCGCCGACGCGAACGAACGTCTCGCGCCGTTCCGCGTTCTTCGGGGCACGGAGTGCGACATCCTCGCCGACGGGACGCTCGACCTCCCCGACGACGTGCTCGACGAGCTGGACTGGGTGCAGGCGTCGGTGCACGCGGGGCAGCGGCAGTCGCGCGACCAGCTGACCAGGCGCGCGCTCGCCGCGATCGCGCACCCGGCGGTGCGTTCGCTCAGTCATCCGCAGGGGCGCATCATCAACCATCGCCCGCCGAACGCGGTCGACCTCGAGGCCGTCTTCGCCGCATGCCTCGAGACGGGCACCGCAGTCGAGACGAACGGCCTGCCGGATCGCATCGACCTGAGCTCGGAGCTCGTCCACGACGCGATTCGCGCGGGCGTGCGCATCACATGCTCGACCGACGCTCACTCCGTGCGCGGTCTCGGCAACATGCGGCTCGCAGTCGCGACGGCACGCCGCGGCTGGTGCACCGCCGCGGACGTGCTGAACACCCGTCCGCTCGCGGAGCTCTTCTAGCCCGACTCGGAGACTTCGCGCACGTTGATCCAGTGCGTGCCCTTGAGGGCCTCGACGACGCGCGGGTCGGTGTGCTCGGGGTTGAAGACGTGTGCGTCGAGGTCGCAGCAGATCGCGATCTCGTCCGGCGCGATCCCTTCGAGCTGCACGAACGCATCGACGGGGAGCTGCGCCTCCCCGAGGGTGTAGTGCCGGAACTGGAGCTCGGGAGCGATCTCCATCAGGGCCGGCCAGTCGGGACATGCGCGTGCGCTCACGGCCCCCGAGTTGGCGCGGGCTCCCCGATCTCCTGCAACGCCCAGCGGCCGTCGAGCAAGATCGCCCCGGTCTCCTCGCCGGTCGGGAAGACGAAGAAGCGGACGGCGTCGTCCAGCGTGTGCAGGAGCCGCCCGCTCGCAGCGTCGGCGAGCGCGAAGCGGAGGTGGAAGCTCCCGTCGGCGAGCGGCAGCCGAGCGAGGCGGTAGGTCAGATCGCGCTCGCCGCCGCCGTTCCAGCCGAGCTCCGACGTGTCCTGAGCCGCAGCGCCGAGGACAAGGCCGCCGTCGTCGCGCAGCTCGAGCGAGACCCGCGGCGGTGCGACGCCCGGGTCGGCGGCGACACGCAGCCGGACGGTGATCGGCTCGCCCGACGCAAACTGCGACCGCGCCTCACCGTCGTCGTCGACCAGCTCCGCCGAGATGATGCGCGCCTCGCCGCTCCCCCACTCGCGCAGGCCGGCGACGAGCTCGTCCGGGTTGACGTCGGCGGCGAGCAGCCGGCGGTATTCGGCGATCGCCTCCGTCGTCGGCCCGTCGAATGCGACTTCACCCTGGCGCAGCAGAACCGCGCGATCGCAGAGACGCTCGACCGCCTGCGCGTCGTGCGAGACGAACACGATCGTCCCACCGCGCTGCTTGAACTCCGCGATCTTGCCGAAGCACTTGCGCTGAAACTGCTCGTCGCCGACCGCGAACACCTCGTCGAGCAGCAGCACGTCGGACTGGATGTGCGCAGCGACGGAGAAGCCGAGCCGCATGAACATCCCCGACGAGTAGGTGCGCACGGGCAGGTCGATGAACTTCTCCAGCTCGGCGAAGGAGACGATCTCGTCCATCACCTCGCGCACGCGTGCGCGAGAGAGGCCGTGGATCGACGCGTTGAGGTAGACGTTCTCGCGGCCGGTGAAGTCCTGGTGGAAGCCCGCGCCGAGCTCGAGCAGCGATGCGACGCGGCCGCCGGCCTCGGCCTTCCCGCTCGACGGCTTGATGATCCCCGAGATGAGCCGGAGCAGCGTCGTCTTGCCCGAGCCGTTCCGGCCTACGAGCCCGACCGCGCCGCCGGGCTCGACGGTCATGGACACGTCGCGGAGCGCCTGCACGTCGCGCACACCGAGGCGGCCGCGCGAGACGAAGACGTCCTTCAGGGTTCGCTGCGCCTTCGGATAGACACGGAAGGTGCGCGACACGCGGTCGACGACGATGCGGCCCGGAGTCACAGGTCCTTGCCCATGTAGACCGCGACCTCGTCGTAGCCGAGCGAGCGGTAGAGGCCGCGGGCGACGTCGTTGCCGCCGAAGACGTTCAGCTCGATCCGGCCGAGGCCGCGCTCGCGCGCGATGCCCTCCGCCAGGGTCATCGCGGCGCGGCCGATGCCGCGCCCGCGCGCGTCCTCGTCGATGAGGATCCCGTAGACGAACAGGTGGGGCGCGCCGCCGTTGACGCCGTCGCGCTCGGCGAGCCAGAGGTGACCGCGCACGGCGCCGCCGTCCTCGATCACGTAGACGAAGTGCCCCTCGGGGACGCGCCAGTCTGGGAACAGGCGCGCGTGGTCCTCCTTCGACTTCGTCTCCGCCTCGGCGACCGGGATGCCGCCGTGCTCGTGCATGTTGTCGGCGTAGTCGCGCATCGAGCGCGCCGCCCAGTCGTCGAACTCGTCCTCGCGAAGCGGCCGCAGCTCGGTCATGCGGCGACCGCTGCGAGGGCAGCGCGCACGATTCCGGCGAGGACCGCGACGAAGCGCGGGTCGTCGTTCGGCATCTCGATCCGGTCGAGCCGCAGCCCGAGCTCGCGCGCGCGGTCCTGCGCCTCGTTGTCGATGTCCCAGCGGATCTCCAGATGATCCGACACGAACCCGACGGGACAGACGAGGACGTCATCCACGCCGCGGGCGGAGAGGTCGCCGAGATGGTCGAGAATGTCGGGCCCGAGCCAGGGCTCACCGGTCGGCGACTCGCTCTGGAAGGAGAACGACCAGTCCTCGACCCCTGCGGTGTCCGCGACGAGCCGGGCGGTCTCGAGCAGCTGGTCGCGATACGGATCGCCCTCCTCCAGGATTCGTGCCGGCAACGAGTGCGCAGTGAAGACCACGTGTGCCTCGGTGTCGCGAATCCGGTCGGCCAGGAACGAGACGAAGCCGCGCTCGTCGTGCCAGCTGTCGACGAAGACGAGCTCGGCCCGGTCGCCGACCGCATCCTCGAGCAGCTTGCGGTAGCCGGCGATCGAGAGCCGGCTGTAGTGCGGCGCGAGCACCAGGCCGACGACGCGCGTCGCGCCGGCCGCGATCGCCGCGTCGGCGGCCGCGGCGATGCGCGGCTGCCAGTGCTTCATCCCGGTGAAGACCGGCAGGCCGAGCTCGGCTTCGAGCGCCGCCCGGGTCGCCTCCGTGATCGCGTTCAGCGGGTTCGCGTCCTCGATCCCGAGCGCGCGGTAGCGCGCGACGAGGTCAGCGAGCTGCTCCGGCGCGATCGGGCGGCCGCCGCGGATGTCCGCGTAGTAGGCGGGGACGTCGGCTACCCGCTCCGGCGAGCCGTACGCCATCAGGACGACCGCGGTGTCGCTCACGGCAGGACGGTAGCCCAGACCGACCCTCTAGCATCGGCGACCGAGCGGTGAAGTTCTCGATCGTCATCCCGGCCAGGAACGAGGCGGACTCGATCGCCTCGACGGTGGGCGAGCTCGCGGCAGCGCTCGGCGCCGCGGAGATCGACTACGAGATCGTGGTCGTCGACGACGCCAGCACCGACCGCACGATCGAGGCCGTGGAAGCCGTCGCGGCGAACGACCCGCGGATCCGCGCGCACCGGTCGCACAACCCGCCGGGCTTCGGCTTGGCCGTGCGAGCGGGGCTCGACGTGTTCACGGGCGACGCGGTGGCGATCGTCATGGCGGACGGCTCCGACAGCCCCGCAGACGTCGTCGCGTACCACCGCGTGCTCACGGAAGGCTGGGACTGCGCGTTCGGCTCGCGCTTCGTGCGAGGCGCGAAGGTCGTCGACTATCCGAGGTTCAAGCTGACGATGAACCGGATCGTGAACTTCGGCATCCGCATGCTCTTCCGTCACGGCTACAACGACACGACGAACGCGTTCAAGGCGTACCGCCGCGAGGTGATCGAGACGGTGCAGCCGCTGCTCTCGAACCAGTTCAACCTGACCGTCGAGCTGCCGCTGAAGGCGATCGCGCGTGGGCACAACTTCAAGGTGATCCCGATCTCGTGGACGAACCGCGCAGCGGGAGTGTCGAAGCTGCGGCTGCAGGAGATGGGCAGCCGCTACCTGTTCATCGTGCTGTACGTCTGGCTCGAGCGGCACCTGAGCCGCGGCGACTACGTGCGCGCTCAGCGCCATGCGTAGTCCGGCATGTAGGTCAGCTCGAGCGCGCGACCGCCGACGATCGCGATAACGCGCACGTGGGCGCGGGCATTGCGAACACGCACCAGTAGCTGCGGCACCACGATCGTGTAGCCGCTCCGCGTGAGCCCGGGCTTGCCCAGCGCAGCCGCGACATCGGGGCGCGCGACGTTGGGCGCACCGGCGAACACGAGCTTGCCGCCGGCGAAAACGAGGATCGACGAAGCAGGCTCGCCGGCGCCCCCATCGCCGGCCCAGCCGTGCAACACGAGATCGTCGCGCTGCTCGAGCGTGTAGTCGACAAAGCCGCCCCCGGTTCCGATCGGCAGCGTTCGCCCCGCAGGCGTGCGCAGCCCGCCGGTCACGAGCGCGTACCTCGGCAGGGGCGCACGCGAACGCTCGCCGGCGGGCGGCGGGACGCGCCCCGCGACGGGGATCGCGTCGAACTCGATGCGGACCGGGCCGCCGAGGCTTCCGACCGCGATCGTGCGCCAGTCGATCGCGCCGCCGAAGGCCGGCCCGAAGCCCGCGCTGGCGGGGACGTGCAGCACGATCCCGTCGGGGCCGACGTCGGAGTCGAACGGGACGAACTGCTCGCCGTCGAACGAGATCCCCGGCACGTTCGGCTTGTACGCGAGCCCGCGCAGCTGATTGCCGAGCGGGTTCGGCGTCCATACGCGCGCGATCACGAGCTCGTCGGGTCGCGCCTCGGGGACCGTCACCGGCACGTCGGACGCCGTCGTCACTGTTCCGAGCTTCCGCGTCCTGCCGCAGCGGTTCGCACGATGCGCGAGCACCTGCCACGCACCGCTCGCGCCGGACTGGACGTAGTTGCAGATCAGGGCCCGGAACTCCGCCGGCGCCTCGAGCTCGTGGGGGCGCCCGTTGACGAGATCGGCGAGATCGCCGCGGAGAACGCGCTGCGGCGCGCGCCGCGACGCCAGATAGGCGGCATTGTGCTCGTCGAGCACCGAGGTGTACGTGTTGTACGCCTGCAGAACGGGAAGCGGGCGCCACGCGAGACCGTAGGCGTTCACGGCCGCTGTCTCGACGGGATCGACGTGCACCGTGTGCCCGCGGAGGAGGGCGAGCAACGAGGCGGGCACCTGGTAGCTCCGCCGCTCGGAGCTCCGCGACTCGGCAACGAGGCCGCTGCGACGATGCGTGACGACGACGTCGGCGACCTGCGCTCCTGCACGGCGCGCCGAGGCGAGTGGCGCGTAGTGCAGCTCGCCGGACCGATGCACGGCGAAGACCGCGACGAGCACACCGGCGAGCGCGACCCAGCGAGAGGCGTCACGCGCGGCGAGCACGAGGCAGCCGATCGCCGCAGCGGCGAAGAACGACGAGCTGTGCACGGCGTCGTGTCGGACGAACCCTTCCTTGAAGAACGTGAACGCGAACACGGCGGCCGCCAGCACGAGGACGGCGCCGCGCGCCCGTCCGAGTCGTCGCGCGTGTAGCACCGCGGCGGCCATCGTGAACGCGATGACGACCCCTGCGTAGACGTATTCGGCGTGGAGGCCGGGCTGGTCGTACTGCATCGCCGCGCCGTAGCCGGAGACGACCGACGCAGAAAGGCGCAGCCATTCGGGAATGCCCGTGAGCGAGCTCCCGCTCGCGAGCCAGCCGGCGAGGAACGTCGCGAGCAGCACGCCGATCCCGGCGAGCGCCTCGCGCCCGAGCACGAGACACACGGCGACGGCGATGACGACCGCGGCCGCGCCGGTGTTCGTCTTCGTGAGGGCGGCGAGCCCGGCCGCGAACCCGCCCGCGAGCGCGAACGCCCGGACGCCGAGCAGCTGGTCGAGCGCGAGGACCGCGAGGACGAGCTCGATCAGGAGAAGCAGGTCGGCAGCCTGCACGGGCAAGCCCAGTGCGAAGTAGGCCAGGAGAACGGCCGCAGGCGGTCCGACGACCGGCGCGGCGCGGCGCACGAGCAGCCAGGCGAGCGCGATCGACGCGACGGCGACGAAGAGAAACGAGAGAACGAGCGTCCAGCCGGTGACGGCGAGCGGGAACCCGAGGAAGCCGAGCGGCCCGTACGTCCAGGTGAAGCCGCTGCCGAAGCCGAGCCGGCGCGCCACGGCGAGGTGCAGCCCGACCTGCCAGGAGGGGTCGATGCCCGAGGTGGCGACGAGCGATGAGATGTGCCACGTCGTCGCCGCGAGCGCCACGGCCGCCACGAGCGGCCACGCCGGCACGAGGCGACGAGCCCTCACACCCGCGCTTCGACCGTGGCGTCCTGGACGAGCTCGGCGAGCCGCGTCACGACCGACGCGTCCGTGCGCGGCAGCACGCCGTGGCCCAGATTGAAGATGTGGCCCGGACGGCCGCCCGCGCACGCCAGCACGTCCCGCGCGGCCAGCTCGATCTGCTCCCACGGGCCGAGCAGCACCGCAGGATCGAGGTTGCCCTGCACTGCCCGGGCGTCGCCGACCGCGGCCCAGCCGTCGTCGAGCGGGATGCGCCAGTCGAGGCCGATCACGTCGCCGCCCGCGCGCGCCATCGCGGGCAGCAGCGTCGCGGTCCCCGTGCCGAAGTGGATCGTCGGAACGTCGACCGCGCCCAGCACGCGGGCCGACCACGGCGCGACCCGCTCGTCGTAGTCCGAGGGCGAGAGCACGCCGACCCACGAGTCGAAGAGCTGCACGACGTCGGCACCCGCGTCCACCTGCGCCGCGACGTACCCCGCGAAGCAGTCGGCCAGGCGATCGAGCAGGGCGCTCCACACGCCGGGCTCGCGGTACATGAGCTCCTTCACCAGGGCGAACTCACGCGAAGGCCGCCCTTCGACGAGGTACGCAGCAACAGTGAACGGGCCGCCGCAGAAGCCGACCACCGCCTGCTGCTCGCCGAGCTCGCGGCGCACGATCCGAATCGCCTCGAGCAGCGGCGCGAACGCATCCGCCTCCGGAACGACGAGCGCGTCCACGTCGGCCTGCGTTCGGACCGGCTGCCCGATGACCGGCCCGACACCCTCGACGAGCTCGACGTCGACGCCCATCGCGAGGACCGGGGTCATGATGTCGGCGAACATCACCGCCGCATCGACGCCGTGGCGGCGCACCGGCTGAAGGGTCACCTGCGCGCACAGCTCGGGCGTGTGCGCGACGTCCCAGAAGGAGTGGCGCTCGCGCACGGCGCGGTACTCGGGGAGCGAGCGTCCCGCCTGCCGCATGAACCAGACGGGCGTCCGCTCCACGGGCTCGCGCCGGGCGGCCCGAACGAGGAGAGGCGCGGTCACGCGGTTAGGCTAGCCGCGCCGTGTCGAAGGGACCGCTCGCAGTGCGCTGGGGCGCCGCGCCCGACCTCGCCCCGCAGGCCGGTGCGATCGTCTACGCGCGCGTCGAGGTCGAGAACGCCGGCTCGGTCTCGTGGCGCCCGGGGATCAACGTCGCGTACCACTGGCTCGACTCGCGCGGCAACCCGATCGTCTGGGACGGCAAGCGCACACCGGCGCCGCACCTCGCGCCCGGCGAACGCACGACGATCGAGCTGCCGGTCCGTGGGCCGATCCCTCCGGGGTCGTACCGGCTCGCGTTCGACGTCGTCGCCGAGAAGCGCGCGTGGTTCTCCGCGCTCGGCAGCGACATGCTCGAGCTCGACCTCCATGTGACGCAGCGCCGCGGCGACCCGCTGGCAGACCTGCCGGACGGTGTCGAGCCCACACCGGCGTGGGTCGAGCGCGTTCGAGCCGCGCACGCGGAGGGGTACGGCGTCGTCGCAGGGTCGATCGAGTGGGGCGGCGGGATGCTGCACCGGCGTCCGCGCGCGCTCGCGCCGTATGCGCCGGGCGCCGGTCGCGTGCCTCGATTCGGCGCTCCGCTCGTCTGTCCGTCGGTGCTGCCCGGGATCGAGCTCGAGCGGCTCGCAGACGTTGCCGGATTGCCGGCGTTCGCCGCACCCAAGGACGAGCCGTGGATCTACGACGGCCGTGCGGTGCTCAGAGCTCGACCGCGATCCGGTCGTCGACCAGCCTGAACACGACCGCGCCGAGCACGAGCGCGATCAGCGCCGCGCACACGGAGTAGAGGACGTCGCTGCCGTGCGGCGCGTGCCCCGACCAGATCGCGGCTCGAATGGCCGAGATCGGGGGTGCGACCGGGTTCACCCAGTGCATCACCGTGAGCAGTCGGTGGTGCGCAGCGGCTCGGCCCGGGCCGAGCGTCTGCACGCTCCAGATGACCGGCGTGACGAAGAACCACGGCAGCAGCGCTGCGGCGAGCACATGCTCCACGTCGCGGAAGAGCACGTTCAGGCACGCCACGATCAACCCCATCCCGGCAACCTGCGCGATGAAGAGCGCTGCCAGCGGGAGCGAAAGCCACACGTCGGCGCGGGCGCCCGAGACGAGGAGCAGCGAGAGGACGATCACCACGCCGACCATGACCGCGAACGTGACCGCCTGCGTCGCGACCATCGAGAAGGCGACGAGCTGACGCGGGAACCGAACCTTCTTGATCAGCTCCGCCGAATCGACGAGCGAGCGCGCCGACGACTGCAGCGACGTCGCGAAGAAGATCCAGCACGAGAGCCCGGCGAGGAGGTAGAGCGGATAGTGCGGCGTCTTGTTCGTGTTGAAGATGACGCCGAAGACGAGCAGGTAGACCGCGAGCAGGAGGAGCGGGTTGAGGAGCGACCAGGCGACGCCGAGCAGCGAGCCCTTGTACTTGGCCTGGAAATCGCGCCGGAAGAGGTTGGAGAAGAGCTCCCGGTAGCGCAGCAGATCGGCGTAGACCGTCATGATTCGCTTCTAGTCTAGGGAGGCTTCGTGAGGGCACACACGCCCCTAACACCGACGATCTACCCTCGAATCTCGTGAGCACCCTCGCGGCGATCGCTGCTCTCCCCGCCTGCGCGCTCGCGATTCGCATCCTCTTCCGCACGCCGCTGGCGCAGAGGCTCGTGGCGGTACCGTCGAGCGAGCGCTGGCACGACAAGCCGACGCCGCTCTTCGGGGGGATCGGCATCTTCGCCGGTCTCTCGGCGGGCGTGTGGATCGCCGCCGCGGTCGGGGCGATGCCGGTGACGCACCAGCTCGCCGGCATCTACGCAGGCGTCTCGCTCCTCTTCGTCGCCGGGCTCGTCGACGATCTGCACGCGCTGTCGCCCCGGGTAAAGCTCGCCCTTCAGCTCGTCGCTGCGATCATCGTGATCGCGACCGGCACCGGCGTGCAGCTGATCCACGCGCACTACGTCGCCTGGCCGCTCGCAGCGCTCTGGCTCGTCGGGATGACGAACGCCTTCAACCTGCTCGACAACATGGACGGGCTCGCAGCGTCGCTCGCCGGAATCGCCTTCGCCTTCTTCGCGATCGACGCGGTGACGATTCACCCGAACCACATGCACCTCGTGCTCGCGCTTGCCGGCGCGTGCGCGTGCGGCGGCTTCCTGCCGTACAACCTCCGGCCGCACCGGAAGGCCCTCGTCTTCATGGGCGACTCGGGCTCGCAGCTGCTCGGCTTCACGCTCGCCTCACTCGGTCTCGCGGCGAGCTGGAACGTCGCCGGCTCGACCGTCGCGACGCTCCTCCTGCCGATCCTCGTGCTCGCGGTGCCGGTGCTCGACACGGCACTCGTCACGACACTTCGGCTGCTCGAAGGCCGTCCGGTGTCGCAGGGCGGACGGGATCACTCGTCGCACCGGCTCGTGCGCTTCGGCATGTCCGAGAAGCACGCCGTCCTGCTGCTCGCGATGATCGCGACCGCGCTCGGCGGCACGAGCCTCGCCTACAACGTGCTCTCGGATCAGCGCCTCGCCGTGCTCGGCGTCCTCGTCACGTTCGTGCTGCTCGTCCAGTTCGCGAGCTTCCTCGCCGACGCGGAACAGCGTGCTGCGGTCGGCGGCGACCCACGCATCACCGACGCATTCGCCGTGCACTGGCGGAGGCTCATCGAGGTGCTCGTCGACTTCGCCCTGATCAGCGGCGCGTTCGCAGCCGCGTACGCCGTGCGCTTCGGCTGGCCGGGCACGGTGTACCAGCGTCACATCGCCGAGGAGACGATCCCGATCGTCATCGCGGCGCGCTACCTCGCGTTCATCCCGTTCGGCCTCTACCGCTCGATCTGGCGGTACGCGGGCTCTCGAGATCTGCTCGCGATCGCCGTCGCCGTCACGCTGTCCGAGGTTGCTGCGCTCGCCTATATCTCACTGAACTTCCCGTGGGGCGATTTCTCGCGCTCGTTCTTCGTCATCGACGCGCTCTTCTGCGCGGCGTTCGTCGCCGCCTCGCGCTTCGCCGAGCGGGCGCTTGTCGGCGGCGCGCGGTCGATCCGCGACCGCGCCGGACGTCGAACGATCATCGTCGGCGCCGGTCGAACAGGCCGCAGCCTGATGCGCGAGCTGCGCGAGACGGCAGGCGAGCGCGTGGTCGGGTTCGTCGACGACAACCCGCGCCTGCGCCGGCGGCGCGTGCAAGGAGCCCCTGTGCTGGGCGGCTCCGCCGAGCTGCCCACCCTGCTCGCGCGCCACGAAGCGGACATCGTTCTCGTCACGATCCCGAACGCGCCCCGGGAGCGGCTCGACGTCATCGTCGCCGCCTGTGCGGAAGCAGGGGTCGACTGCAGGTTCGTGCGGCGGGAGATCGACCTCGACCCGCGCGTGATCCTCGGCACCGCCGCTGAGTGAGAGAACGGACCACACTCGACCGCTTTCTCGCCGCGATCCCCGTCGCGATCGTCGCGCTCGCGCTGCTCTCGCTCTACTTCTGGGAGGCCTCGGCGCGGAAGACGCCGACGATCTTCAGCGACGAGCTCGAGTGGTCGCAGATCTCCCGCGCGATCGCGACGACCGGCCACGCGGCGCGGCGCGGCCAGCCGATCTCGTTCAAGTCGCTGTACGCGTTCATGCTCGCGCCGGTCTGGTGGATCCACTCGACGAAGACGGCGTACACCGTCGCGAAGTACGTCGACACGGTCGTCATGTGCCTGGCCGCGATCCCGGCGTATCTGACGGCGCGCCTGATGGTGTCTCACCGCGCGGCCCTGATCGCCGCGTTCGGGTCGATCTGCACCTCGGCGCTCTTCTTCGGCGGCTACCTGCTCCCGGAGACGCTCGCCTACCCGTACTTCGTGCTCTGCGCCTATGCCTCGATCCGTGCTCTCGCCGGCGGCGGCCGGCGCTGGATCGTCGCCGCGGTCGTGCTCGACCTCGTCGCGAAGGAGGTGCGCAACGAGCTGCTCATCGCGCTCACCGCGTTCATCCTCGCCGCGGTCGTGCTCTGGATCGTCGGCCCGCAAGGTCAACGCCTGCGCGCGGGGTGGTCGCGCCTCGATCACGCGGGGGCGGCCGTGCTCCTGATCGGCGCGCTGATCGTTCTCAACGCGCTCGCCTCGCCGCACGTGTCGCAGTGGAACTACGTCACGCACGGATACGTGCACCGGATGTGGACACTCGGGCTCGAGTCGTTCTCGGCGCTCGCGCTCGGTCTTGGCGTGCTGCCGCTCATTGCCGGGCTCGCATCGCTGTGGCTGCCCGAGCGAACACGCGATCCGAGCTGGCGGGCATTCGCATCGTTCACGGCCTCGGCGATCCTCATCGCCGGCCTGTACACGGCGCTCAAGGCCGCGTACCTGTCGACGCAGGCGTTCACGCGCGTCGAAGAGCGCAACCTCATCTACCTCGGCCCGCTCCTGATCATCGGCGCGGTCGTCTACTTCTCCTCGCGCCGGCCGTGGCTGCCGGCGGCTCTGGCTGCGGCAGCCGTGACCTGGTGGATCACGATCCACTACGGCTACCAGCTTGCGTATCCGTACTTCGACTCGCCCGGCTACGGCATCGCGACGCTTGCGAACCGCTGGCTCCGCTGGGACCAGGGACAGATCCGGCTCGGCCTCGTCGTCGTCTGCGCGGTGATGACGGCGGCCGTGCTCATGCCGTTCGCGCGGCGGGTCCCGCGACTCGCCTCTGCGGGCGCGCTTGCCTTCGTCGCCCTCGCCACGGCGACGCTCATGCTCGCGGGCGAGATCACGAGCGCGCAGGGCGCGGCGGTCGGGAGCCGCCAGTACTACGACAACCTCGTCCAACCGCCGTGGTGGGTCGACAACGCCGTGCACGGGCAGGGCGTCACGTTCATGGGCCAGGCACTCACGCAGGGCGACGACCTCGGCGTCAACCTCTACGAGTTCTGGAACCGGTCGCTGAAGAACATCTGGTCGCTCGACGGCTCCGCGCCGCCGCCTGGCCCCGTGACGACGCCCGACCTGCTGCGGACGAACGGCGTGCTCAGCAACGACCCGGGCCTCCCCTACGTCCTCGAGACGAGCGCGGTCGACATCGTGGGCAAGGTGGTCGCGTCACAGCCGGGCCTCACGCTCGTCCGGGTGACGCACCCCTGGAGGCTGCGCCAGGCAACGTACGGCGTCGCGAGCGACGGCTGGGTGTCGGGCGCGAACGGCGACGCCACGACGGCCGACGCCGCGTACGCGTACTTCGACCGTGCGGCGGGTCGCGGCTCGCTCGTGATCGACATCAACCGGAACACCTTCTGCCCGCAGCCCAGCTCGCCGGGCACGAACGTGACCGTCAGAGTCGGCCCCGTCGCACTCAACGAGCAGCGCGCGCCGATCGTCACGCACCCGACGCACATCTACCGCTTCCATCTCGCCGACTGCTCGCATCGAACCTTCACCGTCTCCGCGCTGCCGCCGGTCGCGGTCCAGGTGCACATCGACGGCCTGGCGCTCGGCACCGCCTACGGCGTCTCCGACAGCCGCCTCTTCGGCGCCGGCGTCGGCTTCGCCTTCACGCCGCAGAGGCACCAGCGCTAGAGGGACCGCAGCCGCTCCGGGTGCTTTCGCACGAAGCGCGCGATGCCGGCCCAGTGCCACAGCGTGCGCCGCGTGAGCCAGCGCTTGTCGGTCTCAGCCTTGTGCTCGTGCCGGACGACCGCCGCGGGGACGTACCAGCGCTCCCACCCCGCCCGCATCGCGCGGTACTGCAGATCGATGTCCTCGCCGTAGAGCCGGAAGCCTTCGTCGAAGCCGCCGAGCTCGTCGAGCATCGTGCGGCGCAGCAGCAGAAAGCCTCCGAGCATCCAGTCGGCCTCGACGGGCTCGGTCGGCGGCCGCTCGTCGAGGTGGAAGTGGTGACGCTGCGGGACGACGCGGCGAAGCGGCGTGCGGCGCACCACCGTGCCGGTGACCGTCGGGAACCGGCGGCGCGACGGCTGCCAGCTCCCGTCGGGGAACTCCATCCGCGGGCCGGCGATACCGCAGCGCGGGTGGTCCGCCATGAAGAAGCGGAGCGCATCGACGGCACCCGGGAGCGGCACGGCATCGGGGTTCGCGGCGAGCAGCAGGTCCGCGGTCGTGCGCGCGAAGCCGCGGTTCAGGTTCGCGCCGAAGCCGAGCGGGCGCTCGTTGTGGATCGCATCGACGCCCTCGGGGACCGAGCCGGGGATGTTCGCGATGACGACCAGCTCGTCGACCTGCGGCACCAGGGCCGGGAGCGACTCGGCGAGCTCGCGCGGGTGCCCGTGCGAGACGACGACCGCGGCGACCTTCACGCGATCACCTCGCGGTAGACGGCGGCGGTCAGCTCCGCCGTCTTCTCCCAGCTGAACCGCTGCGCGCGCTCGAGCCCGGCGGCGCGGTAGCGGTCGCGGTCGCGCAACGCGTCGGCGACCGCACCGTAGACGCCGGCGTCACCGGCGACCTCGCGGAGCGCCGGGTCGTCCGAGAGGACGACCGGAGTGCCGCTCGCCATCGCCTCGAGCACCGGAATGCCGAAGCCCTCGTAGCGCGACGGCAGCACGACTGCCGCCGCGCGCCGGTAGAGCTCCGCCAGCTCGTCGCGCTCGACCCACCCGCGCACGTCGGCGCCGCGTCGCCGCAGCTCCTGCGCGAGCGCAGGCTCCTTCTCGGGACCGGCGACGATCAGCGGCAGGCCGGCAGCCTCGGCGGCCGCGAGGGCGGCGAGGGGGTCCTTGCGAGCCTGCACGGCGCCGACGAACAGGAGGTAGTCGTCGTGCGTCCCGTCTCCGGGCGCGAACGCGGGATCGACTCCGTGCGTCGTCACGGTGATCTTGTCCGGCGGCAGGCCGTACAGCTCGATCGCGTCGCGCTTCGTCCGCTCCGACACGGCGAGCACGTGATCCGCCTTTCGTGCGGCGTGCGGCACGACGGCTTTGAACGTCAAGCGGTCGAGCAGTCCCATCGCGCCCGGATCGCGCTCGAAGTGCAGGTCGTGCAGCGTGACGACGCTCTTGCCGCGGTAGCCGAGCGGGAGCGCGTGCTGGAAGTGGCCGAGCTGCGGCCCGAGCCGCCGGAGCAGCCGCGGCAGCGCCCAGGCCATCCGGGTCTCCTGGAACCGCGCGGGCAGCGCGATCGGCTCGACGCCTTCGGGCACGAGCTCCGGGTGTCGCGTGACGGCGGCGAAGCGGAGGTCCGGTGCGACGCGTGGCAGCTCGCGCAGCAGGTTGCAGACGTACGTCTCCTCCCCCGTGCGGTTGCGGCCCAGGACGTCGGCATCGATGACGATCACGCGACCTCCCCGTACACGGCGACCGTCTGTGCGGCAATCTCGTCCCAGCCGGCGAAGCGCTGCGGCGTGCGATCGCGAGCCGTGGCGCGCGCCACGCCCGCGCGGATCGAATCGACGTCCGTCGGGTCGACGGCGACGACGTCGCCGAGCGCCGTCATCGGCGAGCCTGCGCTCGTCACGACCGGACAGCCACACGCGAGCGCTTCCGCAACGGGGATGCCGAAGCCTTCGTAGAGCGACGCATAGACGAGGCAGCGGGCGCCGCGATACAGCGCCGCAAGCTCCTCGTCACGCACGTCGCCGAGCCACGTCACGTTCGCGGGCGGCTGCACGCCGCCCCACCCGCGGGCGCCGACAACACGCAACTCGCCGTCCACCGCCTGCGCGACGCGCGCGAGGTTCTTGCGCGGCTCGAGCGTCCCGACCGCGAGGACGTAGTCCCCCTCCGCGTGCGGGCCGCCCGGCACGAAGACGCTCTCGACCGCGTTCGGCACGACACGGATCTTCGCTTCCGGCACGTCCAGCAGGTCGACGAGCTCGCGCTTCGTGAACTCCGAGACCGCGATCACGCGCGACGCTGCGCGCACGACCCGCGGCACGGCGAACTGCGAGTACGTGCGCGTCCAGCGGTTGAACCATTCGGGGTGACGGAGGACGGCGAGATCGTGCACGGTGACGACGAGCGGGCGGCGCGCGCGGAAAGGCCCGCGAAACGTCGGGCAGTGGAGCACGTCCGCATCCGCCTGCAGCCGGGGGTACCAGAGCACGTCGGCGGCAACGCTTCGCACCCGCGAAGTCGCGGGGAACGAGACGTCGACGACCTCGACGTCGAGATGGTCCCGCAGACCGCGCACGTAGCGCGCGGTGCCCGCACGCGTCTGGCGGAGCGGCGTCGTGTCGAGGGCTACGCGGATCGTTCGTAGCCTTCCAGGAAGATCTCGCCGACGCGCCGCCAGGAGAACGAACGGGCATGAGCGAGCCCCAACGTGCGCAGCTCGTCGGCGCGGGCGAGCGCCTCGCGGATCGCGGCCGCGATTGCGCCGGCGCTGTCCGGGTCGGCCCGCACGGCAGCGTCGCCGGCCGCCTCGTCGAGCGACGGGTGCGACGAGGCGACGACGGGAGCACCCGACGCCATCGCCTCGGTGATCGGCATGCCGAACCCTTCGAACCGCGACGGGTAGACGACGACGGCCGCGCCGCGGTAGAGCCGCGCGAGCTCCTCGTCGGTCACGCGGCCGAGCCGGACCACGCCGGGCCGGTCGAGTTGCGGCTGCTCGCCCCAGCCGGCTCCGCCGACCACGGCGAGCGAGAGGCCCGGTTCGCCGACCTGCGCGAACGCCTCGACGAGCGTGCCGAGGTTCTTCCGCGGCTCGAGCGTCGCGACCGTGAGGATGTACGGAGCGTCGAGGTCGGCGCGCTCGCCGTCGGCCGAGAACTCCGCTCCGATCCCCGGGTGCGCGACGAGAATCTGCTCACGCGGGAACGCGAACGCTTTGCTGAAGTCGCCGGCCGTGTACGCGGAGTTGGCGAAGATCACGTCGCACGTTCGCGCGGCGTTCGCGTACTTGCGCCCGTGCATGGCGCGGGTGCGCGCAGTCGTCCACTGCGGGTGATGGTGCGGGACGATGTCGTGGATCGTGGTCGCGCGCACGCCCGCACGCTGCGGCGGGTACATCCAGTCCGAGAAGTGCAGCACGTCGAACTTGCCGAGCCACCGTTCCGCCGCCGGCCGGCCGAGCCGCGACCAAGCGGTCCGCCAGCCGTGCGCGCCGGGAAGCGTCACCAGCCGCAACTCGACGTCGATCCCCGCGAGCGCCTCCGGGATGACCCGGCGGCCCGCCGGCGAGGTCGGCGCGAACGCGACGAGCTCGTGGCCGCGCGGCCGGGCGACCTCGGCGAGCCCGGCGAGCGAGCCGCGGATGTAGTTGTTCACGCCCGTCCGCTCGTGCGAGAGCGGGCTGACGTCGAAGACGATCCTCATCGGACCGCGAAGCCGAGGAAGCGAATGCCGACGAGCCGCGTGTCGGTCGAGCCGGGCTCGACCGACGACGGCTGCGCGACGGGCGCCACGTCGAAGTGGACGACGCAGCGTGAGCCGACCGGATGCAGCGGGATGCGGAAGGTACGCGTCGCGCCGTGCAGCACGGAATGGGCAACGCCGTTCGCGGTGACGACGGTCACCGGCCGCCGCAGCTTCGGGTCGTCCTGCACGGTTGCGAGCAGCGTCTGGCCGGCGCGGCACTTGAACCGCGTGTACGTCGCCGTCGGCGCCGACCACGAGTCGGCGTAGATCCCGGTCGTCTGCGAGAGGATCCCGAGCGGCCGCGTGACGCGGTAGACGGCGAGGCCCTTGGTCGCGTCGACCGCCACGACCGGCTCGTCGACCTCGAGCGCTTCCGAGGTGAGGATGTACGGCTCCTTGACCCCGGCGATGCGGCCGGTCCTCGGATCGATGTGAACCTTCGTCTCCGGCAGCGCGCCCGGCGTCGGGCCGTGCACGTCGTAGATGGTGCGGATCGACCGGTTGAAGAACTCGTTCGTCCAGACCGTGAACTTGTCCATCGTGAGCGAGTCGAAGAGCACGCCGACCCGGGCGTGGTGTCCGAGCCGCGAGTCGATCCACGCGCGGTCGGACTCCGACGTGCCGCCGAAGAGCGCGCCGAGCGACGCATGGTGGATGCCACCGTGCGGCTCGTTCTCGATCGGCCAGAGCGCGACGGCGTACAGCGCCAGCACGAGCGCGGGCAAGACGAGCGCGTAACGCGTCGGGACGAGCAGCAGCACGATCGCAAGCACGATCGCGATCCCGAGGACGACGGCGCCGACCTCGTCGAGCGTCGTGATCGTGTCCTGCAGCTCCCAGAGCGGGATGAGGGCGAGCGTGTCCGAGGTCGCGTTGCCGTTGATCAGGCCGCTGTAGGGAACAACGCCGACGCCCGCCGCCGCGATCACGGCGCAGACGCCGGCGGCGCGTGGCCGGGGCAGTCCGCGCTCGATCCACCAGACGAGCGCGATGAAGAAGAACGGCGCGACGAAGAACATGTTGCGCTCTTCGATCCGCTGGCTCTGCGTCGACGCGAAGGCGGCGACCTCGACGAGCAGCCAGACGGTCATCGCGACGAATGCGGCGAGGAGCGGCGAACGGCGCTCGCGGGTGGTCAGCAGGAAGAGCAGCGCGGCGAACGGGATCACGCCGACGTAGAGGTCGAGCTCGCCGACGTGGTAGACGAGCCAGCGCAGTACACTCGCGACCGAGTAGTGCGTGCTGCTCGTGACGCGGTAAGCGCCGAGCACGTCGAGCGGCGATCGCCCTCGGGCCGCCTCGCCGCCGAGCACGATGACCGCCAACGCGGCGACGGCGCCGTACAGCAGCCGGAACTCCCTGAGCCGCGAGCGGCCGAGAAGCAGCGGGGCCGTCACGATCGCGGGCGCGAGCGCCAATGCCTGAGCGCGCGTCAGGAACGCGAGCAGCGACAGAACCGCCAGGACGACGAGGCGAAGCGGGGTCGGACGCTCGAGTGCCCAGACGAGCGCGAGCGCGCACGTGAGGAACAGCGGATAGAACGCGTTCTCGGTCATCAGCGTCCCCGTGTAGACCATCGACGGGATCGCGACCGTCAAGACGGCGACGACGAGGGCGAGCGAGGGGCGGACGACACGACGAGCGAGTGCGTAGGCGGGAATCGCCGCCAGCGACATGACGACGCAGTTGATCGCCTTCGCAACGCCGTATGCGGTCGGCACCGACTCGATGCGGAAGGAGGGTGCGATCAGCAGCGGATAGAGGAAGCCGAAGCCGTGGGCGGGCACGCCGCGGATCGCGTAGGTCCCGTGCGCGGCGAGCGACTTCGCGAGCTCCGAGTAGATGAGCTCGTCGACCATGATCCACGGTGCGACCATGCGGCGCGCGAGCAGCAGCCGGAGCGCGATCGACACGACGACCACCGCCGCCGGCCACGCCCACGTGGGCACCGCGGCGGCCCGCGCCCGCACGGCGGTCACCGTCACGAGACGATCCCGGATGCGCGCGCTGCCTGCGCGAGAGCCTGCACGTCGTCGATGCCGACCTCGGCGGCCGCCTCGGCGATGCGCCAGAGGACGGCGTCGTCCACCGCGTCGCCTCCGGCGGCTGTCTCGAGCGCGTCCACGTAGGCAGCGGCGACGCGGGGCAGCGCGTGCTCCCGTTCGACGTACGTCCGTGCAAAGGCGCCGAGCGCGGCGCCGTGGTCGGTCGCGACCTCCAGCGCGGCCTGCAGCACTTCGACCTCGACCTCGTCGACGGGCACCTTCAGCGCAACGTCGTCGGGGAGCTCGCTGAACCAGCCGACGTCGGAGACGACGAGCGGCTTGCCGAGCGAGAGGCCGCGAATCACCGACCCGGACGTCTCGCCCATCGTCGGATAGCGCAGGTTGACGAGCACGTCGCATGCGGCCATCAGCGACCACATGCGCTCCTCGGGCACGTAGTCCAGGCGCTCGACACCCTCGGTCAGCCCGAGGCGCTCGAGCCGGCGGGTCACGTCGAAGCGCTCGCCCGCGGCGCCTGCGAGCAGAAGACGGGCACCGGGACGGTCGCGCCGGAACGCCGCGAACGCGCGCAGCAGCTCGGGGATCCGTTTGTTCATGTTCAGGAAGCCGAAGCAGCCGATCAGTGGCTCACCGTTGACGTCACCGGCGGGCGTGACGTCGTGCATCGGCCAGGCCGGGTGCGGGATCTGCCAGATCCGGCCGCCGTAGCCTGCGCGGCGCGCGCGCTCGCCGACGTAGTGCGAGTGCACGATCAGCCCGCTCGCGCGGTCGAGCACGAGACCGGAGAGCGGGAAGCGCTCCGGCTGCGTCTCCCAGAGAAGCGGCAGCAGGTTGTCGAGGACGCCGAGCCCGAGCAGGCGGCCCGCGACCCCGAGCTCGCGCTCCATCGCGTCGAGGTAGCCGCGACCGTTGCCACGGCCGATCGTCATGCCCGCGATGAGGTGGTGCAGGACGTACTCGTGCAGCACGACGACGCCCGGGCGCTCGTCGAGCGCATCGACGATCCAGCCGTGCGCGTCTGGATCGTTGCCGACGTGGTAGAGCGCGACATCGGCCGCCGGCGCGCGCTTTCCCGGCTCGGCGACGACGACCTCGACGCGCTCGCGCAACGCCGGCAGGAGCAGCGCCGAGTAGTCGGCGATCCCCGAACGCGAGGGCGGCAGCGGTGAGTAGTAGGCGACTCTCATCGGATCACCCCAGCAGTGCGTCGACGCAGGCGTCCCACGTGACGCGTTCCGCAAGCGCGCGACCGGCCCGTCCCCACGCCTTCGCCTCGTCGACGTGCGCGGCGAGGTACGCGGCGCCGCGCGCCAGCTCGGACGCGTCGGGCGCGACGACGAGCCCGGTCTGGCGATCGTGCACCACCTCGAGCGGCCCGCCCGCATCTGTCGTCGTCAGCACCGGCTTCTCGGCGAGGAACGCCTCGTACGGGACCATCCCGAAGTCCTCGTCGACGGGCGCGTAGAAGACGGCGCTGCAGCGGGCGTAGAGGTCGGCGAGCTGCGTCTCGTCGACACGGCCAACGAACTCGACGTTGCCGTTCGCGAGCGACCGCAACCGCTGCTCGTCAGGGCCGGCGCCCGCGACGACGACGCGGAGCGACGGCTCGCGCCGCGCCGCTTCGATCAGCAAGTCGAGGCGTTTCGCGCGATCGAGCCGGCCGACCGAGAAGACGAAGCCTTCCGGCTCCGCGGTGCGATAGTCGAGTGCCTGCGGCGGGTGCGGCAGCAGCTCCGCCTCGATGCCGTTGAAGCGCTGCAGGCGATCCGCGACGTTGCGAGAGGTCGCGAACACGCGGCGCGCCTCGCCCAGCGCGACCGCGTCGAGCCGCGCAACTGCCTGCCGCGTCGCGCGGTCGAACGGCGACTCGTCGTACTGGCCGAGATCGGTGCGGTCGTAGTCGTAGGCCTGGCGGAACTGGTGCAGCACCCAGGCGACCTTGTTCGGGTGACGCACGCAGTACGCGGGGAACTTCGTCGCGATGACGCGGTCGATCGGCCGGCCGTCGGACTCGGTCAGGTCGACGAGCCGCCACAGGAATGCCTGGTCGAGCACGCGCGCCTCCGGATACCACTTGAACGGCACGGTGACGAGCTCCGCCTCGTGCCCTCGCGCCCGGAGCGCCCCGACGAGATCGTCCGCCATCACCTCGGCGCCGCCCCGCACGAACGGCACCTGCGGCGCCGCGACGACGACCCTCATTTGACTTCGAGCTGCGAGATGCGCTCGTCGAGGTCGTCGATCAGCTTCAACACTGCGTCGTTGAACGCGCGCTGGTCGGCGAAAGCCGGCTCGACGTACCACCGCATCAGACGGCGGAGGACGTTCTTGATCGGCCCGCCCTTGCCGACGATCGGCCGCTCGGCCGAGATCGGCCAGAGCCGCTCGGCCTGGTCGCGGATCGAGAGACGCACCTGCGCAGGCGGCACGCCGTCACCGCGCGGGCCGGCCGCGTGGAGCTCCTCCTTCAGCCGCGCGAAGAGGGCGGCGACATCCGTCGGCTCCTCGGCCATGCGCCGGAGTGTAAAGAGCGCTGGTTACGGCGCTGTATGGGACTGGGCGGCCCGCGCGACCGCCCGGGAGCCGCCCAGGAGCAGAGCGCCGCCGCCCGCGATGACGAGCGCGATCGCAAAGAGCGCCGGCCCGCGCGGGGCCTCGTCCGTCAGCAGGGGCGCGAGCGCGGAGGGCAGCAGCATCTCGCAGCCGAATGCGATCGGGATGGCGCGCGTCGCAGGCCAGGTCTGGAGCGCCGTCATCTCGGTCAGCAGCGCACCCCAGGACGTAACGCCGACGCCGAGCGCCCAGCCCACCGCAACGGCCCAGTGACGGCCGCCGATCGCGTCGTCGAGGAGTGCGGTGCCGAGCCCGGTCCACGCCCAGGCGAGCCCGGTCGCGAACGTCGTCACGCGCCCGCCGGCACGACCGGCCGCGCGCAGCAGGTACGGCGCGGGGGCAACGACGACGAGCGCGAGGCCGATCCCCCACGACGCCGGGGTGGTGAACGCGCCCGTCGCCGCCGGCGCCGCGAACGCCAGGGCCGCCACGGCGGCGACGATCGCAGCGACACCGGCAAGCTCGCGCAGCCCCACCCGCTCGTGGAGGACCGTCACGCCGAGCAGGAGCAGGACGATGAGCCCGGCCCCGAGGGTCGGCTGCACCAGCCCCACCGAGCCGACGCCGAGCGCGACGGCCTGTATCGGCCACGCGAGCACGCCCGCGAGCCCGCCGATCAGCCACAACGGCCGGCGCACGAGCCGCGCGATGAGCGACGCCCGCAGCGCGGTGCCGCGCGGCGTTACTCGTGCTTCGATCGCCTGGAGGGCCGTCGAGAGCGCGTACAGAGACGCCGAGGCGACGGCAAGGAGGACGGCGACGGCCTGCACTCAGGCTTCGAGCTCGAAGCGTCCCTCGTAGGCCGCGAACCGCCGGCGAACAAAGGCGAGCTGCTCGTCGAGCGGCAGGGAGTGAAGTGCCTCCATGTCCGCGTTCCAGGGAAAGGCGCGCAGCCGGTCGGGCCGGTCGAGGTAGCCCGCGCGGTAGGCCTCCTCCGGCGTGCTCGCGGGCAGACCGGATGCAGCGGGCGCGAGAAAGGCGTTGTTGTAGTGCAGCCTGACGAGCACGTAGTCGTGGCGGACGGCGAGCTCGTGCAGCTTGGAGATCGACTGGCCGTAGAAGTGATCCCCCTGCCAGACGTGATCCGGATCGAAGGTGACGGTGAAGCGGAGCGGCGGCGGGATCTTCTCGTTGATCTCGGCGCACACGAGCTGTGGCTGAAACCGTTCGAGAATCGCCGCGAGCACATAGTGGTCGTACGAGTCGAGATCGAGGCTGAGGAACTCGAAGTCTTCGCCGACGCCCGCGCTCTCGAGCAGGCCGACGATGTTCGCCGGTGTGACCCACAGCCTTGCGAGGCCGACCTGCGGCAGCCGGGAGTAGACACGCGCGAGCTGTGCGAACCGCCGCGGATCGCCTTCCACCGCAAGCCCGCGCCAGCCGTTCTCGTAGAGCGCGAGCGTGTTCGACTTCGTCACGCCGTCACACGCCGCAACGTCGACGGCGGTGCCGCCACGCACTCCGAGTTGCTCGAGGAGTGAGCGCGTCACCGCGATCTCGCCGAGCGCGTCGTACCCGCGCCCGAGCCGGCCGCGTGCGCGCCGCCAGGCAGGCGCGATGCGCTCGCGCACGGGATCCGGCAGCGTCGACACCACGCGGCGTACCAGGGACCGGGCCACGCGGGAACGATAGGGCACTACGATCGCCGCGTGATCGCCATCCCCGTCCTCACGCTCGTTCCGGGTCACGTCGGCGGCAGCGAGGTCTACGTCCGCGGCCTGCTCGAAGCGCTCGGTCGTGTCGGCGAGCACGAGTACCGGGTGCTCGCGCCTCCGGTCGCCCGCGACGCAGCCGGCGGACTGCCGTCGGTCGTCGCCGCAGGCTACGGCGGGAATCGCCTGCTCGCGATGGGGCGAGCTGCGGTCGACCCACGCTACGGACGACTCGCCGCGAACGCCGACGTCGTGCACTACCCGTTGACCGTTCCGCTTCCCCGCGTGCGCGCGCGGCGCGTCGTAACCCTGCACGACGTGCAGCACCTCGATCTGCCCGAGCTCTTCTCGCGCACGGAACGCGCCTATCGCGCCGTCGCCTACGACCGAACCGCGCAACACGCCGACCGCGTCGTCGTCGTGAGTGAGTTCGTCCGCGGCCGCGTCGTCGAACGTCTGCGGCTCGATCCGGCGCGTGTCCGGGTCACGCCGCTGGGGCTCGACCACGACACATTGCGTCCTGCCGACGTGCAACGCGAGCCGTTCGTCCTCTATCCCGCGAAGCCGTGGCCGCACAAGAATCACGCGCGGCTGTTCGAGGCGTTCGCGCGCGTGCGCCGCGAGCGTCCCGACCTCCGACTGGTGCTCACCGGCGGCGGGCGTTACGACCGGCTACCGGACGGCGTCGAAGCGCGCGGACAGCTGCCGCGGGCCGAGGTCGTGTCGCTCCTGCAACGGGCCGAGGCGCTTGTGTTCCCGTCGCTCTACGAGGGCTTCGGGCTGCCCCCGCTCGAGGCGATGGCGTGCGGGACGCCGGTCGCCTGCTCGAACGCAGCGTCGTTGCCGGAGGTGGTCGGCGACGCTGCGCGGCTGTTCGACCCGCGCGACCCCGACGACATCGCAGCCGGTCTCCTCGACGTGCTCGCCGATCCGGAGCCGTGGCGGGAGCGCGGGCTGCTGCGCGCCGGGCGCTACTCGTGGGACGAGACGGCGCGGCTCACGGACGCCGTCTACGGCGAGCTGGGGTGACGCCCGAGCCGGCGCTCGACCTCGGCCACGTCGAGCGTGTCGTCGTCGCTCATCCAGGGCTGTAGCCCTTCGCGGAAGACGGCGAACGCGAACAGGTTCGCCTGCTTGGGAAAGGCCTTTGTGACGAGGCGAAGCGGCGCCTCGGCGAGCCGCCAGCGCGACTTGCCGCCGAGATCGAGCACCGAGCCGGGCAGCTCGAGCTCACGAAAGAACACGAAGCGGTGACGCCGTTGCGGATGCGCGGAGGCGATCGTCTTCTCGACCTCGCGCTCGGTCCAGCGATAGACGTAGTTCGGCACCGCGCTGTTGCGCACCCCGCCCGAGGCGAACTCGTTGTCCGCGACGGCGGTCAGCTCGAACTCGTCGACGACGCCGGCGCGCTGGGCGATCCGCATCAGCGCCGAGTCGCGTGCCTCGAGCGCCAGCACGCCGCGCCGCGCAACGCGGTACAGCTCGAGCAACGCGCGATGCGGCGACGCGCAGTGGTGCAGCCCCGCCGAGATGACGGCGAAGTCGAAAGTGTCGTCCTCGTAGGTCAGCTGCTCCGCGTCCTGCACCTCGTCCGCGTCGCCCGACAGGTTCGTCACGGTGACGTCCGTGAACCCCGTCGCGGCGAAGGCGCGCCGGTCGAGGTCGCCGCCCGCGACGACGAGCACGCGCCATTCGCGCCGCACGAGCCCCTGTTCGAGCAGACGGCGCAGCACGCGCTCGTAGAAGCCGAGGCGTTCGGTCATCGTGGCCCAAGCCTGCCACGCCGGGCATCGCGCCAGCCCGCCAGCACAGCGCGCAGGCCGGCGAGGTTGCGCACGAGCAGCAGATGCGCGCCGACGACGACGGCGCGGCGGAGCGCGCGCGCACCGCGGGGCAGCGGCCGGTGCCGTTCCGCAACATCGATCAGGTTGCGGGTGTCGTAGTAGAGGCTCGTCGGCGACTTCAGGCCGCCGGTGCCTGCCGAGCCGACGTGCCATGCCTTGGCGTCGGGCACGAAGACGATCGCGAACCCCGCCTTCGCGATGCGGATGCACCACTCCGCATCCTCGCCGTAGAGGAAGAGCGAATCGTCGAGCAGCCCCGCGCGCTCGATCGCAGCACGGGACACGGCCATCGCGGCGCCGGTCGCGCGACCCGTGTCGCGCAGCGTGTCGAAGCTGCCGTCGTCGCGCTTGCCGAACCCGGCCTGCCGGCCCCAGTAGCCGAGGGCCAGCCAAACCTCGCCGCCCGCGTACATGAGCACGTCCGGCGGTTCGGCGAAGTAGACCTTGCAGGCGAGCACCCCTGCGTCCGGCCGCGCGGCGGCCGCCGCCGCAAGCGCGTCGGCGAGCCCGCCGCCCGCCACCGCGTCGTTGTTCAGGAGCAGCACCCAGTCCGCGCCGCGGGACAGCGCGCGCTCGATGCCGGCGTTGCAGCCGCCGGCGAAGCCGAGATTCTCGCCGGTGCGGATCAGCTCGACGTCCGGAAAGCGCTCCTCGACCGCCCGGTCCGAGCCGTCGCTCGAGCCGTTGTCGACGCAGATCGTCTCGATGCCCTCGAGCGACGCGAGCGCGGCGAGCGTGTCTTCGCCGCCGTTCCAGTTCAGGACGACCGCGACGAGCCGCATCGCCTACTCCTTGACGAAATGCGCGATCGAGCCGGCGCCCGCCTGGCGCTTCCAGCCGCCGTTCCGCTCGATCTCCGCGACGAGCCGCGCGACACCCGGGTAGACGTTGCCGTACCCGCCGGTGTCGACTGCATCGTGGAAGAGCAGGTGCCCGCCGGCCCGGACGAAAGCTCCCCAGCGCTCGAAGTCGGCCTTCGCACCCTCGTAGCTGTGGTCGCCGTCGACGAAGAGCAGCTCGAGCTCGCGCGACGGAGGCTCGACCGTGCGCGAGTCCGCGACGACGAGGTGCACCTTGCCCGCGAGCCCGTAGCGCTCGAGCGCGGTGCGCAGCTCTTCGTCGAGCTCGGCGCCCGGCATGTCGGCGCGGAGCGCAACATGCAGGTCGTACGACCAGAGCTCGACGCCGTCGGGCAGTGCGGCGGCGAAGACGATCGTGCTGCCGCCCTTGAACCGTCCGATCTCGGCGAACGGCCCGGACTGTGCGTCGCGGGCGAGCCGGAAGAGCAGCGCGGCCTCGTCGAACTGCAGCGACGCGACACCGTGGTTCAGCTGGTTCGACGAGAACATGAACGCGAGATCCTCGAAGCCGCGCACGTCGGCCGGCCACTGCTCGACGTTGCGGAAGCGCATCGTCGACGGGTCACGCAGCACGGCCGCGTGGATCAGGTTCTTGCCGACGGGCGTGCGGCCTAGGCGCCGGACGAGGTCCTTGAGCACGGCGGCGAACGCTACTGCAAGGCGTGCAGGTACGCCCAGGCAGCCCGGAGACCGCGTGGACGCCAGAGGGCCAGCACCGCCACGTAGAGGACGACACCGACGACGGCTGCGAGCACCGGACCGAGCAGCACACGCGGCGCTGCGAAGACGAGCGCGGCAACGATGCCGCAGACAAGCGCGGCGACGGCAAGCCCGCGAACGACGCGCTCGAATGCGCCGAGCGCGACGAGCAGAGCGACGAGAACGAGCGCAGTGCTGACGGCGACCGAGGCGGCGATGCCCGCGAGCCCGAACGCCGCACGCCCGGCCCAGGCGAGCAGCACCTGCACCGAGAGCACGGTGACCGCGAGCGCGGGAAGCCAGCGCGCGCGGCCACGGACGAAGACGAGCGGATACGTCACCGTGACCGCCACCGAGACGACCATCCACGGCGCGAGATAGACCACGAGGCGCCCGAGCTCTGTTCCGGTGCCGCCGCCGTACGCGGCGCCCAGAACCCGGCGGGCGACCGTCTCGCCGATCAGCGCGAACACGCCGGCCGCCGCCGCCATCGGCGCGAGCGAGAGCCACGAGACAGCGACGACGTGACGCGCGACGCGTTCGGGTGCTGCGCCTTCACGCGCAAACGGGACGGTCGAGACGAGCGCAATCGACGTCGCGGTGACCGCGACGAGGAACGCAGCGATGAGGTACGCGTAGGAGAACGTCGTCGCGCGTCCGGTTCCGGTGCCGGTGGCGAACCGGTAGCCGATCACGTAGAGGCCCTGGAGGGCGACGGGCAGGGCAAGCCCCTCACCCAGCTCGAGCAGCCGCCGCCAGGACCGGAGGCCGGCGTACGCGATGCAGCGCCGGGCCACGAGCGGCGCGAGCGGGATGCCGAGGGTCAGCACGCCGTTCAGCGCGAGCCCCCAGCCGAACGAGATCACGCCGTGCCCGACGAGTGCGATCGTCAAGACGACGCCGGCGACCGACCCGCCGGCGAACCCCCACGCCGCCCAGTCGTAATCGTCGAGCGCAGCGAGGGCGCTCGCGACGAGGCCGGCGTACACCTGCGCCACGGCCGAGACCACCACCCAGGGCAGGAGCCGCCGCGCGACGTCGACCGTCGTCCCGTTCGAGACGAGCGCCTCGGCCACCCCGCGCGGCCAGAGCAGCCCCACCGCCGTGACGACGGCGAGCGGCGGCGTGAGCGCCGCGAGCCACGCACCCACCTCCTGCGGCAGACGCTCTTCGGTCCGTGCGAGTGCGAACCGCGGTAGGACGATCACCCGCAGGCCGCTCGCCACGAGCACCAAGGCGAGGTAGACGTTGTACGCGGCGAAGAACCCGTCCGTCTTAACGCCGTGCCCAAACTTTCGCGAGAGAATGACGCCGAGAATCGCGGCCGAACCGCTCACGGCGGCGGTCGAGATCCCCGTCAGCAAGCCGCTGCGTATCGCCCTACCGCGTGACCCGTTACCCTCCATTCGTGCCCGGCGACGATACAGCCACCTGGACAGGGCAAGAGCTCGACGATCTCCGGAGCGAGTTCGGCGACATCTATCGCGACCGCACGTGCCTCGTCACCGGAGCGGACGGCTTCATCGGCTCGCATCTGACCGAGGCGCTCGTCCATCTCGGTGCGAATGTGATCGCCTTCGTGCGCGCCACGTCGTCGGGGGCGCTCAACAACATCGGGCATCTCCGCCGGGACCTCACGGTCGTCTTCGCCGACCTCACGGACAAGACGTCGGTCGATCACCTGATGCGCGCCCATCTCGTGCCGGCGACGGACAAGCCGTACATCTTCCACCTCGGTGCGCAGGCGCACGTCGGCGAGTCGTGGCATCGCCCCTACGAGACGGTGATGGCGAACACGGTCGGCACGCTCAACCTGCTGCAATCGGTGATCGACCACGGCATCGAGCTGGAGAAGTTCGACACCGCCGGCACCTCCGAGGAGTACGGGAACGTGCGGGAGGCGGTCTCGCACCACCACGACTACGACGAGCTCGGCGGCCTGATCCTCCACGAGCGCTCTCCGATCAACCCGAAGTCGATCTACGCGACGGCGAAGGTCGCAGCCGATTTCCTGACGATGAACTACTACGACGCCTTCGGGCTGCCGGGCGTCGTCACGCGCATGTTCAACAACTACGGCCCGCGCCAGAACCCGCGCTACGTGACCGGCACGATCATCACCCAGGCGCTCACGCGGCCCGACGTGGAGCTCGGCGCGCTCGAGCCGCTGCGGGACTTCTGCTTCACGACCGACGGCGTGCGCGGCCATCTGACCGTCGCGGCGCAGGGCGTCGCGGGCGACCACTACGTCTACGGCCAGGGCCAGAACATCTCGATGCGCGACTGGAGCGAGCTGATCCTGAAGACCGGCGAGGAGCACGGCTTCTGGGGCAGCGATCGCCACGTCGTCGTCGACGAAGGACGTCTCCGCCCCGGCGTCACCGACGTGATGGCGCTGCGCGTCGGCTACGACAAGCTCGCCGCCGAAACCGGCTGGGCGCCGCGCGTCTCGTGGGAAGAAGGCGTCTTGCGCACGATCCGCTGGTACGCGGCGAACCGCGACCGCTGGATCGGCCGCGTCGACTGGCTCTCGCGCGACCAGGCGCCGGCGTCGTGAGCCGGGTTCTCGTCACCGGCGGCGGCGGCTTCCTCGGCTCGCGACTCGTCGCGAAGCTCGAGGACGCCGGCGACGACGTCTTCGTCGCGCGCCGAGCGGACTACGACCTGACGCGCTGGGACGACGCCGAGCGGCTCTTCGCCGACGCGAGACCGGAGCTCGTCTACCACCTCGCCGCGGAGGTCGGCGGCATCGGCGCGAACCGCGCCAATCCCGGCCGCTACTGGTACGCGAACCTGATGATGGGCGCGCACGTGCTCGAGCTCTCACGCCTGAACGGCGCGCACAAGCTGGTCGTGGCCGGGACGGTGTGCGCCTATCCCAAGTTCACACCGGTCCCGTTCTCCGAGGAGCACCTGTGGGACGGCTACCCGGAGGAGACGAACGCGCCGTACGGCGTCGCGAAGAAGTCGATCCTCGTGGGCGCCCAGGCGTATCGCGAGCAGTACGACCTCGACGCGATCTTTCTGCTCCCGGCGAACCTCTACGGGCCGCGCGACAACTTCGACCTGGAGACGTCCCACGTCATTCCCGCCCTGATCCGCAAGATGCTCGAGTCGAGCGGCGAGGTGGTGCTCTGGGGCGACGGCTCCCCGACACGCGAGTTCCTCTACGTCGACGACTGCGCCGACGGCCTCCTGCTCGCAGCGCAGCACTACGACGGCGCAGACCCGGTCAACCTCGGAACGGGCGTCGAGACGTCGATCCGCGAGGTCGCGGAGACGATCGCCGAGCTGACCGGTTTCGAGGGCGAGATCGTCTGGGACACGTCGATGCCGAACGGCCAGCCCCGCCGCTCGCTCGACGCGAGCCGGGCGGAGCGCTTGTTCGGCTTCCGCGCCACGACGTCGCTGCGCGAGGGGCTCGAGCGCACGATCGCGTGGTATCGCCAGAACGCGCTTGCCAGCGCCTGACGCGCCGGTCGCCCTCGTGACCCAGGCCCTCGACGCGACGCGCCGGCTCGCGTCCCGCCGTCCCGCAGCGCTGCTCGGGGCCGCATGCGCGATCCAGCTCGCGATCGGCGCGGCGATCGCTCTCTCGAGCACGCACAACGGCTTCGTCTGGTACAGCGGCGGCGACGCGACGGAGTACTGGACCGACGGCTGGGTGCTCGCGCACCACGCCGTGCCGCAGGCCGTCGTCGGCCCGGGGATGCCGCTCCTGTACTCGTGGCTGTCGTGGCTCACCGGCCCGAGCCTCGTCAGCGCGCTTCCTGTGATCACGATGCTCCAGCTCGTCGTCCTCGTGCCGCTCGCGGCGTTGCTCGTATGGGCGATCGCCGACCTGCTCTTCGGCCGCACCTTCGCCTGGTGGACGCTGGCGCTCTGGCTGGTCGCCCCCGTGCTGCTCCTCGCGGGGTTCGACGCGACCTACGCACCCCAGTTCCGCGACCTCTTCCTCGCCCCGCACTGGTACGGGCTGACCGACATGGCAGACCTGCCGTCGCTCGTCGCGGTTCTCGCCACAGCCTGGGCGATGCTGCGCATGGCCGAACGCCGGACAGTCGAGGACGCCGTGCTCGGCGGCACGTTCATGGGCGCGCTCATCCTGATCAAGCCGGCGAACGGGTTCTTCGTCCCCGCGGCGCTCATCCTGCTCGCCGCCACCCGCGAGATCCGGACGATCGCAGTCTGGTGCGCGGCGGTCGTCCCCGAGCTCGCCGCCCTGACCGTGTGGAAAGCGAAAGGCCTCGGGCACGTCCCGCTGCTCGCGGCGAGGTATGCGCGCGAGGCCATGGGACGCGTCACGGTGGTCGCGGTCACGAACCGCTACGTCCACCTCGACTGGTCGCACTTCACCGGCGAGCTCCGCGATCTCGGCGGCGTCTTCTGGAGTGTGCGCGTGCTGGAGTTCCTCGCCGTTGCCGGACTGCTCGGTGCGCTCCGCCGCTCGGCCTGGAAGGGTGCCTTTCTGGGCGTGTGGTTCATCGCCTTCGTCATCGTCAAGGGGAGCACCGACCTCGCGTCGGTCCCGTCGGTCAGCTACTACCGCTACGTCGAGCCGGGCCTGCCGGCGTTCGCGTTGCTGACCGCCTCGATCGCCTACTTCGTCCCCCGGCGCGCTCGGGCATTCGCGCCGGCGACCACTCCGGCTGCGCTGCCGGGGGGGCTGCGGACCGCGGGAATCGCGGCAGTGCTGTTGGGGCTCGTCCCGCTCGCAGTCCTCGCAGCGACGCCCGCCGCGAGCACCCCGCGCGACGTGCTCGACCTGGCACGCATCAACGACGCGCCGATCGCGAGCCGGCTCACCGCGACGACGCAGGTTACAAACGGCACGGTGCGACTGAGCTGGCGCCCCTACCGTACGCGCGCCGCGAGCGTCTACTACGTCGTCTACCGCTCGTCGAGGCCGGCGACGTGCTCCGTTCCGCCGTCCGGTGGTGCGGAGTGCGACCTCGACATGACGTCGATCGGCTACACGAGCGCGACGTCGTTCGTCGATCACGCTTCCGCCGGTCGCCACTGGTACCGCGTCGGGCTGATGGCGAACTACACGAAGACGCTGGACGGCAGCGACCTGATGCTGATCGGGCCGGCTACGGCTGCGACGAACGGTCGCTGAGCTTCGCTTCGAGCAGCGCGAGCCGCTGCGCCAGGATCACGTTCTGGTCGGAGAGGCGCGAGATCACCGTCGAGTAGTGGAGCAGCACGAGGATGACGAAGAGCAGGCCGACCGCGAAGAGGACTGCCGGCGGGTAGCCGCGAACGCCGAGCCACGACGCGATCGTGTTCAACCCGCCGCGCCACGCGGACAGAATGACGAGCACGATTCCCGTGAGCAGCCACAGCAGCGCGTAGCGCTCGCGCAGGCGGCGTGAGCGAATCAGCTCGAAGACGACGAGGACGAGCACGAGCGAGGCGAGCGTCGCGGCGATCGAGAGCTTCAGCGGCGTGCCGGCGGCGAGCATCATCTCCGCTCCGGCGCCGGCAAAGCCGGCACCTCCGCTCCTGGCTGGCCTCCGTCGAGCCTACGGCCAGAGTCCTCCAGCGGCACGACGTTTCGCCGGAAGAGGCCGACGAAGAGCGCCGTGAGCACCTTGGCCATGTAGTAGATCGAGCGGAGCGCGGTGATCGATGACTGCCCATGCTCGCGCTCCCGCATCTGGACCGGGACCTCGACGAGGCGAAGGCGATGCTTGATCGTCATCACCATCCCTTCGACCTCCGGATAGTCGTGCGGGTAGTCCGCGGCGAAGAGCTCGAGTGCGCGCCGGTTGAGTGCCTGAAAGCCCGACGTCGTGTCGGTGACGCGCTGGCGCGCGATGCCCGAGACGACGAGCGCGAGCACGCGGATCCCGATCCGCCGCGAGGCCGACGAGCGGTAGCCGTCGCCGCCGCTGAAGCGCGAGCCGACGGCGATGTCGGCCTCACCCGCGACGACCGGCGCGATCACCTTCGGAAGCTCCGCGGGGATGTGCTGCCCGTCGCCGTCGCAGCGGACGACCAGGTCGTAGCCCTGCTCCCACGCGTACTGAAAGCCGGTCTGGACGGCGCCGCCTATGCCGAGGTTGAACGGCAGCCGCAGCACGTGCGCGCCGGCTGCCGCAGCCGCCTCGGCGGTGCGGTCGATCGAGCCGTCGGAGATCACGACGACGTCGAGCTCGGGATCGAACGCGCCCAGCTCGCCGACGACACGGGCGATGTTCCGCTCCTCGTTGAACGCCGGAACGACCGCGATGCGCCGCTCAGCCGACATGCGCCTCCTCGCGCAGACCGACGAGCTCGAGCAGACGCCGCGCCCGATGGCGATACGTGTGCTCGTCGAGAACGCGCTCCCGTGCGCGGCGGCCGAGCTCCTCGGCCTGAGCGGGATCCGCCAGCAGCGACCGGTAGGTGTCGACCGCTTCGTCGGCGTCGTTGACCACGATGACCTCCGAGCCGGGGTCGAACCAGCGCTCGATCCCGTTGTACGGGTTGGAGACGATCGCAGCACCCGCGGCGGCCAGCTCGAACGGCCGACACGACGAGGATGCGTAGACGGTTGCGTGCGAGCGGCGCGTGATGCACAGGTTGATGCGCGCGGCGGAGATGGTGCGCGCGAAGACGTTGAACGGGATGTCGCCGACAAGCCGCGCGTTGCCCGTATCGCCGCGGAAGTCGCGGCCGCCGAGCGCGAAGTCGACGTCGCCGAGAAGGCGCGACGGCTCGCCGACCATCTGCTGCATCCAGTCGCGACGGAACTTGTCGCCGTAGCCGTAGAACAGCACGTCGTATTCCTTCTCGACCGCGTACGGCTGGAAGAACTCCGGATCGGCGCCCCAGTGCACCGCCTCGGCGCGGCGCGCGCCGAGCTCGAGCAGGCGCTCGAGGCCGCCTTCCGAGTTCGCGATCAGCAGGTCGTACTCCGACGGGTCAGCGTCGTGGTACCAGTTGAAGCCGGTGTCCATGCCGCCGAACTCCGGCAGGCTCATCGGGACGTCGCCGTCGTAAAACACGACCGGCACGCCGAAGCGCTCGCGCAGCGACGCCGGAATGCCGCGGAGGTGCGCCATCGGAACGGTGAAGACGATCACCGCGTCGGGACGCTCGCGCTCCATCAGCCGTTCGAGATGCCGCCGCCAGCGCGGCGTCACCCACCGCCAGATCAGCTCGCGCGTCATCTTGTCGCCGAGGCCGTCCTCGGGGTTCTCCTCGGCGCGGCGGAGATGCGTGTCGCCCTTCAGACGCGCGACGGCGTCGCGCGCGAACGCAAACGACTCGCCCTCGCGGTAGGTGGGGTTCTCGGCGACGCGCCACCACGGCGACTCGATCGGCCGGCCGCGGTACGGCGTGAGGACGAGGTCGACCCCTTCCGCGTGGAGCCCTTTCCAGAGCTGCCACCACGCGGGCGTGCAGCCGTAGCGGAAGCTCAGGTCGATCGACGAGGCGACGGCGAGGATCTTGGGCGCGCGGACCACGCGTCAAGTGTCGCAAACCCGGATTACGAGACCGTTAGGGCCGCCTAGTAGGCGCCCTTGCGGCCCAGCACGACGAACGGCGTCTTGAAGAGGATGGTCACGTCGAGCCAGATCGACCAGTTCTCGAGGTAGTAGAAGTCGAGCCTGACGAGGTCGTCGAAGCTCAGGTCGGAGCGCCCCGCGATCTGCCACAGGCCGGTCATCCCGGGCAGGACGAGGTAGCGGCGCCGATGCCACGGCTCCAGTCGCTCGTAGTCGCGAATCGGCAGCGGGCGCGGGCCGACGAGCGACATCTCGCCGCGCAGCACGTTGATCACGTTCGGAATCTCGTCGAGCGACAGGCGCCGCAGCATGCGGCCGACGCGCGTGATGCGCGGGTCGTCGCGGATCTTGAAGAGCACGCCGCCCGCCGATTCGTTCGCGCGCTCGAGCGCCGCTTTCTGCCGGTCCGCGCCCTCGACCATCGTGCGGAACTTGAGCATGCGGAACTCGGTCTCGCCCAGACCGATTCGCGCGTCGGCATAGAACACCGGCCCGCGCGACGAGAGCTTCACGGCGAGCGCGATCACAAGCCACACCGGCAAGCCGACGACGACGATCAGCGAACCGACGAGAAGGTCGAAGGCGCGCTTCGTCGCGAAGTCGGTGCCGGCGAACATCGGCGGGCGCAGCTCGAAGAGCGGGACGCCCTGCCCAGGCACGTACTCCCCGCGTTGGATCAGGAGCTCCGTCGTGCGTGGTGCGACGCGCACCTTTACGCCGCGCCGATGCGCAGCCTCGACGATCTCGAGCAGCCGCGCTTCCTCGATGCCGGTGTCGGCAACGAGAAGCTCGTCGAGCGGCTCGCGCGCGAGCGCCTCGTCCACCTGCGGGCCGGGCTCGATCTCGCCGACGAACGCGTACTCGATGCCGCCGCGCGTCTCACCGAGAGACGTGCGCAGGGCAGCGCGCGCGTCGGGGTCGCCGACCAGGACGACCTTGCGGCGCACGCCGAGCCCACGCAGCGCGATGCCGGTTGCGGTTTCGTAGCTCGCGCGGAACAGACCGATCAGCGCTGCGACGAACACGGCGCCGACGACGTACAGCCCGAACGTCGTGAAGTGCTGGCCGGTGCCGATCGCGAACGCCAGCGAGAGGATCGCAACGAGGAACACGCTCGGAAACACGCGCCCCGCGCCTTCGCGCAGCTCGCGTGGTGCATAGAGGCCCGCGCGCCAGAACACGAGCACGAGCAGCAGGAGCAGGAACGGGAGCCACTTCGTCTCCTGGTCCCAGAGGAAGCCCCAGAGGATCGGCTTCGGATCGAAGATCGCCGCGCGCAGCGCGAGCGCCGCGTACAGCCCGATGACGAGCCCGCAGATGTCCACCAGGACGAGCGTCAGCATGCTCACGAGGCGACGTGCGAGCGTCCTCACCGGCGTGCGCGTGAAGAGGTACGGCCGCACCGCACGTACGTCCTCCGGCGGACGCGGAGCGGGGTTGGTCGTCATCGCGGGATTTTAGTCTGGTCGTGCCACGGAAGCTCCTGCGCCGCGGCGGCGCGCTCGGCCAGCTGGTCGACGCCGAGCGGCCGGCGGCGCAGCCGCAGCACGCGCAGCAGCGCCTCCAGCGCGGCGGCGCGCTTCCGGTCGACGAGCTCCCAGTCGTGGAAATGCACGTGCACGGCCCCGCACAGTGAGACGAGATCGCGCGCAAGCATGCCGAGCGAGTGCGTCGCGGGCAGCTCGAGCAGCGTCGCGCCCGAGGGCAGGCGAATCGTCGCGGGGCCGGCGAGCTGCAGCCGCGGTGCGCTGTCGTCGAGGTAGCTCTGCCTGAACGTGGTCGCCGTGCAGTCGACGTAGCCGAGCGACGCGAGCGTCTCGGCGAGCTGCGCATCGAGGTACCAGCCGCCGCCGCAGAAGAAGCGGGGCGCGAGCCCCCGCTCGCGCAGCCACTCGGCCTCGCCCCGCACGACTGCCGCCGCGTCGACGGTTCCGCGCGGCCGCGCCTGCGTGATGCCGCCCCAGTGCGTGTGATGGCCGAGTGGCGCGAGCGACGCTGCGATGCGGGCGCGCTCGAGCCAGGTTCCCTCATCCTCGCCGTCGGCGGGGGGACGCAGGAACGGCGTGACGACGAATCCGGCCGGCCGGCGGCGCAGCAGGCGCTCGAAGGCGCGCCAGACGCGATCGTCCAACGGTCTCTCGGCGTGGCAGGAGACGACCGCGTACCTTTCACCGCTCCACACGATGCGCATCTTCGCAGCGAAACCGAACCGCGCCGTCACAGCCGTCGTCCTCGCGTCCGCCCTCCCACGGCTCGCAGTGCTCCTGGAGCAGCGCAACGCGATCCTGACGTCGTACACCGAGAAGAGCGACACGTTCGCGCAGACGTTCGTCTCGAGCGGGACGTTCGGGTTCATCGCAGGGCATCCGTCGGCCGACACACAGCCGCTCTACGGCTACTTCCTGATCCCGCTCTACTGGATCTTCGGCCGGCACTGGCTCGTGGTCGGTCTCGCGCAGACGGCGGTGGCCGTCGGCACGGCGCTCCTCGTCTACGCGATCGCACGCCGCGTCGTGCCGCGGTTCGCAGCGCTCGCTGCGGTCGTCGCGACACTCAACCCGTACCTGATCTGGCACGACATGCACGTCAATCGCGAGATCTGCGATCAGCTCGTGCTGGCGGCATTCGTGCTGACGACGCTGATCGCGATCGACCGCAGGTCGCTGCGGTGGGCCACCTTCACCGGCCTGCTGCTCGGCGTGGCGATCCTCGGCAACACGCGGCTGGCGGCGATGCCGATCGTGATCGCGGCCTTCCTCGCGTGGAAGCTCCCGCGCGGACGCGTCGTTGCGATCGTGCTCGTTCTCGTCGGCGCGTTCGTCGTCGTCTCCCCGTGGCTCGTGCGCAACCGCATCGAGGTCGGCTGCTTCGCGATCACCACAGACGGCCGCGCACTCTGGAAGGCGAACAACGTCAACACCTACGAGACGCTTGCGCACGGCAAGTGGATCGACGACGTGCCGCAGCCGCGGAGCTTCCCGCCGTCACCGCAGTACGTCGGCGACTACTGGAACGAGCACCATGTCTACATCCCGATCAGCGAGTGCGGGCAAATGCGGAAGTTCGAGCATCTGACATTCGTCTTCTGGCGGAAGCATCCGGGCGAGAAGGCGAAGCTGATGGGCCAGGCCACCGAGCTCCTCTGGGATCCGCGCTCGCACGAGACACAGGGCCGTCCCGGAAAGGGGACGTGGCTCGACACGGCCCGCTCGCTCGGCGAGCCGCTCTACATCATTCCGATCTACGCGCTCGCGATTCTCGGCCTCTTCTTCGCGCCAGGCCTGTTCGTCACGCTGGCGGTCGCGATCCTCGCGTACAACACCGCGGCGGCGATGGCGTTCGCCGGCACGACGCGGTACCGCGTCCCCTACGACTTCTTGCTCGTGCTGCTCGCGGCCGCCGCTGTCGAGCGCTTCTGGAGCAGGTGGCGGTACAGGTCGGCGACGCCGTCTGCAGCGGCGTCCGCGGAGAACGACTCGACGGCGCGCTGACGCGCCGCCGTACCGAAGGCGCGCACGCGCTCAGGGTTCCCCGCGAGCTCGACGATCGCCGCGCTCAGCCTCTCGACGTCCTCGGCAGGGACCACGAGACCCGTCCGCCCGTCTTCGACGATCTCGGGCAGGCCGCCGACATCCGAGACGATCGCCGCGCGGCCGCGCTCACCGGCTTCGAGCGCGACCATTCCGAAGCCTTCACCGCGTGAGGGCACGACGACGACGGCGTTGCGCTCGTACAGCGGCGCCACCGGCGACACGCGTCCGAGGAACGTCACGCCTTCACCTGCCCGCGCCCGAAGCGCCGCCTCGTCTGCGCCCGCCCCTGCAACCTCGAGGGTCAGCTCGGGAATCTGCTCACGCGCCTGCGCGAAGGCGCGCAGCAGCACGTCGAAGCCCTTGATCGGGATCAGCCGCCCGACCGCGAGCAGCTTCGGCTCGGCGGGCGGGGGCGGCGGCTCGGGACCCGCATCGATCCCGTAGTGCACGACCGTGAACGACGACCGCGCGAAGCCCTCGACGTGCGCGAGGTAGTCGGCGAGACCGGAGGAGATCGCGATCTGCGCGTGCGCGAAGCGCCCGGCGACGCGATCGGCGCGCGCGACGACCGGGTTGCCGCGAAACTCGTTGAACCCGTGCTTCGTCGACACGCGGACCGGAACGCGCGCGAGCGCACCGGCCGGGAGCGCCAGCACGTCCGCGTGCACGAGGTGCGTGTGCAGCATCTCGGGCCGGAGCGAGACGACGCGCGACGACACGCGCGGATCGAGGTCGAAGGCCATTCGCAGCGTCGTCGTCGGGACGTCGAGCGCACGCATGCGCTCCACGAATTCGCGGGCGCCGTCCTCCCCCTCGTGCAGCACCAACATCTCGGCCTCGAAACCGCGGGCGCGAAGACGGGGAAGCAGCGAAAGAAGATGCGCCTCGGAGCCGGAGACGCCGGAGACCTTCTGGACGTGCAGGACGCCGGTCAGGCGCTCTCCACGACCTCGAGCACGCGCTTGGCCCAGGTCTCGGACGAGTGGTCTGCCTCGACGCGGCGCCGGAGGTCGCGCCCGAGCTCGCGTCGCTCGTCGGCCGTGCGCGATGCGATCCACGTCAAGCCACGGGCGATCCCCTCGACGTCGTTGCGGTCGAACCGGAGCTCCTCCTCGAGCAGCACGACGAAGCTCGGGTTCGAGGCGAGCACCGGCAGACAGCTCGCGCACGCCTCGAAGACGACCTTGTCGAGCGAGCCTTCGGCGGTGTTGTTCACGAGCACGTCCGTCTGCGCGAAGACCTCCGGCAATCGCGGCCGTGGCACCGGCGGCTCGACGCGAACTGCATCACTCGCGAGCTGCTGCAGGTACACGAGGTGCTCGCGCTCTTCCCGCGTCTCCGACGGGCCGCGGATCTCGAGTACGACCTCGACGCCGCGCTCCCGCACGAGCAGCACGGCTTTCACGATCGCTTCGAGCCCTTTCGCGGGCGACGTCCGCCCGAGCGCGACCGCGCGCAGCGGCGGCGCCGCCTCGCCGTGGTCCTGGCACGGAAACTGCGACATGTCGATGCCATGCCCGATCGACACGACCTTGTCGGAGCGGAGCGGGAACGAGCCGCGCGCAACCGAGACAACCTTGTTCGAGAGGATCTCGGACAGACGCAACAGCCTGCTCGGCTTCCAGTGCGTGAACCAGAGCACGACCGGAATGCCCTGCGGGCGCAGCACCGGGGCGGCGAGCACGGCGTAGATCGGGCTCATGTGCGCGACGAGCCCCATCGGCCGCGGGTAGAGGCTGCGCACGAGCGCGGCACCGTACTTCAGGCCGCGCAGCATCCGCCGGTCCGCGCCGATCACGTAGACCTTGCAGTTGTCAGGCAGCGCACCCGGCACAGCACGCAGCGCGATGACCACAACCTCGTCGACGCGTTCGGCGAGCGCGGACACCATCGCGGTCGCGGCAGCGAGATTCGGGTGCTCGGGATCGATCTGCTGCGTGACGAAGATGATGCGGCGCACGAACGGCGAGCCTACGCGGATTCGACCAGAGCCGCGACGCGCCGGGCGTACTCTTCCGGCGGAACGAGGAACGCCTCGGCGGACGGCCGCGCTCCGGCGGCAAGGCGCTCGCGCAACTGTGCGTCGGTGCAGAAGCGGACGATCGCATCCGCAAGCGGCTGCACCTCACCGACCGGCACGAGCAGCCCGTTCTCACCGTCGTGGACCGCGTCCGGGATCCCCCCGCCGGTGCTCCCGATGACGGGCCGGCCGCGCAGGAGCGACTCCACGGCCACACGCGGCAACCCTTCGGAGAACGACGGCAGGACGAGCGCCCACGACCGGTCGAGCAGCGCCGACACCTCCGCGGGCTCGAGCCGGCGATGCCAGATCGTCTGCCCGGGCACGTCGCGGACGAGCACCTCGACCGTCTCGACCTTGTGGCCGTCGCCGACGAGCTCGAGCGTGACGCCCGGCACGCGCGGCGCGGCGATGCGCCACGCGCGCGCGAGGCCGTCGATGTTCTTGTAGCGCTCGAGCACGCCGACGAATGCCAGCCGCCCTTCGACGGGCAGCGGCTCGGTCGGACGATCGACGAACGCGTGCAGCTCGCTGTAGGTGTGGAAGATCGCCTTCGGCTCGACGCCGAGCGCACGCACCATGCCCGCCGTGAACCCGGAGACCGTCCGCACTGCGTCGGCCCGCCGCACCGCAACCTCGGCCGCCTTGTCGGCCAGCGGGCCGATCAGCTTCCGGAGCGGCGAGCCGTAGTAGCGGCTCGCGGTCGTCCAGTCGCCGTGGATCTCGACGATCACCTTCGTCCGCGAACGAGCGAGCCGGCGCGCAACGAGTGCGACCAGGCCTTCGTACGGGCTCTGCGCGATGATCGCATCGGGGCGGAACGAGCGCAGCTCGCGTGCAACGACGAACGGGGCGCGCGCGTAGAAGAAGTGCCCGTCGATCAGCGTGAAGCGCGGCAGGTCGCCGCTTCCCGAACCGGCGGTGCCGACGACGCGCAGATCGAGCACGGCGCCGAGCGCAGCGAACTTGCGCTCGTGCGTGAGCGCGAGGGGACGGGCATACCGGGTCCTGCCGACGAAGAGAACGCGCTTCATGCCGTTGCGGCCGCGAGGATCTCGAGAAGTCGGCCGTACACGCGCCCGGGACTGTAGCGCTCGACAGACGGTGCAGCGTGCGCGCGCAGGTGCGCAGCGAGCGCGTCGTCGGCGAGAAAGCGCTCGATCGCGGCGGCGAGCGCCACCGCGTCTCCGGGCGGACAGAGGAGCCCGTTCTCGGCGTCCTCGACGATCTCGGCGACGCCGCCCACCGCTGTCGCGATCACCGGCGTCCCGGCGGCGAGCGACTCGACCACGCCGTGCGGGAAGTTCTCCCAGCTCGAGGAGAGGATCGATGCGTCGGCTGCGCGGAACAGCTCGAGCACCGTCTGCCGAGGCTGCGGGCCCAGGAAGGTCGCGCCACCCAACCGCTCGAGCCGCGCGCGGTCGGGCCCGTCGCCCGCGATCACGAGTTGCACGCCGGCGCGTCGTGCGGCGTCGATCGCCACGTCGAGCGACTTCTGCTCGGTCAGCCGGCCGGCGAAAACGAGCGTCGGGCCGTCGAAGCGGTGACGGGCGCGCGCGTCGTCGCGGGACGGCAAACCGGTGGCGTCCGGCGCCGGATTCGGGAGCACCTCGGCTAGCGGCGCGCCCCACGCGCGCGCGAGCTCCGCCAGGTACGCGCTCGGGCAGACGACCGCCGCCGCGCGCGCGACGATCGCGTCGCGCGCAGCACGAAACAGCAGCGTTCGCGCAGATCGCTCGCGTTGGAACTCCGCGAGCGAGCCGGTGAAGAGCCCGCGCCGGCGCGCGCGCTCGAAGGCGGGATCGGCGGTGAGCTTGAGCACGTACGGTCGCCGCGCGAGCAGGGACCCAGTGCCGCTGCGCCCGAACATGCCCGTCGAGTAGACGACGTCCGCGCCTCGCGCGAGCCGGCGCACCGCCGCGAGCGCGCGCAGGTGCCGAACGCCCGGCGGGGATGAGCGCGCGATCCACGTCACCGGGTAGCTCTCGTCAGACGGCGGCGCGTCGGCCGTCACGAGCACATGTGGGTCGTGCCCGTGCGCCTGGAGAAACGCCGCCACTTCCGGCGCGTGGCTTGCCGGTCCGCCGACGTCGGGCGGCCAGATCCCGGAGACGATCAGGACCTTCACGGCAGCGGGCGCAGGTCGGGACGGAGGCGCACGAGCAGAATCGCCCAGTAGAGGCAGAACGCGATCGTCGACGCGAGCAACGCGAGCGCGCCGCCCGTCGCGCCCCACAGCCAGCCGAACACGATCACGGTCGGGACGAACACCACGACCTCGACGGCGTGTGTGACGACGCGCAGCCCCGGACGTCCGAGTGTCACCGGCAGGGTCTTCGACCAGCCGAAGATGAGCTGCAGCGCGCCGACGAGCAGCACGATGCGCGCCGCGGTCGTCGCGTGAACGCGGAAGGCGTGGGTGTACGCGACCTGCATCAGCCACGGCATGAGCACCCAGCCGACCGGGACGAGCACGATCATCGCTGCCGTCGCAGTGAAGATGTAGCGACGAAGCACTCGTACGACACGCTCACGGTCGCCGCGCTCGTAGTCGGAGGTCTGCTCGGCGAGCAGCACGAGACGCGCTGGGGAGCTGAGCGCGCCGAATCCCGTAAGCGGCGCCTGCGCGTTGCGAAAGTAGCCCGCCTGCGCGAACGGCGCGACGATACCCATCAGCATCGTGCCGAGCAGGCCGCGCAGCGACGTGAGACTCGATGCAACCGTCGACTGGACGACGAAGGTTCGCATCTCTCGGGCGTGCTCGGCGAGCGGCGCGGTGTCGACGCGCGGGAAGCGGCGGAACGCGACGAGCCCTGTCACCGAGATCGCGGTCGTCGCGATGACCTGCGCGATCAGGAGGCCTGCGATCGCGCCGGTCACGCCGATCGTCGCGCCGATCCCCGTCCCGGTCAGGCGCAGCGCCATCGAGATCGCGTAGAACGCGCCGCGGATGTCGTAGCGGTCACGCAGGATCAGCGCGCCGCCGGCGACGCCCTCGGCCGACTGCGCGAGCGGCACGAACGCACCGACGAGCAGCGGCCAGCCGAGGTGCTGGTGCGGCCAGATCCACATCGAGAGCGGCGCGAGGATCGCGGTGATGGCCATCCCGAGCGCGCCACCGGTCACCTTCACGGCGAGCGCGACCTGGAAGAGCCGCCGGAGCCGCCCCCAGTCCTCGGTGGTCGTGTAGCGGAAGCCGTACTTGATCATCGCCTCGTCGATCGTGAGATCGAGCATCAGCTGGAAGAAGCCGACCGTCGCCATCACGGTCGCGTAGCGCGCGTAATCCCCCGCGCCGAGGACCTTCGTGGCGACGATCGAGGTGGCGAAGCCGAAGACGGTGGCCGAGTAGATGCCGGCCGCCGTAAGCGTGCGCCGGCGCGTCGAACGGGGGGCCATCGTGCCTCCCGACTATAGTCGGGGCCTCGTGGAGCGCTCCGAGAGGCCCTCGCCCGCGGCGGTCGTTCTCGCGCTCGCCGTTCCGTTCATCTTTCTGCACGCGCACTACCAGCCCTCGGTCTCCGCGGGCCCGGTGAACGCCGACCTGACCGACTTCGCGATCCTCGCCGCGGTCGTCGCAGCGTTCGTGTCGGGGCTCCGTGAGGGGTTCGGGCCCCTGCGCGGCAACCGCCGTGTCTGGGGGCCGCTCGTCACTTTCTGCCTCGTGCTGCTCGCGAGCCTCGGCTGGGCCCGGCATCTCGACCCGAGCTACGGGCTCAAGGACCACCTGGTCAGCGCGCTGAAGTTCGTCGAGTACGCGTTCCTTGCCGCCGCCGCACCGCTCGCGCTCCGGCGCAGCGTCGACCGCCGGGTCTTCTTCTGGCTCGTCATCTTGTGGTCCACGTTCCTGACGCTGATCGCGGTGCTCCAGTTCCTCGGCCTCGTGAACGAGTTCAAGGGCCGCCGCCCGGAGCAGCGCGAGCCGTCGTACATCGGCGTCCACGATCTCGGAGCGTTCTCGGGCGCCGCGCTGTCGCTCGGCTTCGCGTCGCTCCTGCTGCGCCTGCGCCGGCGCGAGGGACCGTGGGCCGCGCTCACGGGCGCGTTCGGGATCGCAATCGCCGCCGCACTCGACTCGGTCGGAGGGATGATCGTGACCGCCCTCGCCGGGATCGCGCTCGTGCGCCGCCGTGGGCCGATCGCGCTCGGCCGCATCGCCACCGTGATCGCAATCTGCGCACTCGTCACTCTCGGCGCGGTCACGCTCCGCGGATCGGCGATCAAGGCGTTCCTTCGCTTCCTCGGCGTCTCCGCTGCGGCGAAGCAGGAGACGCAGATCCAGACCTACGCGCAGCGCACGCTGCTCGCATACATCGGCGTCGAGATCTGGATCCACCATCCGGTGCTCGGCGTGGGCTGGCAGGAATCGGAGCTGCCGCACGGGTTCGAGCCGTACCTCGCGCGTGCACGCGCACGCTTCCCGAATGCCGCGCCGCAGTCGTTCCCGTCGAAGGCGCACACGTGGGGTGTCCAGAACGGCATCGTCCAGACGCTGTCCGACCTCGGGATCGTCGGCGGCCTGCTGCTCCTCCTGATCGTGCTGGCGACGTTGCGTCTGTTCATTCGCGTGGCCGCCCGAGGCCCACCCGAGCTCGTGTGGGAGTCGGTCGCCGGAACCGGTTGGCTGATCTTCGCGCTTGCCGTGTTCACCGGCTCCGGGCTCCTGCCGGGACTGCCGGTCGACGCGCTGCTGTGGCTCTCGGTCGGGCTCGCGGTCGCGCTTCACAACTCGCTGACAGCCCCTCGGTAGGGTGCGCGCGTGGCCGATCTCGACACGTGGCCCGGCCGCGAGCACCGTGAGCCGTCACGCAGCACACCCGGCTGGTCGCTCCGCCGGCCGCTGGCCCAGTGGTTACGCGACGAGGGACGAAATGCGGCGGGGAAGCGCGTGCTCGACGTCGGCTGCGGCGTGAAGCCGTACTACCCGTTCTTCGCGCAGGCGGCCTCGTACGTCGGAGTCGACGTGCAGGAGAACCCGCATGCCGATCTCACCGGGTCGGCGGAGGCGCTGCCGGTCGAGGACGGTTCGTTCGACATCGTCCTCTGCACCCAGGTGCTCGAGCACGTGGACGATCCGGGGCGGGTGGTCAGCGAGCTCCGTCGCGTGACTGCGCCCGGCGGACGCGTGCTGGCATCGACCCACGGGGTGATGCTGTACCACCCCAACCCGCAAGATCTCTGGCGCTGGACGCACACGGGTCTGGAGCGGCTCTTCCGCGACGGCGGCTTCGCGAACGTGACCGTGCACCCGGGCGCCGGGTCCGCCGAGGCACTCGCATTCCTGATCGGCAACTATCTCCACCTGCTCGCGAAGCGCGCGGGTGCGGCGATGCTCGCGCGCCCGGCGATCGCACTGCTCAACGCAGCCGCCGCCGCGCTCGACGCGCGCGTTTCGCTCCTTCGCGACCCCGTGCCGGGGGCGCTTTTTGCCAACCTGCACGTCGTGGCGGTCAAGGAATGAGAGTCCTCGTGACCGGCGGCGCCGGGTTCATCGGCTCGAACCTCGTGCGCGGGCTTCTCGAGCGCGGCAACGACGTCCGCGTCCTCGACAACTTCTCGACCGGGAACCGCGCGAACCTCGAAGGCCTCGACGTGGAGGTCGTCGAGGGCGAGCTGCGCTCGTACGAACGGGTGCACAACGCGGTGCGTGGCGTCGAGGTCGTGTTCCATCTCGGCGCGCTCGGATCGGTGCCACGGTCGGTGCAGGATCCGCTCACCTCGAGCGCCGTCAACGTCGAGGGAACGCTGAACGTGCTGCTGGCCGCGCGGGATGAGGGCGTGCGGCGCGTCGTGTTCTCGTCGAGCTCTTCCGTGTACGGCACCCGCCGCGACCTGCCGGTACGCGAGGACGCGGCGCCCGATCCGGTGTCCCCCTACGGTGTCGCGAAGCTCGCAGCCGAGCGCTACTGCGTTTCGTTCTCGCGCGTCTACGAAAGCTTCGAGAGCGTCGTCGTCCGCTACTTCAACGTCTTCGGGCCGCGGCAGAGCCCGTTCTCCCAGTACGCAGCGGTGATCCCGCTCTTCGTCACCGCCATCGCTGCGGACGAGCCGGTTCGCATCGAGGGGGACGGCGAGCAGCGCCGTGACTTCACCTATGTCTCCAACGTCGTGGAAGGAACGATCCGCGCCAGCGAAGCCGCCAACGCGAACGGACGCATCTTCAACGTCGCTGCAAGCAGCCCGGCCAGCATCAACGAGGTGGCCGACACGATCGGGCGCATCATGGCCAAGGAGGTGCGACGCGAGACCGCGCCGCCCCGTCCGGGGGACATCCGCGACTCGTGGGCCGACATCACCGCTGCGCGCGAAGCATTCGACTGGGAGCCCACGATCGACCTCGAAGCAGGCCTCGCGCGTACCGTCGAGGCCCTGCATGGCTGAACGGATCCGCGTCCTGCGGGTGATCGCCCGCCTCAACATGGGCGGCCCGGCCCTTCACGTCGCGTACCTCACGCGCGGGCTCGCGTCACGCGGGTACGACACGACCCTGCTCGCGGGCGAGCTTGCGCGTGGCGAGGACTCCATGGCGTTCGTCGCAAACGAGCTCGGGGTCGACGTCGTGCACGTTCCGCACCTGCACCGGGAGATCTCGCCGGTCCACGATCCGGTGAGCATCGCGCGAGTGGTCGAGGAGATCCGGCGGATCCGACCGCACATCCTCCATACGCATACCGCCAAGGCGGGGGCGGTCGGTCGGCTCGCGGCTCTGCTCGCCGGCGACGCCCGGCCACCCGTGGTCGTCCACACCTACCACGGCCACGTGCTGCGCGGGTACTTCGACCCGGTTCGCACGCAGTTCTTCCGCGAGACCGAGCGGCTGCTCGCCCGGTCGACCGACCGCCTGATCGCCGTTGGGCCCGAGGTCCGTGACGACCTCGTCGAGCTGGGAGTCGCCCCGCCCGAGAAGTTCGTGGTCATCAGACTCGGCATCGACCTCGACTCGCGCGTGCACGGTGACCAGCGCGCCGAGACGCGCGCGCTCTTCGGCATCCCGGCGGATCGGTTCGTCATCGGGTGGATCGGCCGCATGACGGCGATCAAACGCGTCCCGGACATCATCCGCTGCTTCGCCGAGCTACGCAGCCGGGGCGTCGAGGCGACGCTCTGCCTCGTCGGCGACGGGCCTGATCGCGAACCGGCGGAACAGCTCGCTCACGAGCTCGGGGTGATGCGTGACGTGCTGTTCATCGGCTACCAGCGCGACGTGGCGCCGTACTACTCGCTCTTCGACACGTTCGTTCTCGCGTCGGGCAACGAAGGGACGCCCGTGGTCGCAATCGAATCGCTCGCGGCCGCGCGACCGGTTGTCGCCACGAACGTCGGCGGCGTGTCGGACGTCGTGACGGACGGCGAGGACGGGTTGGTCGTCCCGGCCGGCGACAACCGCGCGCTTGTCGATGCACTCGAACGCCTCGCACGCGATCCGGAGCTCCGCAGGCAGCTCGGCGACGCCGGGCGGACGAATGTCGTGCCCCGCTATCGCGTCGAGCGCCTCGTCGACGACATCGACGGTCTGTACCGCGAGCTGCTCGCTACAGCCCCGCGGCCATCTTCATGAAGGCCGCGAAGGAGGGCTTCTTGGCGCCCTTCGCCGTCAGCAGACCGGACTGCCAGCCGTTCGGGTTCGGGTCGTCCTGGAGCAGGAACCAGAGCATCATGTCGATGCGCGGGTTCTTCTTCGCGATTCCGAAGGCCTCGGTCAGATACTTCGCCTGCTGGGCGTAGGTCACGCCGAACAGCTTGTCGGGCGGATTCGTCTGGTAGCCGTACTCGGTGATCCAGATCCGCTTGTTGCCGTAGAGCTGCGTGACGAGCTTGATCAGGTCGCCGATGTTGCCGAGGGTGACGGCGTTCGCCTTGGCGCCGTTCGTGGTCACCGGCTTCGTCGTCGGCTGGTCGGTCGCCGAGGCGTTGTACGGGTGGTGCGCCCATGCGTCGAACGTCTTCAGCCCGTCCTTCTTCACTGCGCGCAAAAACGCGAGCGGCGAGACTGACGGACGCGCCTCGTTCGGGTCGTTGTCGCCGCGCGGCGCGGTCCCGCCGCACGCGACGCGCTCACCGGCGGTCAGCGTGCCGTGAACGCCCGCGTAGACGGCGTTGCAGATCTTCGCGTAGTCGATCGCGCTCTGGACCACCCAGGTCTTGCCGAACTTCTTGTATTGCGGCGACAGGAAGACGGGGTTGTTCGGCTCGTTCCAGGCGAGCCAGTCCTTGACGGCAGGCACGGTTTCGCCGCCCACGTCCTTCGCGCTCCCATCGAAGTGCAGGGCTGCCGCGCGCGCGAAGTTCTGGAGATCGGCACCCTTCGTCGGCGCGTGGTTGAGCGGCTGATCCCCGTTTGCCCACGGCGGCGTGCCGTAGATCGAGAACAGCACGTGGATGCCGACGCTCGCCGCGTTCTCGACCACGTGGTCGTACATCGTCCAGTCGTAGGCCGGGTCCAACGGGTTCGCCGGATGCGCAGGCTTGCGGCGGGCCGCGCCGAACTGCCCGCCCCAGTAGAGCGTGACGCGGATCTCTTGCACGTGCAGCTTCTTGAGCAGGCCGAACGTCGCTGCCGGATCGTCCGGGAAGACGGTCTGCGTCTGGTCGAAGATGCCGACGCGCAGGTAGCGCGACGCGTGCGCAGGGCGCATGCTCGCGGCAAGGACCGCTGCCGCGAGCACGGCGATGACGACCCCTGCCCGTCTCATGTCAGGCCCGGACGGTCTCCCGGCCGAGCGTGCCGATCCACCGGCGCAGCCCTTCCTCGAGATCGATCTCCGGCTCCCAGCCGAGCACCTGGCGGGCGCGCGTGATGTCCGGCCGGCGTACCTGCGGATCGTCGACGGGGAGCGCTTCAAAGACGATCTCGCTCGAGGAGGCCGTGACCTTGATCACGGTCTGGGCGAGCTCGAGCATCGTCACCTCGTGATCGGGGTTGCCGAGGTTCACCGGCAGGTGCTCGCCGCTGAACGCAAGGAGGCACAGCCCGCGGATCAGGTCATCGACGTAGCAGAGCGAGCGCGTCTGCGACCCGTCGCCGTAGACGGTCAGCGGCTTGCCGTCGAGCGCCTGGTTGATGAAGTTGACCGAAGCGCGGCCGTCGTTACGGCGCATGCGCGGGCCGTAGGTGTTGAAGATGCGCGCGATGCACGTGTCCACTCCCTGCTGCTGGTGGTACGTCATCGTCAGCGCCTCGGCGTAGCGCTTCGCCTCGTCGTAGACGCCGCGCGGCCCGATCGGGTTCACGTTGCCCCAGTAGGTCTCCGGCTGCGGATGCACCTGCGGGTCGCCGTACACCTCGCTCGTCGAGGAGATCAGAAAGCGGGCGCGCTTCCACTTGGCGAGACCAAGGGCGTGATGCGTGCCGTAGGAGCCGACCTTCAGCGACGCAAGCGGCATGCGCATGTAGTCCACCGGGCTGGCAAGCGCCGCGAGATGGAACACGAAGTCGACGGGCTCGTCGATGGAGATCGGTTCGGTGACGTCGTGATTCAGGAAGGAGAACGCGTCGTCCTTGAGGTGCGCGATGTTCTCGAGCGAGCCGGTCTCGAGGTTGTCGACGCAGATGACCCGATGCCCTTCGTGCAGCAATCGGTCGCACAGATGCGACCCCAGAAAGCCGGCGCCGCCGGTGACAACGGAAGTCGGCATTGCGCGGGATGGTACTCGGGACGCCGTTTTCGCGTCCCGATCCTTACGAACCTTTTTCATACCGCGGCGCCCCTGGGGTTCTCACCGTGCGTCCCGATAGTGGGGACTGTCAAGCAGGTCATCCCTTTGAAGGAGCAGCGGATTCTCATGAAGCAGCGGATTCTCATCACTCTCT